>Ga0308009_10000349_pt1 | contig 36216 bp, 44 predicted proteins | sample Neamet127_FD_203134 | JGI IMG/M metagenome (GOLD analysis project Ga0308009, IMG submission 203134) | Marine microbial communities from water near the shore, Antarctic Ocean - #127 | ecosystem: Environmental > Aquatic > Marine > Unclassified | place: Southern Ocean | collected 2014-07-24 | reverse complement strand
CCGGCAATGGCGCGCGTGATGTCGGGCGAGCTCGGTTGGACACGCATCGACGATCTGCACCGCATCATCCTCGACGCCATCCTGCCGCAGTTCGGCCTCGATGATTTGAGCGAGGCCGACAGGCAGCACCTGAACACCGCCTGGCACCGTCTTGATCCCTGGCCTGATGTGGTGGCCGGGCTGACACGACTCAAGTCGCGCCACACCATTTGCACGCTGTCCAACGGCAACATCGGCCTGCTGACCAACATGGCCAAGCGCGCTGGCCTGCCCTGGGACTGCGTGTTGTCGGCCGAAGTCTTCCGCGCTTACAAGCCCGACCCCGCAACCTATCTCGGTGTGGCCAGGGTGTTTGATTTGGCGCCGGCCGAGGTGATGCTGGTGGCCGCGCACCAGGACGACCTGGCCGCCGCGCGCGATTGCGGTTTGCAGACTGCCTATATTGAACGGCCAACCGAGTTTGGCGCTGCCCAGCCCAAAGACGTGTCACCCGACCCGGCCAACACCTGGCATGCGAAAGACTTTCTCGCGCTGGCGGACCAGTTGGTGCCGCAACACGAAAGTAGCGAAGCGAGATGAAAGTGATGGCTTCGTGCCCAGGGCAAGGCGCAAGCCGCCGCGAAGGCTGGGCGCCTTCGCAAGGGTTGCAACGCCGTCATGGGGGCGAAGACGCGCTTTCATGTTTCGATATTTTCGGGTTGCGGTACTAAGCTGATGCTGCTTGCGTCATCGCCGCGCCTGATTGTGTTCAACAAACCTTATGGCGTACTGAGCCAGTTCACGCCCGAGGGGCGCTGGCGCGGACTCAAAGACTTCATCACCCTTGCGGACGTGTATGTGGCCGGCCGGCTCGACGCCGACAGCGAAGGCCTGCTGCTGCTGACCAGCGACGGCAAACTGCAGGCACGCATCAGCAACCCGCGCTTCAAGATGGAAAAAACCTACTGGGTGCAGGTCGAAGGCCAGCCCGATGAGGCCGCACTGCAGGCGCTGCGCGATGGCGTGTTGCTCAATGACGGCCTCACGCGCCCGGCCAGGGCCTGCCTGATGGCACCACCGCCAGCGCTGTGGCCACGCGACCCACCCGTGCGTGTGCGCCAGGCCATTCCCACCGCGTGGCTGGAACTGGTCATCCGCGAGGGGCGCAATCGCCAGGTGCGGCGCATGACCGCAGCCGTTGGCTTTCCGACCCTGCGCTTGGTACGTGCCAGCATCGGCCCGTACAGCCTGGAAGACCTGGCGCCAGGCGCCTGGCGCGAGGGCCGGGCCGACGCCTGGGCTTGACGGGCGCTTCACCACGCCGCCAGCCTTGAAACGGGCCTCGTGCTGCGCAAGGTAAGCGCCGCGTGTATTTACCGGCTATTTACCTCAGGGATGCACCGGTGTCCGGATGCGCGCCCTACGTGCCCGCAGGCGCATCAGCGTGGCGTGGTGGGGCTGCCGGTGATGCCGACGCTGTCGTCCATCACCAGGTATCGCTTGACCAGATCGAAGAAACGGTCATAAAAGGCATCGGCGGTGATGGTTTCGCTGCCGACCTTGACCATCGCGTCGTTGCTGGAACTGAACGGCAAGGATACCGAACCAATGGCACCCACGCCGAGGCTGGCGGAGTTGTTGCTTTTTTTCAGCGCGTAGCTGTCTTGCAGCGCAGTGACAAAACCGAGGCTGACGGTTTTGTCGGCGGTCTCGGGCACACACACCACACGAATGGCCATCTGCAGATGCGCTTCGGGCTCAGGCTGGAAACTTTTGTGCCCGTCTACCAGGTCCTCACGCGCGGTGTTGATGATGTAGCCCTGGCTCAACAAAGCGCGTCGCGCGGCCTCGCACGTTTGCGCGGCCGTTGCATCGAACAGCCGCGAATAAGTTGCGGTGGAGCCGAATCGCTCCTGCAGGGGAAATTGCTTGATCGGCGCTACGCAGGCTGCGACCAGCAGCACACTCAAGCCGGCCACCGACAAGCGGGTAAATGGTTCAACAATCCGGAACAGCTTCACAGCCGGGAACTCCTTCAGCACAAAATCGGGCAAGTTTGCAGGTCGGCTGGTCTCGTTTTTTGTAACCCGCATGCAAAATATGAAAGCAAAAAAAAACCGCTGCACCACGCCACAACATGCTCAACTTCAGCCTACCACAGCAAGGCGTCCTGATACGCCAATACACATCTGGCTGACCAATTGCAAGCCCAACCAGTAACGCTGCCTGGCCTGCAAGTCACTATCATTTATATAGCTGTTGGAAGACACCCAGCAAGGGCTGCAGGCTCATTTGACCAATGATTGAGGCGGGCTCTGGTTAAATTTTCAATCAAATATCTCGCTGAGCCAGGACTTCTGCTTGCGTGGATAGCCACGCTGCTGCTGGTGGCGATAGTCGGAATCCACGAAGTCGGGCTGGTGGGTTTGGGCCGCTTGCCGGACAGGCGATGGCGCGGACGCGGAGGGCGCTGCCGAGAGGTTGATCAGCTTGTCGAGTTCTCCGCGATCCAGCCAGACGCCGCGGCACTGGGGACAATAATCAATTTCAACACCCTGGCGTTCAGACATCAGCAAGGTGGCGTCGGGGCAGTGGGGACATTTCATCAAAAGGTTTCCGTCAAAATTTAAAGAAAGCGGCGGTCGCGTCAGCGTTGGTTGCTGATGGCACGCGGCGTGCGGCGCGGCGGCTGGAGTTTGCGCAGCAAGGCGCGGACGGCGCGCGCCAGCGCACTTTGCAGTGCAGAGCCCCAATCGCGCGTGACCGACGTCACCACCACCGAGCCCGCACCTTCGGCCGTCAGCTCCACCTCGCAGCGCTTGTCGATGCCGCCCTCGGCGCCCTGAACATCCGAGACCCGAACCCGTGCGTGTGGCGCCAGCCAGCCGAGGTGCCGCGTGGCTTGCCGCACACGGCGCACGGCCAGGCCGCGCAATTGCTCCAGCCACGGTTCTCGCGATTCAAAAATGATTTGCATGGATGCACTCCATCGAGTTGAAAAGTACCACCATACACCGTTATGACTTTCTGTAAAAGCAGACAACAAGGAAGTCACCTTTCGTATAAAACTGACTATGAGCAAAGACTTCAGTTATCACCATTTGTCAGTAGTGTCCCAACGTTCTTCAGAGGAGCGCGGGTTGATTCTTTGAAGACGGCTGGTCGCATGTGTTGTCGCGACCCGAACTGCGCTCGGACCAGATCCACGCCAACGCCGAGGGCTACAAGGTGTTTGCCGAGCGCCTGGCCGCGTGGCCGCGCGAGAAAAAGTTTGTGGCCTGAGGAAGCGCCGAGCAGGCCCGGTGCTTTTAGCTGGCGCGGCTGATGGAGCTGGCCGAAGCAAACGCCAAAACAACCTACGACTACCACCGCTTCACCACCCGCCTGAACGACCCTTTCACGCATGCGCAGAAAATCCAGGTCGTTGAAAACATGTGGCAGGTGGCCTATGCCGACACGCATCTGGACGCGCACGAGAATCACCTGATCAGCAAAATGGCCGGGCTGCTCCACGTCACGCACGGCGAGTACATTGGCGCAAAAATGCGCGCCAAAGATGCGACCGGGCCGACCTGAACGGACGCGACAGACAAGGCACCGCATGCCTCCGATAATGGCAACGCTGGCCGCCGGCCAGCCAACCCATAACGAGGAGATCACATGAACATTAAGCAATTCGCGTGCCGTGGAGCGGCAGCGCTGGGTATTTGCCTGGCCCTGGCCGCCCAGTCGCAAGCCGGCGAAGTTTTCGCCGACGCGGCGCGCAGCAATCCGCTCGGCCGCGACGTCAAATTCACTGTTTACCTGCCCGACGGCTACAAGGACGGTGCGGGCTCCTATCCGGTGGTTTACCTGTTGCACGGCGCAGGCGGTGACGAGAACGAGTGGCGCACCAAGGGCGGCGCCGTTGAAACCCTGGATGGCCTGATCAAACGCGGTTTGATGCGTCCTTCGGTTGTCATCATGCCCACCGCAGGGCCCGCTTCCTGGTGGGCCAACGGTGCCAGCGAGAAGGCCGAGTCGGCGATCATGGACGACCTGCTGCCCTATGTCGAAAGCAAATACAAGGTATCGCGGGAGCGCAAGGGCCGCTCCATCGGCGGTTTGTCCATGGGTGGTTATGGCGCACTGAACCTTGCACTGCGTCACCCGGCCAAATTCTGTGCGGCGGCGATTATCAGCCCCGCCATCTACGACCCACTGCCACCGGAAACTTCGGCAGCGCGTCGCACACCGCAATTTGTCCGCAACGGTCAATTTGATGCCGACACCTGGAAAGCGCTCAACTACCCTGCCCATCTGGACGCCTACAAGGCCCAGCCCAACCGCGTGCCCATGTGGATCGTCTCGGGTGATCATGACTTCCTCGGCATTGCGGTCATGTCGGCGAATCTTTACTGGCGCCTGCATCAGATCCAGCCCAAACAGGCCGAGCTTCGGGTGATTGATGGCGACCACGAATGGCTGGTGTTTCGCGACGCGCTGCCGGACGCGCTGCAATATGTAGACCGGACCTGCGCACGCGGCTAAATTGGCGATTGAACCACTCCGCACCTTCAGGGCGCTGTGATCAACGCCCTCCCAGGCGCGTGCTTGCCGGCCGCCCAGCGCCTGCCGGGCACTGCTGTGGGGCTGGCCTCCGGTAGCGTGGCCATGGTGTCGTTCCAGCGGTTGAGAAAAGCAAACATGGCCACCACGCCCGGAATTTCGGTGATCTCGCTGTCGCTCCAGTTGCTGCAACTGGGCAAACACGTGGTCGGTCACCACGCACTTCGCCATCTTGCTTTCACTTAGGCCGAGGGCGCACCAGGTCCTTGTCAGGCTGGACCAGTTTTCCTGCCCGCAACGCCTTCACCGCATGGGCCACCGCGCTGGCTACATTGCGCACCTCGGCCTGCATGGCGGTGTCGGCGTCCAGCGTCTGGTGGCTGGTGGCATACGGCTCGTAATAACCCACATACCGGTCCAACCGCGCCTGGCTGCCGGCATCAATCAGTCCCATCCAGTCCAGCCAGTCCGACAGGCCGCGCCGCGAGCCTTCAATACCCGCCACGTCGCCATGCACCACCAGGCCGTAGACCCGTCCCGATAAATGTTTGGGATAGTCCCAGCCTTTGAGTTCGAGCGCCTTGGCCTCGGCTGGCTTTTTGCCGTGGGTGGTGGTCGGGTCGGGATTGCCGCCGTCGGCGCAGACCAGGCGGTCAATCATGAGCTTGAGCGGACTGGGCGACTGGTACCAGTACACCGGCGTCATGATGATGACGGCATGCGCAGCGGTCCAGCGTTCATAAATCTCGTTCATCCAGTCACTGGTCTGGCCCAGCGAATGATTCGGGTAACAACTGCAGGGCCAGTGGCACAGCGGCATGGCGGTGGACACGCAGCCCTTGCACGGGTGAATGTTCAGACGGTAGCTGGATGTGAGCAGGCTCAGGTCGAGCACGTCCGTCTCCACCTTTTCCTTCTTCAATACCTTTTCTGCCCACTCGACCATGCGGAAAGTCTTGGAGATTTCGCCGGGGCAGGTTCCGTCGTTGCGCGACGATCCGCAGATCAGCAGCACGCGTGAGGGCGTTGACAGTTTCTTCCACGCCGCAGCGGCCTTGTTGATGCGGCTTTTCGCGTCTAGCCATTCCACCGACAAGTCGTAGTCAGGGTCGGCATAACCCTGCCCGGCCTTGCGCGTCACTGGCGCCTTGCGACCTTCCTTGTAGGCTTCCCAGGCAATCTGTTCGACCCGCGAGATGGCTTCTTCCTCGGCCTGGAAGGCCGGGTCCATGAAAGACTGCATGAAGCGTTCGTGGAAGCTGCTGCGCGACAAGACGGCTGGCGCCTGGCCTTTGCGGATATCGGTCATTCAGTCAGTGTAGGCAGACACCTGAGCGCCTAACCGCTATTTCGGCCATGTCCTACGCGGTTTCCGGAAGATGCGCCGCTTCCGCAGACCCGGAAAGATTTGCATCGCTATCAAATAAATAGCTAATCAGGCCCGTTCGGTATGGGCTGGAGGCCTTTTTTTGAAAAGTACCGGTGAGGCGTTGCGCAATGCGACTGTCATGAACTCTGGAAACGTCCAATCAATCCTGCGTCTGTAAGAACCCGCCGCTGAAACCGACTTATACCTTCATGGCCCAATATTCAAACGTTGGCAAGCGTGCCCGAAGTCACCGCCAAGTATCCGGCTGGCAGCTACCGTGGCTGGCAACTTTTTTGCTTGCAGGTACATGTTCTGCGATGGGCCTGCAAGTAGACCCCGCACAGGCCGAGTGCGGCCTGCCAGCACTTGTTGCCCCTGCGCCACCCGAAGCAGCCCGCCAGCGCCTGGCACAGAGTCAGGCCGTGCGCGGAGAGCGGGATATTGCCTGGGTCTGGCTCGGATCACCCACGCAGCGCTACCCCCATGGCGCACTGGGCTCGCCCATCCATGCGGCCAGCCTGCATGTGCTGGCGCGCACCCCTGAAGCTGGCCTGCAGGAGCTGGTCTATACCCTGCCCCTGCGCCGGGTGTTCGAGGACCGGGTGCCGAGGCTGGCTGATATTGATGGCGACGGCCGCGACGAAATCATCCTGGTAAAGGCTGACGCCGTTGAGGGCGCTGCCATGGTGGTATTTGGCCTGCGCGCGAATGCCACGGGCGCCGCTGCCGGCAGGGCGCCTGCGGTCCTGCATCTGGCCGAGCTGGCGCGCGGACCGAACACAGGCACTGCCTTTCGCTGGCTCAACCCGGTGGGCGTGGCAGACTTTGACGGCGATGGTCAGCTGGACATTGCCAGTGTGGTCACGCCGCATATCGGGGGCGAGCGTGCCCATGGTGTCGTTCCAGCGGTTCAGAAATGCAAACATCGCCACCACACCGAGCAACTCGGTGATCGGGCCGTCGCTCCAGTGCTGCTGCAGTTGTGCAAACTGGTCGTCGGTCACCGCATTGGGCTGGCTTGCGGCTGCCAGGGCGAAGTCGAGCGCCAGGCGCTCCTTCTGGCTGTACAGCAGGCTCGTGCTGTAGGTCCAGACATCGGCCAGCTTGGCGTCGCTGACGCCAAAGTTTTTGGCGCCCAGCAAAGTGTGCGCCTGGCAGTACAGGCAGCCTGCGACCTTGCTGACCACATGGCCGATCAGGCGCCGAAAGCCCAGATCCACCTCGCCCTCCGGGTCCATCACTGCGGCGTTAAGCTGCGCCAGCGCCTGCACCAGCTTGGGCTTGCGCTGCATGGTGAGCACGCTGTTGGGGGTAAAACCCAGCGTGCCGAGGAAGAAGTCAAAGTGTGGTCTGAGCGCCAGCGTGGTTTCAGGCGGCAGGGGTTTCAGTCGGGACAGGGTGGCTCCTTCGGTATGGGGAGCTACTGTAGCGCCATCCGCAGCCATCAACAAAATGGCGCCCCGTGCACGACGACAGGATGTCAGAACTTGAGCGGGCGCAGCACTTCAATATCGCCGACGTACATCACCATGGAATAGTTGTCGGAATAACGCTCGCTCAGCGCGGCGCAGATGGTGTGGGCAGTTGCTGCATCACACAACACCTCCAGCCGGATGTTGGCCTGCGGGCCCCAGGTGGCGTCGCGCGTGCCGCGGCTGCCCTTGCCGCGCGCATCGGTGATGGTGTAGCCGCGCGCACCCAGTTGCTCAAGTTCCCGAACCAGGGTGTCTTCGATCGTAGCCTCGGTGACGATAGTGAGGAGTTTGCGGGCAGTCATTTCCATGATCTCAGGCTCCGAGGGTATGAATGGATTGGGCCAGCCGGTGGTACAGCGGAATCCCCACCATCAGGTTGAAAGGAAAGGTGATGCCCAGAGCCGCGCCTATCGACAGCGCCGGGTTGGCCTGGGGCACGGCAATCCGCATGGCGGCCGGCGCGGCAATGTAGGAAGCGCTGGCATACAGCGTAGCCAGCAAGGTGATGCCGCCCACCGACAAACCCAGCCACCAGCCAGTGACCAGACCCAGGCCGGCTGCAGCCAAGGGCATGACCACGGCAAACACCATCAGGAAAACACCGGCGCGGCGCAACTCACCAAAACGCCGCGCCACCACCAGGCCCATTTCGAGCAAAAAGAAAGCGAGCACACCTTTGAAAAGATCAAAAAACAAACGGTCCAGCGGAGCGATGCCACCGGCACCCGCCACCCAGCCAATCACCAGGCCGCCGACCAGCAGCACAATGCTTTTACCGGCAAACACCTCGTGCAGCACCTGCCGCCAGGGCGTGTCACCGCCGCCGCGCCGCGCCAGCAGCACACCAATGACCAGGGCCGGAAACTCGAGCAGCACCAGAAAGACCACCATGTAGCCCTCTGCGGTCTCGCCCAGCCGGGCGAGATAAGCCGCGCCTACCGCGAAGGTCACCACACTCACCGAACCATAGTGTCCGGCGATCGACCCTGCATCGGCGCGGGAAAGGCTCCCCAGCTTACGTAGCACCGGGTAGGCAACCAGGGGAATCAGCGCGCCCACCGCTACCACCCACAACGCTGGCAGGGCTACTTCTGACAGCGGATAACGCGCAAGCTCGACACCTCCTTTGAGGCCGATGGCGAGCAGCAGGAAGATGCTCAACGACTCGTAAAGGACGCCGGGTATCTTGAGATCCGAACGCACGAAACCAGCCAGTGCGCCCAGCAAAAAGAAGAGGATGACGGGTTCAAAGCTGGACATCATGGGTTCTGGGCACGCACGCGAATCAACGCACCAACAGGACGGATGATTGGGCCAGGTGCACCACCTTGTAGGCCACCGACCCGAGCAACACGGACTCGGCAGCCGTCAGACCTCGCGAGCCTATGGCAATGCCGCGACTGCCGAGCGCCTGCGCCAGGCGGACAATCTCCGGGGCCTCCTCGCCCATGAGAGACATCAAACGCCAGCTGACGCCTGCCGCGTTGAGGGCCTGACGCGCCGGCGCCGTGGCTGCCCAGCCGCGCCGCGCCAACTCGGTTTCTGCCGCCTCCTTGTTCAGCCAGGAATGGACATGGACCAGATCAGCCCCAGCGCCCTGCTCCACCGCAGCCATGCGCGCCACCAACTCGACAGCGCGAAGGGAGCACGCTGAGCCATCCACCGCCACCAGCCAGCGATCGCTGCGCGTGGCCTCTCCGGCGTCCATGCCCTGCCAGGTGACTGCAACAAGCCGGCCGATGTCGTCGCGCTGCTCAGCCGCCGGCACAGGCATGTCGTCCTTCAATTGAACTTTACTCATGATTGAACCTTTGTGGGGGCACGAGCCGACAACTTCAAACTCAGAACCACAGAAATCAGAATGATTGAACCCACGATCGCCAGGGACCACTGTACAGGCATATGAAACCAGGGCATGACCAGCATTTTGCCGCCTATGAAGACCAGCACCAGCGCCAAGCCGTACTTCAGCAGATGGAAACGTTCAGCCATGTCGGCCAGCAAGAAGTAAAGCGCCCGCAAGCCCATGATCGCGAAAATATTGGAGGTGAATATGATGAACGGGTCGGTGGTGACCGCGAAGATGGCCGGAATGCTGTCGACCGCAAACACCAGGTCGCTGACCTCGATCATCACCAGCACCAGAAACATGGGCGTTGCATAACGCAGACCGTTGATGCGAACGAAAAACTTCTCGCCATGAAAGCCCGGTGTGATGCGCATGTGGCCGCGCAGCCAGCGCAACACGGGGTTCTTTTCCAGGTCGGGTTTTTTATCGGCCATCACCAGCATCTTGATTCCGGTTATTACCAGGAACAAGCCGAACACGTACAGAATCCAGGCGAATTCCGACACCAGCCAGACACCAGCCAAAATCATTCCGGCGCGCATGACAATCGCGCCGATCACGCCGTACAACAGCACGCGGCGCTGTAGTTCGGGCGGCACCGCGAAGTAGGTGAAGATCATGACGAACACAAACATGTTGTCCACCGACAAGGTCTGTTCGATGAGGTAGCCGGTAAAGAACTCCAGCGCCTTGCGGTTGGCCATTTCGCGACCAGCCGTTCCGTCCAGGTACCACCACAACAGGGCGCCGAAGGTAACGGCCAGCAGGACCCATGCGACGACCCAGCTCCCGGCCTCCTTGACCGAGACACGGTGAGCCTTGTTGCCACCGAGGACGAACAGGTCCAGGGCCAGCATGGCAATCACGAAGGCAATAAAGCCGGCCCACATGGGGCCGGTGGCAAAAGATTCGATATTGTTCATAAGCAAGTCTGTCAGGGTAGATTGAAAATAGGGGAGTTGGAACACTGCGGCCGACTCGCCACCGCCAAGGTGGCGGTAGGCAAGGCCAGGCAGTCAGGCGCAATCAATAACTGGTCGCGCCCGGCCTGTCAGCAGGCCCCTCTCGGGGCTTGTCCAGCGCGAGTTGCTTGCCGCGTGTTTTCCAGAGCGAGACGATCACGCCCCCTGCGATCAGGCCAAAAGTGACCGAGAGCGATACCACCGGCGGTATCTTGCCGATGATGCCGACCAGGAAAATCTTGGTGCCGATAAACACCAGGACCATTGCCAGTGCATATTTGAGGTACTTGAAGCGGTGAATCATGGCGGCCAGCGCAAAGTACAGGGCGCGCAGGCCAAGAATGGCAAAGATATTGCTGGTGTACACAATGAAGGGGTCGTTGGTGATGGCAAAAATCGCTGGTACCGAATCGACCGCAAAAACCAGGTCAATCACTTCCACCATACACAGCGCCAGAAATAAGGGGGTGACCCAGCGCACCGGCTTGCCACTCACGGGGTCGGGCGCCTGCACAAAAAAAGCGTTGCCGTGCAAGGTCGGCGTCACGCGCAGGTGTTTGCGCAAGAGCTTCAGTATCGGGTTGTTGGCAATATCGGGCATGTGGTCTGCCACCAGCCACATCTTGATACCAGTGAGCACCAGAAAGGCACCAAACAGATAAAGCACCCAGCTGAACTGGCTGATCAGTGCCGCGCCCAGGCCAATCATGATGGCGCGCAGCACAATCACGCCCAAAATGCCCCAGAACAACACGCGATGCTGGTACTGGCGCGGAATGGAGAGGTAGGTAAAGATCAGCGCGATCACAAAGACGTTGTCCATCGACAGCGACTTTTCTATCAGAAAGCCGGTGAAGTATTCGGTGCCGCTTTGCACCCCGAAGTACCACCAGACCCAGGCGCCAAACAGCACGGCCATGCCGATGTAGCCGCCCGACAAAAACAGGCTTTCGCGCACCCCGATTTCCTTGTCGTCCTTATGCAGCACCCCCAGGTCAAACGCCAGCAGCGCGACCACCACAGCCACGAAGGCCAGCCAGACCCAGGCGGGTTTGCCAACGAAAGGCAGGTGCAGAAGCTCAATCAGGTTTTCCAAAATACGACTTTCTCAAACGTTTGTTTTAAAGGTGCAAAGCGGGCGGGCTCTCAGACCAGCCAGGATCCCACCGGCGCCGCAAGCGGCCATGATACGCGCATCGCGCCGGTTGTCGGCCACGTACTCGCGCCAGGCGCACCAGAGAATCAGTGCACCCAGCGCCGCCATCGGCAGCGCATAGGCACTCATGCGGAACCTCTTGACTTGAGCATCTCGTGCTGCAGCCCCCAATGCTCGACCGCTGCGCCCAGCACAATCGACTCACCTTCGGCCACATGGCCGTCGGCCTCGACCACGGCGACACACAGGCCGACCACCTTGCGCCGCAGTGCCGGGTCGCTGATCTCGGCCATCAGTTCGGCCAGGGTCTTGGGGTCCACCCGGCACATGTCGCCAGCGCTTGAGTGGGCGGCAGCCAGCAGGTCATCACAAAAGGTGTGAACCACGGCATGGAACTCGCCTTTGTCCAGGCCAAGCGCGTCGTGCGCCCCGAGCAGATCGAGCGTGTCGATCTCTGTTTTGCACATGTTGCCGTCGGCCACCATGGCCAGCGCCACAATGCGCGCGGCAGCGCGGGGGCTGTTTTGCGGGTAAGTTCTCATCAAGCTTGCCTTCTGTGGGTGGGTGGCGTTCAATCAAAGATCTCGCCCAGCCAGGACTTCTTGCGCCTGGGGTAGTGCCCGGGGTTGCGCGGGTGGTCCGAGTCGGCAAAGTCCTCGCGCGCTGCCGATGCCATGGACCGGCTCGGCGGTGGCGCGGACGAAAGCGCAATCAGTTTGTCCAGTTCCCCACGGTCAAGCCAGACGCCCCGGCACTGCGCGCAATAGTCAATTTCGACCCCCTGCCTTTCAGTTACCAGCAGAACAGAATCGGGACAGGTCGGACATTTCATCAATTTCTCCAAAGTTGAAACAAAAAAGACAGGAAGATCAGCGCAGCTTTCCGCTCAGCGGTTCAAACCGAGGGTGCGTATTGGCACCACGCGGTGCTCCCGGTCGCGGTCCCAATGGCGCAGCAACGAGGCCGCCGCACGCGACACCGCGCTCTGCACGGCCACATGCCAATGACGTGCCATGGACGTTACTACCACGGGTGCACGGCCATCGCTGATCAGTTCGACCTGGCAGCGCTTGTCAACGCCGCCGCGAGCGCCAGACACCTCTGACAGGCGGATGCGGGCGCGTGGCACCAGCCAGGCCAGCCGGCGCAGGGCAAAACGCACGCGGCGTACCGCCAGCGCGCGCAACTCGGTTGCTTCGACATCGGGGGACTCAACAATCACTTGCATCGCGCTCTCCTTCGGGTTGAACATGGGCGCAACGATAGGTGAGCACGGAAAATATAAAAAGCAGATAATAAAGTACAAACACTTCCGAAAAAACTGAATATGAACCAGCCCTTCAGCTACCGGCATCTGTATTACTTCTGGGTGGTCGCCAAGGAAGGCGGCATGGCGCGCGCCGCCGAGCGACTTGACATGGCGGTGCAAACCGTCAGCACACAGGTGCGCGAACTTGAGCGTTCACTCGGTTATGCGCTGCTCAAGCCCTCCGGGCGCGGGGTGGTGTTGACTGACGCAGGCTTGGCCGCGATGCACCAGGCCGAGCACATCTTTCAACTCGGCGAACAGTTGCCCGAACTGGTGCGCGATGCGGTTGGCTCACCCACGGTGCGGCTGGTGGTGGGCATCTCGGATGCCCTGCCCAAGCTGGCGGTCAGCCACCTGATGCAGCCGGTGATGCAGGAGCCCAATCTGCGCCTGCTGTGCCAGGTGGACGAGTTTGAAGACCTTCTCGGCGACCTGGCGCTGCACCGTCTCGATGTGGTGCTGGCCGACCGCCCGGCATCGGCCAACCCCAACCTCAAGGTGTACAGCCACTCGCTTGGCTCATCGCCGCTGGGCTGGTATGCCCCGCCGGCGCTTTACGCTGCGGCGCGGCGCGGTTTTCCGCACTCGCTGGCCAAAGTGCCGGTACTCCTGCCCACAAACCAGGCGGCCGTGCGCTCGCGGCTGGCACATTGGTTCGAGCGTCTGGACATCAAGCCCAACACGGTGGGGGAGTTCGAAGACAGCGCCTTGCTCCAAACCTTTGGCGCTGCCGGCATGGGCGTGTTTCCGATGGCCGAGCTGGTGCATGACGACCTGGTGGCGCGTTATGGCGTCAAACGCATCGGGGTGTCAGAGGGTGTGGAAGAGAACTTTTTTGCCATCGGTGCGCACAAGAAGGTGTTGCACCCGCTGGTGCAGCGGCTGTTGCCTGCACAGCGGCATCATTGAATCAACCGGTTTGCATCAGGGTCCACAACCTTGACGGCGACAGCGGCATCTGAAGTTGACGCGCCTGCGCGGCCAGGCCGGCCCGCGCCAGCGCGTCGGCCACCGCATTGACCACGGTTGGCCCGGCGCCTATGGTGCCCAGTTCGCCCACACCCTTGACGCCCAGGGGGTTGTTCAGACAAGGGGTGGACTCATCCATTTCGGTTTTGAACCCGGGCGTATCTTCAGCGCGTGGGGCGGCGTAATCCATCAGGCTGCCCGTCACGGGCTGGCCGGTTTCGGGGTCGTAGACCATATGTTCACACAGCGCCTGGCCGATGCCCTGCACCGCGCCACCGTCAAGCTGGCCACGCACAATCATCGGATTGACCACACGCCCCACATCGTTGACCGAGGCATAAGCCACCACCGCCACCTGGCCGGTCTGCGGGTCGATCTCGACCTCGCTGATGTGGCAGCCGTTGGGCCAGGACGGGCCGGCCACGGCGGTGGTCGAGTCCATGAAGATGCGCTGCTCGCCCTGGCGCGCTGCGAGCGCAAAGATATCGATGGCCAGGTCGGTACCGGCCACGGTGAACTGGCCGTCGGCGTAAGTGATGTCCTGCTCGGCCGCTTCAAACTCTTTGGCCGCAAGCTGCCGGGCTTTGTCAATCGTGCGCTCGGCACCTACACGCACCGCCGAGCCGCCTGTGAACAGCGAGCGCGATCCGGCGCTGCCAAAACCGTCGCCGCGGTCGGTGTCACCCAGCACAATGCGCACTTTCTCAGGCGGCACGCCAAAGGCATCCACCACCAGTTGGGTCAGCGAGGTCAGGATGCCCTGCCCCATGGCATTCACGGCCGAGAACACCTCGATCACGCCGTCGTCGGCGCGCACAGACAAGGTCACACGTTCTTCCAGCGCATTGCCGCCAGTCCATTCGAGGAAGGTCGAAATACCGAGGCCGCGCAGCAGGCCGCGCTGTTTGGATGCGGCGGCGCGTGCCGCAAAACCCGGCCAGTCGGCCAGCACCAAAGCCTGGTCCATCACGGCCTCGAAGCGCCCGCTGTCGTAGACCTGGCCCATCGGGTTTTTGTAAGGCATCTGCGCCGGCTGGATGAAGTTGCGGCGGCGCAGCGCAATGCGGTCGATGCCGGTCTGGCGCGCGGCCTCGTCCATCAGTCGCTCCATGATGAAGATGGCTTCCGGCCGGCCCGCGCCCCGGTAGGCGCTGGTCGGGGCGGTGTTGGTCATCACCGCGCGGAAATGAAAGTCAATCGTCTGGATGTCATACACGCTGGTCTGCACCCAGGGGCCGATCAGCAACTGGATGGCCGCGCCGGCCCCGGTCGGGTAGGCGCCGACGTTGGCCAGCGAGGCCAGCCGCAGCGCCAGGATCTTGCCGCTCTCATCGAGCGCGAGTTCGGCACGGCTTTGCAGGTCGCGGCCGTGTGTGGCGGAGACAAATTCCTCGCTGCGATCCGCCACCCACTTGACGGCGCGCTGCAGTTTGCGCGCGCAGAAGGCCACGGCCACGTCTTCGGGGTAGACGCCGGTTTTCATGCCAAAGCCGCCGCCCACATCACCCACGATGACACGCACGGCCTCTTTGGCGATGCCCAGCGCATCACAGACCGAGTTGCGCACGCCCGAGGGCATCTGTGTGCTCATGCGGATGGTCAGGCGCTGCGAGGCGGTGTCGAAACCGGCCAGCACCGAACGCGGCTCCAGGCTCAGCGCGGCCAGTCGCTGATTGACGATGTCGAGTGTGACGATGTGGCGCGCAGCCGCAAAGGCTGCGGCAGTTGCGACCGCATCGCCGTAGCGCGTTTCGGCAGCGATGTTGTCCGGCGCCTCGGGGCACAGCGCGGGCGCGCCGACGGCCATCGCGTCGTTCACGTCCACCACCATGGGCAGCTCGTCGTAGTCCACGATGATCGCCTCGGCCGCGTCGCGCGCCTGGCGCAGGCTCAGCGCCACCACCGCGGCCACCGGTTCGCCGACAAACCGCACACGCTCATGGGCCAGGGCACGCCGTGGCGGCGTCGCGCAGGGCGAGCCGTCGGCGCGCATGAAGCCGCCTATGCCGGGAATCGCCTTGACACCGGCGGCCACAAGATCGGCACCAGCGACGATGGCCAGCACACCCGGCATGGCCAAAGCGACCGAGGTGTCCAGCGCGGCAATGCGTGCATGGGGATAGGGCGAACGCACAAAAAACAAATGGGTCTGTTCCTCCAGCGTCACGTCGTCGGTGAACTGGCCGGCGCCAGCCAGCAGCGCGTCGTCTTCCAGGCGGCGCACGGACTGGCCGCTGCCAAAACGCGCTGAAGTTGGGAAATCAGCTTGGGAGAAAGTTTTCAAAAAATGTCCTTCTGTTCTGTTTTGTACTCAACGCGCGCCCACCAGATGGCTTACATGCCTGAACAAGTGTGTACGGCATACAGATGTATCTGTTTGAAACCGCCGCGGCGCGGTTGCCGATGCCGCTTCTTGTCGGGTCGCCATTGCCCGACTGTCGAATCCGTGAAAACCCGCAGCAGAAATGTCCTACATCGGCTTACGCCAGTAGCTCACAAAACCCGGAATTGCGAGAGTTACAGTTTTTTATGACTTCTTACGTTTCTTTCTGCAACCTGCCTGCCCACTTGGATAGACCATCATATGCCCTCCAACCTCACTCCTGTGTCCCGCCCGGTAGCGCTTTCTTCGGCTTTTCTGCTTGCTAATTTGCTTGCCATGCCGCTTGCGTCTCTGGCGCAGTCGCCGTCTGCCGCTCATGCCCATGCAAGGAATGCCAAAGCCTGTCAAAGCGCTGATGTGGAAGAAAAAAAGCATCGACATGAAAAAGAATCATTGGGCGCCCGTCATGCCGATCAACACGCCCACATGCGCCTGGTGCAATGCGAAGTCGAACGGGGTGTGCGCAAAGTTCCGGGAGCGGGCAAGATCAAGTCTGCCGACCAAACACTCAAAGATGACGAGGCGGCTAAACAAGCAGCATTCAAAACCAAAAAAAGCAAACCCGCAGACCTTCGGGGGCTGGGTGGTGGTTCAGCGTTGGCACAGCCTGCGGGCGCCCCAACCCCCGCCGCTGTTGCATCCGGCAATCAGGATCCCGCCACGATAGGGCGCTGGAGCGACCCGTTCATCATCCCTGTCGTAGGCGTTGCTGCGGTACTTTTGCATACTGGCAATGTCATGTTCTGGTCCTATGATCCTGTGGACTATCACAACCCGGCCAACTCTAAAAACGGGGTTGCATTCATCTGGAATCCGACCACCCGCACCGGCTACAACATCCCGCCGCCAGAAAACATCTGGTGCGCCGGTCAAACCATTCTGAGTGACGGTCGCGTTTATGTCGCTGGGGGCAACCTGCGCTACCCCGATCCCAACGCGCCGGGCGGCGCCACCAATTGGGCCGGCACGCTGACCAATTACACCTTCAACCCACTGAAGGAAATTTGGGCCAAACAGCCCGACATGGTGCGCGGCCGCTGGTACCCGACGGTGACCCAGCTGGCTGACAACCGGGTGGTCATCACCAGCGGTATGGATGAAACCGGCTTCGGCGCCATCACCAACGCCGTCGAAGTGTTGACGCCGGATCCCAACATGGACGGCATCGGCACCATCCAGGTCGTCTCCACGCACAATTCTTCGGGCCTGTACCCCTTGCAATTTCTGCTGCCCTCGGGGCAAATGCTGGAGTCTGGACCGAATGCCGCCAGCAGCTTCCAGCTGAACCCGGCGACATGGAACTGGAGCAGTCTGCCACGCATGAAAAGCGACCACTACTACCTGGGCAATGGTATTTCCTATACCGATGCCTCGCCCGCACAGCCCCGGCAACTGATCATGGTTGCTGGCGGGCATACGGAGAAAATCCCGCTCGCAGCCAACGAATGGCTGGACGGCTTCAATCCTGCTTTGGGTTGGAATACTTATCCGCAATGGCAGACGCCCCGGCACAACGCCAACACGGTCATCCTTCCCGACGGAACACTGCTGACTGTTGGCGGAAACAGAGGCTTGTACGGCTATGAAGAGGCAGAATTCAGTACCGAGCTTTACTCCAAGGCAGCCATCGACACCACCGGTACCTGGTTGAAACTGGCACCGCACACCATTCAGGCCGCCTACCACTCGACTGCCCTCTTGCTGCCAGACGCGACGGTCTTGCTGTCGCAGGACGACATGGACTACTCCGCGCAAGCCGCCTTCCAGCACAAGGCCCAGGTCTACTCGCCGCCGTATTTGTTCAAAGGCCCCCAACCCAAAATCACCGCCGCACCTACCAATGTCGGATACGGCCAATCGTTCGATATCTCCACCGACCGCAGTGACATGGTCAGCGCCATGTTGGTGGCGCCTGGCGCCACGACGCATGGCAATGACATGCACCAACGTGCGATCAAGCTGCGCGTACAGCCGCGCACCAACGGACTGACAGCGACCGTCCCGTCATCAAGCGCTCTGGTTCCGCCGGGCTACTACATGCTTTTTGTGATGGACTCGCAAGGCATCCCCTCCGTCGCAAAATTCGTACGGGTGACCTGAGCCGGCACCTGCTCAAGTCACAAGGTCTCTACACGGATGACGCACCCAGGCAATTTAGCTTTGCTGCATGCTTGAAGGTTTAGCCCGACAATCGAGCATGCCCTTACCTCCTCCCCCTACGCGCCGCCACAGCAACAAAGCCAACAATGAGTTGTTGTTCAAAGGCTGTCTGTGCGTCTTGATCGGACTGGCCGTGCTGGTCTCTCCGCACTTCATCAAATCGCCCGGCATGCAGGGTATCGTTGCGGGCGCCTCACTGGTTGGTTGGTTCGCATTGGTGCTCGGCCTGGCTTTCGGCGGGCTTTACCTGAAGCGCAGGTTCGCCACCATCCGGGGACCGGGAGGCTCGCAGTAAGCGGCTTCATTGCTATTGAATCAGTAGCTGCCAGCCCTTTTCAATCAAAGGCTGGAGGTCTGTTTTGCTTCAGTACGGCACCCGCGGAACAGTCATCGATGTCGCTACCCAGGCCGACGCGCGGCATGTAGGCTGCTGTCCTACATGGGTGTAGTGCAATCCCTTGCGGCAATCACCCCTGGCACAGTGGAAACTAAGGTTGTGAGTTCGATGAATTTTTTTGGCACTCCTTGGTACGGATCAGGTATCCAACCTCTTCAGGACCTCATGGCATCGAAGGCCTACATCGTTGAAGACAACGATTTGATCCGCGATAATTTGGTGGGAACATTGACCGAGCTGGCCAGCGTCCAGACGGTTGGGTATTCCACGACCGAGGCCGACGCCTGTTACTGGCTGGGCCGGCATCCCAAAGACTGGGATCTGCTGGTTGTGGATCTTTTTCTTGAGCAAGGTTCCGGATTGGGCGTTCTCAGAAAATGCCTGCAGCGGTCTGCGGCGCAGAAGGTGGTGGTGCTTTCCAACTACGCGACCGCCGAAGTGCGCAACCGTTGTCTCGCTTGTGGCGCCGATGCCATCTTCGACAAATCCACCGAACTTGATCTGTTTCTCGACTACTGTACAGCCCGGCATTAGCCCGCGCTGAGAACCTGACTCACGATACGCCGGGTCGCGGGATCTTCTTGAACTTGACCAGGCGCGCGGTCTCCATCTTGTCTTTCTTGACCTGCCGTTCGGCGTCAAGCAACTGTCCGGCAGTCAGCCAGCCGGAAAACTCCTGCGGCGTCTCCAGCGTGATGCGCCCGAGCGTTGCGGCGCGAAATTCATGGATCACGATTTCTGCAGCTTTTTGCAGATTGATGCGTCCCTTGCCCAGTACCGCGCCGCGCTTGCGGCCTATGGCTTCGAGCAACTGCTCGTCGGTGATACCGGGCGGCAATTCGACCTTGTAACGGGCCTGCAGCGCGGCCGGGTAGTGTTGGCTCAGGTAGTCGAGCAGTTCCAGCGCGACTTCTTCTTCATTGAAGGCATTGCGGCCGATGGCGCCACTGGCCGCCAGGTTATAGCCACTTTTGGCGACGATGATGCGCGGCCAGAGCATGCCGGGCGTGTCCCACAGGTAGAAGCCGTCGGCCAGCACGATGCGCTGCTCGAGCTTGGTGATACCGGCCTCGTCGCCGGTTTTGGCCGCGCGTTTGCCGGTCAGCGTGTTGATCAGCGTCGATTTGCCGACGTTGGGAATGCCGCAGATCAGCACCCGCATGGGTTTGACCATGCTGCCGCGCGTTGGCGCCAGCGCGTGGCAGGCGTCGATCAGGCGGCGCGCCGGCGTGGTGGCGCTGGCGTCGAGGCCAATCGCGCGGGTGGCGGGCTGGCTGTTGTAGTGGTCCAGCCAGGCCGGCGTGCGCGCGGGGTCGGCCAGGTCCTGCTTGTTGAGCACCTTGAGCGCGGGCTTGCCGCCAGTCAGCTCGGCCAGCATGGGGTTGGCGCTGGAGCCTGGCAGGCGGGCATCGAGCAGCTCGATCACCACATCAATTTCCTTGATGCGCTCGCTGATGGCTTTTTTGGTCAGGTGCATGTGACCGGGAAACCACTGGATGGCCATCGGGGTGTTCTTTCTTGGTGGGGAGTGGCAGGCGCAGGCGCTCCGCCGCGCCTGACCAGCCCCGATTGTCGCCGACCTGGCCTGAGAACCTAAGCCGCGTGAGCCAGGCTGCGGATGCCCAGGCGCTCGGGCGAGACATACTGCTGGCGGTAAATTTCAAACGGCATCGAGTCGGCTGCTTCAATTGTCTTCTGCTCGGCCAGCGATTGCCGTGTCAGCTCTTCAAAGCGGACCTGCTGGTCGCCTGAAAACGGCAAGTCCAGCAGCGTTTTCCGGGTGGACAGCGACTGTGCGCGGGCAAACGCCACGAAGGCGCTGTCGTGATTTTTCACCATGGCGTCCAGCACGCGGGCCGAGGGCAGCGTATCGGGCTGGCGCAGCGAGGCCTCTGAAGCGCGCAAGGCGTCGGCATAGGCACTGCCGCCCTGCGCGGCGTCAAGCGCCGCCGCAATCGGCGCACATTGCGCGATCAGCTCGGCACCCCACTGCGTGAGGCTGACCTCCTGGCCACTGCGCTCTAGTTGCAGGCCGGGCTCACGGCCGCGCGCGGCCACGCGGTGCTGGTTGCGCGCCAGCGCGGCAATTTCCTGCGGCGTGTCGGGCGGGCTGTCGGTCAGCAGGCAGTGCAGCAAAAACACATCGAGAAAACGCATGGTGTCGGCCGCGATGCCGACCGGCACAAACGGGTCCAGGTCCATCAGCCGCACTTCGACGTATTCAACGCCGCGCTCGCGCAGTGCATGCAGCGGGCGCTCGCCCGGAAAAATCACGCGCTTGGGGCGGATGGTTCCGTAGAACTCGTTTTCGATCTGCAGCAAGCTGGTGGCGAGCTGGTTGTAGTCGCCGCCGGGATTCTGGATGCCGACCGACTCATAAGCCGGATACGGCCGGGTCAGCGCGTCTTGCAGCGAGGCGCCGTAACCGTCGAGGTTGTTGTAGCTGACCTTGAGCGAGGCCTGAGCATCGCTCTGGTAACCGAGGCGGCCCATGCGCAAGGACGTGCCGTGCGGCATGTACATGGTGCCGTTGCCCAGCGGCTGCAGCTCGTGCTGGCGACCGGCGACAAAGCTGGAGCAGACCGCCGGTGACGCGCCAAACAGGTAAAGCAGCAAAAACGCGTGGCGACGGAAGTTGCGAATCAGGCCGAAATACTCTTCGCTGGAAACACCGGGCAGCGACCAGTTGTAGTGAATGCCCGAGATCGTTTGCATGCGCCGGCCATAACGGTGGCCCAGGCCCATGCGGTAAACGCTTTTGGCGCGCCCGACATTGGACGAGCCGTAGCGGCCAATCGGAATCGTCTCGTCGGTCGGCAGGCCACACGGCATGCTGGAGACCCACAACATCTCGTCGCCGAGCGCCTTCATGGCGCGGTAGGTGAACTGGTGGATCTGCGTGAGTTCGTTAAGCGCGGCATCGGCGCCGTCGCCCAGGCCGGCGTGCGCGGCGGTGACGAGTTCGACCTGCGATTCGCTGAAGTCGGTGGTGATGCTCGGGTGGGTCAGTGCCGACCCCAGCGCGGCAGGGTGTGGCGTCAGCGCCAGGGCGCCGCTGGGCTGCGCGCGCAGGCTTTCTTTTTCCAGTCCGCGGCGCATGCCTTTCAGCCTCGCAGGGGCCAGCGCCTGAAGGCGGTCTCCCAAAAGCGCGCCCTGGCGCGCATGCAAGCTGTTCATAAGGTCGTCCTCTGTTCTTTCGTGGCGTGCAAGGTATCACAGGCCGGGCTTGTTTGCAGGCGGACCAGCGCCAGGGCCGGTACGGTGAAGGAGCCCTGGGCTGCAGAGCACCTGACCCAGTTCCTTGTTTGCTACTATTTTTATAGCTGTCTGCGCTTGCTGCGTATGGGCTGGAGGCCTGTTTGATGCTTGAAACAAGGCCTGGGTGCCGGCGGTCGACCCGCCCCCACCGCGAAAGCCCCTACGCCAGCACGCGCAGCAGCCAGGTGTTCATGTCCGCGATCTCTTCCATGCAGACCGAATGCTCCATCGCGTAGGTGTGCCAGTCAACCGGGTAAGCCAGCGCGATCAGCGCATCTCGGGTGGCCATTGCGGCGGCCAGCGGCACCACGCCGTCGCCTTGCCCGTGGCCCAGAAACACCGGCAGCCCGTGGTTGACGGCGCTGCGTTCGGCCGCCAGCTTGTCGGCCATCGGCAGGTAACCCGACAGACCGATGATGCCGGCCAGCCGCTTGGGGTAGCGCAGGCCGGTCATCAGCGCCATCGCGCAGCCCTGCGAGAAGCCGGCGACAACGATGCGGCTGGCCGGGATGCCGCGCGCAATTTCGCCCGCGATCAGCGTGTTGATGCTGGCCTGGGTCTTGCGCAGTCCCTCTTCGTCCTGGCGCTGCGTCAGGTCGGCGCCCAGAATGTCATACCAGGCGGGCATCTGGTAGCCGCCGTTGATGGTGACCGGGATCACCGGCGCGTTGGGAAACAGGAATCGCACCGGGCCGACGGCCGAAAGGTCGAGCTGCTGCGCAATCGGAACAAAATCTCCGCCGTCAGCGCCCAGGCCGTGCATCAGCACAACGGTGGCAGTCGGGTTGGCGGCGGTTTCAACTTCAATGACATCGAGTGGCATGGCAAGAATAAAAAGTGGCGGTTGACCAATTGTGCCTGCGGGCACCCCGCAGCTTGACTTGCCACCGCACTTGGACGACCATCAATCCACACACAAGCCGCCGGTAGCGGCAGCGACCGGTTCGCCGCCAGCCGGCCTGCCGCAAGGAGCGAACAGCCATGAGACAAGCAATCAATAAACTGTTGGGCCTGAAAACACCGCAAGCTCCGGAAAAACCAGCCGCTGCGCCAGCCATGCTCAAGAAAAACGAGCGCGCCGAGAGCCTGGACAATCCGCACACCATCGACGACAACTCCGACAACGCCACCCGCCGCCAACTGGTCCAGATGATGCTGCGCGACGGCCTGCGCAAACACGGTATTCCACCCGGCTGGGTCGAATGCCGCATGCTGGTGGTCAACAGCCGCAGTCGCGGCACCGGCCTGTACGTGCGCCTGGTCATGCGCCACTGGGACCTGCTGCTGCTGACCTACGCGCATGCTTTTCAGCAGCAGTTGCTGGCAGCCATCACCGAGTTCGAGCCGCAGGCATCGGACTGGCTGCATGGGGTGTCCTGGGAGCTGGATGTGGGCAACACCTGCCCCTATCTCGACATGCCCGACCCGTCGGTGTGGCTGGAGGTGTCGGCGCCGGTTCAAACGGCGGTCCCGATGCCGGTGGTCTCCCTCATGCCTGAAGACGCCATCAGTCCGCTCGCCGCCCCGGCTGCGTCCTTATCCTTGAGCAGTGCCCCACCCGCCCCAGACCAGGACGCCGAAGTTCTGCAGGACCTGCAGCGCATGTTTGCCATCCGCGACGCCCACCTGCAGCAGCCGGCGGACGGCACGCCCGCGCCAGACTTTCAACATACCGAGCCGTCTTCCCGGCGCGTGTAAAGAAGGGCTTCCCTACCGCACCAAGGCTGCGAGCCGCTTTGAAAAATCCGCCTGCGTGTTGAGCTCCGCATACCAAAGCCGGTAGCCCGCATCGCTGGGGTGCAACCCGTCTTTGGCATTGAGCTCGTCGGGCCGCAGGGCAAACGGGTCTTCTGATTTGTCCTTGTACAAGTTGACGTAAAGCGCGCCGTTGTCCTGGGCCACTTCACGTACAGAGCGGTGCAGCGTTTTGGAGCGCTGCGTCATCAGCCACGACCAAGGCGGAAAAAAGAAGGGCGCGCTGCCCACATTGCCCGAAGGCATCAGCACCACCAGCCGGGCTTGGGTACGCGCCAGCGCCGCAACACGGGCAATACTTTCTTCCAGCGGCGCATAAGGCGTGAGGCGAATCACGTCATTGCCGCCACCGAGCACCAAAATGGCATCAAACCGCTCGCCGCCAGGCACGTCAAGCTGGCGGACGATGTCGGCAAATTTGGCGCCGTCTTTGGCCCGGTTGACGATCTTCAGAGCAGGATGGTCGCGCGCAATCAGCCCGGCCAGGCTCGCGGATGGCGAAGACGCACCCGTGCCCACCCCGGTGCTGTCGCCCACCACCAGCAATGTCGCGCCGGCACCCGAAGGCGATGCCTGGAAAGGCTCGCTTTGCCGGGCCAGTTCGACCGATTGCTTGATGCGCCATACGGCGCAGCCCGAGGTGGTAAGCACCACCAAAGCGGCAAGCAGGGAGACGGTACCCAGCAGGGCAGGACGGCGAATTTTCATATGACTTTCAGCGATTCATCGGTTAAGCCAGGTGATACAAAGTTGCAGGACGGTGGCAAAACCGACCCAGGCGAGGTAGGGAAGATTGACCAGCGCCACCCAGCGCGTACGCCGCCAGATGGCGGCCAGCGCCCAGACCAGCGTGCCCAGCACCAGCACGATGTCAATGCTCGCCAACAGATTGTTTTTGAGACCGAACTGGATCGGTGTGTAAGCCAGGTTGAACACCAGGTTCAGGATGAAAGGCAGCAGCACACTGAAGGGCAGACGGCGCTTGAGGTACTGCAGCAACACAAAGCCGAAGCTGATGGCAATGATGACGTAGAGCACCGTCCACACGGGGCCAAACACAGCGGCCAGTGGCGCGAAAAAAGGCTTGGCGAGTTGCGCGTACCATGCGGCGCTGCTGGTGCTGTCCATGCGGTTGTTTGGGTTGGATTGGGTTGGACGGGGTCGGCTTCAGGGAAACCAGCGTCTATTCTTTATCACTGGCCGGTCGTCAGCGCACAGCGGCGCGCTGATTGGGAGGTAGGACGCCAGCGCAAATACCGCATCTGCATCCAATCGCGCACCGCTCCCGTATAACCATCAGCCTCGTGGCATTAAAAACGAGGCGCTGTCTTTTACTTTTGTCAGCGGCAGGCGGACAATCCATGCACCGCTCAAGGAGATTTTCATGACTCAGCAGCCCGCCCTTTTTCACCGCCTGGTGATGCTGCTGGCTGCCGCAAGCTGCGCGCTGGCCTTGTGGGCGCCTGCGCAGGCCGCGTCCTTGACCCCGGCCGATGAAAAAAACGTGCGCGCCACCGTGCAGGGCCAACTGGCAGCCTTTGCGGCGGACGACGCCGACAAGGCTTTTTCTTATGCCGCACCCAACATCCGCGAGGCGCTGGGCACGGCGGCCGGCTTCATGGCCATGGTGCGCAACACTTACCCGGTGGTTTATCGCCCGGCGTCGGTGGCTTTTCTCAAACCCGACAACAAGGACGGCCAGGTGATTCAGCGGGTGCAAATGCTGGACGCCAGCGGCGACGCCTGGCTGGCCATTTACAGCTTGCAGCGCGAGGGCACGTCCTGGCTCATCACCGGTTGCGTGGTGGTCGCCAACAAGGGGCGCATGGCCTAAGCTCCCATTTGCTCCTCTTTTAATAGCTGGACACGCATGCCAGCTATGGGCCGGAGCCTTATTTGCTTCATAAATGGCAGGTCACAGGGGATATTCGCTGACAGCGCAAACGCCTGCGCGCCTGCGCGCCAGCCCGCGCGGCGGCCCGATCATGGGCTTTTGTGAAAGGCCCGCGCATGACACCCGCCCTGAAATACGTCCTTGGCGTTTTGCTGACTGCCACCCTGAGTGGCCAGGCGCTGGCCTGCTACACCGTCTACAACCGCGCCAACCAGGTGATCTACCACGCGGCGGCGGCACCCGTGGACATGCGTTACCAGTTGCATCAGACCTTGCCAGCGGTGTTTCCGGGCGGCCACATGGTGTTTTCAATCACCGACACCGCCTGCCCGGCGGTGGACAGCACGCGCGGCGGCAACGTCAACCGGGCCGTCAATGCATTGATGGAACGCAATGCCTACGCCAGCGATCTGGCGATGGCGCGCGGCAACCCGGTCACCGTCCAGCCACTGCGGCGCTGAAGGGCGGGCTCAAGCCCATCGCTTCGCCACCGAACAGGGCCTGCACCGGCCGTGTTTCTGGAAGCACATACACCACGCTGTAACTTCTGCCGAGCAGCGGCGCGACCACCCCTTCGTAAAACGCCACCGGCACCACGACGCAACCAAGCGAGATGCGGTTGTCGTCCGGTGTGGCCGAAGCCAGGCGTTCACGCCGCTGCTCCTGGCTGTTGCCGGGGCGCATGCGATGGATTGCCAGGCCCTCGCTGTAGTTGACCCAGATGACCTGTTCCCCCTGCAAATTGCGGCCTGGCTGTGACAGGAAACGCCCTGCCGGTGTGGTGCGTTCCGCAGGCAGGATCTGCGTCAGCGGCCGCTGACCGATGCCGGGCACCGAGAGGTCACCGCTGGCCAGCCCCAGCAAAACGGCCGAGGCGCCGCGCAGACGACCGCTGGCGTCGAACACAAATATCTTTGCGTCTTTTTTGTCGATGATGACAAAAGGCAGGCCTTTGTTGTCGGCCAAGGCCATCACCGACGCTGCGGCATACCGGGCATCGGTGGATGCGGCTTCGCCCGCAAAGGCGGCCGACAGCGGCAACTGCCGCGCGGGCAGCTCCTGAAGGGCGGAAACAGGGGTGGAAAGTAAAACCAGTGCCACGGCGGCAACCATCGCGTGTAGCGTCGTCGTGCTTCGAATGCGCATCCAGTCTCCTGCCAGGTTGAATAGGTCCGTACAGAACTGGGCAGGCGCCCGGAGCTGTAGGACATATCCTACCGACTAGAAGCGGGTTTAAACAGCGTAGGGCCATGTAACAGGCTCTTTTGCTATTTTTTTAATAGCTATTAACCCATACAGGACATGGGCCAAGCATGCATTCGATGAAGAATCGGGGAATATCCGGGAATGGCGATGATGTAGGTTTTATCCGACAGCGGTCTCAGCCTTGATCAGCTCGCCCCCATCACCTTGAAATTCTGGAAGACCGCCTGCACCGGCCGGGTTTCGGGCAGGACGTAGACCACACCGCGCTGCGAACCCAGCGCCGGTTTGACCACCTCTTCATAAAAAGTCACCGGCAGATTGATGCATCCGAAAGAAATCCGGTTGTCGTCGGGCGTGTCAGAAGCCAGCCGCTCAAGCCGACGCTCCTTCGGCTCCTTGGCGCGCACACGGTGCATGGACACCGCCGCCTCATAGTCCACCCAGACAATGTCCTCGCCGAAGGAGTTGGTGCCAGGCTGCGACACAAAACGCCCGGCCGGCGTGGTGCGTTCATGCGGCAAGATGGCGGACATTTCGCGCTCTCCGATGCCAAGAACCGAATCGTCGCCGACGGCCGAACCCATCAGCGCTGGCGTGGCACCGTCCAGGGTACCGTCTGGCTTGAATACAAACACCCTCACATGCGCTTTGTCGACGATGACAAACGGCATGCCACGGTGGTCGCGTACATCCATCACCCAATTGGCCATCTGGCGTGCCTCTGGCGACGGCTTCTCATGGCCAAAGTCCGCTTGACGGGGCAGATGCGCCAGCGATGGCGCCACCACAGCCGACGGCGCTACAGCAGACGGTCTGGACGTGACCTGGCCAGGAAGAATCAGCGCAATCACGGCGCACCCCATGCCCAGCCCCTTGAGGACGGCATCCAACTGAGAGGACTCGGTGCTAACCATGATGTTTGAAAATCCGAAATGGGCGCGTCTAAATGCATGCAGGGGAGACGGATGAAATCACCCGGCTCCCCCGCGACCTATAGAACATGTAGGGCAGTCGTATCAGTTGCGGTCAGCGCGTGGCTCAAGCGTGGTGTCCATGGTGCTGGGCGCCGTGTTGCCCATGGTGCTGGGCGAGGTGTTGTCCATCGACGTGCCTGTGCTGGTCGAAGGCTGGTTCTGCATGGTGCCGCCGGTTGATGGCTGCGCCTGCGTGGTGGTCCGGCCCTGGGCATTGGTTTCGCCAGGGACGTTGGTCACAGCGGTTTGCGCATAAGCAAAACCAGCACCAGCAACCAGTGCGCCGGCAGTGATGGCAGCGGTCAAGGATTGATTGAATTTCATAAATAACTCCTGAATAAACCCCGAAGGGCAATTGATTAAAAAACGCCGATTCAGTGATCGACTGAGTTCAATCTAAGCCTCAAATTCGGGCAGCGGGTCGGTGTCATCCGCGTGCGCCTGTAGGACAGGTCGCCCTTGGCTGCAGATGCTTGCACCTCGTTACGTGCGTAGCGAAAAGGGTTGATGCTCTACAAAATGCTACGTTTTCAGTAGCAAAGCAGGATGGATGGATAAGGGTTACAACCCCATGATAAAAGATCGCCCACCAGGGGCGGCAACTTGCGACAGACCCGGACTACACAATTCATCACCAGCGGACTGCAAACGCCGCGCGGGGAAGTACGCAAACTTTGCTTTGTGTCAGCCGGGTTCCGCGCTACAACGACAGGTAAGAGGCCTCCGCCCCCAAGCGAAACGTCGAAACATTGTCCAGCGAACCCGGCTGCATTTTTTTTGCGCGCTTCGCATTCGCCTTTTTTATCGGGCGACAGCGGGAGGTTTTCCGGCATGCGTCATCGCCTGGCTGACTTCGTTGCTGCCCTGCGCCGATCCGCTTAGCGGCACCATCTCGCCGCTGCGTGCTCTCACCTCGTCAAGCCTTGTCGCCAGTACTTCGGGCACCTGCGTACCCGTGCCCAACCACAAACCTTTTGTCAGCGTGATGTGGGCCGCTTCGAAGGTACCGGCACCCGCGCACAGAATGGCGCGTGTTGGTGCGTCTTGCGCCGCCAGCACCAGCATGGCCGGCACCACGGCCTCGGGTTGCAGCGCACGCAGCACTTCTTCTGGCATCAGGCCTTCGGTCATGCGGGTGGCGGCAGTGGGCGCCAGGCAGTTAACGCGAATATCGTTCTTTGCGCCTTCGATGGACAGCGTCTGCATCAGCCCAACCAACGCCATCTTGGCCGCACCATAGTTGGACTGACCGAAGTTGCCGTACAGGCCCGACGACGAGGTTGTCATCACGATGCGACCGTACTTTTGCGCAGCCATGATGTCCCACACCGCCTTGCAGCAATGCACGGCGCCCATCAAGTGCACGTCCATCACCAGCGCAAAGTCGGCCAGATCCATTTTGCCAAAACTCTTGTCGCGCAGAATGCCGGCGTTGTTGACGAGGATGTCGACGCGGCCCCAGGCATCCATGGCTTGCTTGACCATGGCCTGCACCGCCGCAACGTCAGTGACGGAAGCGCCGTTGGCGATGGCTTCACCGCCAGCTGCGCGAATTTCCTGCACCACGGCTTCGGCGGCGCTGACCGATCCACCGGAGCCGTCACGCGCGCCGCCGAGGTCGTTGACCACCACTTTGGCACCGCGCGCGGCCAACGCCAGCGCATGTTGCCTGCCGAGCCCGCCGCCCGCGCCTGTAACGATGGCCACGCGGCCTTTGAAATCCATACCCATGGCTATCTCCTGTCTTTCTGGTGATCGTTGGATGGCCCGGGCTCTGGTAGCCTGAGTCAGGCCGTACTGTAATGGACGACCGCCCCTTCGCCTGAAAGTCACCATGGAACTGAACCTCGAAACCGTCACCACCCCGCCGCGTCCGGCCGCCACCGTGGTGCTGCTGCGTGATGCGCCGGCTGGGCTGGAGGTATTTTTGATGAAGCGCCACGGCCTGTCCGATGTGCTGGGCGGGGCGTATGTGTTTCCGGGCGGCAAGGTTGATGCGGCCGATGCCGATCTCGACATGGCGACGCACGGCGACCAGCCGATGCAGACGCTGCACGCCGGACTCGGCGAGGCCGACATCAGCGAGACCACTGCCGGCGCACTGTACGTCGCGGCACTGCGGGAAGCCTTTGAAGAAAGCGGCGTGCTGTTTGCGCAAGGCAGCTCTGCGCAGCCGGCCACGCAAGCCGCCGCGCTGCTGCGGGAGGGTCACGGTTTCAATGCGGTGCTGGCGCAGATGGCGCTGCGCCTGCAGACCCGCCGCATCCTGCCCTGGTCGCGCTGGATCACACCGACCCAGCCCTCGGTCATGAACAAGCGTTTCGACACCCGTTTTTTTGTCGCGGCGGTGCCGGACGGTCAGGTGGCGCACCATGACAACTTTGAAACCACCGAGAGCATCTGGCTCAGCCCGCGCGAGGCGCTGCAGCAGTACTGGGCCGGGCAGATCGAGCTGGCGCCGCCGCAGATCATGAGCCTGGCGCACCTGGCGCGGCACAGCGCGGTGGACAGCGTGCTGGCCGCCGCGCGTGCGCGTCGCCCGCCGGTGATCCAGCCCGAATCCTTCAACGACGACAGCGGCCGTGTGATCTGTTACCCAGGCGATGCGCGCCACTCGGTGCGCGAACTGGCGCTGCCCGGCCCGACCCGGTTGCACTATCGAAACAAGCGCTTCGAGCCGGCCGCCGGTTTCGAGGCGCTGTTTTCGTAAGCCAATCCGTCATGCCTGGCTTGTCATTGCGGGCTTGACCCGCAATCCATGCCTCGCGGTGCAGTGAGCGGCATGGATCCCGGATCGGGTCCGGGAAGACAAACTCCCGGATCAGGCGGCCTGCAGCACCGCACCGGCTGACATGTGATCACGCGCTGCTTGGGCCTGCAGCACCCCCACCAGCCAGCGGTCAATCAGCGCCGGGTCGTTGATGGTCTTGAGTGACTGGTACGCGGTTTCCGCTTCCGGGAAACGCCGGCGTAAAAAGTTGAGCCACTGCTTGAGCCGGCCGGGCCGCGAGCGCGCATCAAGCCGGGTGCAGACCAGGTGCCAGAAATCGGCCAGCAAGGGCAGCAGCTCCGGCCAGCCGATGACATGCACAGTGCCTTGCCCCACCGAGGCCTTGATCGCCAGGCCCAGTCCGGGGTCAGCCACTGCGCCGCGGCCAATCATCAGCATGTCACAACCCGAGGCCTCGCGGCAGCGGCGCGCGTCGTCCACGGTCCAGATCTCGCCGTTGGCCACCACCGGGATAGCGACGGCAGCGCGAATGTCGGCGATGCGTTCCCAGTAGGCGGGCGGCCGGTAGGCCTGCGCCTTGGTGCGTGCGTGCACCACCAGTTCGTCGGCGCCGCCGCTGGCGATGGCCTGTGCACACGCCACGGCCAGCGCATCGTCGTGGTAACCCAGACGCATCTTGGCCGACACCGGCAGGTGCGCCGGCACGGCCCGCCGCACCGCCGCCACAATCGTGGCCAAAGTGTCCGGCTCCTGCAGCAGGGCCGCCCCGCCGCCGTGGCGATTGACGATGTTGGCGGGGCAGCCGAAGTTCAGGTCGATGCCGGCCGGGCCCAAGGCCGCGAGCCGCGCCGCGTTCTCCGCCATACACACCGGGTCCGAGCCCAGCAGTTGCGCACGCACCGGCACGCCGGCCAACGTGCGCCCGCCGTTCAGCAGTTCGGGCACGATGCGGGTGAAGACCCGTTCGGGCAGCAACTGGTCGGTGATACGAATGAACTCCGAGACGCAGCGGTCCACGCCTCCGGCCCGCGTGAGAATGTCGCGCAGCACAAAGTCCACAAGCCCTTCCATGGGCGCCAGCAAGATGGTCATGGGCTGATGCTACCGCGCGGCGCCGGGCGGCCAGCCGCTGCAAACACCTTTCACCCCTTGGTTGAGAACCAAAATGGCCTCCAGCCCATACTGGTCATGAGCAGCAAGCTCTGTTTTTGATAGCGCCTGATTGCCCTTCCCGTCCTACACGGATGGCAGGGACTTCTTACAGTGTGCGGCTGGTGCGGCGCCTAAATTGATCGTTTCATCGAAGGAAACACCATGGCTCGGCCCCCTGCCCCTCACACCGCTGATCCCAGACGCCCCGGCCTTCAGGGCGCACCGGCTCAGGAAGGACAACCGGTGGAGCAGTCCAAGGGCTGGCCTTTTGCCGAGGGTTCGCAAAACCATCTCGACGAAACCTCCGCACCCTGGCCCCGCCCGTCGCGTTCTACAGCCGGAAAACCACCGGGCATCAGCAAGCCCGATCAGTAGGTTCCGACGTAGTCCTTCTTGCCCACTTCGACGCCGTTGTGACGCAAGATGGCGTACGCCGTGGTGGCGTGAAAAAAGAAATGCGGCAAACCATAGTTCAGCAGGTAAGACTGGCCGCTGAAGATTTTTTCTTTGGGTGTGCCAGTCTGCGTCACGATGCGGCGCTCTTCGCTGCCATCGATCTGCGACGCCTCCAGGGTGGCCATGAAGGCCAGCGTTTTTTCAATGCGCGCCTGCAGGTCGGCAAACGTCTCTTCGGTGTCCTCGAAACCCGGCACCTCTACGCCGGCCAGGCGCGCTGACACCCCTTTGGCAAAGTCGCAGGCAATCTGCACCTGACGCAACAGGGCAAACATGTCGGGGGACAGGCGGGCCTGCAGCAAGGCGTGGGGCTCGATTTTTTTGGCTGCGGCATGCGCTTCGGCCTTGGTCAACACGGCGCTGAGCGCACCCAGCATTTGCTTGAAAACGGGAATGGAAGCCTGGTACATCGAGAGGGTCATGGGAAAAGTCCTTAGAAAGAAAAAAAAGGGGTCAAGCCGCAGGCACGCTGCGCTTTGGCAGCAGACGCTTGACCAGCGTCACCGCAGCCAGCACCAGCGCACCGGCAGCTATGCCGACCACCGCATCGGCCAGCAAGGGCGTGATGGCGCCGAGCACAGGACCGGCGGCGGCAGAGAGGGATTTGATCGCATGGTTCAGGGCCGGGATGCCGTGGGTCAGAATGCCTCCGCCCACCAAAAACATGGCGGCAGTGCCGACCACCGACAGGGTTTTCATGAGCCACGGAGCGGTGGCCAAAATGCCCCGGCCCAGGCTGCGCAGCGCGCCGGTTTTTTGACTCAGGTACAGGCCGGCGTCGTCGAGTTTGACGATGCCCGCGACCAGGCCATAAACACCCACAGTCATCAAAATGGCAATGCCGCTGAGCACGCTCACCTGGGTGATAAAGGCGCTGTCCTGCACCGTTCCCAGCGTGATCGCAATAATTTCTGCCGACAAGATGAAGTCGGTGCGTACGGCACCCTTGATCTTGTCTTTTTCGACCGCCACCAGATCAACAGCCGGATCGGCCAGTGCGCTCAGCCGCTGGGCATGGCGCGCCTCATCTTCGGCCTTGCTGTGCAAAAACTTGTGCGCGAGTTTCTCGAAACCCTCGTAGCAGAGAAAAGCCCCGCCCAGCATCAGCAGTGGCGTGACGGCCCAAGGTGCAAACGCACCGATTGCGAGCGCGGCCGGCACCAGAATGGCCTTGTTCAGCATCGACCCTTTGGCGACGGCCCAGACCACCGGCAACTCGCGCTCGGCCTTGACGCCGGCAACCTGCTGCGCGTTAAGCGCGAGATCGTCACCGAGCACCCCTGCGCTTTTTTTGGCCGCGACTTTGGTCAGCAGAGCCACGTCGTCAAGCACGGTGGCAATATCGTCGAGCAGGGCAAACAGGCTGCTGGCCATGGGGATTCCGGAAAGTGATGGGCTGGCTATTGTCGCAGCGGAACGTGGGCTTTGCTTAGGCGATACACAATGGCCAGATGATAAAAAACTCGCTGACCGCTTACGCCGGCGCTTTGGTATTTTTTCTGGCCGCCGACATGCTCTGGCTAGGCCTGCTGATGACGGACGCCTACCAGGCCTGGATAGGGCCGCTGATGAGGGCGCAGCCGCTGTTGCTGCCGGCAGCGGTGTTTTACCTGCTGTACCCGGTCGGCCTGGTGGTGTTTGCTGTGCGCCCCGGCCTGGCAAGGCAAAGCTGGACGCATTGCGCCGCACTCGGCGCATTTTTTGGCTTGCTGGCTTACGCCACCTACGACCTGAGCAACCTGGCTACGCTCAAGGGTTGGCCCTGGCAACTCACGCTGGTGGACATGGTCTGGGGCGCAGCGCTGTCCTGTGGCAGCTCGCTGGCGGGGTATGCGGCCGCCAGGGCTTGGGGTTCAGCCCGGCGCGCCTGAAAAACCGGTGGCTACACCAGCCGAGGCACCGCGCCGAAACGCTTTGGGTGCGCCGTCGAAGATGGCCTAGATCGGCTACTTCGGCTGGCGACGCTTAATCACTCAATGGCGGCTGGCAGTCAGGCGGCCGAAGATCAGCCCTACCAGCAACGCAGCACCCACAGCTTGCAGCGGATAGTCTTTGATACGGGCCTTGGAGTAGGCCATCGCCTCCAGGGGTGCATCGGTAAAACGATGCGCCTGGTCGCTGAATTTTCCGGCCACGCTGCTGGCGCCGCTGGCGAGTTTGTCCACGGTGTTGTGGGCGACAGTCGCCGCACGGTCTACTGTGCTGCGGGCGGGCTCGGCGACCTTGTCGATGGTGTCATGCAGCGAGCTGCCTGCCTGGCTGACGCCACGCAACAATGCGCTGTCGCTGCTTGTGCCAGTTGTACCGCCGGATGTACCGTTAGATGTTTCCATGTTGAATTCCTTCAGGAGTGAGTGGTTGAAATTTGCCCACAGCGCCGGCCGGGGCCAGATCGTGAACGCATCGCTTACTTTGAAACGGCGCTCCGGGCTCGCCTGTGCGCAAGGGGATGACGCGCCTGTAGGACAAGGCAGTCAGTCAAACAAGCCGGGCGTGCCGCGCATCGCACCTTCCATAATCAAAAGCCGCAGCTTGGTGCGAATGCCGCCGCTGGCAGAAAAGCCGCCCGGCTTGTCACCGGCCGCCAGCACACGGTGGCAGGGCACCACCGGCGCAAACGGATTGCGCCCCAGCGCCTGCCCGACAGCGCGCGCAGCGCCGGGCTCGCCAAGCCGGGCCGCCACCTCGCCATAAGTCAGCGTCTGTCCCGGCGGGATGGCACGCGCGACCGCGTAGACCCGCTGGTAAAAAACCGGCACGCCGCGCATGTCGAAGACCAGCGCATCAAGCGCGTGCGCCTCGCCACGCAGCATGGCGCAGATGCCGCGTATGACCCACTGCGTCTCCTCGCCAGGGTCAGCTTCGACCGCTTCAGGAAAACGCTGGCGCATGCGCACACGTGTTTGCGCGGCGTCAACTTCAGGCAACTGCACACCGCAGATGCCCGCGTCGCCCCACGCAACGGCGCAAACGCCGACGGCGGTATCGAACAGGGCAAAAAGGGCGGTGGGGGGAGCAGCGCTCATGGAGGCAGTCATCCTAATACAGGGCGGCAACCGCATTGCCACAACAGGCCAAATTGCTACGCAATTCATAGCTGTCGGTCCATGCTGGACATGGGCTGGAGGGCTGAAACACCACTCAAATTTTTGTCAGTCGGCACCGACAGAAACTGGCATGATTTTCCTAGGGGTGGTTTGCCTGACAACGCGCAAGATGGGAACTTAACCGGAGCACGACCATGACCTTTTTTTCCGCCAGCAAACACGAGGGACGTCCGCGCGAAGTCAACCCGGACGAGCCCGGCCTGGCTGAAGACACCGAAGACCTGCCCCTGTCGCCGGACGAAGACATGTCGGTGATTCCCGACGAGGAGCGCGTGCTGGACGTGCCTTCCTGAGGAGACAGCCAGGGGTTAGCCGACGTCGCGCTTCAGGCGTATTTCTTCGAGTTTGACGGTGCCCACCACCACGGTTTTCAGCGAGGTCATTTCGCGCTTGAAACCGGCGTGTTCGTGAAAGCGCAGAGCGCGCTCATTGCGCACCGGCACCCAGACCGTCACCTTGGTGCAGCCTTCTTCCTTGAGGCCGTCGTTGGCGGCGTCCCACAGGGCCACGCCGACACCTTTGTTCCAGTGCACCGGGTCCACATAAATGGCCCAGATTTCGCCGCAGGTCGACGGCGTGCCCTTGTCGCGCGACCGGTCAAACCCGACAAAACCCACGACCTTGTCGCCATCCGTGACGACCTGCACCTGCGGCTCCATGAACTCGATGGCATCGCGCCAGAATTGCTGGCGCTTGTCGGTGGACAGGGTGCCGAGCTGGTCGTCAGGAACCAGTCCCTGATAGGCTGCGCGTGAAGATGTGGCGTTGATTTCGGCAATGGCTTTGGCATCGCGAACGGTAGCGGGTCGGACTTGGTAGCTGGACATGAAAGAGGCTCTGGGGGAATCGTTATTGGGAGGACCCGGATTGTCGCAGCAAATGAAAAACCGCCACGCTGCCCGGTCCCTCTTGCGGACAGGTGAGTTACTGCATCGCATGGCCGGCTCTGAGCGCCGAAGAACAAACGGCAGGCTGGCCCTGCCCTGCGTCGCTTGGCCGGCGTCTGATCGGGTGCTGCAGCCGTCTGGCCTAAAATTTCAAGCCAAATCAGCCTCTAGCCCGTGGCCAGCGGGCATAAGCAGCTCCTTTTTTTATAGCAAATTAGCGCATGCCATGCCATGCAATGC
>Ga0308009_10000346_pt1 | contig 36274 bp, 37 predicted proteins | sample Neamet127_FD_203134 | JGI IMG/M metagenome (GOLD analysis project Ga0308009, IMG submission 203134) | Marine microbial communities from water near the shore, Antarctic Ocean - #127 | ecosystem: Environmental > Aquatic > Marine > Unclassified | place: Southern Ocean | collected 2014-07-24 | reverse complement strand
ACTTCGTATTTAGTGTACCTTATTCCCGTTTATAAAAGTTTGCAAAATTTTAATCTTATCTAGTTCAGTTGCAGGAATATGAAATGGGTTTTTGTCTATAATAATAAAGTCAGCATATTTCCCTTTTTGTAGGGAGCCAATTTTATCTTCCATATGAATTTGCCATGCAGCATTTATAGTCATTGATTTTAGCCCATTTAAAAGCGAAATTCGTTGATCCAGCCCTAATGTATCACCTTCTTTAGTTTGTCTTAAAACAGCCGTCTGAATTAAGTGAAAAGGCTTGCTTTCAAACATAGGTTGATCTGCATGCATAGAATATTTTAATCCTAGTTGCTGAGCAAACCCAATTGGTAAAATTTGTTGAGAGCGTTCTTCTCCTATAACGTCATTGGTTAAGGCTTTTCCATAATAATACAAATGATTGATGTGAAAACTAGGAGAGATGTTTAATTGTTTCATCTCTTTTAAGCTTTCTTTAGTAAGCAGTAAACAGTGCTCTACTCGATGCCTAAAAGCAGCAATGTTAGCGGTAGAATTGATGCTGTCAAATGCTTTTAAAACGTGTTGACTAGAAATGTCTCCTTGTGAGTGAAAAGCAATTTGCCATCCTTTTTTCTGATAGGTATTAATAAAGTTATATAAGTCATCCTTTTTAATTAATGGTTTCCCTCTAGAACCTTCCTTGATGTGCAATCCGTTTTTTGTTAAGTCAGAAACTAAATAGGGTGCATTCATAAACATAGAACCTGTATATGGCGAGCCATCATACCAGTGCTTTACACCAATGATATTATAAAAATCGTTTGGTGTTTTTTTAGCCGGAAGTAAAAAATCACGATCGTGTCTTATATAAATAAAATGCCTTGGAAATTGACTTCTTTTAGGGAGCATTCCGAAGGTAGCTAAAAACTGATTTAAAAGCGTAGGAGCGGCATCAGATAAGTGTTGGTATAAACGTAAAGGTTTAGCATCATTAATCGTTAAACCCGTAGAAACAACTGTTGTGTTTCCATTTTTCGCATATGCTTTTAATGTTTGAGTAGTTGCATCAATTAAAAAGTCAGAGGTTAGAACTTCTTCTTTCAGTACATTTAAGATGGGCATAAATGCTTCTTGTTCTGTAATAACTCCAGTTAAATTTCCGGTACTGTCTTTTTCATAATAACTATTCGCCGATGGATCTGCTGTTTCTTTTGTAATTCCTGCTTTTTCAAATGTTTTTGAATTCGCCCAATACGTGTGTAAACTTTGAGAAATTAATAAAACAGGGTTGTTTGGAGCAATGCTGTCTAAAAAATGAATATTTGGAGTGATTAAATCTTCAACCAGAATAGGATCAATTCCCTTACAGAGAATCCATTCTCCTTCTTTTTTTGATTGTATTTGTTCTTTTAAATAATTCCACACTTCTTTATTATTTGCATGCTTGAAACCAGACAAATCAATCATTTTGTTTAGAAAAGAAGACAATGCAACATGCGTATGACTATCAATAAATCCTGGTAAGACTGTTTTGTTTTGTAAGTCAATAATTTTGGTACTTGAAGTTGCTAATTTTTCAATATCAGCGTTGTTTCCTATTGCGGCTATAATTCCGTCTTTTACAAACATCGCTTCTGCAGATGGCTGTAAGGAGTCTATTGTAATAATAGTACCATTGATGTAAATTGTAGCTTCGGTTTTCTTGAAGTCAGAAGAAACTGTATATAATACGATGCATACAATAACAGAAAGAATACTTAAATAGGTGAGTTTGCGTTTCATGAAAATCGATTTGAGATTCTCAAAGATAATAAAGATTTAAGTTTAAATAAAAGCGTTTCACAATATGTATGAGATTCGCCGTATTTATCTTAATTTCGCGGTATGAAACATCCATTATAAAAAGTTTGATCTTCCAAATAATGATTGAATGGATGCTATATGTGATCAATAAAAAACAATAGAAACAAACACATGAAACCTACCAAAAAGAATTTCCATCCAAATAATATACATGATAACGGATATGATTTTGACGAGTTGTTAAAAGCGAATCCAACGTTAAAAACAGTTGTTTTTGAGAATGATTATGGAAATACTACTGTAGATTTTTCTGATCCGAAGGCAGTAAAAGAAATCAATAGATCATTATTGATGGCGTATTATAATGTGAAGCTTTGGGAATTTCCAGACACCAATTTATGTCCGCCAATTCCTGGTAGAGTAGATTATATTCATCATTTAAACGATCTGATAAAAGAATCAAACATTACGGGAGACATTTCAGTGTTAGATATTGGTACAGGTGCAACATGTATTTATCCATTGTTAGGAAATGCTGTTTATGGGTGGAGTTTTGTTGGTGTAGATATTGATTTAGATTCTTTAGATGCTGCGCAAGATATTATTGATGATAATGAGTTGGACGCTAAAATTAAATTACGTCAACAGTTTGATGAAAATAATATTCTAACAGATGCTATAGAAAAAGATGATGCATTTACAATAGCAATGTGTAACCCGCCATTTTACAAATCTGCTGAAGAGGCAAGAGGAGCAAACAGACGAAAAACGCGTAATCTAGGAACAAATGCTGTACGGAATTTTGCTGGGAATAATAATGAGTTATGGTATGTTGGTGGAGAGAAATCTTTTTTACATAATTATTTATATCAAAGTTCTTTGTTTAAAGAACAATGCACTTGGTTTACATCGTTAGTTTCTAAGAAAGAAAATATTGAGAGCATGCAAAAATCAGCAAAGAAACTAGGTGCTACAGATTTTAAAATTATTCCGATGCAACAAGGAAACAAAGTCACTAGAATTATTGCTTGGAGGTATTAATTGTACGCTTTTAAGATTTTTCCGTTCCTCAAAAACTCACTCGAATTGACGAGAGGTGCTTTTTGTTTAACTAAGGTGTATTAAAAAACTAAAAACGGAGAATTGTTTATGGGTATTTGAGCTAATTTACTTCTCAGAAACAAAAACAGGATCGTTTATTTTTTTCTTTTTCACCCAAATACTTAGCATAAAGTTGATGCCCATATGCAAGGCAACCAAACAGAGCACTGCATATAAAGGAACTCCTAAAAATTGATACGGCCAAGAATACGTCCAAACTCCTAAATGGATGGTAATTACTTCTCCGTATGCAGGAAAAAATGCGGTAATAAAAATGGCCAACCACGTTTTGTGACTCATCTTTTTTAATCCTAAAGAAATAATTAGTTTACGTTCTAGAACATAGATAAACCGGAAAGCAAACATCCAAGCAAATGGTAGCCAATACGGCAGTTGCCTATTGTTTGTTAAATCATGATATTCCCAGAACTCAAAGGTAACTCCCCAAATTTCTGCACAGACTCCTAAGAAGCCAGTAAGTAGCATTCCTGCTAAAAGAATCCAGTTTTTTTCTGTAGCCTTAAAATAGTTTTTATATAAAAAGGCTAATAACCTAACAAATAATAAAACCCCTACCCAAAAATCATGCTCATGAAAAACACCAATTACAATTCCTGTAAGTGTTATTTTTAGAGTTGCAATTGCTAGCGCTTTAAACGTATCTTTCTGTTGGTGAGAAGTTTTTGCCATTCTTTGAGAGGTTGTTTGTAAAAGGATACAAATGTATTCTTATTTCTGACAGTACATTACATTAATTGAAGTGCTTTTTCAAACGATCTTACAGAGGTAGTGATATCATCTTGGGTGGTTGCCCAAGAACAAATACTAACTCGCATCACTTTTTTATCAAACCAAACAGAGCCACCTAACCAACACTCTCTAAATAGTTGAATATTTCGTAATACCTGTTCTGTAATTACATCAGAATCACAACGAACAAGTACTTGATTGAAAACAACATCATTTTGAACAGAGAAGCCTTTTATTTGGCGTATTTCTTGAGAAAACTGTGTTGCTCTTTGGTGCATTGTCAAAATCATTTCATCAATCCCTTCTTTTCCAAGGTATTTTAAGATTGACCATAACTCGATTATTCGAGCTCTTCTTGACATTTCTGGAGTATAAAACATGCCGTCTCTTTCAGTACTTTCTACAATATAACTTCCAGACATATGAAGTGCAGCACTAATCGCTTCTTTGTCTGCACATAATACAATTCCACAATCATACGGTGTATTTAATGTTTTATGTCCGTCTACCGCCCAAGAAGAAGCGTGTTCCACTCCTTTTGTTAAGTGCTTTAGTTTCTCTACTGCTCCAGCCCATAATCCAAAGGCTCCATCAACATGTACCCAAGTATTGGCTTTTTTTGCCGTGTCACAAATCTGTTCAAAATTATCAAATGCTCCACTATTTACATTTCCTGCTTGTAAAATTAAAATGGTATTTTCATCCAATTCAGGAATCAACTCTGGAATAATTCTACCCTGATCATCTACAGGTACCCATTCAATATTTTCTTGACCCAACCCTAAAATACCGACTGCTTTTAGCACGGTAGAATGTGCTTGTGTACCTGTTACAATTCTAATTTTAGGTGCGTTTCTAAGTCCTTTTTTGTTGATATCCCAATTATTTCTTTGCAGAATTCGATACCTCGCAGCTGCCAATCCACATAAATTAGCAGAAGAGGTTCCGCTTACAAACCCTGCAACAGTACTTGTAGGAAGATTAAATAATGAGACAAGCCATTTTTCTACCACCGCTTCTAGTTTACTTCCAATAGGCGACAATACGTTCATAGAAGGTGCTTGGTCCCAATATGTACCTAAATTTTTAGCTGCCAAACCAACAGGAACAGCACTTCCGGTAACAAATCCAAAATACCTTCCGCCTAATGTTGCTGTTGTTGCCGGACTTCCATAGGTGTGTAATTGTTCCAATACACTTTCTGCTGTTGTGGTATGTACAGGGAGTTCTTCCTCGAAAATCTCTAAATTATCAATTGCCGCTTGTGTTGGATATACATTTCGGTCAAAAACAGTTTCTAAATAGTTGAATGCATATGCCTGTGCTTGCTTGAATATTTCTTTGTTTCTAATTTCTAGAAACATGTTGTCTTGTATTGAGTTTTTCATTTTTTTGTTTAAAACCAGAGCTATTACGTGAATTATTATAATTTTTCAGCTTGTAATGACAGTTAGGTGTAAATAAAACCTCACAAGTAGCGAGGTTTTATTTGTTTATTTTTGAGTGCTGATTATAGCGAGTATTTTATGCTAACTGTAAATTAGTATCTAGTTTTTAATGTTTTAGAGGTATTATTGATTTTTCATCAATCGTCTTGTCGCAACCCATTGTTTTAACATATCTCTGGCGTCTTGGGCAGGATATCCTAAAACTGTTTTCCCAGCTTCTACATCAGCTATAACTCCAGAACCAGCACCAACAGTAACACCAGAATGTAACGTTGTATGGTCTTTTATAGAGGCGCTCCCACCAATAATAACGCCGTCACCTAAAGTAACAGAGCCTGCAAGTCCGCTATGTCCTGCCATAATGCAAGAGCGTCCCATAATACAGTTATGAGCAATTTGTACCAGATTGTCAATTTTACAACCATCACCAATAATTGTGGAGCTAAATTTTGCTCGATCAACACAAGAATTGGCGCCAATTTCAACGTAATTTCCTATGACTACGTTTCCTATATGTGGTATTTTTACCAGTTGCCTACCATCTTCACTTGGTCTATAACCAAACCCATCAGCTCCAATACTTACATTGGTGTGAAAAATACAATGACTACCAATAATACAGCGTTCTCGTATAATAGTTCCAGACCAAACAATCGTGTTATTACCAATATAGGTTTCATCAAATACGCAAACATTAGGGTATAAAATCACTTCATTTCCTAATTCAACATCTTTACCTACATAACAATTTGCACCAATCTTACAACCAGCACCAATTATTGCAGTTTCATGTATTACAGCAGTTGGATGTATTTCTACATCAAAAACAGGAGCTACAGGATGAAAAATTTCTAATATTTTTGCCATTGCTAAATCCACATTTTTCACTTTTATAAACGCACGATTTTCTCCGGGATCCATATTTAAATCATTGCTTACGAGGGCAGCACAGGCTTTTGAATCTGTCCAGAATTTTGCATATTTTTTATGTCCAATAAAAGAAATTTGGTTGCTGTTTGCTTTTTTTATTTCCTCGGGGCCTTCAATTTTCTGGGTGGTATCACCTATTAATTCACCTTTTAAAATGTTGTTGATTTGACTTATAGTGTACGATGTCATTTGTTGTTTAAGTTATAGGTTGGTAAGTTTTTTTAAATTTAGAGTAAATAAAATGAAATTCATGTTTTTTTGAAATTATACATGCGTATCTGTTACTTAATTTATCTAATTAGATAGGAATTGGAAGGTTTTGTTTTTTGAAGAGCTGCTAAAGTAATATTGAAGGAGGTTTAGCAGGTCGCTCAAAGTCACGTTTGGGTATAAAAAAAACCGAGGCGTAGGCCTCGGTTTTTTTAGTTTTAATAATGAGATTCTCTATAAATGTATCACTTCACCATATGCATCAGCAACTGCTTCCATAACAGCTTCACTCATTGTTGGGTGTGGGTGAATTGTTTTCAATACTTCATGCCCTGTTGTTTCTAACTTGCGTCCTAAAACAGCTTCAGCAATCATATCCGTAACTCCAGCACCAATCATATGACATCCTAACCATTCGCCATATTTAGCATCAAAAATTACTTTTACAAAACCATCTGGTGTTCCAGCAGCTTTTGCTTTACCAGAAGCAGAGAAAGGGAATTTACCAACCTTTAATTCGTAACCCGCTTCTTTTGCTTGTACTTCTGTCATACCAACAGATGCAATTTCTGGAGTCGCATAGGTACATCCAGGAATATTTCCATAATCAATCGCTTCTGTATGTAATCCTGCAATTTTCTCTACACAGGTAATTCCTTCTGCAGACGCAACATGTGCCAAAGCAGGACCAGGAACTACATCACCAATAGCATAATAGCCAGGTAAGTTTGTTTGGTAAAAATCGTTTACTAAGATTTTATCTCTATCAGTAACAATTCCAACATCTTCCAATCCAATGTTTTCAATATTTGTTTTAATTCCAACTGCAGATAATACGATATCAGCCTCTAAAATTTCTTCTCCTTTTTTCGTTTTTACAGTTGCTTTTACACCTTTACCAGAAGTATCAACAGACTCAACAGATGAGTTGGTCATTACTTTAATTCCAGCTTTTTTGATAGAACGCTCAAATTGTTTTGAGACATCAATATCTTCTAGCGGTACTAAATTTGGTAAAAACTCTACAATAGTAACGTCAGTTCCCATTGCGTTGTAAAAATGTGCAAATTCAACTCCAATAGCACCAGAACCTACAACAATCATAGATTTAGGTTGTGTTGGCAACGTCATTGCTTCTCGGTATCCAATTACTTTTTTACCGTCTTGTGGTAAGTTTGGCAACACTCTAGAGCGCGCACCAGTTGCGATAATAATATGATCTGCAGCAAATTCAGTTACCGTACCATCTTCTGCTGTAACGTCTATTTTTTTACCGGTTTTAATTTTTCCAAAACCATCAATAATATCGATTTTGTTTTTCTTCATTAAGAAAGCAACACCTTTGCTCATTCCATCTGCAACAGTACGACTACGGTTAATAACAGCACCAAAATCTTTATCGATTGCTTCTGCCTTTAAACCGTATTCATCTACATGCTTCAAATAATCATACACTTGTGCAGATTTCAACAATGCTTTTGTAGGAATACACCCCCAATTTAAACAGATTCCACCTAAATTTTCTTTTTCTACTACTGCAACTTTAAAGCCTAATTGAGATGCTCTAATTGCAGTAACATATCCTCCAGGTCCACTTCCAATGATAATAATGTCGTATTTCATATTGTTGTTTGTGTTATTTTTATTTCTTTAATTTGGGCGTTCGAGCGGGCTTTCCATTGTATCTTTTTAGTATTGTGCTCGTTACAAATTTACGCATTCTTTGTAAATCTACTTGAGCTAACATCTAAAAAGGATGTCACTTCAATCCCTAACGCGTGCTACTATATTAATACTGCCAGCTGCGTACTGCAACTGTCAACTATTTTACATCCTTTCGGGCACATTAATTCCTAATAAAGAGAATGCAGATTTAATAATATCGCTCACTTTTTTAGATAACTGTACACGTAAGATTTTTTTATCTTGATTTTCTTCTCCTAAAATAGATACGTTTTGGTAAAACGAGTTGAATTCCTTTACCAAATCATAGGTGTAATTAGCAACCAATGCAGGCGAATGATTTGCTGCTGCTAGTTGAATTATCTCAGGGTAATTTTCTATAATTTTTATTAATTCTTTTTCTTTTGGATGCAATTCAATTCCGGTAACTTCTTGTGAATGGTCAAAAGTAGCCTTTCTTAATATAGACTGAATTCTAGCATAGGTATATTGAATAAAAGGTCCTGTATTTCCTTGAAAATCTACAGATTCTTTTGGGTCGAATAAAATACGTTTTTTAGGATCTACTTTTAAGATGTAATATTTCAATGCTCCTAAACCAATGGTTTTGTAAAGCGTTTCTTTTTCAGTATCAGAATACCCTTCTAGCTTTCCTAACTCTTGAGATAATGTTCTTGCAGTATCTGTCATTTCTGACATTAATTCATCTGCATCAACAACAGTTCCTTCTCTAGATTTCATTTTTCCTGAAGGTAAATCTACCATTCCATAGCTTAAATGAAACAATTCATCTGCCCAAGAATACCCTAATTTCTTTAGAATTAAAAACAATACTTTAAAGTGGTAATCTTGCTCATTACCAACTGTATATACCATTCCTTTTACATTTGGGTAATCTTTAGAACGTTGAATAGCAGTTCCAATATCTTGTGTCATATATACTGCAGTTCCATCAGAACGCAACACAATCTTCTCGTCCAAGCCATCTTCTGTTAAATCAATCCAAACAGAACCGTCTTCTTTTTTAAAGAACACCCCATTTTTCAATCCTTCTTCAATATTGTCTTTCCCTAATAAATAGGTATTGCTTTCGTAATAATAAGAATCGAAATTAACACCTAAGTTTTTATACGTAGTATCAAAACCAGCGTATACCCAAGCGTTCATCATTTTCCATAAGGCAACAATGTTTTCATCTCCAGCTTCCCATTTTAATAACATTTGCTGAGCAGCAAGAATTAATGGTGCTTGTTTTTTAGCGGCTTCTTCTGTAGCACCATTCGCAACAAGCTCGCTAATTTCTTTTTTATATTCTTGGTCGAACTTTACATAATAATTTCCAACCAATTTATCACCTTTCAAGCCAGTGTTTCCTGGGGTTTCTTTTTGCCCATCACTCCCGTTGGGAGCATATTTTTGCCAAGCCAACATAGACTTACAAATATGGATTCCACGATCGTTAATGATTTGTGTTTTGTATACTTTTTTTCCTGAAGCTTTAATAATCTCAGCAACAGCATATCCTAATAAGTTATTACGAACATGCCCTAAATGCAATGGTTTGTTTGTATTTGGTGAAGAATACTCTACCAATACAGCATCTTTTTCTGATGAACTTACAAATCCATATGTAGCATTTTTTGAAATAGAACTAAAGGATTCTAAATACAATGTATCGTCAATAACCAAGTTTAAAAAACCTTTAACCACATTAAAACGAATTACTTCTTGTATGTTTTCTACAATGTAATTTCCTAAGTCATTTCCTATCTGAACAGGGTTTCCTTTTTTGTAACGTAACATCGGGAAAACCACCACTGTAATATCTCCTTCAAACTCTTTACGTGTTGCTTGAAATTCTACAGAAGGAATTTCAGTATCGTATAAAGAAGAAAATCCTTTTTTTACAGCGCTTTCTATTAGGGTTTGTATACTCATAGGTAGTTTAAAATTGAAGTGCAAAATTACATAATTTATTTGATTTTTTATGCTGTAAATTTAAACGCATTCTTTGATTTATTCTTGGTACTTTTGTGCTCAGCTTTATCCTTATATCTTGAGTGAAAGAAAAATGAATATTTTTTTCAGCACAGAAGAATTGTAAATAAAGCATAGCCATAGTTGTGGGTTCTTTTTAAGTTGATGTAGCATGGAAAAAAGAGCTTTTTATAGGGTAATATAAATAGTAATAGAGGTAGTATGAAAGACATGAATACGCGATTGGAAGAACTGCCTAGATTGGCAGAAGAAGCAAAAAAAGAAAGTAAGAAATATTTCTCGAATCTAAAAAGAAGAACCCCAAAGAATTTAGATTCTGTAGTACAAGGACTACACGATGCTGAGTTTAAAAAAACCGATTGTTTATCTTGTGGTAATTGCTGTAAAACGACAAGTCCAATTTTTACAGAGAAAGATGTAAATCGTATTTCAAAGCATTTAAAAATGAAAGCGGCAAACTTTGAAAGTGAATATTTAGAGCGTGATGGTGATGATTTTATGGTATTGAACTCGCCGGGTCCGTGTACCTTTTTTGACGAGTCAGATAATTCGTGTTTTATCTATGATGTACGCCCAAAAGCGTGTTCAGAATATCCACACACCAATCGTAAGAAATTTGTTCAGATTACAGAATTAACGCTAAGTAACACAGGAATTTGTCCTGCAGCGTATAATATCGTAGAAGAGTTAAAAAAGAAATTACCTTTAGTATCAAAAATTAAAAAGAAAAGGAGTTAAGCCTTTGTTATTAAGAGCTTGTAGGTTTTCCTTTTAAACGCTTTTCTACTTTTTGTTTTATCAATGTCAACCTCTTCATAAGATCCATAATAGTTGAGTCTTTTTCTTCTTTGTAGATTTCATTTAAACTTAAGATTAATTCTTTTGCTTCTCTTGAAATGATTATTCTTTGGTTTGTTGTTAACGCTTTTAAGCTTGTTTCTTCAAACTTTAAAGCTCTTTCTATCACCGTGCTCATTATATTCTAATATTTATATCGTTATTTAAAGCTACTTTAATTTTTTTAACAATGTATAGTTGAGGTGTTTGATACTCCAGTCTATATTTTTGCATATTCCTAATCTAGTTAGGTGTCCTTTTTGTGTAATGTTAGTAAACATACAAAATGTTTTATAAAGTTAGTAAAAAAAACAATCAAAATTTTACACCAATTTTAAAGTGTTAAAAAGTGTTGTTTAATTGTTGTATTTTTAAAAAAAATATATCTCTTTGGAAACAATCATAAACTATTTCGATACCATTCCGTCTTTACATAGAAGTTTAATCCTTGTAGGCGGAATTACTTTTTTCTGGCTTTTAGAAGGTGCTTTGCCTTTATTTAGTTTCAACTATAAAAAATGGAAACATGCATTTCCTAATTTATTTCTTACCGTAACAACCATCGTTATTAATTTCACGCTGGCTTTTGTATTGTTAAATTCTGCTGATTGGGTAAAATTGAATGATTTCGGAATTATCAATTGGTTGCCAGAAATGCCTTTATGGTTATACGTAGTTTTAGGTGTATTGTTGTTGGATTTTTTCGGAGCCTATTTAGCGCATTTTGTAGAGCATAAAGTAAAACCTTTGTGGATGGTGCATTTGGTGCATCATACAGATCATAAAGTAGATACAACAACAGCAAACAGACATCACCCGTTAGAAAGTATGATTCGTTTTTCGTTTACCTTATTAGGTGTTTTTGTGGTTGGAGCACCAATTGCAATTATAATGATCTACCAATCAATGTCGTTGATATTCACGCAGTTTACACATGCAAACATTAAAATGAATAAAAAACTAGACAAAGTATTGAGTTATGTCATTGTATCTCCAGATATGCATAAAGTACATCATCACAACATGTTACCATATACAGATTCTAATTACGGAAATATCTTTTCTATTTGGGATCGAATTTTCGGAACGTTTTCATCTTTGGATCGCGAAAAAATTGTGTACGGAGTAGATGCATTTCCAAATGAAGCAACCAATTCTTCTTTAGTGGAGTTGTTAAAACAACCATTTCAAGGATATCGAAAGCCGACGAATATGGAATGACACCTATTTATAGATTAGATATTGTTTTCTGATTTTCTTAAAAATATTTAGCTCTTTTTGCCAAGATTTTCTAATTTCTTTAGCCGTTAACCCTTGCTCCATTTGCTTTTGAAGTTTTGTGTTTCCAGCATGAATAGTAAAGGATTTTCCAAAGAATTTTTCTGTTTTAGGGGTTTGTTGATACGCATCAATTAACCATTTTAAGTTAACAGAGCTTAGTCTCTCCGTATTACTTAAATCTACACCATAACTAAGTTTCCCTTTATGTTTTGGGTATTTAGAACCGAAATTTGGTTTTGGAGTATACCTAAAATCACTTTTTGTAAAAAAGGGTGCCCCATATCTTTGAAACTGAAACTCAGTTCCTCTTCCTGCATTAATAATTGTTCCTTCAAAAAAGCCTAAACTTGGGTACAGGTTTATGCTTTTGTCATTTGGTAAATTTGGTGATGGCCTTATAGCTAAACTATATTCTGAATTATGAGTGTAGTTTTTCAAGGGAATTACAGTCAAGTCACATTGAATTCCGTTTTTTAACCATTTCTCTCCGTTAATCATTTGGCCATATTCTCCAATGGTCATTCCGTAAACCAGTGGAACTGGGTGCATGCCTACAAAACTTTTATGTTCTAGTTCTAAAATAGGCCCATCAATATAATGCCCGTTAGGGTTTGGTCTGTCCAAAATAACTACAGAAATTCCAGCTTCTGCTGCCGCTTCCATTACGTAATGTAACGAAGATATATAGGTGTAAAAACGAGCACCAACATCTTGAATATCAAAAACAACCAAGTCAATTCCTAGCAATTGTGTAGCTGAAGGTTTTTTGTTTTTGCCGTATAAAGAAATAATAGGCAAACCAGTTTTTGTATCAAAACCATCTTTTACGACCTCACCGGCATCTGCTTTTCCTCTAAAACCATGTTCTGGAGCAAATACTTTTTTTACAGAAATACCAAGAGATAAAAGAGAGTCGACTAGGTGTCTTGGTTCTTGATTCTTGATTCTTAATTCTATAACCGATGTTTGATTGGCTACTACTGCAATGTTTTTTCCTTTCAGAAGCTTTACGTATCGCTCAGTTTGTGCAGCAGCGACTTTTATTTTAGTCGTGTTTTGAGCACAAGAAGTCAACGGAAAACAAATGCTAAAGAATAAGATTAAATATGTATTTTTGAAATGAACTAAGGATATCATAAATTTGAATTACGAATTATTTATTGCGAAACGTATTATTGCTGGTAAAGAATATAAAAATAGCATTTCTTCTCCAATAATTAAAATTGCAATCACAGCAATTGCATTGGGTGTTATTATTATGATGATTTCTATGGCTACTGGTTCAGGTTTTCAGCATAAAATTAGAGATAAAATTTCTGGTTTTAAAGGACATATTCAGATTACAAACTACGATGATAATAATTCAGAAGTTTCAATAACTCCTATTGACAAAAATCAAGATTTTTATCCAAAATTCAAAACAATTGATGGCATAAAAAAAGTACAAGTTTTTGCAAACAAAGCAGGTGTAATAAGAACGGCAACAGATTTTGAAGGCATTGTTTTTAAAGGAGTTTCTTCCAATTATGATTGGTCATTTTTTCAGGAATATTTAGTAGAAGGGAAGCTGCCAAACTTTAATCAACAACGCGTTAGAGATGTATTATTATCTAAAACAGTGGTTGATAAATTACAGTTGAAGTTGAATGATACGATTACTGTTTTTTTTATGAAAGCAGCAAAAAATAAAGCACCAAGTAGGTATAAATTAGTTGTTGTTGGTATTTATGATAGCGGTTTTAGTCAGTTTGATAAAAGTTTGATGATTGGCGACATCAAAGAAATTCAACGGTTAAATAAATGGAATGAGAACCAAATTGGTGGTTTTGAAGTCTTGTTAGATAATTTTGATGACATCAACCAGAAAGGAAATGAAATTTATTCAACAATAGGTTCTACCTTAAATAGTACCACGATTGTAGAGAGTTATGACGTTATTTTTGAATGGATTGAGTTGTTTGATAACAATGTGTGGTTTATTATAGGTATAATGATTTTTGTTGCGAGTATTAACATGATTACTGCTTTATTGGTATTGATCCTTGAAAGAGTACAAATGGTTGGTATTTTAAAAGCTTTGGGAAGTGATAACTGGGGAATACGAAAAATATTTTTATACAACGCAACTTATTTGATCTTAAAAGGGTTGCTCTGGGGAAATATCATCGGAATCACCTTATTGTTAGTACAGCATTATTTTGGACTTATCACGTTAGATCCAGCGTCATATCATGTAACTACAGTTCCTGTTTATATCAATGTGTTTTCTGTGATCATGCTAAATGTGGGCACACTTATTCTGTGTTTTTTAATGTTGTTAATTCCTTCGTATATCATTACAAAAATCACTCCCTCAAAATCTATTAAATTCGCATAAAAGAGTTTCTTTTAAAAAAGGATTCTAATAAAATATATCTCTTAAATATGTTGTTTCTTTGCATAATAACTTGAGAAAATGAAATACGCAAAAAATATATTAGAAACTATTGGTAATACACCTTTAGTGCAATTAAATTCAGTTACTAAAGAGATTGATGCTTTAGTGTTGGCAAAAGTAGAAACATTTAACCCTGGGAATTCTATTAAAGATAGAATGGCTTTAAAGATGGTTGAAGATGCAGAAGCAGATGGGCGTTTAAAGCCAGGTGGAACGATCATTGAAGGTACTTCTGGGAACACTGGTATGGGATTGGCATTGGCAGCAATTATAAAAGGATACAAATGTATTTTTGTTATTTCTGATAAGCAATCTAAAGAGAAAATGGATATTCTTAGAGCTGTAGGTGCTGAGGTAATTGTGTGTCCAACGAATGTTGAGCCAGATGATGCAAGGTCTTATTATTCGGTTTCTAAGAGATTGGGAGCAGAAACACCAAACTCTTGGTATGTAAATCAATATGACAATCCATCTAATGCACTAACACATTATGAGCAAACTGGACCTGAAATCTGGGAACAAACAGATGGTAAGATTACGCATTTTGTAGTTGGAGTAGGAACTGGAGGAACAATTTCAGGAACCGCTAAATACTTAAAAGAACAAAACCCTAATATTAAGGTGTGGGGAATTGACACCTACGGTTCTGTATTTAAAAAATACCATGAAACCGGAATTTTTGATGAGAACGAAATTTATCCGTACATCACTGAAGGAATAGGAGAAGATATCTTACCTAAAAATGTTGACTTTAGTTTAATTGATGGATTTACAAAAGTAACAGATAAAGATGCTGCTGTGTATACGCGTAAGATCGCTAAAGAAGAAGGGATTTTTGTTGGTAATTCTGCAGGTTCTGCAATTAAAGGGTTGTTACAATTAAAAGAGGAGTTTACTAAAGAGGATGTAATTGTTGTTTTATTTCACGATCACGGAAGTAGATATGTAGGAAAAATGTTTAATGATGAATGGATGCGTGAACGTGGTTTCTTAGATGAAGAAATGACTACTGCTGCAGATTTAATTAAAGGACATATCAATGAATCATTAGTAACAGTTCAGACCGAAGAATTAGTTTCACATGCAATTGAAAGAATGCGTGATTATAAAATTTCGCAAATTCCGGTTAGAGATATAACTGGTTTTGTTGGGTCTATAGATGAGACTGATTTATTGAGAAATTTTATTTCTGATAAAAACAGTGCAGATAAGCCGGTTAGAGAAGTAATGGGTACTGCATACCCTGTAGTTAAAAAAGGGGCGTCTATTGAAGCCGTTTCTAAATTGATAACGAAAGAAAATCAAGCTGTATTGGTAGATTTAGAGAACGGAAAATTTCACATCATTACCAAACATGATATTATTAGTGCTATTTAATTAGTGCATGTTTTATAAAAGTAAAAATCCCGTCTTCTCCAAGGCGGGATTTTTTAATAAACTAATTCAAATAATTTACACAATGAAAAACAAGTCTCTCAAGTTTGTTTTCATTTTTACTAAATGCAAACCGCGTGCCAAAATGTATTTTTCTTTGAAAAAAAGTTAAAACTATGTGATTTTTACATTTTATTAACAGTTTTAAGTGAAATACTAGTGTATTGAGAGGTGTTTTTGTTGTTTTGATGCGAATATGATACTGTTTGGTTTGGTGTTTTAAGAAAACAGAAAAGCTCATAATTTTAAATTATGAGCTTTTTATAGAATGTACTTATTTTTTTATCTTGCGTGCTTATGAGCTTTGTAAGAAGAACGCACTAAAGGACCACTTTCTACATACATAAAGCCCATCTCCAAGCCTAAAATTTCATATTTCTTAAATTGATCAGGAGTGATAAACTCATGAAGAGGTAAGTGTTTTTTTGTTGGTTGTAAATACTGACCAATGGTAACAATATCTACTCCAGCTCCACGTAAATCTTTTAGAGTCTGAATTACTTCTTCCTCTTTTTCGCCTAATCCTAACATGATACCAGATTTGGTACGCATTCCGTTGTCTTTTAAGTATTTTAAAACACCTAAACTTCGATCGTATTTTGCTTGAATTCGAACTTCTCTAGTTAGCCTTCTTACTGTTTCTACATTATGAGAAACAACTTCTGGAGCTACTTTTATAACTCTATCAATTTGTTTTTCGTTTCCTTGAAAATCAGGAATTAATGTTTCTAAAGTCGTAGTAGGGTTTGCTCTTCTAATAGCGTTTACAGTTTCTGCCCAAATAATAGAGCCTCCATCTTTTAAGTCGTCTCTATCTACAGATGTTATAACCGCATGTTTAATAGCCATCAATTTAATAGAGCGTGCAACTTTTTCTGGCTCATCCCATTCAACAGTATCTGGTCTTCCTGTTTTTACTCCACAAAAACCACAAGAACGTGTACAGATATTTCCTAGTATCATAAATGTAGCAGTTCCTTCTCCCCAACATTCTCCCATGTTAGGACAACTACCACTTGCACAAATTGTGTTTAGTTTATACTTATCTACTAATCCTCTAAGTTCAGTATACTTTTTACCAACAGGTAACTTTACACGCAACCATTTTGGTTTCTTTACTTTTTCCGGAATTGTAGCTGAATTGTTTGTCATTCTAAAATAAATTGAACTGCAAAGTTACAAAGAAAACTATTATAAATTGATTAAAAACCAAATACTAAAACCTATTAAAAATGCAATTCCGAGCCAGCTTAATATCTTTAAGTACATGTTGGGTTGATGTTCTTTAGGTGTATGTTTTCCAGTAATTAAAACATAATTTAATATCGCATAAAAAGGGGCTGTTAAGAAAGATAATATGGTTGCTACTTTAATTAAAAAGCCCATATCATTGATAAAGAAGGCTAAGATTAAATACGTTCCGATAGCTAAAAAGAGTATCCAAAACCAATAATTGAATTTTGTTTTCTTTTCAAATAACAATTCTGTAGTTTTTGTCATTGCTCTTGGAGACGCATCTAATGTTGTTATGGTTGTGCTAAACATGGTTGTAAATGCAGCGATTCCAATAAATATATTTGAAAATTCACCAAGGTTTTTGGTGTACAGACTAATTAATTGAGATGCAAACACACCGCCATTATTAGAAAATGTTTCTCCAGACTTAAACATGACTAAAGCACCTAGCATAACAAAGCAAACCCCTAAAAATAACGTGCCTAAATACCCAATATTAAAATCAAAAATTGCTTGACTAGGTGTTGTTTTTTGATGTGTCGTTTTATCTTTTTCTAGTGTCCATATAGAATGCCAAATAGAAACATCTAATGGAGCAGGCATCCAGCCAAGAAAAGCAATTAAAAAGGTGATTTCTATGGTTCCTTTCGGAATTATTTGAGTAAAATCAAAGGATTCTTTAGTACTAAAAAGAGCTACACTTACTGCAATAACTGTGCTTACGGTTAATAAAATGATGATGAACTTCATTAGGTTGTCTAGCAGTTTGTATTTCCCAATAATTAAGATACATAGACTTACTAATGTAATTGTTACTGACCAGATTACCAAGTTGTTTTCAATTCCGAAAGAACCAAAAAGTTGAGTAGCCAAACCTGCTGTTACAATTGTTACTGCAGCCTGAATAGTAAACATAGTAACGAAATTGAGGATGTAATAAGCGACTAAAACGGGTTTTCCTAATTTCTTATATCCGTCTAATAATGTTTCTCCTGTTGCTGCTGTATATCGAGGGCCAAATTGAAAAAAAGGATATTTAAATAAATGAACTAAAAGCAACGCCCATAATAAACCAAATCCAAATTCGGCACCTGCTTTGGTAGATTGTACCAAATGAGAAACACCAATTGCTGCTCCTGCAAATAGTAAGCCTGGTCCAAGAGAATTCAGAAAGGATTTTTTCATTAAGATTTCTTTATGATCTCAGCTAGTAATTTTCTAGCACGTAATAATTTCACCTTTACATTATTCATGGGGTCACCAATCTTCTCAGAGATTTCTTTATAGCTTAGTTCTTGAAAATACCGTAAATTAATTACTTCTTGATATTTAGGTTTTAACTGCTTAATATCTTTCAATAATTTAGCTAAATTTTGCTCGGTTATAATTTTGTCTTCTGGTGTAGGGTTGTCGTCAGCAATATCATAAATCTCATTTTCTTTTTCTTTGTAAGATTCAGCGGTGATAGAAGAATTTTTCTTTCGTAAACCATCAATATGTATGTTCTTCGAAATGGTGATCAACCACGTTTTAAATTGATATTTCTCATCGTATGTATCAATTTTGTCAAAAGCTTTAGAAAAAGTTTGAATGGTGATGTCTTCTGCATCATTATCGTTTTGATGTTTCTTTAATTGAAAGTTATGTACGCTATTCCAAAAATTATCCAATAAAATATTGAATGCCAGCTGATTGCCTTCTTTTGCTTTTTGGATGGTTTGTAGTAATTCGGTTCCTTTTATTTCCAATGCGTAGGTTTTGAAAAAGTATTAGTGATAAAGATACTAAATTGAAATAAAAGAAGAAAAATTTTTAAAAAAGGTAAAAAGAAGCAAACTCTTTTTTCTTTGAATTTTTCAGCAGAAATTCCGAAAACAATAAAAAAGGGGATAAAATAATTAGTTATGCTCCGGTTCAGCACAGTTGTCAAATTGCTCAGGTGTTTTTCCACAAAACCCACAAGACTCTCCTGTCTCATTAAGCATAGGGTTTTGGCTAGCACAAGTACCCGCAAATTTTCCATCTTTTTTTGCCCAAATTTTTATTGCAATTCCGGCAAAAGCCAATCCTAATAAACCTATAGTTAATAAAAAAAGTTTCATGATATATGTATTGATACCGCAAAGATACTTATTTACAAAAAAAAATAGCAACAAAATGCGTTAAAGTATCAAGCCTTCCCTACTTATTTAAAACCTTTGTGTGGGGCTCTGCTTTCGCAGGAATGACAAACTAGGAGGGAGGACAAACGAATCGTTATTTTTGCATCAAGCCTGCAACCATTATTTTTAACTCTTCTGATCAGTTTTTGGTGCATCCACAGAATTATGGACAATATCATTATCATATAGAGCCAACATATTTAACTGGGTTATTAGGAAACAGTGCCTTAGCAGACGGGTAGAATAGTAAGGCATATAAAACTACTTAAAAAAGAACTTTAAATAATATTCACTTCAATTTCTAAAGGAATTCCGAATTTAGTTAAGATAGTTTCTTGAATTTTTTGTGCAAGTTCATGGATTTCTTTTCCAGAAGCATTGCCATAATTCACTAAAACTAAGGCTTGTTTTTCATGCACACCAAAATCACCAAAACGTTTTCCTTTAAAGTCAGCTTGTTCTATTAACCAACCAGCAGGAACTTTAACTTCTGTATTAGATATTCTATAACTTGGAATTTTGGGATATTCTTTTTGTAGTTCTAAAAATTGAGTTTTAGAAATCACAGGGTTTTTAAAAAAACTACCACCATTTCCAATTTCTTTTGGATCTGGAAGTTTCGATTTTCTGATCGAAATAACGGCATCAGAAATATTTTTTATGGTTGGGTTTGAAATATTTTGTTCTTGTAAAGCCGTTTCAATAGCTCCATAAGAGGTGTTTAGTTGATGTGTTTTTTTTGTCAATCTAAAACTAACAGCAGTTAAAACATAGGTTCCTTTGGATTCATTTTTGAAGATCGAATTTCGGTATCCAAAATTACAGTCAGCATTTGAAAAAGTAACCAGTTTTCCTGTTTCAATTTCTAAGACTTCAACTTTCGTAATGGTGTCTTTGACCTCTACACCATAAGCGCCAATATTTTGTATTGGGCAAGTACCAACATTACCCGGAATTAAAGAAAGATTTTCTAAACCACCAAAATCTTGAGAAATACACCACAAAACAAATTCGTGCCAATTCTCTCCTGAATTCACGGTTAAATGAACAGCATTTTCATTTTCTTGATCAATAGAAATCCCTTTTATATTGATTAATACAACAAGTTTGTCAATGTTTTTAGTTAGCAACATGTTGCTTCCGCCACTAATTAAAAACACATCGTGTTCGTTTTTTAGTAGCTGTTGTAATTGGTAAAATGATTCTATAGAAACAAAACGTTTGGCGTAACATTCTACACCAAACGTATTGTATTCTTTTAAAGATATGTTGTTTAAAATAGTCACTAATCTTTATATACTTTTAAAGCTTCTTTTAAGATGTTAATTGCTTTTTTTAGACTTTCAGTGTTTAAAACATACGCAATTCGTATTTGATTTAGTCCAACACCTGGTGTTGAATAAAATCCAGCAGCAGGAGCAACCATAATTGTTTCTCCGTCAATATCAAAAGATTCTAGCAACCATTTCGCGAAATTATCAGCATTTGTAACTGGTAACTCTACAATACAATAAAAAGCACCTTTTGGTTTTGCTACTTTTACTCCGTCTATTTTTTGCAGTTCCTCAATTAATATATTTCTTCTTTTTACGTATTCTTCAATTACTTCGTCAAAGTAACTTTGAGGGGTTTCTAACGCCGCCTCTGAAGCAATTTGCGCCAATGTTGGAGGGCTTAACCTTGCTTGAGCAAACTTTAAAGCTGTTTTTATAACGTCTTTGTTTTTAGAAACTAAACAGCCAATTCTTGCACCACACATACTGTATCTTTTTGATACAGAATCAATAATAATTGCATTGTCAGCTAAGCTTTCTTCTTGTAAAATAGAATAATGTTTTACGCCATCGTAAGCAAATTCTCTATATACTTCATCAGAAATTAGAAACAAATCGTGTTTTTTTACAATAGCAGCTAATTTTCGAATTTCTTCTTTACTGTAAATATATCCTGTTGGATTTCCAGGGTTACAAATTAAAATAGCTTTTGTTTTGGGGGTAATTAGTTTTTCAAATTCTTCTATTGGAGGCAATGCAAAATTGTCTTCAATTTTAGAAATAACCGGAACAACATGTACTCCAGATGCAACAGAAAATCCGTTGTAATTTGCGTAAAAAGGTTCAGGGATAATTACTTCATCACCAACATCCATAATAGTACCAAAAGTAAAAAGAAGTGCTTCACTACCACCAGTTGTTACAATAATGTCGTCATGTTTTACGTGAATATCATGCTTGCTATAATACGTAGCAATTTTTGTTCTATATGCTTCAGAACCTTCAGATCTTGTATATGCAATTGTTGTTAATGAATGCACAGAAATAGCATCTAGTGCAAGTTGAGGAGTTTTAATGTCTGGTTGACCAATGTTTAAGTGATATACTGTTTTGCCTTGCTTATATGCATTTTCTGCATACGGTACCAATTTGCGAATTGGCGACTCTGGCATTGCGTTTCCTTTCTTTGAAATTAAAGGCATAATTTTTAATTTTGAATTGGTTAAATGTAAAGCAAATTTCTGAATTTATTTTGAATTAATAACTTACTTACTAATATCTTTTTTTAACTATTATAAATAGTTAAGATTACCTAAAAGAAGAGGGAAACCAATAAAATAAAAATTTAGACAGATAAAAAAATCTAATTATTCTCTAAAAGCCCTTTTTCTTTAAGGAGCTTAGATTTCTTTTTTACAACGATGCCTTTAATTCGTATTTTTTTTACAGGTAGTTTGGCATTTGAAAAAATGGTGATTTGTTTTATAAATCCACCAATTTTTGAAGTGTCATACGTAACTTCAATAGTTCCTTTTTCGCCAGGCATAATAGGTCTTTCAGGCTTTTTAGGTACGGTACAATCACAGGAGGTTTTTACTGCTGTTATAATGATGGGACTGTTCCCCGTATTTGTGAATTCAAAGATTTTATTTCCATTTGAATTTTGTTCAATTCTACCGTAATCAATCAACTCTTTTACAAAGGTAAACTCCGGTTTCGTAGCATTAGAGTTTTGTCCAAAAACAACAGAAGTGCTGCTAACTAAAAAAAGGAAGATAATATAGTTCTTCATGTTGAATGTATTTTAGGTAAAAGTAGTATTTTTGCTCTTTATATTTCAAAAATTAAGCGAAACAATGGATATCCCGTCTAAATATATTGCAACAAGTGTAGAGAACAAATGGTACGACTACTGGATGAAGCATGATTATTTTCATTCAACACCAGATGAAAGAGAGCCTTATACAATTGTAATTCCGCCACCAAACGTAACAGGAGTGTTGCATATGGGACATATGTTGAACAATACAATTCAAGATGTTTTGATTCGTAGAGCTCGTTTACAAGGTAAAAATGCGTGTTGGGTTCCTGGAACTGATCATGCATCGATTGCTACAGAAGCAAAAGTTGTTGCCAAGTTAAAAGAGCAAGGAATTGATAAAAACGATTTAACAAGAGAAGAGTTTTTAGCACATGCTTGGGAATGGAAACACGAATATGGTGGAATCATTTTAGAGCAATTGAAAAAGTTAGGATGTTCTTGTGATTGGGAAAGAACTACGTTTACTATGGATCCAGACATGTCTGAAGCAGTAGTGAAGGTTTTTGTTGATTTATATAATAAAGGATTAATTTACCGTGGTTATAGAATGGTAAATTGGGATCCAGAAGCGAAGACTACGTTATCTGACGAAGAAGTAATTCATATTGAAAAACAAGGAAATTTATATTATTTAGAATATAAAATTGAGGGGTCTGATGACACGCTAACAATTGCTACCACACGTCCAGAAACTATTTTTGGAGATACGGCAATTTGTATCAACCCTAATGATGAACGTTTTACACACTTAAAAGGAAAGAAAGCAATTGTTCCTATCTGTAATCGTGTAATTCCGATTATTGAAGATGAATATGTAGATATTGAATTCGGAACAGGATGTTTAAAAGTAACTCCAGCACACGATGTAAACGATAAGGTTTTAGGAGACAAACACAAATTAGAAGTAATCGATATATTTAATGATGATGCATCGTTAAATGCTTTTGGATTGCAGTACGAAGGAAAAGATAGATTTGTAGTTCGTAAAGAAGTTGTAAAAGAATTAGAAGAAAAAGGGATTTTAATAAAGACAGAATCTCATTTAAATAAAGTAGGTACTTCTGAAAGAACCAAAGCGGTAATTGAGCCAAGATTATCTGATCAATGGTTCTTAAAAATGGAAGACTTAGCAAAACCTGCAATCGAAGCTGTTTTAGGTGAAGATGCAGAAATCAATTTATATCCAAAGAAATTCGAAAATACGTATCGCCATTGGATGGAAAATATTCGTGATTGGAATATTTCTCGTCAATTAATGTGGGGACAACAAATTCCGGCATTTTTCTACGGAGATGGAAAAGAAGACTTTGTAGTTGCAGAAACAAGAGAAGAAGCATTTGAGTTGGCAAAAAAGAAACTAAATGTCTCTTCGAGCCTTTCGACTGCGCTCAAGATAAACTCTGTCGAGAAGTCTTTATCGATTGATGACTTAAGACAAGAAACGGATGTGGTTGATACATGGTTTTCAGCTTGGTTATGGCCAATGAATGTATTTGATGGGCTTCGCAATCCAGAAAATGAAGAAATTCAATATTACTATCCTACAAACGATTTAGTTACGGGTCCAGACATTTTATTTTTCTGGGTAGCACGTATGATTGTTGCAGGATATGAATTTAAAGACAAGAAACCATTTAACAATGTGTATTTGACAGGTTTGGTACGTGATAAACAGCGTAGAAAAATGTCTAAATCTTTAGGGAACTCACCAAATGCATTAAAGTTAATAGAAGAGTACGGAGCAGATGGTGTTAGAGTAGGGCTGTTGTTGAGCTCTGCAGCAGGAAACGATTTAATGTTTGATGAATCTTTATGTCAACAAGGAAAAGGATTTGCTAATAAAATTTGGAATGCTTTTCGTTTAGTTAATGGTTGGGAAATTGATGCGTCAGCGAAACAAACAGAAGTTGCTAAAATTGCGATTGATTGGTATGAAGCGAAGTTTCAAACTGTTTTGGTAGAAATTGAAGATCATTTTTCTAAATATAGATTATCGGATGCTTTGATGGCTATCTACAAATTAGTTTGGGATGATTTTGCTTCTTGGTTCTTAGAAATGGTAAAGCCAGAATTTGGATTGCCAATTGACAAGAAAACATATGATGCTGTACTTGTAGCGTTTGAAAACAACTTGAAGTTGTTGCATCCATTTATGCCATTCTTAACAGAAGAGATTTGGCAATTTATTTCAGAGAGATCTCCAGAAGAAGCGTTAATCGTTGCGAAATGGCCAGGAATTAAAGAGATAGATACACAAATAATAGCTGATTTTTCTACGATTGCAGATGTAGTGTCAGGAATTAGAACCATCAGAAAAGAGAAGAATATTTCTTTTAAAGAAGAAGTTGAATTGTTTGTTGTGAATCATGATGCTTCTACAACAGCATTAGACGCTGTAATTAAGAAGTTAACAAATACAGGAGTAATTACCTATGTTTCAGAAAAAGTAGAAGGCGCTTCATTTAGAGTAAAGTCTAATGAATATTTTGTGCCTGTTTCTGTAGAAGATATAGATGTTGAAGCTGAAACAGAAAAACTGAATGCAGAATTAAAAAGAGCAGAAGGTTTCTTATTCGGAATTACAAAGAAATTGTCTAATGAGCGTTTTGTAAATAATGCGCCAGAAAAGGTATTGGAATTAGAACGTAAAAAAGAAGCCGATACGTTGGCTAAGATTGAAACAATAAAAAATAGTTTAAACTCACTTACTTAAAAAGAATGAAAAAAATAATTACCCCTATAATAGTTATCGCTTTATTGGCAACATCTTGTGTGTCTAAGAAAAAATATGTGGCCTTAAAAGTCAGTATATAAACACGAAAGGAGACCTTCAGAAAACAACTTTAGAAAAAGAAGAGTTGGAGTCTAAGTTTTTAAAAATCGAAAACAGAGTAGCTTCTTATAACGAAAAGATAAATTCGTTAAAGGGTGATAATGTTACATTAAAAAAAGAAAACAACATCAAGCTAGATAAGATTGGTGATGCTGCAGTTATCTCTAATGAAACAAGAGAGAAAATGAGAGAAGCGTTGTCAAAAGTAGCTCCTGCAGTTTTGGCACAAGCAAAAAGTTTAAAAGACTCTTTAAACCTAGCTATTTCGTATAACTTAAAAAACAAAATGAATACATCAGCGTTAAGTAGTTCTGATGATATTAACATTGATATAGATCAAACTGTGGTGATGATTTCTATTTCTGATAAATTATTATTTAATACGGCAAGTTATACCGTTAAAAGAGGTGCTTATCGTTTAATTGAAAGATTAGCAAACGTTATTAAATCTGAACCAAGTATGGATGTTATGATTGAAGGTCATACAGATTCTAGAACAATTAGTACTGATGCTATTCAAGATAATTGGGATTTAAGTGTGAAAAGAGCAACCTCAATAATAAGAATTTTAGAAGGTAAACACAAAATAGATGGTAGTAGGTTAATTGCATCTGGTAGAGGAAGTACAATTCCTTTAGTGCCTAATACATCAAATAAAAATAGAGCAAAAAACAGAAGAACTAGAATTGTTATTTTACCAAATTTAGATAAGTTCTTTGCTTTAATTGCAGCCGATAATACAAAGAAATAGCATTATTTCGCAGCGATTTTCATCAGCTATATAATTACTTTTTTTATGCTTTTTCGAAATCCAATGGCAGCTATTAATCCAATAATAGGGATGATTGTAAACAAGGAGTATAAATTTTGATATTCAATAATTGTTGGATCTTTCCCTAACATATATCCTATAAATAGCGACATAAAAATATCAGGTGTAAATCCAATTACAGAGATAATTCCGACTAAAGTTCCTGTTAATTGTAATGGCGTGTTTGTTTCTTCAATAATAGCAAAATACAAGCCTCTTAACCCATAGGTTCCTAATGCCATAAAGATGAAAAAGGTAAAAGATAAAAAGAGTGGTTGCTCATAAAAGAAGCCCAATCCTAAGGCAGCAGAAGCAATTATTAAAATTGTAAAACAAGGAATAATTAATTTTGAAGGAATGTATTTATCTGCTATCCAGCCAACAGTTACAGCAGCGATTGGTCTTAAATACTGAATACCTACAGCAAAATATGTTGATTCTTCTAAAGAATACCCCCAAACATCACGCGCGTAGGTTCCGTAAGTCCCCGTTAATTTATAAGCACAATACGCACAAAGAATAATCAATGAATGATAAAGTACTTTTCGTTGTTTCATTAATATAAACGCTTGTTTAAAATTAAACTGAAATTCTTTAGAGCCCGATGTATCAATCTTTTCTTTAGGCAATACAAACCAAACCAATACTGCGACTAAAAAGACAATTCCCGTAATGGTTCCAATAATGTATTGTAGGGTTTGCACTTTATTCTCAAAGGTGATTTCTACAGAATCTGAAGGAAAAAAGAAACTTAAAATTGCGGCACCAGACAATGCGATGGTTGCTGCAAAAAGACCTCTTCCTCCATCTAATAAACCAAAAGATAATCCTTGGGTGTGTGAATTCCCCCATTGACGCGTTGCTTTAATTAATGCGGCCCAGAATAAGAATATGGTAGAAACTCCCCAAAAGGCATATAATAATTTTAAGGTAAAAATTGACGGAATCATGGTCATCCAAAAACCACCAATTGCAGTCAATAATAATGAGATAGATAATAGTTTTCTAGCTTCCCATTTATCAGCAATAAACCCTCCAAAGAAATAAGAAATGACAGCAGTAATTCCGTACAAAGCTTGTGCTTCGCCAATCTGAGCATCAGAAATTACAAAGGCTTCTCTAACAATAGGTTTAAAAACGCGCATTAGGATAAAAGGAAGTAAGAAAATAGCTTCGCCCGCAATAACAAGGGCAAACATTGAGGTGATTTTGGTTTGTTTGGACACAGTAGAATGATTAGTTCTTAAATGTACAAAAATGAAACGCAATTACCAATTACCAGTTAACAAGTGTTGGTTTCATTGGTAAATGATAAATGTGTTATTATTTAAGTGCTTCTTTTAAGATGGTAATTGGATGTTTTGCAATTCGGTTTGTTCCATCAAAAATTTGATGTCTACAACTGGTTCCTGCAGCTACAATTTCAGTGTCTGTAGCACAGTTTCTTACTTTAGTAAACAAAGTATCTTCTCCAACTTGCATACTCAATTCGTAATGCTCCTTTTCGTAACCAAAACTTCCTGCCATTCCACAACAACCTGTATTTAAAATGGTCACGGAATAGTTTTTAGGAATGTTTAAAATATTGAAACTTGCTGAAGTGCTAGACAATGCTTTTTGATGACAATGTCCGTGAATCTTTAGTGTTTTACCCTCTGCAGTAAATAAAGAAGTATTTAAGACACCTTTTAAGTGTTCCGTATTTAAAAACTCTTCAATAGTAAATGAGTTTTTTGCGATTTTCTCAGCGGCTTCTTTATCATCTGCCAATCGAATATATTCATCTCTAAAGGTTAAGATTGCTGATGGTTCAATTCCGATTAAAGGAGTTTCTGTTGTAATAAGGTCTTTAAAAAGTGTGATATTTTGGTTACAAACTTCTTTCGCTTCTTTTAAAAAACCTTTAGAAATAAAACTACGACCACTTTCTTTATGATCTAAAACGACAACAGAATAGCCTAGTTTTTCTAAAACAGTTACCGCGTCTTTTCCTATTTCTACATCATAATAGTTGGTGAACTCATCATTAAATAAATAGACTGTTTTGAGATCTCTCGACTCCGCTCGAGATGACAAGTTAGAAGAGACCTTTTTATTTGCAAACCATTTACTAAATGTTTTTGATGCTAATTTAGGGATGCTTCTTTTCTGAGATACGCCTAATATCGCTTTTGCCAATGCCGTATTTAACATCAGGTTTGTTAGCTTAGGAGTGATGCTTCCTAGTTTATTGTATTTTACATTATTGGCAAACATTTTACTTCTAAAAGAATAGCCGTTTGTTTCTTGGTATTGATATAGAAACTCTGCTTTTAATGCGGCAACATCTACATTACTTGGACATTCTGATGCGCATGCTTTACAGCTTAAACACAAGTCGAAAACTTCTTTTAGTTCTTTATGGTTGAATTTATTTTGTTCTTCTGAATTGGTTAAGAATTCACGCAAGGCATTTGCTCTTGCTCTTGTGGTATCTTTCTCGTTTTTTGTAGCTCTGTAACTTGGGCACATAGTTCCGCCAGCAGAAGCAGGTTTTCTACAGTCTCCAGAACCATTACATTTCTCTGCGAGTTTTAAAATCCCTTCGCTTGCAGAAAAATCTTGAATGGTTTTAATGACAGGTTCCTTTCTGTCAATCTCAGAACGCAAACTTTTATCCATTGGAAAAGCGTCTGTAATTTTCCCTTTGTTAAATATGTTATTGGGGTCAAATGCTTTTTTAATACGTCTTAATAATTGGTAATTCTCTTCTCCAATCATTAACGGAATAAACTCAGCACGTACAATTCCATCTCCATGTTCTCCACTAAATGACCCTTTGTATTTCTTTACCAATTTGGCAGTTTCTGTAGTAATCTTTCTAAAAAGAACCACGTCTTCTGATTTTTTTAAGTTTAATATAGGGCGTAAATGAATTTCACCTGCTCCAGCATGTGCGTAATACACGGCTTCTTGCTGATACTTATCCATTATTTGGGTGAATTCCTCGATAAAGTCTGGTAAGTCGTTTAAATCTACAGCCGTGTCTTCTATACAAGCAACGGCTTTACGATCTCCAACCATATTCCCTAATAAACCTAAACCTGCTTTACGTAAAGCAAATATTTTATTGATATCAGCTCCGTATATTTTTGGATGGTGATATCCCATCTTTCTTTCTTCTAAATCGGCAATTAAGGCATTTGCCAATATTTCTGCTTCTTCAATAGTATCTGCACAAACTTCTAACATTAGCACAGCTCCAGGATCGCCTTGTAAAAAGAACCTGTTTTTTGCCTGTTCTCGATTGCTCTTTGTGCAATCTAAAATCACTTTATCCATCAACTCACAGGTATATAAGTTGTGATTCATGGTAATTACAGTTGCTTTTAAACTCTCATTTACACTATTAAAATGAGAAGTAACCATAATACTTTCTTTTGGTTGAACTTCATCCAGTTGAATTGTAATTTGTGTCGAAAAAGCCAACGTTCCTTCACTACCAGATAAGAATTTTGCAACATTGATAGTTGGTTCTGTTCCTCCAAATAGATCTGATTTTAAAAATTCATCAATAGCATACCCCGTATTTCTTCTATGGATGGTTTCTTTTGGAAATTCTTTTTTAATTTCTTCTTGCACTGAATCAAAAATCAACGCATCATAAATTGATTTATATATTTTGCCTTCTAACGTCTCTTCTTCTAGTTTTTGTAGAAATTCTTTAGATGTAATTTCTGAAAACGTAGCCAAGCTTCCATCACTTAAAATAGTGTCAACAGAAACTACTTTATCTCTGGTAACTCCATAACGGATAGAGGTACTTCCAGAGGAGTTATTCCCCACCATTCCACCAATCATACAGCGGTTAGAGGTTGAGGTATTTGGGCCAAAAAACAATCCATGTGGTTTTAAAAAGAGATTCAACTCATCTCTAATAACTCCGGGTTGTAGCGTAATTGTTTTATGTTTTACATCGAACGAAATAATTTCTGTAAAATATTTAGAAACATCTACTATAATTCCGTCACCTACACATTGACCTGCCAATGATGTTCCAGCAGTTCTCGGAATTAATGTTGTAGTATTCTCAGTAGCAAAAGCAATAATTTTTTGAATATCAGCTACATTTTTTGGGTAGGCAACTGCTAACGGAATTTTGCGATACACAGAAGCATCGGTTGCATAAATCGTTTTATGTAAGTCGTCAAAATGTAATTCGCCAACTAATGTATTTCCTAAAGATTCTAATTGTTTGTGGTCAATCATTGCGTGCTATTGAATAGGAATATTACGTTTAAAACCGGTATCGAAACAAATAAATGTATCCGTACCAGCAACTCCGTTTATTAAATGAACTTGTTCGTATAAAACTTCACGTAAATGTTCATTGTCTCGTGCAAATATCAGAATAAAAATGGCATAATTACCCGAAACATAATTACATTCTACAATTTCATTAATTTTCTTCATTTCTTCCATGACACTTTCAGCAAAACGAGCTTCTCGCAATCGAATTCCGGTGTATGATTTGGTTTTAAATCCCAACATTTTTTCATCCAACACAAACTCAGCATTTTTAATAACACCTGCTTCTGTTAGTTTTTTAATGCGTTGATGTACTAAAGAGTTCGAAATTTTAAGCTCTTCTGCAATTTTCGAATAGGCTTTCCGCGCATCTTTACGTAAAATTTGTAAGATTTGTTTGTCTGTGTAATCAAATTGACTTTCCATAAGTAACTGTTGAGTTGAATGCTGTCAAATAATTTAAAATAATCGAAAATAAAATTAATTTAACTTAAAGATGTTTGTTTGAATGTAAATTTACTTATAATATGTGTATTAATAAAGTAAATCAGTTTATTTTTGCAGGGTAAATAAAACAACAATGACAACTACAGAAATTTTTGACAACTTATGGAATGAGTACACGGAAAGAACACCGTCTGCTCAAAAAATAAAAGAATTATTCATCAACAAAGGAAACAGCATTTTTAATGATCATGTTGCTTTTAGAACTTTTGATGATCCGAGAGTAAATATTGAAGTATTGGCAGCTCCATTTATTGCTGCTGGTTATGTAGTTTGTGGTGATTATACTTTTGAAGCAAAGAAATTGTATGCAAAACATTTTGAACATGCAACAGATAAAAACGCGCCAAGAGTATTTATCAGCCAATTGAAAACAGCCGAGTTTTCTTATGAATTGCAAGCTGCAGTAAAAAATATGATTGATGCAATACCACAAGAAGAGTTGACTTCTGGTGAGTTGGTTTTTAAAGGACGTTTGTGGGAGCAACCTTCTTTTGAGGTGTACGAAGAATTACAAGCAGAAACAGAATATGCAGCTTGGTTGTATGTAAACGGTTTCTGTTCTAACCACTTTACGGTGGATGTAAATAAATTAGACACATTTGATTCTTTACAAGAGGTAAATGAATTTGTAAAAGAAAACGGATTCAAAATGAATACTTCTGGTGGAGAAATTAAAGGAACTCCAGCGCAATTATTAGAGCAATCTAGTGTGTTGGCAGATAAAATACCAGTTGTATTTAAAGAAGTAACCAAAGAAATTACGTCTTGTTACTATGAGTTTGCTTTTAGACACGCTATGGAAAATGGCGAATTGTATTCTGGTTTTATTGCAGGTTCTGCAGATAAGATTTTTGAAAGTACAGACATGAAATTGCAAGAAGCATAAGCGATTTGAACGATAAAAGAAAAAGCCTCACAATTTGTGAGGCTTTTTTGCTTTAAGGCTTTTTATAAGTACGATTTTACTGAGTAATTATTTGCAAATCGGCATCTTTTTTATCTTTCAGATGGATCTATTTTTCTTTTTCGTCTAACATCTCCAAATAGAGATCTTCTACATGTTCTCGAGCCCAAGCCGTTCTTCGTAAAAAACCGAGGCTTGATTTCATAGAGGGGTTGTTTATAAAACAGCGAATATTGACGCGATCTCCTAAATACTCCCAACCATAATGCGCAACCAGACGTTCTAAAACCTGAACCAGTTTTACTCCGTGAAACGGATTGTTTAGTTGTTCTTCGGTAGCTTGTCTCTTTTTCTTTTTAATAGGTTTCTCTTCATTCGTCTGAGGTTTTAAAGCTGTACTCGAAAGCTCATCAGATTGCTTCTGTTTATCAATCTGCTCGTTCTTGTGACTGTTTTTTATGTCCATTGTTTATCTGGTTTGCAGCAATTAAGTATGCACAGTGAAGCTTTCGTGCTTCAATTATTTTGGATTCGCAATTTTACCGCCAATGGCCCAATCTCCGTTTTTAACCTCTTCAATAACAACCCATTGCCCTGGTCTTGTCTTTTCTCCACAGACATCAATTAAAGCCTCCGTCACCTTTGTAAGCATCTCTTTTTTCTGTTCGTTAGTAAATACATTTTCAATAACTCTTATCGTAGTAAATGGCATATATAATTATTTTAAGTTAATGGATTCAAATTACGAATTTTTTTAATAGGAAGTACAACGTGCTCTTTCAACTAATTTTTTAACGTTTAAATATAATTCTAAATGGTATTTTTTATAGCGAAACTACAATTCAGTACTAGCCGTTGTTAAGGACTGTTTTAGGAGATGCTTTTTTTTGAGATCCAACCATTAATGTCTTCAATGAAATACTGCAAAATTTTATCATAGTCATCCTCAGCATCGTTAAAATCAAATGTTTTCCAATCTAACCAAAACTCTGATAATAAGATATACAATCTTTTATCTAATTTTTGAAAAGCCATGTAGTATTTATGATAATTAAAGGAAGTATTATTACAAGACCTCATTGCGAAGAATGTACCGATATAAAACTCTACAGCTTCTCTGTCATAAACGCCATTGTTCTTATATCTTTCCAAGAGAATATCTAACATTTTTGTATTCATTTTAGGTTCATTAAAATCACTTGTAAAAAGTTGATTTTTATATCCCATTTTCAAAAATATTGGAAGCATTAACTGATGTTCGAGACAACTAATTACATGTTCTTTTAGACCACTAGAAAAAAGAGTATTAATTCTCTCAGAGTTTTCTATGGCTTTATCGAAATCTTCGGCGATTTTAACGTCTTTTGATTTCAAGTATATATGAAGTAATTCATGTGTAAAAGAAGTTGCACTAAGGTCATTTTCATAAATGAAGATGGTTGCAGTATTGCCTGAAACTTTCGACATGTAATTTTGTTCTGGACTTGCAATTAATTCAATTTCATATATTTCACTTAATTCATTCCATAAATCAATGTTCTTGTCATCAATTAAAATAGTAAGATGTTCTTTCATTTATTAAAATATTTTTCACTTACGCCCAACGTTTAGTAGGTGTTTTAAGCGGCAAATTTAGTGAATACAAACCGAATAGAAAACCCGTTGGTGCCTGAGCGTAGTCGAAGGTAGGGTTTTTGTAAGTAGAACCGAAACTAGCAATTAGTTTTATATATGGTGTTATGTACTTTCATTTATTCTAAAATCTAAATTTTACTAAAAACACAAACGGATTAAAAATATATTCAAAATAATCATCAGTTTCACTCAAACGCTCTATGGGCTGATTGGAGAAAACTTTGCTCGAAGTTGTTTTTTCTTCGTTATACTTTAAAACACTCAAATTACTTTCTAACCCTATATAAATATTTTTAAATAAATTATAACTTATTCCAATTGTTGGGGATATTCCAAATCCTTGAATATCTTTCTCTACTCCATTATAACTTCCGGCAAATCCACCACCACTTTCTCTTAAAGATGTAGAATTTAAATAAGTAATATCAATTGCTATGTAAGGTGTAATTCTTTTTTGTTTAAAAATATACTCATAACCTATTTTCAAAACTTTCTCTTTATACTCACCCTTATCAATCCAATCGCCACCTGATTTATCATAAGATTTATTAATTGGTCTATAATATGTTAGTCTTATAGCGTTTCCTTCATTTATAAATCTTTTGTAAGTTAAATTACTAAAAGGAACAAAAGAATAGGAGTTTTTAAATAATATCTCTTGATTTTTTGGAGATTCCGACACATTAATTAGACCTAATGATATTTCATTCTTTTTATAATCTGAATTTTGACTGTATCCTAATGTTAGGATAAACAAGAAACTAAATGTTATTAATAATTTTCTCACAATAATTTTTTAAGGTTAAGTATATGTTTTCAATAACCATACCAAGGTCTTACTTACGATACTATTATCGGTTTAACCATTTTATACCTTTATGAATGATCCCACGAATATCGTGTGATTTGAAACTGTGTCTGGTCATATTAATCCACATTTTATCCATGGTTGTATGTAGTTTTTTTTAGCTCTCATTAATAATCTCCAAGGCTTTCCTTAGTAGAGGTACTATTTGACGTTCATCGGTAGTTTCAACAATATTAATATCTTCACCTTGGTGTTTTCGTACCAAATTTCGATATTCTTCAAGCCCCCAGCCTTTTGTTTGTGAACGGCTACCTGGAATGGGTGATTTTATCGCGTCATATCTACATGCTCCAGGTGCAAAGAGGATAACTGACCACTTTTTTCTCTGTAATTCTGTAATGAAATCATCATCGTTTGTAACAGAAACCATTTCAGGGTTGCCCAATACTGGGGGTAATAACTTAATTGCACGTCTACCCATTTCTGGATCGCAACCTCTTGAAAGAATACTCTTGTTTGAATTATCACCTACCTGCGTAGTGTCAATACCATCGTTAATACTTCCTATTAATATATCTCTTGAATCCATTGTCATATTTGTTTTCATTTAATTACATACAACGTGTTTGTCTACGGTTTTTTTTGCGTGTTTTAAGCGATTATATTACTAAACATAATAGACTAACCAAGAAAGTCCGTGAGGACTTTCCTTAATAAGCCAAAACAAAGCAATTAATTTTGTACGGTGTTGGCTGTAGTTGTTAATTAAGTTAATTGCGTTATTATTCTATTTAGTTGTTTTTCGGTTAAAACAGGTTCAAAATATTTTATATAATCATTCAACTCTCTCAGTAGTTTTATACTCACATACTTAAATTGACCTGTCGGTTTATTATTAATCATGACTATAAGATTTCGTATCGGAATTCTTTGTTCTCCCCAATGATGTTCCTCTAAAGTAATCTTCTCCGAAATGTATACGTAAAGAGCAAAATTCGATCTCTCAATTTGTTCAATTGGCGACCTTAAACTAATAGAGTTGACAGATGATTTACTCCAGTTTTTTGTTTCTATTATAAAAATTCCTGCTTTTGTAATTAAAAGATGGTCAATTTGTATAGAATATATTCTCTGATTATATTTTTTGTGAAAAATTGGACGAGAAAAACTCAAATTAAAATCATTAATTAAAACATAATCATCTGAAAGTTTCTTAATTTCTTTAACCACTAAATTTTCTCCTATTGCTCCTGAAATTAGATTTCTTGAGTTTTCTAAAACATTGCGCGTATATTCTATTTTTTCTATTTCAGGTTTTGCTCTTTTTTCAATCAAGTTTTGTTTTTTAGTTTCATATTCTTTTATGAAAAGTTCATCATTTTCAATGTTTCTGGTGATATCTCTTACCGATGAACTTATCATTTTAGTTTTGTTTTTTATAAAATAATTGGATTGATTTTTTATGAAATATAGTCTTACACTTGAGATTATATTTTTGAGAAAATTAGCATCTTTAGAATTAATAGAATCAACTTTTGTCTTTAAATCAGAAATTTGATTGTCTATTTTTTTAGTTTCTAAATTGATTCGTTCAGTTTTGTTCTGTATTCTTTGTTTTAGTTTATTACACGTTTCAAAGTATTCTTTTTCTAACTTATCCGATGCATTTTTAAGAATTGTGAGTTTTTCTGAATTATAATTTGACAAAAAATTATTAATTTCTTTTACAGAATTAAATCTAGAAATCCCATTATTATCTAACTCAGACTTTAGAGATTTTAGTGATTCTATGGTTCCAAATATTTTTGCCATTTAAGAAATTATTTATATCGCTTAAAAATGTTTCGTTAAGATTTAAAAGAGGAATTTTTTTAAAGGGAGTATTCCATTTTCTTAGCATTGCTAAAGTAGCAAAAAAAACGGCATACAAAAGTTTAGTTTTTGTCATTCTGTTAAAGAAACGTTAATAGGCTTAGGTCGAATTTTGTAGGCTAATTGTTTTTTATACCTTGTTCTCTTATTTTATAACTAAACCTATTCTAATGAAAAAATTAGCAATTTTATTTTTGTTTGTTACCTGCGTAGTATCTGCTCAGCA
>Ga0308009_10000343_pt1 | contig 36632 bp, 33 predicted proteins | sample Neamet127_FD_203134 | JGI IMG/M metagenome (GOLD analysis project Ga0308009, IMG submission 203134) | Marine microbial communities from water near the shore, Antarctic Ocean - #127 | ecosystem: Environmental > Aquatic > Marine > Unclassified | place: Southern Ocean | collected 2014-07-24 | reverse complement strand
ATATTTCCGTCAACTCACCCAGGGCCGCCTTTTTGGCGGCAATGAGATTTTTCCGCGAGGGCACATAAGCGCTCTTATGGCGCCAAATGGGTATTTGGCTTCCGCCATACCGGCACGAAGGCTCAAAGAGGGTCGGCAGGGATTCATGTAAATCCCAGCAAAAGTGACCCTAAGTCTATGATTCCATTGGAATTATGGTGGTGTCGAAGTTCAAGGGCCCGATCTTCCGCCGGAAGTCCAGCGTGTAGTCCCCAAATCGGTTGATGTGCGCCGTGCGAAACGGCGCCAGGCCGGCCAGGATATCCAGCGTGATCTCGGTTCCTTCGTCGCGAAGCTCCTGCAGCACCCTCGTCATGCCCACCACGTTATGCAGAATGATCATGTTGGCCACCAGGTGGTTGTACTTGATCACCTTGCGCTGCTCGTGCCGGATGTTCTCGGCAATGATCCCCTCTCCCCCGAAGAATGACCATTGGGCAAAGCCATTGAATTGCTCACTCTTGTTGGTTTCGGCGTGGATCACCTTGCGCAGCCCGACATCGCCGATGTAGCTCAGCAGGAACATGGTCCGGATGACCTTGCCGAGCTCCACAAACGCGAAATACAGCTTGTTCTTGCGGCTGTAGGTACCGAGCCTGCGCAGGATGGCCGACGGCGTGATCTTGCCGGTCTTGATGGAAACCGCCACCCGCAGCATTGCAGGCAAATGCAATTCAATCAGCCGCCAGTCGATCACATCGCTGAACAGCGCGTTGATGTTCCGGTAGGCATTGCCCGGCTCCGGGCGATGGAATTTGAGATCTTGGATACCCCGGATGCGCGGCATGAGCTGGATGCCCAGGAGGTGCGCCAGCGCGAAGACCGGATAACTCTGGGCTTGGGTGTCCCCGTGAATCGTGTCCGGCCGAATGTCCGATTCGTTGGTCATCAGCCCGTCAAGGATGTGGATTCCCTCATAAGTGCCGCAGGAAATGAAATGGCTGAACAGCGCGATGAACTTGTCGGACACGTGGTAATAGCCGATACCGCCGTACCCGCCATAGCGGATATGGTGCTCGGACAGCAGATTTTGTTCGTAAAGGTTCCACTTTGTGCCGTCGGCCGAAGCATGCTTTCCGGTGCCCCAGTAGCCTGGCAGTTCGAACTTGTTGTACGCGTTGATCACCTTGACAATGGCCTTGTCCAGCAGGTCCTCGCTGACGTATTTCAGGTTGAGCCAGGAAATCTGCCGGCGGCTCAGCCCTTTGATGGATTTGGCCGTCTGAACCGGCCCCAGGTTGCAGCCGTAGCAAAACAGCGTCGTGATGACGCGCATGCGCAGGTCCTCCAGGCGGCTGTCCGTCCCGGCCAACGGCCGGAACAGCTTGTGCAGGTCCAGCCAGCGTTCGGTGTCGATCATGACGTCCACAATGCTGGCCGCCTCCATCCGCTCGGTGATCAGGGTGTCGATCCGCGCGGCCGCCTCGACGATTTCTGAGCGCGGCGGTTTTCGCAGGATCAGGCGGCCATCGACAATCTCGGCATGGGCGTTTTCCGGGAAAGTGGCGTCGATGTCCCGGGCCCGCTGGGACATGGCCGATTTGAGCATCGCCACAAAGGTGCCCGGATCAGTCTCGATGCCGGTGACTCGGCCATACTCGCCGACCTCCTTTTCAAAGGTTTCATCATCGACCAGTTGCTCGCGGTAGTCGTCATAACGCTCGCCGTACTTGATGAAGAGATCGCCCGACTTCAGGTCGTCCTTGACCGCATGCATGACCGCCAGCTCAAAATACCGGCGGTGGACAGCCTCTGCTCGGCCCTTGCCGGATGGCCGGACCAGCACCAACTTCTTCCACTGAGCAGACATCCAGCGGAAATCCTTGTCCTCACTCAGGTCGAGCGTGTCCAACAAGACGATGTCCGAACGGTTATCGCGCAGCTTGTAAAGGGCCTCGATCAGCCGCTCCACCACCTGGTCCTCGCTGCTGGCCTTGGGCGAAGCGATGCCGATGCAGTTGAGCAGCTGGGCCCGGACCATCTTATAGGGCTGCAGCAGGAAAGGCAGATGGTTGCGCCCGGCATAAGCCAGGTGCTGTTCGCATTCGTTGAGCAGCTCGTCCACGTCGGCCACCAGGGTCGTGCCGATGGCGTCCACGCGCTGGGTGTCCGTCCCCTCCAACAGGTAGGCGCCCAGGATGTCTTTGAGCTGGCCGACCAGCATGTCGGTTTTCTGGACCCGCTCCTGCTGGAAAGAGAGCAATTTCTGCCTGGCATTGTTTTCCAGGTTCTGCATGAGGCGAATAAACAGGTCGGCGGCGTCATCCAGGGACTGGGCATGCTGCGCCCGGATGAAGATCACCGCCAGGGCGTAGCGCTTTTGCGGCTTGAGCTCGGCCATCTCGGCCGCATTGAGCGCGCGCGCCAGGTGTCGGAACTGCTTGAGTTTGGGCACCGGAACGTCAGGCTTTGGCAACTGCTCCACCAGGTACTGCAGGCGCCGGATGTGCTGGATGTAGGTGCGCGTTTCCTTGTTGGTCGGCCGCTTGGGTTCGCGCTTGAGCATTTGCCAGGCAGAAACCGACTCGCCCGTGGCGGTTTTAAGCAAACTGTCGATCAGGGTCCGGGGATGAGCTGTCAGCTGGCTGGTGATTCCGGAGAAATAGCGGTTGTTGCTCTTTTCCCGGGCCCGAAACGCCATTCGATCCAGCGTCGAGAAGGCTGGCAATTCGTAGCGATGATGGACCAATTCCTCCAGCATCACGTTGATGATGTCGGCCACCGCGTGTTTGGTCTCGGCCGCCGTGTCGGCCACGACCTCCAGCCAGGCATGGCCCACCGAGTCCAGCGGTTTCACATTCAGGTGCCGGCGCAAAGCTGCAAAAAGCGCCGTGCGCGAGCCTGATGCCTCGAAGCGCTTGAGGTCCGCCGCCGGGGGCGGCCGAATCACGCCCACCTGCTGCGCAATGTGCTCCCGGATCACTGGCGGCACCTCGGCCAGGGGGATGAAATAGCCCAGGCGCTGGAAGACCTTCAGGTGGATCAGCGCCGCCATGCGCGGCAAGACGCGTTTGCCAATGCCGGCAGCCAGACGTTGTTCATCCTCGGTCGGCGTATAAAGCTCCGCCAGCTCACGAGGCGTCGGATCGGGTTTCAGGCTGGGATAAGCCGTCTCATGGAGCGTGGTCATTCGCAGGGACTACCCCGCCTGGCGGCAATGCTTCCCATCGCCTCAATCCCAATAGGTGTCGGTGGCGGGTTCGTGAAGCGAGGTTTCCAGCAGGCACTGGTTGTCCTCGGCGATGCGGTACATGTCATCGAGCAGCGTGGCGATCACCTCGTCCAGCAAGTCGCGGGACAGGTAGGGAACCGCCAGCTCGTAGAGCGTGCCCTCGGTGTTCAGGCGTTGCATCGCAAAACGCTCGAAGCAAGTCTGCTCGATCAGCCGGTGGCCACGGGCCAGGCCGCGCGACTGCTTGCTAAAGCGGGCCAGCACCAGCGTGACGCGCAGGACCGCCACGGGCGTTGTTCCTTCGGCTGGCGGGCGGGGAACTTCGGCCTGTTCGGTCAGCAGCAGCAAAGGCGGTGGCGGCTGCGGAACTGCCGGCGCCAGGACTGGCAGACCCTGCTCGAAGCGGGCTTGCAGGCTGGCGTTCGTCGCATCCAGGTAGCGCATGGCCGATTTGACGTCCTTCCAGCCGACGTATTCCATCAGTTCCTTAATGTCCCAGCCGCTGGCGCGGGCCCAGCCGGCAAAGCCGCGGCGCATGGAGTGGCTGCTGTAGTCCTCGGGCGACTCGACGCTGGCCTCGGCGAACAGGCTGCGCAGCAAGGGAATCAGGCTGTTGGCATGCAGGCGTTCCTCGGCGACATGGCCCCAGCGGTCGATCTTGCGAAACACCGGGCCCTCGGTCAAGCCGGCCAGGCTGACCCAGGCGTTGAAGGCGGTCACGGGGCACAGTCGGGACAAGGCTGGGCATTGGAAGATCCGGCCCTGCAGTTGCCGGTCGCCTTTGCTGCGGCCCAGGTAGCAGGCCATGCCCTGGCCGGGGGTGATTTCGGTATTTTCAACGCGCAGGTTGACCAGTTCGTCGGATCGGAAACCGCGCCAAAACCCCAGCAGCATCAGGCTGCGGTCGCGCGTGTGGCGCAGCAAGGCCGGCTGATCGCCGGAGCGCTGGGCATTGCCGATGGCGGTATCGAGCCACTGATCGACCTGCTGGAGCATTGCCAACTCCATGGGCCGCGCGCGCTTTTCTGGCACCGCGTGAATCGAGCGAATGCCTTTGAGGACCTGGCGCACCAGGGCCGACTTGGTAGGGTCTGCAAAACCTTGGTCGGTATGCCAACGGGACAGCGCCGCCAGCCGCTGGCGCAGCGTGTTGATGGCCAGAGTAGCCGCGTGGTCGGCCAGGTAGCGGGAAACGGCGTCGGCCGTCGAAGGCAACAAGCCTTTCCACTCAACCTCAAAATGCCGAATGGCCGAAGCGTAGCTCCGGCGCGTGTTGTTGCGCTCGGCAGCCTCAATGTATTGGGCAAGACCAGTCATCTCACTATCGCTGTGACGTGCTATTTAAAAAAAGCAGACAAGCGAATGGTTAAGCGGCCTTGACCTCATTTAGTAATTCGGGATGTCGGTCCAATACCTTGAGCAGTTTTACCAGAACCAAGGGTAGCTTTGTTCGGCCGTTCTCATATCGCGAAAATGCATTGACGCCACCACCAAAGATCTCCGCCGCCTCGCGTTGATCCAGGGCAAGCTTGTTCCGTACACTGACGATGAACCCTGGGTCAACGATGGAGGCGTTGACTTGTTTGTTGAAGGCCAACATGGCGGTGCTTGTACCTGCCGACTCTGCCATGTTCAGCACCACTTCGTTGCACGCAGGGCAGAAGTCGCCAATCACCGCAGGGATCACAGTCACCTCCCCCTTGTAGGTATACGGCATGTCACGCGTGTCGCTAACCAAAGTTGCCGAAGCGCAAGATGGGCATTTCATTTCATAACTCCTTGAAAGACACGATGAGCACTTCATCGATTATTGTCAGCTTCAAATAAACTTCACCGGCCAGCGTGGTCGGCCGGTAGACGTCCTGCCAAACTGGATAGTCTGCGTGGCTGGTCATGCTTTTATAGAAGTCAGCTGTTGTCATGGCCAAAATCACTTCAAGCATCCCGGCAAAATCAAAACCCATTTCAGCACCGCCCGCCAGCGCTGAAAACGTTGAGCGAACGTCGCCTACCTGCACCATCGCTTGAGCTTGTCCAACTTGCAATTAGGAACACTTTTCTCCATTGATTTTAGTTTACCTAAAAGGTTATTTCGAGCAACTCAGTTATTCTTCGCGCAGGCAATTTAAGAAGTCGGATGAACGAAAAAACTGCACCCCAACACCCGACGAAAAAGAAAACAATGAAGATGCCTGGCACCCAAACCGTGGACAACCCGCCGGTTGACAAGAAGGCGCCGAATGCACAGCGGCGAGAATTTACCCCGAGATTGCTGGGTTCGTTCCTGATGAGGATCACTTTCATGTTTTCCGAAAACTACAAGGAGACTGGTGGGAGTGCGCCGGCCCGCTTCGTCCAACTGACCGATTTTTTGGATGAGGCAAGATTTCAAGCCAACGAGCATTCGAGGCAATCTATGTGTCGCCATCGGTATGCGTCATGAGCGCCGAGACTCACTTGTCGATGCGTTGCGCGCTTGCAAACTCCTCACAGAAGTGCTTCATTCGAATCTGGTTGAACCCTTAAATATGCAATGCGCATCGGGAAAGTCTACTAACGATGAAAGATTAGCTTTTCCCATCTCCAGAATCAGTTGCTTCGGCCTTGAGTTTCCCAAGCGCAAAGAGAACCAAAAAATTAGCGAGTGCAAGAACAAAGCCAATGTCGTAATACCCAAAACCAACGGCGGCACCCACGACACCCGTGTTCAGGATGCTGGCTGCGGTGGCCGTGCCGTGCGTCGTTGTGCCGGCCTTAAGAATGGCACCACCACCTATAAATCCTATGCCCGTGATGACCCCCTCCAAAATCCGGGCATGCCCTACCGAGCGTTCTCCCAGCACTTCAATCGCGAGCAGTACGAAACCGCAGCTCGCCATTGCAACGATAGGGAATGTTCGAAGGCCGGCGCTTCGAGATCCGTGTTCCCGGTTCCACGCAATGGGCAGAGTAAACAAAAAAGCCAGGGCCAGTCGGACAAGATGATTGGTCACATCTCCCCAGACGCCCCACAAAGAACTGGTCATGGCAGTGGCCTTGAAATGGTGTGTTGAATTTTATATCGTAGTTGCATTTGAACTGATGCAATACAGAAGTATTTACTGATAAATACGCTCACCCTAAATGGGACAGACATGCAATGACCAATAGAAGAAAATCCCGAGTGGCATACCGACAGCGATATCAGGGGGGGGGGCCTTTGCCGACAAGCTTGGCATTACATTTTCGAAACGTAACCCAAATCCCCTCAATACAGGCGGCCCTCGAAAACCTCGACCTGTCCGCTGGCTTTTGCGGTACGAATCTCACCAGAGCACGGTGGCCGACGTCCGGTCCAATCGCCGCTTTCAAAAGGCATTATTGAGATGACGAAGCGGACGTTTTCCCGGCTGGGCCTATCGTTGATAACAAGTGTGTATATGGCGACGATTGCCAACGTCGCGCTCTGGCGCGAGCTCAGTGCCCTCAACCTCCTGAACTCATTTGCGGGTTGGGGCTTGGCGGCTGCGCTTGCGGCGGCGATCACCGGCTGCCTCACTGGCATCATGAGTCTGTTCGCCTGGCGGTGGACGTTTAAGCCCGTCATTGCCGTATTGCTCGCGATGTCGGCGGCGGGTGCCTATTTCATGTGGATGTATCACGTCGTGGTGGACGCTGACATGATTATCAACGTGCTGCAGACGAACCCGGCCGAGGCTACTGCGCTGTTGAACGTCAGAATGCTGGCAGCGTTGCTTTTCCTTTTTGTTATTCCGCTCGCGTTCGTCATCTGGTATCCCTTGCACTGGGGGCCTGTGCTGGGGCAAGCAATACGAAATTCGACGACCGTACTGCTGTCGTTGGTCGCAGTGGCTGCTGTGCTCGTCGCTTCCTACCAGCCCATGGCTTCGACCATGCGAAATCATAAGCAACTGCGCTACCTGATGAATCCCTTGAACTCGGTGTACGCGCTCGGCAGGGTGACTGCCAAGCCCTTCGCGCGTAGCAGTTCGGTGCTGGAAATCGTTGGAGCGGACGCAGTGGCATCACCGCCTTCGGTCAGACCCCCGCTGCTGCTTCTGGTGGTAGGCGAGACCGCACGCGCAGAGAATTTCGCGCTGAATGGCTACGCTCGTGCTACGACCCCGGCGCTCGAACGCGAGGGCGTAGTAAGCTTTCGCCGGACCAGCGCGTGTGGCACCAGCACGGCTGCATCCCTGCCATGCATGTTCTCTCCGCTGGGCAGGGAGAAGTTTAATAGCCGTTCCCACGAGTACGAGAACCTGCTAGACGTCTTGCAGAGAGCCGGCCTAGCCGTTCTTTGGCTGGATAACCAGTCCGGCTGCAAGGGCGTTTGCGACCGCATACCTTATGAAACTACCCGACGCAACGACTCGACCCTCTGTTCAAGCGGCGAGTGCCTCGATGAGGTACTTCTGAACGGCCTGGAGGATCGACTGGCCGCACTGCCGATAGAGCGTCGGGCGCGCGGAACGGTGATCGTGATGCACCAGATGGGGAGTCATGGTCCAGCATATTACAAGAGATCTCCGCCATCGTCGAAGAGGTTCCAACCGGAATGTACCAGCAACAACTTGCAAGACTGCAGTCGTGCTGAACTTCTAAATGCTTACGACAACTCCATCGCTTACACCGACCAGTTCCTGAGCTCGGCGATTCAATGGCTCAAAGTACGCCAGGACAAGTTCAGCACTGCAATGGTGTATGTGGGCGACCACGGCGAATCCTTGGGCGAGAACAATCTCTACCTTCATGGGCTACCGTATGCGATCGCCCCCGATGTACAAAAAATTGTTCCCTGGATCACCTGGCTCTCCCCGGCATTCACTGAGCTGGCGAAGCTCAGCATGCCGTGCCTGCGCCAACGTAGCGGTATTCCACTCAGCCATGACAACCTTTTCAGTTCCATTCTGGGCCTGATGCAGGTTCGCACATCTGACTATGCATCGGGTGCGGATGCCTACTCTGCCTGCTCGCGTGCTGGCGGTTAAAATGAGATCAATTTTTCAGAGGCGCCGGCCAAGCGAAAAGGGCTGGTTTATTCATTCCATGATGGATGAATGGAGATAAGCATGGAAAAATCTTGCTGCTACAAACGCTTGCTGGTGCTGACCTGCCTTACTCTTCTGCCTGGTGCCCGCCTCCTTGCGCAGCCTTCGGCGACGGACTTTCTCGCCGGGCAGATCTTGAAAATCGATCTGGAGGCAGCCCGGATCACGCTGCGTCACGGACCAATTGCCCACCTGTCTTTGCCTGCGGGAACAACAAGCTTTCGCTATTTTGAATCCCGCTGGGTCATTGGCCGCAGGCCCGGGGATCGGGTGTTGTTCCGTGCGGACCGCTTCGACCTGGCGTTGCGGCTCACAATGCTTGTCTATGTGCCTCAGTAGATTCGCTCCCATAATCTATCGGGACTGCATCCCCGTCAAAATGCGTGACGCTGGAGCCATACGGGTCAAAGCCGTATATGGGGCGCTGGGCATCAGAAGGACTGGCGAGAAGGGATTGCTGGGCCTGAGAATTGCCAGTCCGAGGACGCCATGTTTTGGCTGGAAATCGAAACCGAAGTCAAAAACCCGGGGTTGCGGGGTATCTGCATTTCAAGGTGTTGTGCCCAAAACGGCAATGCAGCTTTGCGTCGTTTTAATGGTGCGCTACAGCCTCAATTACGTGAAAGGAAAACTGTGAAAAGTGCTAGCTGCCGACTTGACGGCAATAATTTATTGCGTCTAACCGCACGGATCGTTTATTGCTGCTGACATTTCCCATATTTTTATACATGCCATGGCGCAACATCAAAAACTAGATCTAATACCCCGTGGCATGACCTGCCGGGGAGTGCACAGAGCCATCATCGAATATTTGCTCAGATCGCCTGGGGATTTGACGAACACTAGTATGTTGGATGTCCCTTGTGGGCGAGGTGATTTGGCTCTTTCCTTGCGCCGCTTCTTTCCTCAAGCGGACGTGCGAGGATGCGATTTGATAAAGCCTGAAGGGCTCGCTTCACGGGACTTCGTATTTGTTGATGCGAGCCGTAAATTCACTGTCTTCCCGGAGAAAAAGTTTGACTACATTTTTTCGGTCAGCGGAGTCATGGAGTTTGACAATACGCTTCAGTTTTTCGAGAGTTGCCACGACCACTTGCGGAATGGAGGAAGTTTTCTCGTCACAAACGACAATATCGTGTCCGTGCGCGACCGGATTTCTTATTTTTTTCTGGGAAAGGTCAGGCAGTATCACTTGTTTGTTACCCCAGGTCAGGGGAGCTGGAAGGTTATTCCCATTCATAACCTTCTGAGGATTCTCCAAGATGCGGGATTTGAAACTCGAGAAGTGCGATATACATCGCTGCTTTTTAAGGACTGGTTAATGTTGCCACTGGCCCTTCTTGTCTATCCGATTCAGCTTGTTTATATGACCTTGAGCCGTTCAGAAATGCCGCTGGCTGAGCGGCGTGTGATGTATCCATTTCGTTCGCTACTTTGTCGACATTACATAGTTGTCTGCCAGAAGAGCGCCATCTAAACGCGTTGCCTAAATCTGTTCATAGAGATATTGGACTTGACCCGTTTCAATAGACACCTGATAAGGTCGAAATTGAGGAGGAGAGAAAATCATGAAGAGAGTCAACTACACACCCGAATTCAAGGCTGAGGCAGTCAAACAAGTCATTGAACGGGGTCACGGTTTGGTGGAGGTTGCCAACCGGCTCGGTGTTTCTGAAGTTGAAGTTGACCCCATCCCACGGACGGGTAATGGCTTGATTCTCAAGCCGATGATTGCACAGGTGCAGGGTTGTCCACGGCGGCGGTCGGCGCATGCGACGAACCGGCCGACGCGGTGGGCAACCCGTGTTCGGAAGCGCGATCTTCGTGCTCGATTTGTTTCCTTTCAAAGTGGATGGGCGACAGGTAGTTCAGTCCCGAGTGTCTGCGGCGCGGGTTGTACCAGCCCTCGATCCAGGTGAAGAGGGCCGTGCGCGCCTCGGCTTGGCTCTTCCAGCTTCTGCGGTTGATCAACTCGCATTCCAGGCTGGCGAAGAAGCTCTCGGCCATCGCGTTGTCGTAGTCGTCGCCGACGGTGCCCATCGACGGGTGCACGCCCATCTCCTTGCAGCGGCTACCGAAGGTAATGCTGGTGTACTGGCTGCCCTGGTCGGAGTGATGGATGACCGAGTCAGGTTTGCGCGTGTGCAGCGCCGTGTTCAATGCCGCCAACACCAGATCGACTGTCATGCGCTCGCCCATGGACCAGCAACGACTTTACGACTGAACGCGTCGATCACTACGGCCAAGTAGAGGAAGCCGGCCCAGGTCGGGATATAACTCATATCGGCCACCCACAGCTGGTCGCAGGCGTCGGCTCGGAACTGGCGATTAACCAGATCGGGCGCAGGTCGTTGCCAGCGATCACGCTCGGTGGTCACCGTGAAGCCGCGCCGCCTGCTGACCCCGCGGATGCCGGCCATGCGCATCAGGCGCGCCACGCGCTTGCGGCTGACGCCGTGCCCGGTATCTCGCAGCTCGGCGCGCACGCGAGGCATGCCGTAGGTGTAATCCGATTCTCTATGCGCATTGCGGATGGCCTCTGTGAGCACCAGATTGGCAATGCTGCGCGTGCTGGGTGCACGATTCTGCCAGTCGTAGTAGCCGCTGGGAGAGGCCTTGAGCACGCGGCACATCGAACGCACGCTCAAGTGCTGGTTGGCGTCGGCCTGGTTCGCGCTCACTAGTTCGTAGACGGCATGGACGTCTTCTCGCTTTTGCCGGCAAACCAGCCCGTAGCCTTTGCCAAGATGTCGCGCTCCTGCTCGACTTGGCGCAGCCGCCTGCGCAAGCGCACCAACTCTTCGCGTTCAGCGGTCGTAAGCCCTTCCTTGCCAGGCAATGGCTTGCCGCTATCGCGACCGTCCTGCGCGATCCAGCGTAACGGCGCAGAACAATGCCCAAAACCCTCTTCGAATGCGATCAGAGTCATGCTTTCATCGAATTTCTCAACTCGCGCCTCCTCAGGCGGCTCGCGCTTTTTTTGGGTTGATCAGACTTTCCCTAGTAATGCGTAAAGCACAGTATTGTTGCGCCGCCTAACAGAAAGAATGTGGTCAACACATCGTGAGGTAGGCTGGCAAGTCGTGGAATCTACTAGTCATTGCGCATTTTGGAAATCAAGGATTAGGTGTGCTAAGTGTTAATAACCGTGGCGGCGTTCGAAACTGCCCTGACCGTAAGCCGTCTTCAAATGGATGCCAGCTCCTTCTGTGAACAAGAACACGCCACATAGTCATACGTCGAATGCTTTTCGCAAAGTTGCCGCTTAATGGACTCAATGAGAGCATGGATACCGCTTCCTCTACGGTCTGATCGCAAACTTAATGCGGAATACGAGCCTCGATGGCAATCCCAAGCCGAGACTTTGAGGGATAAAGACCTCAAGTTTACCGTGACGCGTATAATAATCGTGCAATGCAGCGCTGGCTCCTCATCTTCTTATTGGTTTTATTGCCTCTTCAGTTTGTCTGGGCGGCAGCGTCGCCCTATTGCCGGCACGAGCAAACTGCTCCTGTTAAGCATGTGGGCCACCATGAGCATGCGCATGGAAAGTCGAAGTCCGCAGCTGCATACTCCGAAGGCACGGCAGTAACCAGTGACGTGAATCCTACTTCAGATAGCGACTGCGAGTATTGCCACCACAGTGCATTCAAGCCGGTCTTCCTTGAGGTTTCTACTGTCGATGAGAACGCGCGATCCGAGCGGCAGGTGAGTACCGATTCGGTGCCGACCTTACCTCCATCCGACGACATTGAACGCCCCAATTGGTCGCGACTCTCATGAGTCGACGCGGCGTCGGGCGAATTCCCTGATGTAACCCCTTCTGCGTCGATTGCCCGGTTGTTTCAATTCAATTCTGGAGTTTTCGATGCACAAGTTCTGTATGCCGCTGGTGTGCGCGGCGTTTTCAGCATCCGTTTCATTTGCGCAGGGGGCCGATCGGGTTCCCCAAGCTGACGTGCCCCAAACGGCGCCCAGCTCTGCTGTCCTAGCGACACGAGCCGTACCGCTATCGCTGGCCCAGGCCGTGGATACGGCGCTGCGTCTGAGTCCCCAGCTGCGAGCTGTTGGGTTGGAGCTAGAGGCAACTGAAGGCTTGATCATGCAGGCCGGCGCGCTTCCGAACCCCACCCTGGGCTTCCAGCAGGAAGACACGCGACCTGGAACTCGCGTGACGACTTTCGAGCTGAGTCAACCGATCGAACTAGGCGGCAAGCGGGCGGCTCGTATTGAGTTGGCTGAACGCTCGCGAGCAGTTGCCGCAGCCGAAGTGGACGCCCGTCTAGCCGATGTTCGCGCAGCTACCATCCAAGCATTTTTCGAGTCACTTGTGGCCCAGGAGCGGGTGGCGCTAGCTCGTGAATCGCTGCGTGTGGCTAGCAGTGCCCTAGGCGCCGCTTCACGCCGCGTGACCGCGGGCAAAGTCGCGCCTACTGAAGAAACCCGCGCGGGCGTCGCCCAAGCTACAGCGCGTATTGAGCTATCGCAAGCGGAAGCTGAGCGGGCGGCCTCTCTGCACGCCCTTACAGCGCTGATGGGGGTGCCGGACGACGCAGTCATGGCGCTAGACGGTCGCCCTGACGTGCTTCCGCAGTTGCCCGACAACGCAGTGCTCGCAGATGGCCTAGCCCGCTCGCCCACGCTTCGGCGGGCACAATCGGAAGCCGAGCGCCTGGGGGCGGCCTACGAGCTGGAGCGGACCCGCCGCATTCCCGACGTGACTGTCAGCTTGGGTATGCGTCGGGCACAGGAGCTGGGGCGCAGCCAGCCCGTGATTGGCGTTTCCATTCCGATACCCATTTTTAATGCCAACCAAGGCGCGCAGTTGGAAGCCCTGCGCAGACGCGACGCCGCACAGGCTCAGGCACAGGCTGAAGGTTTGCGCTTGCGAGCTGAAGTGCTGCAGGCGGCCAGTCAGCTGCGTGCCCGGCGCACCGAAATTGAGGCTTTGCAGCGAGAGGTTTTGCCGGGTGCCGTGAGTGCCTTCGAAGCTGCCGCCCGCGGCTTCGAGCTAGGAAAATTCAGCTTCCTCGACGTGCTTGACGCGCAGCGTACTCTGCTGCAATCCCGCGCGCAGTACCTGCGCGCCCTATCCGAGGCTCACCGCGCTTCGGCTGATCTGAATCGCCGCCTTGCACTGCCGATCGCAGTGAGTGGCACTAACCCTTAAGGCTCCCCATGAATGCAAAAACGACCATTAAAGAACGGCTCACCAGCTCGTTGGGCAAGAAGCAATTGGCGGCTATCGCCATCTTGTTGGCTGTTGGCGGCGTAGCCGCTGTGGCCATCCTCAGTTCCAGCACGAATAAGCCTGCTGCCCCTGTAGCTGCGGCTGAAAGCGAGCATAAGCACGAAGCCGGGGAACAGTCGCACAGCGAAGCCGAGCCTGCTAAAGGCGCCAACGGCGGGCAGTTGATGATCGATGGCGACTTTGGCTTGGAGATGGTACTTGCCGAGCAAGGCGGAGAGGCCCGCATGAAATTGTGGCTTTCCCAAAAGGGTCAACCGTTGCCGCCCAGCGGGAGTCGAGCGACCGCTGAGCTTGTTCGTCCTGGGGGCGTGACCGACAAGATCAGTTTCACGGTTGACAAGGATGTTTTGATTAGCACCCAGCCCGTCGCTGAGCCTCATGTCTTTGAGGGCACGATCACTCTGCAGACTGCTACAGAGCCATACATTTTCACATTTAGTCAAAAAGAAGGCGTTATCGCACTGTCGGACGCCCAAGTGCAGTCCGCCGGCATTGGCCTGGACACGGCCGCCCCCGCATCGATTAAGTCCGCCTTGCAACTGCCAGGTGAGATCCGGTTTAATGAGGACCGCACCGCACACGTTGTGCCTAGGGTCGCAGGCATCGTGGACGCCGTGCCGGTATCTTTGGGCCAGGCCGTAAAGCAGGGCCAGGTCCTCGCCGTAATCTCGAGTGCGCAGGTTTCGGAGCAGCGCAGTGAGCTGCAGGCGGCCCAAAAGCGCTTACAACTGGCGCGAACGACCTACGAGCGCGAGCGCAAGCTGTTTGAGGAGAAGATTTCGCCGGAGCAAGACGTTCTGCAGGCGCAACAGGCGCTGCGTGAAGTGGAGATCAGCGTAGCGAATGCTCAGCAAAAGCTGCAGGCCTTGGGCGCGGGTCCCGGGTCTGGTGCACTAACGAGGTTCGAGTTAAAGGCGCCATTTGACGGCGTTGTCGTCGAAAAGCACATCTCGCTGGGCGAACAAGTCAAGGAAGATGCCAACGTTTTTACGATCTCAGACCTACGCATGGTCTGGGTGCAAATGAACGTGGCGGCCAAAGACTTGCCTTTGGTGCGTGTCGGCGAGCGCGCAACCGTCCGAGCAACCGCCTTCGAGCAGACAGCGACCGGAAACGTAGTCTACGTGGGCTCCCTCATCGGTGAGCAAACGCGGACGGCGCAGGCGCGCGTGACAATCGCTAATCCGAATATGACTTGGCGTCCCGGACTGTACGTGAACGTCGAGCTGGTGGCATCTGAAACAACTTTGCCAGTGACCGTATCGTCTGAGGCCATCCAAACACTTAACGACAAGCCCGTAGTATTCCTGCGCACGCCCGGCGGCTTCGTGCCCCAACCGGTAGAACTGGGCCGCAGCGACGGCAAACGGGTGGAGATCGTGAAGGGTCTGCAACCCGGAACGCGCTACGCCAGCACCGGCAGCTTTGTGCTGAAGGCAGAAGCCGGCAAAGGCTCGGCCACTCATACTCACTGATCGCCCAAAATGTTTGAACGCATCATCCGATTTTCCATCGAGCACCGATGGCTCGTCATGCTCGCCGTATTTGGCATGGCCGCGTACGGGGTGTACAGCTACCAGAAGCTGCCGATCGACGCCGTGCCGGATATTACCAATGTCCAGGTTCAGATCAATACTGGAGCGCCGGGATACTCGCCGCTCGAAACAGAACAGCGCGTCACCTACCCGATCGAAACCGTGATGGCGGGCCTGCCGGGCCTGCAGCAGACCCGATCCTTGTCTCGTTACGGCTTGTCGCAGGTCACGGTCATTTTTAAAGACGGCACGGATATCTACTTTGCTCGCCAGCTGGTGAACGAGCGCATCCAGACTGCACGGGACCAATTGCCAGCAGGGGTGACACCGATGATCGGGCCCATCTCCACCGGTTTGGGCGAAATCTATCTGTGGACTGTTGAAGCTAAGGAAGGGGCCAAAAAGCCAGACGGCAACCCCTACACGCCCACCGATCTTCGTGAGATTCAGGACTGGATCATCAAACCGCAGCTGCGCAACGTTGCGGGCGTGACCGAGATCAACACCATCGGCGGCTATGCCAAGGAATACCACGTAGCGCCCGATCCCGCGCGTCTTTCCTCTTATGGCCTGACCCTGATGGACTTGATGTCAGCTCTTGAGCGTAACAACGCCAACGTAGGTGCAGGTTACATCGAGCGCCGCGGCGAGCAATACCTCATCCGCGCGCCCGGGCAGGTCCGTACCATGGATGACATCCGCAACGTCGTACTGCGCAGTGAACGCGGGGTGGCCGTCCGGGTGCGGGACATCGCAACTGTGGAAATCGGGCGGGAGTTACGTACCGGCGCCGCCACCGACAACGGCCGCGAGGTCGTGCTGGGCACTGTATTCATGCTGATAGGAGAGAACAGCAGGACCGTCTCGCAGGCTGTCGACAAGAAGATGACGGAGATCAACCGGAACCTCCCGCAGGGCATCCAGGCGGTAACGGTATATGACCGAACGGTGCTGGTGGACAAGGCGATCAACACCGTGAAGAAGAACTTGTTAGAAGGCGCCGTATTGGTAATTGCCATCCTGTTCATGTTCCTCGGTAACATCCGCGCAGCCATTTTGACAGCGATGGTGATTCCGCTGTCCATGCTCTTTACATTCACTGGCATGGTGAATCAGCAGGTCAGCGCTAACCTCATGAGCCTTGGCGCACTTGACTTCGGGATCATTATCGACGGCGCTGTGGTTATTGTGGAGAACTGCGTGCGAAGGCTCGCCCACGCCCAAGCCCATGCCGGCCGACCTCTTACCCGGGCAGAGCGCTTTCACGAGGTTTTCGCAGCCTCGCAAGAAGCCCGCCGTCCGCTGCTGTTCGGTCAGTTGATCATCATGATCGTCTACCTGCCGATTTTTGCTTTAACGGGCGTAGAAGGGAAGATGTTCCATCCAATGGCCTTCACCGTGGTAATTGCGCTTGTGGGGGCGATGATCCTTTCCATCACGTTCATTCCTGCCGCGGTAGCACTCTTTATTGGCAAGAAGGTCTCCGAAAAAGAGAACCCTCTGATGCGCTGGGCGCGCCGCGGGTACGAACCATTGCTCGGAAAGGTGATGGTGGCCAAGCCCTTCGTTCTGACTTTGGCAGCGGTCGCAGTCGTGTTATCAGGCTTGCTGGCCACTCGTTTGGGTAGCGAGTTTGTTCCCAGCTTGAACGAGGGAGACTTTGCCATCCAGGCCCTACGCATTCCAGGCACAAGCTTGTCGCAGTCAATCGAGATGCAGAAGCAGCTAGAGCAGCGACTCAAAGCCAAATTCCCGGAGATCGAACGCGTGTTTGCTCGAACCGGTACCGCAGAAATTGCCTCGGACCCAATGCCACCCAATATTTCCGATGGTTATGTGATGCTTAAGCCCCTGGACCAATGGCCTGAACCGCGCAAAACGCGTGACGAGCTGCTCGCGGCTGTGCGGGAAGAAGCTGGAAAGATGCCGGGCAATAGCTATGAGTTTTCCCAGCCAATACAGCTCCGCTTTAACGAGCTTATCTCGGGTGTACGCAGTGACGTCGCTGTCAAAGTGTTTGGCGACGACATGGAGGTGCTCAATGACACCGCAGCCAAGGTATCGAAAGTCCTTGAAGACCTTCCGGGCGCATCGGAGGTGAAGGTGGAACAAACCACGGGACTGCCGATGCTTAGCGTACAGATTGACCGCGAGAAGACTGCGCGCTTCGGGCTGAACGTCCAGGACGTGCAGGACACTTTGGCCACTGCTATCGGCGGTCGCGAGGCTGGAACCTTATTCGAAGGCGATCGGCGGTTCGACATTTTGGTGCGCCTGCCGGAGCACTTGCGAAGCGACATCGAAGCCATTAAACGATTACCAATCGCTTTGCCCAAGTCCGGGGACGGCGCTGAGACCCGCTACCTTCCCCTCAGTGAATTCGCTCAAATGACGCTAGCACCCGGACCTAATCAGGTCAGCCGGGAGGATGGCAAACGCCGGGTGGTTGTCAGCGCCAACGTTCTCGGCCGTGACATTGGCTCCTTCGTTGCCGAGGCGCAGCAGACCCTTCAGGAGAAAGTCAAAGTCCCCCCAGGCTACTGGACCACATGGGGCGGTCAGTTTGAAAACCTGCAGTCGGCTACCCAGCGGCTGAAGCTCGTTGTGCCTGTATCGTTACTTCTGGTATTTGTCTTGCTGTTTGTTATGTTCGGAAACGTCAAGGACGGCCTGCTTGTCTTCACTGGCATCCCATTCGCGCTGACCGGCGGCATCATGGCGCTATGGCTGCGGGGCATCCCGTTGTCCATTTCTGCAGCCGTCGGATTTATTGCGCTGTCAGGAGTTGCCGTGCTTAACGGGCTGGTGATGCTGTCCTTCATTCGAAACTTGAGAGAAAATGGCATGCCGCTGGACGCGGCTATTCACGAGGGGGCGGTGACGCGCCTTCGGCCAGTGCTCATGACGGCCCTGGTGGCCTCACTTGGCTTCATCCCGATGGCTATCGCGACGGGAACGGGAGCTGAAGTTCAAAGGCCTTTGGCGACTGTTGTGATCGGCGGCATTCTGTCTTCGACCCTCTTGACGCTGCTTGTCCTGCCCGTGCTGTACCGGCTTGCACATGGCCGTGATGAAGAAGAAGAAGCGTTCCAGCGTCCAGTGGCGGCGCAGGTCAGTCCCAACGAAGCCTGACATGCAGCTTCCGCGCCACGGTTTCATGAAGACGTACGCGCCAACTGTGCCCTTCGGTTGGGCAGCCTTTGCGGTGGCAGCGTGGATCATTGCCATCGACAACCTGAGTTTTTGGGCGGGATTGTTCCGAGCCCAGGGTCAGGGTTGGGCGGCTTCCCTTCCCGCCTTGGTTGCGCTGGCGGGAGTGCTGGTGCTAACGCTGACCACGGTTCTGCGTGCGGTCACATGGCCGTGGCTGGCCAAACCCTTGTGGATCGGCTTGCTGCTGCTGTCAGCGTTGGCTGCGCACTTTCTTGATGTGTGGGGCGTTTTGATCGACAAGGGAATGATTCGAAACGTCCTGCAGACTGACTTGCGGGAAGCGTCGGACTTGTTCAATGCATCGCTGGCGGTCGACTGGGCATTGCGCGGCTTACTTCCTGCCTTGGCTTTGGCGGTGATACCGCTTGCATCCCCGCCGATTGCGCAGCGCGTAGGCTGGACGCTACTGCTGCTCCTAGCGGCCATGATTGCGCTTGCGTCGGCGTTGGCCGCTTTCTATCCGACCTATTCGACAACTTTCCGCAATCACCGCGAGCTTCGTCTTCAGCTCGTACCGTCCAACTACCTTCTAGGCCTGTACGGGGTGCTTAAGCCGAAGCGCGACATCGGGGTCGTCGAACCGTTAGCAAAGGACGCCCAGCGCCGTCCGAGTCCCAGCGCCCGGCCGCTCCTGGTGGTACTGGTCCTTGGCGAAACCGCTCGGGCCGACAACTTTTCACTGGCCGGTTACCCACGACCGACCAACGACGCACTGGCTGGCCGGGACATCACCTTCTTCTCGAACGTAACCTCCTGCGGCACCGATACGTCATCGTCAGTCCCCTGCATGTTCTCAGACCTTGGTTCGGAGCGGTTCAGCGTCGATACCGCCGCACAGCGCGAAAACGTGTTGGACGTCATAAAACGTACGCGCGTGCAGGTTAGCTGGTTTGACAACAACTCGGGCTGCAAGGGCGTCTGCGCCCGGGTGGAAACGGTGGACCTCAGCCGCAGCCCGGGTTGCCCCGATACCCAATGCCATGACGACACGCTCGTCGCCACGTTGAAGGAACGCCTGCCTGGGGTCCGATCTGATGCGCTTATGGTCATGCACCAGCAGGGCAGCCATGGCCCGTCGTATTTCAAGCGCTACCCCGGGCCCGGGCGTTTTCAGCCGACGTGCCCTAGCAATCGGATCCAGGACTGTTCTCGAGAAGCGTTAGTGAACACCTATGACAATACGATCGATTACACCAGTCGCGTGCTATCGAGTGCCATCGATCTGCTAGGCGCCGACGCAGAGCGCGACACCGTGCTGCTGTACGTCTCCGACCATGGGGAGTCCCTGGGCGAACGCGGGATCTTTCTGCATGGACTGCCCCGCTTCGTGGCTCCGCATGAGCAATCGCACGTGCCGATGCTCCTTTGGATGTCCACGGGCGCTCAAAACAGGCTGATGCCCTCCGGTGGTTGCTTAAAGGCGATGGCGCCACGGACTTTTTCGCACGACAACCTCTTTCACACCTTGCTGGGTGCGTTCGAGATCAACACAAGCGTCTATCAAGCGAATCTGGACATATTTGCGCTGGCCAACGACGCCAAGGAATGTGCTTTGCCACCTCCAAAGTCGACTAAAGTCCACACTTTCTAGGAATCGATCATGGGTAAAGAACACTCGCATGCGTTGCCCCGAGCTACTTCGGAGAAGTCGCTATGGCTGGCGCTGGGGCTAACGTCAACTTTTTTGGTGGCGGAGGTGATTGGCGGTTTGGTCACGGGCAGCCTGGCGCTCATCTCTGACGCGGCGCACATGTTCACAGATGCAGCCGCCTTGGCCATCGCACTGGCAGCCGTAAAGATAGCGCGCCGGCCGACCGACCTCAAGCGGAGCTTTGGCTATCACCGCTTCGAGATTCTTGCAGCTGCCTTCAATGCCCTCCTTTTGTTCGGAGTGGCGATCTACATTCTCTTTGAGGCTTGGCAGAGGCTTCGTCAGCCGCCTGCGGTTGAAACCACCGGGATGCTGGTGATTGCATCCCTCGGCCTAGTGATCAACTTGGTCAGTATGCGCCTTCTTGCGGCCGGCAAGGACTCAAGCCTGAACATCAAAGGCGCTTACCTTGAGGTTTGGAGCGACCTGCTGGGTTCCATCGGTGTGATCGCTGGGGCAGTAGTGATCAAGATGACCGGCTGGCTATGGGTAGACAGCGTGATCGCAGTCGGCATCGGACTATGGGTGCTGCCCCGCACCTGGATACTGCTAAAGGAAAGCATGAACATCCTTCTAGAGGGAGTCCCTGACGGCATCGACGTGGAGGCCGTGACACGGGCCATCAAGGAAGTGCCGGGGGTCCGGGACGTGCATGAGATGCACATCTGGGCACTCTCCAGCAACAAGACCAGTCTTAGCGTTCACGTCGTGACCAGTCCGGACAGCAGCTACGACCGTCAGACCGGAGCGATCCGGTCGATGCTGGCGGATAAGTTCGACATTCGTCACTCCACGATCCAGTGCGAGTTGACGCCATGTGGTGACGCGACGGACGCGACGCACTGGATCGAACCTCTCACCGGCCTCTCGAAACGGGCGGAAAACGCATCGAATTGAGCACTTTATTTTTTTCAACCAGGAGATCACATGAAATACGGATTCACATCAGTTTTGATGGCCGCAGCGGCGGCATTTGCAGGCTCGGCCGTTGCGGCCGATGACCATAAGGGCCATGACCACGGCGCAAAAAAGGCGTCAGCTCATACCGATGAGGCCAAGCCGGCCCAGGGAGGCGTGGTGGCAGTTGTCAAGGACGTGAACTACGAGCTGGTAGTCAAGCCCGACGCGATCTCACTTTACGTCACCGACCATGGCAAACCGGTCGACCTGAAGGGCGCCAGTGGCAAGCTTACTCTCCTGACTGCATCCAACAAGGTCGACGTGGCACTAAGCGTAGCTGGCGACAAGCTCGAGGCTAAAGGAAGCTTCAAGCATGCTCCCGGTACGAAAGCGATGGCGATTGTGACGATGGCCAACGGTGCCGCCACAACCGTTCGATTCACGTTGAAGTAACAATTCAGCACGCTGGCTTCCCAAAGGCAATACGATTTTGATGAGTGAGACTGTCCGAGGTTTTGCCGGATAACTGCTTTCACCATGCGCGTTCGACCCCCCAACTACGAAATCGGGATGCAGATTCTGTGGATGTGGATCGGCGTGCTGGGGGTAATTGTTGCGGGATACCTACTAACGCAATGGTGGAGACGTTCACATTCATCGACTGCACGCAAGAATAATTTGCCATATTCCAAGACATTGCAGCAGCGACTAATGGATGGCGGCACTGGCAGCTCTCGGAAAGCGACGCAATTAGTGCGCTCCAAACGCTCTCCGTGAGTCATGCAAGCATAGTCCCGTAGCGTCTGACCTTGCCCCTGTTGTCCGCACTCCATAGGCTGCCCACTATGCGGACTTCCTGTCTTGCTGCTGTGCCGCGATCCAGCGTTGCTCAAACGTCATCGGACTGACATAGCCCAACGTCGAGTGCAATCTCTTGTGATTGCAGAACGCCAGTCAGTCCATCACCTGGTCCATGGCCTCGCGGCGGGTGGCGAACCTTCTGCCGTACGGTCGGCCGACCTTCAGCCTCCTCCACATGCTCTCGGTTGGTAAGCGTGCGGCGAACGGGGGTGCGGCGTAAAACTTGGACTGGTTTATGCGGTGATTCCAAGGCTCGCCCGGTATTCAATGGGACTGAGTGAGCCAAGGGATATTTTGATGCGCTTTTCGTTATACCAGCGGATGTAGGAATCAACGATCTGTATGAATTGTGTTGCCGCGGACCGAAAATTGACAGTCTGAAATCGAGAGTGCCGATCCAAAATTGACAGGGGTGTTCCACTGTCCTGCTGAAAATTTCAGCAGGGATGTAAAAGGTGATCACCATGGACATGATTGGCAAGGTGCGGCGCATGAAGTTGCGCGACCAACTCTCTGACGGAGAGATTTGCAGAATAACGGGACTAGCCAGAAATACGGTCAAGAAGAGGCTTAAGGCGCCAGGCGACATTACCCGAAGTGTCAGCGCAGGAAGGCTGACGGCAAGCTCACACCGTTCGTGGATGTGTTGGAGCAAGCGCTGCGCACGGACGCGCACAGGGTCAAACCGGGACGGCGCAGCGGCAAGGCTTTATTCGCGCAGATCCAGGCCCAGGGCTATCGGGGCGGCTACAGCGCCGTTACCGATTTCATTCGCTCATGGCGAGAGGAACGAGTCAAAGATCCCGCCAAGGCTTTTGTTCCACTGAGCTTCGAGCTGGGCGAGGCGTTCCAGTTCGACTGGAGTGAAGAGGGCCTGTTGGTTGGCAGCGTCTTCTACAAACTGCAAGTTGCTCATCTGAAGCTGTGTGCCAGCCGTGCCTTCTGGCTGATGGCCTACCCTGGTCAGGGCCACGAGATGCTATTCGATGCGCACACCCGGTCATTCCATGCGTTGGGGGGTGTTGCCAGGCGCGGCATCTACGACAACATGAAGACGGCGGTGGACAAGGTCAAGAAGGGCAAGGGCCGCATAGTCAACGCGCGTTTCTCGGCCATGTGCAGCCACTGCCTGTTTGATCCGGACTTCTGTAACGTGGCATCGGGGTGGGAGAAAGGCGTGGTGGAGAAGAACGTGCAGGACAGCCGTAGGCGCATCTGGATTGAGGCCGGCACAAGGCGCTTTGGATCATTCGCTGAACTCAACGCGTGGCTCGCGGAGCGGTGCCACTCCATCTGGGCCGACACGGTGCATCCCATCCACAAGCAGTTCACCGTGGCGGAATGTTGGATTTGGAGCGGCCGCACCTCATGTCGATGCCCGTTCTGTTTGACGGCTACGTGGAGAAGCCTGCGCGGGTCAGCAGCACCTGCCTGGTCTCGGTGGCGCGCAACCGCTACTCCGTTCCATGCGAATGGGCGGGGCATCTGGTGAGCACACGGCTAAATCCCAATCGCGTGGATGTTGCTTGCGCGGAAACCATCATCGCCAGTCATACCCGAACGCCGGGCAGCGGCCAAACGACATATGACTGGCAACACTACATTGAGCTGGTGCAACGCAAGCCCGGCGCCTTGAGAAACGGGGCACCGTTTCTGGATCTTCCTACGTCATTACAGCGGCTGCGCAAATCGCTGCTGCGACACCCTGGTGAGACCGCACGATGGCCCAGGTACTGGCCAGCGTGCCGCAGGCAGGGTTGGAAGCAGTCCTAGTGGCGGTTGATCGTAAGCGTCCGACCAATACCGCCTTGTGGAGTTAAACGGGTGGCGTGAAGATGGCGTCCACCATGAAAATAGCGGACGCCAAAATTAGCGTGCCAAGAGCGGCGCATGAAACCAACAGAACGCGACGCACCTACGCGCAGCAGTTCAAGCGCGAGGTCGTTGCCCAGTGCCAGGTGCCGGGGGCCTCTGTTTCCGCCATTGCGCTGAGCCACGGCATCAACGCCAACGTGATCCGCAAATGGCTGCCCCAGCGCTCGTCGGGGACAGCGGCGGCCTTGGCGACCATGTTGCCGGTCACCATTGAGCCGGTGGCGCCGGTGGTCACACGCAAGGCTCCAATGCAGGCCACTTTGGGCGCAGCACGCCCGGCCATCGAATTGAGTTTGGCTGGAGCTACTGTGCGCTTGCCCGCTGGATTCGATCCGGCGGAGCTGCGCAGCATCGTGCAAATTCTGGCCGCATTGAGATGATCGGCCTGCCTGCGGGAACCCGGGTCTGGCTGGCGGCCGGCATGACCGACATGCGCAAAGGATTCGACGGCCTGGCCGGTCTGGCACAAACTTCACTCACCCAGGACCCCTTCTCGGGCCATGTGTTCGTCTTCCGTGGCAGGCGAGGCGACATCATCAAGCTGCTGTGGTGGGATGGCCAGGGCCTGTGCCTGTTTGCCAAGCGGCTGGAGAAGGGGCGCTTCGTGTGGCCACAGGCTGAAAGTGGATCTGTCTCATTGACCCCGGCGCAGCTGTCCATGCTGCTCGAGGGCATCGACTGGAGAATGCCGACTCGCACCTGGCAACCGCAGCGCGCGGCATAGGCTACAAGCATCATCATTTGCGCCGTCGGTTGACAGGGACAATCCTGTAGCGAGGCATCGGTTTGCGTGGCAAAGTCATGCCTCATGACAACGGATGTGCTGCTGGCCAGGATCGATACGCTGACCCAAAAGGTTGAGCGGCAGGGCGGCGCACTCAAGACGGCACATCTGACCATCGACAAACTCAAGCTGGAGTTGGCGTACCTGAGGCGCATGCGCTACGGACGCTCCAGCGAACAGATGGACGCCCAGCAGCTGGAGTTGCTGGCGCAAAACGCCCAGGTCAACGCCGCGCCCGTGATCGATCTGCAAGCCGAGCGTGAGCGTCGCAAGGGCAAGTCCAACAAACGTCCTGAACTGCGCCACTTGCCCGAGCATCTGCCGCGCGAGACGGTGGTCCACGAGCACAGGCACGGCGACGATTGCACTTGCCTGGACTGCGGCACTGAGTTGCGCGCCATCGGGCAAGACGTTTCGGAAGTGCTGGACTACGAACCCGGCAGCTTTAAAGTCATCCGCCACGTGCGTCCCAAGTACGCTTGCGGGCAGTGCGACAGCATCTGCCAGGCCGGCGCTGCCGAACGCCCGATCGAGCGCGGTATGGCTGGCGCCGGGTTGCTGACCCATGTCCTGACCAGCAAATACTGCGACCATCTGCCGCTGTACCGCCAGAGCCAGATCTATCGGCGCGTGGGTGTTGACCTGCACCGCTCCACCTTGGCCGACTGGGTGGGACAGACCAGCGCCTTACTGGGACCGTTGGTGGACAGCCTGGCCCGTCACGTCATGGATGGCGTGAAGGTCCACGCGGACGACACCCCTGTGTCAGTGCTTGACCCGGGCCGCGGGCGCACCAAGATCGCCAGGCTGTGGGCTTACGTACGGGATGATCGACCGGCCGCTGGTCCCGCGCCGCCAGCGGTGTGGTTCCAGTACACGCCGGATCGCAAGGGCGAACACCCAGCAAGACATCTCAGGGCGTTCCATGGCATCTTGCAGGCCGATGGCTATGCGGGCTTCAACGCACTGTATGAACCGACGCGCGAGGCCGGGGTGATTCTGGAGGCGGCGTGCTGGGCGCATGTGCGCAGGAAGTTCTACGAAATTCATGAAGATCAAAAGCGATTGCCAGGAACGCTCGCTGAGCAGGCGCTGCTACGCGTCGCGCAGCTGTACGCCGTGGAGGCGCCCATTCGGGGGCGCCCAGCCGATGAGAGGGTAAGTGTTCGGCAGGTGCACTCGCGTGCGCTGGTCGATGAACTGCACGCCTGGCTGCACGATGCACTGGCGCAGGTATCGGCCAAGTCGGCTCTGGCCAAGGCGATTGGCTACGCGGTTACACGCTGGACGGCGCTGACCCGCTACCTGGACGATGGGCGTATAGAGATGGACAACAATGCCGCCGAGCGGGCGATACGGGGTATCGCTCTGGGCCGCAAGAACTGGCTGTTCGCTGGCTCCAACGCCGGTGGTGAGCGCGCCGCCTCCGTTTACAGCCTGATCGAAACGGCCAAGCTGGGCGGGGTCAACCCGCAGACCTACCTCACCGAGGTGATCAGGCGCATCGCGCATCATCCAGTCAACCGGGTCGATGAGTTGCTGCCGTGGAATCTTGCGCAGGAGATGGCCGCAGCACGCGCACCTGAGCAGAAGGCGGCATGAACATGATCGGAAAAACCAGGAAGCGGTCAAAGCCTCAGCCCGGGCAGATCAATCTTGAGGCGTTGATTGAAGGGGGTGGGGAAATCACGATTGGACCCGTTCCTCCCTTTGAATGCGTGGCCACCGCAACCGACGAACACAACTGCGTGGCAATGCTGGTGCGCCAGCCCAGTGAGTCTTTGGACGACTTGCTACAGCGCCTTGATGCCGCCATCGAGGCTGCCTATGAATACGACCATTTCATCGATGAAGTGAACGGGCCCCAGTAGCTTCTATCCGTTCAGCATTTGCGTCAAGACGGTATTGGTCGGACGCTTACGGTTGATCTGGTGCTTGAAGGGGCCACGCCGAACGGCAGCGTTAGTGCCGAGCATGTGCGCAACGTACTGGCACGACTGAGCGCACCACCCAGACCGGAGCATGCACAGACCGCTCTGCAACTAACTCACCTACCCATAGCTGATACCGCACGCTACGACCGCCTGCGGCCCACCCATAACGATGATCAAGGAGTCTTCCATGCATGATGCAGAACGCAATATTCAAAGCGAACTTAAGTCCCTGCGACTCAATGGCATGGCCAGCGCTTGGGGTGACCTCATGGAGCAGGATGGTGGCGTAACGGTACAGAGCTCACGCTGGCTGATTGAACACTTGCTTCAGGCAGAAGATGTGGACAGGCACATGCGCTCCATTGCGCACCAGATGAAGGCTGCACGCTTCCCAATCCATCGGGACCTTGCAGGCTTCGACTTCGACGTGTCGCAAGTCGACAAGGCACTCATCAAGAAATTGGCGGATTTGAGCTTCACAGAGGATGCGCAAAACGCCGTCCCCATTGGTGGGCCGGGCACTGGTAAAACTCACCTGGCTACCGCACTGGGAATCTCGGGACTGACCCACCATTCAAAGCGCGTACGGTTCTACTCGACAGTGGATCTGGTCAATGCGTTGGAACATGAAAAAGCCAAAGGAATTCCAGGTCGTATAGCCATGAGCTTGATGCGCATGGACTTGGTAGTACTGGATGAGCTGGGCTACTTGCCATTCAGTCAGCTGGAGGTGCCTTGCTGTTCCATCTGCTGTCCAAGCTCTACGAACACACCAGCGTTCTGATCACCACCAACCTGACATTTGCAGAGTGGTCGGCCGTGTTTGGGGATGCAAAGATGACGACGGCACTGCTTGATCGGCTTACCCATCACTGCCACATCGTGGAGACAGGCAATGAGTCATAGCGATTCCGGCACAGCTCCAAAGAAGCCAAGGGCAAGATCAAATCAAGGGAGATGCATCGCAGATCCGACAACAGCCAGGAGGTGACAAACCTGTAAAAAGCTATAGTTATCCACAGTCAGCAGACTAACTGTTGGCTTCAAGCCCCCTATCAAAATTCGATTGGCACCCCCTCGGCGGCAACATTTAAGAAAGTGTCCGTTATTTCAGGGGAATCCCACTTTGAGGGCCGCAATGCGAGCTTGATCGAGAGCTTTGCATCCTGAAGGGCCTGACATGTCCCGACGAGCTGGTTAACGCAAGCTCCAGCGAGTCAAATCCAAGTTATGATCGGATTTTTTTGCGCGCGCGTACCCGGCGCCATCCAAAAAGCGCCACGCCCGCAATGGCCAGTGCTGCGACTCCGGCCATTCGCAAAGGCGCGATTTGCCGCAACGCCCGCACGAAACTCTCGGCCATGGCCTCAGGACGATGCGGATCGAGCGCATGGGTCTCGGCCAGCTTGCGTTCATCTTCTGACAAGTAAGGTGGATTAAAGGGCTTTAATGTACGACCCTCAGGGCGCATCAGACAGTCCAAACTCAGAATTAGCGAACCGTTAAATCTCAGGAGCGTGGACCTGAACTCTTCGAGTTGAACGCCAAGGTGCTCTGCAATAAGGGAATCGCGCACGTGCCGGATGCCGATACGTAGTGCTCCATCGACCGGATCGCTGTGCGACGCCTCCACCGCGAGATCGCATTCGGTGTCCAAGCCCATGGACCGGTTATTGATGTTGGAAGAGCCGACTCGCAGCAACGTATCGTCGACCACCAGCACCTTGGCATGGACGTAGATATCCGCGCCGCCCTCAGTGACCGGTGTGCAAAAGCGCAGCCTTCCACCGTGGTCGGCTTTTTTGAGCTTTTCCAGCAAAAGCATACGAGCGCCCCCCATGACTTTCTCCTCGAGCCAACCCTGCGCGCGCTTGGGATTGACAATAACGACTTCTGGCCCTTCAGCTTCGGCAAGCCTCGCCGCCAGAGCTTCACTGATGCGGTGTGCGCTGAAATATTGGCTTTCAAGGTAGATGCTGTATTGTGCCGAGGCAATTGCAGCAAGGTAGAGGGCCTCGATCTCCCGCACCGCCGGCTGATCACGATACGCCGGGCTGGTGCGGGAAATAGCAACTTGTACGTTTTCAAATGTAGGCGCCAAAGATTCAGGCCAGTAGGTCGCGCACTGCGGCGGCGACTCTGGCTGCCAGCCATTGGCCGCAAACCACCGAGCCCTGGCCAGATCGCCCAGCGCCCGGGCAGCCCGGCCGTCAACCGCTGTGGTTACATCGTGCCATGGGTCGTGCGAAGATCCGCTTGCCCCGCGGCGCAGTGGTTCGTCATCTCGATGGTCTGTCGTGTCCCAGCGGCCTTCAGTGACGTCGATGCCGCCACAAAATGCGATCGAGTCGTCAATGACGACGAGTTTCTGATGGTGGCAGCCTCCAGGCGGATGCTGCTGGTCAAGATGGAAGTGAAGGCGGTCGCCGCCTAGCCAGTCAAGCAGAAAAAAGGGTGTCGTCCCCCGAAATGGCATCTTGAGGAAAGCGAGATCCCAGCGCAGCACGTAGACTCTCAAAGAAGGGTTGCACCGGATCGCGTGGTCCAAAAGCTCGCCAATGCGATTGGGAATAGAGCTTGAGGATTTGCCCCTACGATCAAGCTCGACGCGCGCGTCAAAATCCCAGCCTATTAATAAAATGCAATGCCGCGCCTGCAAGATCGCTGCTTTCAAATGGAGGAAATAATCTGCAGCATCGATGATGACTGCCATTCGGTTCGCATGGGCCGCCTCCCAGCAGGTCGTGCCTGGTTGCAGGACACTTCGAGTGTGTTGAGCGCTAACTTGGGGTTCGCTGGCTGGCATGTCGGTGGCATGTCCTTGTAAAGTTTTTTTTCTGAATCTGTTAAGTTGGCAGACTGGTCAGTTCTGTCGCAATGGTAGCGTTTGGCGAGTGCCAAGCCCCGCGGTTGCGGCCGGGCCGGAGTCGACGTCTCCTTTACAGATTCTTTTACCGAGAAAACTACCAAAGTTTGATTTGACGCGAGTTGCGGAGAATTTCAGGTCCCATATGTTGGCCGCAGCGACGATGTTGGATAACCGATCCAAGGAACTCAAGCAGGGCCTCGTCCGACCCGCTAAAGGCACCGTACTGAACTTGCATTGGGCCCGTCTCAAGCGGCAGTGACCGCTGCTTTTGGGGTGACATCATCGCTGGCTTTGGCATCGACTTTGTAAGCCAGCAGACGCAGCGCGTTCACAACGACGAGAATGGTCGAGCCCTCATGGAACAACACCGCAGTGCCGATATTCAGCCCGAAAATAGTTGCTGGAATAAGCACCGCCACCACTCCCAGGCTCACCCACAGGTTCTGCTTGATGATACGGCTGGTGCTGCGCGAGAGCCCGACCGCGAACGGGAGTTGTGCCAAATCGTCGGCCATCAGGGCCACGTCCGCCGTCTCCAACGCCACATCGGAGCCAGCCGCGCCCATTGCGATACCGACGGTCGCATTGGCCATGGCGGGCGCATCGTTGACGCCATCGCCCACCATGGCGACCTTGCCGTGCGCCTTGCGCAGCTCCTTGATCGCTTCGACTTTCTGTTCCGGCATGAGGTCGCCTTTGGCTTCCGTCAGCCCGACACTTTTGGCGACCGCGTCGGCCACGGGCTGGTTGTCACCCGAGATCATGATCAGCCGCTCGATACCGAGCGCACGCAACTCGGCCATAACCTGCGCCGCAACCGGTCGCGGGGTGTCCATGACGCCGAGGACGCCAAGGAAGCGTGCTCCCTTGCGCACGACCATAGTGGTTCGGCCTGCGGCGACCAGTTTCGCGTTTTCCTGCTCAATGGCCGCCGGCAATGCAGAATCTGGCAGTTCGGAGAACAGCACCGGCTTGCCGATGTGCACGAGATCTCCCCCGACCAGCGCCTGAACCCCACGCCCCGTAATGCTTTTGAGGTCTGTGGCCGTTAGCGACTTGACGCGGTCGGCCAACCGTTCGCGTGCGCCCGTGACAATCGCCGAGGCCAGGGGGTGGTCGCTGTGCTCTTCGACCGCCAACGCGACCGAAAGCAATTCGTCCTCGCTCGCGCCTTCTGCTGCCACCGCGTCGGTCAGCTTGGGCTTGCCCTCGGTAAGGGTGCCGGTCTTGTCGAATGCGATGGAAGTCAGCGTTCCGAGGTTCTCCAGCGGCCCCCCGCCCTTCACGAGAACACCACCGCGTCCCGCCCGTGCAACGCCGCTCAGCACGGCGCTTGGTACGGAAATCGCAAGCGCGCACGGGCTTGCAGCCACCAGCACCGCCATCGCGCGGTAGAAACTCACCGCAAAGGGCTCGTCAATCACTACCCAGGCGAACAAAAGCACGACCACTAAAGCAAGAATGACGGGGACGAAGATGCGTTCGAAGCGCTCTGTGAACTGCTGCGTGGGCGAGCGCTGCGCCTCCGCCTCGGTCACCATCTTGACCACGCGCGCCATGGTCGACTGTTCGGCCCGGCGCGCAACCATGACCTCGATGACGCCGGAACCGTTGATCGTCCCCGCAAAAACACGGTTCTCGGGCCCCACCCGCTCGAACGCGGCCAAAGCTGCCTTCGGATCATCGGCCGGGCGTTTGTCGACTGGCACGCTCTCGCCAGTGACAGGCGCCTGGTTGACGCTCGAGGTGCCGACCACCACCACGCCGTCGGCGGGCAATCGTTCGTTAGGACGTACCACGACGACGTCGCCGACCTGGAGCGTGCCGACCGCCACCTCCTCGGTGCGATCTTCCCGCCGCACCGTTGCCGTTTCCGGCGCCAGTTCAGCCAGGGCCTCGATCGCCCGGCGAGCCCGGCCCATTGCGTAGTGTTCCAGCGAATGGCCGAGGCTGAACAAAAAGAGCAGCAACGCGCCCTCGGCCCATTTGCCAAGCGCGGCGGCACCGATCGCGGCCACCAACATCAAAGTGTCGATCTCGAAGCGGCGAGCGCGCAGGTTCTCAAAAGCCTCTTTGACGGTGAAGAAGCCGCCAAATAAGTAGGCTGTGACGTAGCATGCGGTGGGCAGCCACCCGGGCCCCGCGCCGGCGCGCTCGATCAGCCAGCCAGCCAGCAGCAGCAGGCCGGCCAGCACCGCGAAGATCAGCTCCGACTTTTCGCCTAAAGGGCCGCCGTGGGCGTGGTCGTGGCCGGCATGGTCTCCCTTGCCGTCGGCGTGATCGTGACCCGCATGATCGCGGTCGGCGGTATCCGGCCTGACTTGTCCTACCTGGACAAGATCGGCGTCGTGACTGCGATCGTGCTCGTGCTCGTGACCCGCATGGTCGTGCCCGTGGTCACCACCAGCATGGCCGCCGACTGCGGAAACAGGTTGCGCGGGATCAACGTGTGTTCCAGGCGCTTGCAAGGCCGGTGCTGCTGCCGCAACTCGGGCTGATGCCAAACCGCGGACACCGAACGCTGCAGCGCGTGCCAGCAAAACGTCCTCCGACAGGACCGACCGGTCATATTCGATGCGCACCGCACCCGAAACACCGACATCGGCTTCCACGACGCCCGGGATGCCGCGCAGGCTGTCAGCGGCCCCGCGTGCGCCGCGTGCATGCAGGGGGGCACCGGCGCGCAGCACCAAGTGGGCAAATCGTGAAGTGATCTGGGCACCCACCGAGTTCGCCAACTCTCGCACCCGCGTTAATGAAAGAGTCGCAGGGTCGTAATGGATGCATAGCTGGGGCGAGCCGCTCTCGCGTCCCACGACATGCGCCTCGATAAGCCCGGGTCGGCCCGACAGCGCTTCGAGCAGCCTAGTCACGCAGCTGTCATTTGCATCAGCGACATCTGGCAGCACCAGAGGGAGATCCAGACGAAGTTTTACAGACTCGCTCATGCTCGGTTCACTCCATTTTTCGTAAGTTGGACTTGATGGTACCGCGCCCGGCTCGGGCCCAATCGCAGCATCCTCTCGAAACGATCCACCCGGAACCGGGCTTTGCGGCCTGCCTGGGCCGGAAAAATCGCCCTTGCAGCCATATAGCGGGAGATAGTCGTCCTTGCGGATAGGTGCACATGTGCGATCGGCCCCCGACGCAGCGTCACCTCGCCGTGCTCGGCATAGATTTTTACCATTTTCCCAGCGCTGAAGTCAGTGGCCAAGGGCTGGACAGCGCTGGGGTCTGCAAACCTAGGAGTTAAGTACCCGCACAGGAAAACCAGTTGATGCCGGCGGGAGATCCTCGAAGTGGCCTCTTGCGTCACTAAGGCCCCCGTTGATCGGCGGGGCATCGACGTCAGCGCGCCAGCACCCACGCTCATCGCCAGCGGCAGCATGCCGACCAGCAAACGTCCATTGATTGATCTTGTCGCTGATCATCGTCGTCAAGCCGCCCTCCGCACGACCCGAGAGCACGAAGAGCACTGCGATCACGACGGCCGGCACCTCGCTGGCCAAAGGTGCCAGCCATTGGATGAGCAGGAATTCGTCGATCCCCAGCACCCGACCGGAAGCGATGATCGATTCGGCAAACGGCCCGGGTGAGGCGAGAATCACCGCAGCGGCAACGATCGTAAGCCCGCCCATCCAGCTCCAGCTCCATTGGCGGGCAGGCGACAGAGTCGACAGCGCTGCGGCCGGTCCGGGCTCGTCGTCGGCCTCCAGGCCAGGCTCGCCCTTGGGCATGCGCCCGGTCACCCACGGGTAGGCCCCGAAAATACCGATCAGCACAACCGTGTCTACGAGGCTCATACTATTTCTGAGGACGATCAATTTCGCGATGTGGATCTCGGTCGGGCTGCGCTCCTACAGCGGCGGCTTGGAACGAGGGGTACTATGAGAAGCTGCCTCATCGATGCGCAGCATCTCGATATGCATCGCACCACTTACCACAGTGGTGCATCATTGAGATGTCGCGCGGATTTTAAGGTAGGTTGTCAAAAACCTCAGCTTTTTTTTAAAGGATTTTTATGGCTAACAAAATGAACCATTCTGCTTCTGAGCACCATCACGAAGCCGCCGCGAGTCACTCCGCTGCTGCGCACCACCACCTGCAAGCCGCTCACCACCACAACCACGGTCAGGACGAGCATGCTAAGGAGCACTCGAGCTCAGCTCATGAACACAGTGGGAAAGCGCACCAGCACTCATCAGCCGCTCACGAGCAGACTGAAAAGCCCGGTCAGCACCACTCTCACGCGGGCCACAAGCCTGGCGACTTGGACGAGCATGGCCATCGTGATACAAGCGTAGCCAAGAAAAAGTGATCTGTGGCTGACCACCGTGGAAAACAGAGCTTGCGGCAGCTGTTTGCCCGGGCTCTTGCCGGCCGATCCTTCCTATTCACGCGGTTTGATTGGCGTGCGCTTGCCTTAGCTGACTCTATTCGCGGATACCGCTCAGTCTGACCCACCATTGCTTGTCGGCGCCCGATGGTGCTCGCTCACTGAAGGTCCGCAGGCGCGGCAGGAATTCCAGGTCGTAGCGCTGCATGAAGTCGATGATGCCCTCGCGCACTTGCAGTGCAGATCGAAGTCTAAGAAGGACGGCACCGATCAGCGCCACCAAGTTTGGGCCGAACCCTTGATAAGAAATCAACGTTTCCGTATTTACTTGCTAATTGGGCACTTGCTCCGAGTCTTCTTCGACTTTTTTCGTGTCGTTTGCGCAGCAGCGGCCGGTAGCCGATGGCAATCCGGATTTCGTTGATTACTCCACAGCGCAACGCTTTGAATCGATGTGGGCAAGGTCAAAAGATTTCCGAATCCTGCTCTTGGGCGGGTTTTGCGGCAGCGCGGATCGTCGTCTGCGAAGGGCTCGAACTCAGCCTTTCTCGGTAGTAAATTTGGAGCGACCAGTGAACGCAATCGCGCTTGCTTATTTCACCCCCAACGGGCCGCGCGGGTAGCCAGTACTGCAGCGCAACTCGTGATGGGGACTGCGCTTGCTGCCAAAGCGCTTATAGCCAAGCCTGGCGCCATGGGCACTGCTGCTCAGTCGCGCCCAACATTTGACAGGCCACGATGACAACGCGGCCGTCGAACTGTTCCGAGATGTGGCGAAGCACTCCAGGGGCCCAATCGCGCCACGGCGCCAGACTCAGGCGGTCGCCGTGCCACACTGCGCGCAAAACTTCGCCCCAGGCTGTACTGCGGTACCGCACTTGGTGCAGGCAGTAGCAATCAAGGATCCACCGCATTGGTGGCAAAAACGCGCACCCGGCGCGTTAGCAGCGCGGCACGTCGGACACGCCACGCTTGGCACAGCCGGAGGCGGAGGGGGAACCCCGCCTGGAGGCATGCCGCCGCCGTAGCCATACCCGCCATGGCCTCCGCCATGATGTCCACCGCCATGCCCACCTAAAATTCTGTCCAAAAGTCCCATGAGTCTGCTCCTCAGTTCAACACATATTACGCCCGCCGCGATGGTCCGGCCTTGGACCATGAGACCTTGTCTGCGGGCTCGAGCACAGGACCCATAGCTTAGTGCAACGCTGTCAATTAGAGAAGCGAATTGTCGGAACGTTCCCCAAAGGGCTGACTCCAACCTGACCACAGTTCGACCAGGAGTTGCGATGAAATTGATTTTTTTGGTTTTTGCGCTGCTTGCCGCAGCAGGAATCACCGGGTGTGCCGTCGCTCAGCCCGGCTTGGCAGTGCCGCCGCCCGTGCGGATCGACGAGGTGGTAGCGATGAGCACGCGTGGAGAAAGTGACGCAACCATCATTGCCCAGATCCAGCAGCGGGGCACTGCATTCGTGCTGGCCCCCGAGGATCTTGCTCAGCAGCGCGCCGCCGGTATCAGCGACAGCGTACTGCGCTATGTGCAGGGCCGCGGCGACGGCGATCAAGCCCTCCGGGCTCGCATCCTGTCTGGCCAATACTCCGTCGCCGCCTATTATGGAAGCTCTTACCTAGGCTATTCTTACCTCGGGTACCACGCAGGGCAGCATTATTACGGAGGGACGTTGCACGGCTACTCGGGCGGGCACACTCTTAGGCACCATGGAGGCCATCATGGCGGTGTGCACCATTAATACTTGCGCGGCCGCCGTCTTTGGGCTAACGGCGGCATTCCTAGCCATGTCGGAGCCACAAACGCTATACAAGTCGGTGCTTCCCAGTGGGGAGGTCGTCTACGCCGATTCGCCGCAGTCAGGCGCCAAGCGTACGGACAAATTGTCCGCCGAACCGCATCTGCCCGACCCGCAGGCAGGGCAAGCCGCACAGCGCGATCTGGCAACCGTATAAGAGAAGCTTCTGCGCAACGCCGATGCGCGCTCGGCCCGATGGACAGGGACATAGCCGGCGTCTCGGGCCAGTGACAGGACGCTCAAGCGCGATAAAAGCAAGGCCGGGAAGTCCAGGAAGGCGACCGGCAGGGTCGCCGACTAGTAGGTTCGTTCTGGCAACGCCAGCAAATGCTCGACAACGAAGTGCAGCGTGCTCAGGAAGCGCTGAATAAGCTTTTCAGAGAGCGTGCAGCACTGCACTGAAATGATCCGTAGGCGCTGTCGATTTCATTTCTTACCGTAGCGCTCGCCCAACCGTCAGATTGTGCTCGCAACCAAGTTGATTGAGAGCGCCAACGCCACCATGTTGAATGCGAACGAGAGTATGCCATGCACAAGGGCCAGACGCGGCATCTCTCTTGAGGTGACCTGAACGTCAGAGATTTGGCATGACATGCCGATCACGAACGAGTAGTACAGAAATCGAGTAGTCAGGATCGCGCGCGGTCTTTCTCTTTTGCTCCTTGTGATGCCTGCCAAACCTCGAAATCCTGTTTCACGGCCTTCAGGCGAGTGGTGATGAGGTCCAAGTCCGGCTTTGGCGTGGCGATGCCGCTTTTAGGCCTTCTCGAAGCAGTGCAACGCATAGACCCAGCCGGCGAACTTGACGGTGTAGATGGCGCGGTAGGTGTCGCTCGGGTGGTCCTCAGTCACCAACAGCACGCCGGCCGAACCGAAACCCGTATCACCCTGGCATCTTGGTACGCCGCTGGCCTAGGCCAGGTCGATGACGTGGCGGAGACATCTTTGACGTCCTTCGGCATCGCATCAAGGTCGCGCCTGGCGGAGTTAACCCATTAGACAGGTTTTGGGCTTCCCTCGACATTGCCTCAATATGCCAATCTAGCATAGTTTCATCAACTCACTTAAGGCCGACCTTTGGCGACCGCTTTTTCCGTGGTCACATCAGCGCGCTTATACGCCAAATACGTATTTGACTCCCCGGCATACCGGCGCAACAGCTGGAACGGGACCAAAAACATCGTCACATTGGATAATCTACTATTATCCAATGTTAGGTCTAGCCAAACCTATAATTTCCTGACTTCATATATAGTATGTAATATCATGGTACATACTATGGTACGAAATAAAGAGGTGAACCATGGCCAGAGCCGGAATCTACAAGTCTGAAGTGCTGCGTGCCCGCGATAA
>Ga0308009_10000342_pt1 | contig 36736 bp, 32 predicted proteins | sample Neamet127_FD_203134 | JGI IMG/M metagenome (GOLD analysis project Ga0308009, IMG submission 203134) | Marine microbial communities from water near the shore, Antarctic Ocean - #127 | ecosystem: Environmental > Aquatic > Marine > Unclassified | place: Southern Ocean | collected 2014-07-24 | reverse complement strand
CAATGAAGTTCTATAAGCGGCCATTGCAATTGCAGCAGCACCCCTACCAACAGCTATTCTTGCCCCATTCATCATTAAAAACATTTGATTTAAACCTTTGTGCGCTTCACCCACAAGCCAACCTCTGCAATCATCAGTATCACCAAAACCTAGATGTGTTGTGCAATACCCTCTTTGTCCCATTTTCTGGAAATCTGCAATGGTCATTACATCATTGTACTCCAAACTCCCATCTTTTTTAAGCCTTTTTTTAGGAACAACAAAAAGTGAAATCCCTTTTGTTCCCTGCGGAGCACCTTCAATTCTTGCCAACACTAGATGCACAAAATTATCTGCATACTGATGATCTCCACCAGAAATAAATATTTTTTGTCCACTAATTTTATAATATCCTTCCGCTGTTGGACTCGCTTTGGTTACAATATCAGACAAAGAACTTCCTGCCTGTGGCTCTGTTAAGCACATCGTGCCTCCCCAAATCCCTGCAAGCATATTTGGTACATACGTTTCTTTAAGGGCATCGTTGCCAAACTCAATAATTAATTCTGCGGCACCCTGTGTTAAACTCGGGTAACCAGGCAAATGATTGTTTGCGGCATCCATAACATATACGGCAGCCTGCAATGCGGAAAAAGGTATTTGAAGTCCACCATCTTCATAATTAAAAGAAGCTGCTATGATACCCATTTCTCCAGATTGACGCATTACCGTCTCTACCTGTTTATGCACGATTACTTTGCCATCTTTGTGATATGCAGGAGTTTCATCCATTTCTTTAAAATAGGGGTACAATTCTCTGTCTGAAAATTCCTTAACAGAGTCTATAAAAAGATTCAATGATTCCATATCATGCTCCTGAAACCGCTCTCTCGATAATAAATTTTCTAAGCTATGAATATCATAAAGAAGGTACTTCAAGGTTTCTAGGTCTACATATTTTTTTGACATGGTATCTATCTGTTTTATAATTGATTTTTAATTTTCACCAACTCTGCCTTTACCTCTTCTAGTCTGCTAATAATTTGATGATTAAAAACAGCTCCATCTAAGTTCTTTTTTAATTTTTGTTTTGCACCATCTAACGTAAAACCTCTTTCTTTTACTAAGTTAAAAATAAGTTTAAAGTTTGCAATATCATCTGCAGTAAATAGACGATTCCCTTTTGCATTTTTTTTAGGCTTTATAATGTCAAATTCCTTTTCCCAAAAACGCACTAAAGAAGCATTTACATTAAAAGCTTTGGCAACTTCGCCAATTTTATAATATCTTTTTTCTGGTAAATCTACATGCATATTCTTCAGGATTCAATAATCAGTAATGGAAAATGTTTTCTTTCTTCTTATAAATAAAAAATGCCTTAATCGTAAGACTGGCCCTCTTCTTCAGATGCCTTTTGCATTGCTGCAAATTCTTCTGGTGTTAAATCTCCATAATAAAAATTAATAGGGTTTAGTGCTTTACCATTTTTACGCACCTCGTAATGTAAATGCGCAGAAACAGATCTACCTGTATTTCCCACATATCCAATTAAATCTCCACGCTTTACATTTTGTCCACGTTTTGCTTTAATTTTACTCATGTGTGCATAAATTGTTCTATATCCGTAGCCATGGTCTATATAAACTACTCTACCGTAAGTTGCACTTCTGCTAGAGCGTATTACTTTACCATTTCCAGAAGCATAAATTGGTGTTCCTATTGGAGCAGTAAAATCCATTCCTTTATGAAATTTTCTGATTTTTAGTATGGGGTGCATTCTCCATTTGTAACCAGACGCCATTCTTGTTAAATCTACTAATTTTACGGGTAATATTGCAGGAATTGATGCTAGCATTTTTTCTTTTTCCTTTGCTAAAACTACAATTTCATCTAAAGATTTAGATTGTATTACCAATTGCTTTGACAAAATATCTATGTCTTTGGTTAATTGCTTTATCATTTTAGAATTTTCGTAACCTTCTAAACTCTTATACCTATTTACACCACCAAAACCTGCTTTTCTTTGCTCATTTGGTATTGGATTTGCCTCAAAATACATTCTATATATATTATTATCTCTCTCCTGCAACTGATTTAAAACAGCAGAACTCTCGGCAATTCTCTTTGAAAATAAATCTAAATTTAATTGTAAATTTTCATTTTCTCTATTTATAGCTCTTTCATTTGGAGACATTAAAAACTGACTGAAGATTATAAAACCTATAAATGCAATCAATAAAACTGCCAAAACACCGAAAACAGTTTTCTTATAATACTCACTTTTCTTTACATCAATTTTTCTGTAAGAAAGTGTATCTGCATCGTAATAATATTTTACTTTTGCCATAGTTGTAAATGTACTATTTTTGTTTTTTAAATGAGTTTATTGTATAAGTCTCATTTTTAACAATAAGCCAATTTACAAAATGTTTTACAACTACTTTTTGTAAGTTGTTTTTTTTAAGATATATTAACATAATTAACTCTCCGAAGTATCGGAAAGAAACTTTTTTTATGAAATCACAAGACATACGCGCTACGTTTTTAAATTTTTTTAAGGAAAAATCGCATTTAATTGTGCCCTCTGCTCCAATGGTTACCAAAGATGACCCGACTTTAATGTTTGTAAATTCTGGAATGGCGCCTTTTAAAGAATATTTTTTAGGAAATGGAAAACCAAAAAATAATAGAATTTCAGATTCTCAAAAATGTTTACGTGTTTCTGGTAAACATAACGATTTAGAAGAGGTTGGTTATGACACCTATCATCATACCTTATTTGAAATGCTAGGAAACTGGTCTTTTGGAGATTACTTTAAAAAAGAAGCAATTGCTTGGGCTTGGGAATTGTTAACCGAAGTTTATAAAATAGATAAAGATATATTATACGTAACCGTTTTTGAAGGTTCTGATGATGCTGATAATCTGAAAATGGATACGGAAGCATACGATTTGTGGAAACAATTTATTGCTGAAGACAGAATTTTGAAAGGGAATAAAAAGGATAATTTTTGGGAAATGGGTGCTCAAGGACCTTGTGGACCTTGTTCTGAAATTCATGTAGATATTCGTTCTGCAGAAGAAAAAGAAAAAGTAGACGGTCGTACTTTAATTAACGAAGATCATCCGCATGTTGTAGAAATCTGGAACTTAGTTTTCATGCAATTTAATAGAAAGGCCAACGGAATACTAGAGGATTTACCAAACAAACATATAGACACAGGAATGGGTTTTGAGCGTTTGTGCATGGTGCTACAAAATGTTCAGTCTAATTATGATACCGACGTTTTTACACCAATTATTAGTGAGATTGGTGCAATAACGAATACAAAATATGGTAGTAATGCACAACAAGATATTGCAATTCGTATCATATCCGATCATTTAAGAGCGGTTGCTTTTTCTATTGCAGATGGTCAATTACCAAGCAATACCGGTGCTGGTTATGTGATACGTAGAATTTTACGAAGAGCAATTAGATACGGATTTACATTTTTAGACAAGAAAGAACCTTTTATATATAGATTAACAGATGTCTTGTGTAAAAAAATGGGCGATGCTTTTCCTGAATTAATAGCACAAAAACAACTAATTGAAAACGTAATTAGAGAAGAAGAAGCTTCTTTTTTAAGAACTTTAGATAAAGGTTTAGTCTTATTAGATGCAATCATTGCAGCGTCTAACACTAAAGAAATTTCTGGTGAAAAAGTATTTGAACTGTATGATACTTTTGGTTTTCCAGTAGATCTAACTGCACTAATTTTGTCTGAAAAAGGATATACTTTAGATGAAAAAGGGTTTCAAGAAAAACTTCAAAAACAAAAGAATAGATCTAGAGCAGCAAGCGAAAGTTCTACAGAAGATTGGACTGTTTTAGTTGATGATACTGTTGAAGAGTTTATTGGATATGATACCTTAGATGCTCCTGTAAAATTAACAAGATATAGAAAAATAACGTCTAAAAAAGACGGAGAAATGTATCAATTAGTTTTTAACTTAACTCCGTTTTACCCAGAAGGTGGTGGACAAGTTGGAGATAAGGGATATTTAGAAGATATACATGGAGATGTTGTTTATATTCTAGACACTAAGAAGGAAAATAATGTAATTATTCACTTTACAAAAAATCTTCCAAAGCATATAAACGAGAGCTTTAAAGCTGTTGTAGATAAAAAACAACGTCATAGAACAACCTGTAACCATTCAGCTACACATTTACTGCACCAAGCTTTAAGAGAAGTTCTAGGAACACATGTAACACAAAAAGGTTCTGCAGTACACTCAAAATATTTACGTTTTGATTTTTCTCATTTTTCTAAATTAACTTTAGATGAATTGCAAGATGTAGAAGATTTTGTAAATGCACGTATTTCTGGAAAACTACCATTGATTGAAAAAAGAAATATACCAATGCAACAGGCAATTGATGACGGTGCTATTGCTTTATTTGGAGAAAAATATGGCGATACCGTGCGTGCTATTAAATTTGGTGCCTCTGTAGAATTATGTGGTGGTACACATGTTGAAAACACAGGAGATATTTGGCACTTTAAAATAAAATCTGAAGGAGCCGTTGCATCTGGAATTAGAAGAATTGAAGCAATTACCAATGACGCAGTAAAAGACTTTTATTCTGAAAATAATAAAACTTTATTTGAAATTAAAGATTTACTAAACAATGCAAAAGAGCCCGCAAAAGCAGTTCTTAAATTACAAGAAGAAAATACATATTTGCAAAAACAAGTTGAACAACTTTTAGCAGAGAAAGCTCAAAATTTATCTGGTGAAATTAAAAATCAGTTACAAGAAATAAATGGAGTACAATTTTTAGCTACAAAAGTAGATTTAGATGCAAACGGTATTAAAAACCTAGCTTTTACTTTAGGTAAAGACTATCAAAATTTATTTTTATTATTTGCTACCAACCCATCTAAAGATAAGGCAATGTTAACATGCTATATTTCTAAAGAATTAGCAAATGAGCGCGGATATGATGCAGGAAAAGTAGTTAGAGAACTAGGTAAGTTAATACACGGCGGCGGCGGCGGTCAAAATTTCTTTGCAACTGCTGGTGGTAAAAATCCTGGAGGAATCCCTAAAGCTTTAGAAGAAGCTAAAAATTATTTAGTGTAAAATTTAAACTTTTTCTATTTTTTTTTAAGATCTAAGTGTAAGTGCCCTAAGCCGATCTATTTTTCGAATAAAAAGATTAAATTTGAAACAATTTCACATTATCGAACACTTGATTATGAAACTTCAAACTAAAATTCCTCTAAAAAGAAAAACACAGAATCTAATAGATTATCAGTCGAAGATACTGTTGTTAGGCTCTTGTTTTTCAGAAAATATTGGAGACAAATTAAGTTACTTCAAATTTCAATCTACACAAAACCCATTTGGCATTCTATTTCATCCTAAGGCAATAGAAAATTTAATTACAAATACCAGTAATAAAAAAGTATATTCTAGTGATGATCTTATATATCAAAATGAAATTTGGCATTCTTTTGACGCGCATTCTAGTTTAAGTTCTGCGAGTGAAAACGAACTTCTAAACAAACTTAATGTAGCAATTTCTTTAACCAATAAAAAAATAAAAGAAGCTTCTCATATTGTAATTACTTTAGGAACTTCATGGGTATATAGATATATAGAAATAGATACAATTGTTGCAAATTGCCATAAAATTCCACAGAAAAAATTCTTAAAAGAACTCTTGTCCGTTTCTGAAATTTCAGAAAGTTTAGCACGCAGTATTTCTTTAATTAAGTCTATGAATTCAGATGCCGCTGTAATATTTACGATTTCTCCTGTAAGACATTTAAAAGATGGTTTTATTGAAAATACACAGAGTAAATCGCACTTGATTGCAGCAATCCATACTTTAGTTAATAAGCAAGATGTATCTTATTTTCCTTCTTATGAAATCATGATGGACGAGTTACGTGATTATCGTTTTTATGCAGAGGATATGATTCATCCAAATAAAACAGCCATTAATTATATTTGGAGAAAATTTATAGACACTTGGTTTTCTGAAGAGACCAAATCAATAATGAAAGAAATTGATGAAATTCAAAAAGGACTTTTACACAGACCTTTTCATGAAGACTCTAAACTACATCAACAATTTTTACTAAAGTTAGAGCAAAAAAAAAGTAGTCTTCAAGAAAGACTACCTTTTATTAATTTTTAAAAAAGTATGCTTAAACGTGCTGATCTACATTTTGCCATGGTCCACCGTTAATAGTATCTATACCGTTGTTAGATAAAAACTCAGCGGCTTGGCCACTTCTAGCCCCACTTCTACAAACAGCTATTACAGGTTTACCCCATGATTTAATTTGTTCTAATTCTAATGGAATTAACGTCAAAACAATATGTTTAGACCCTGATACATGACCTTCATTCCACTCTTCTAATGTTCTAACATCTAAAACTACAGCGCCTTTCTCTAAATAATCTTTAATCTCTATACTCATATTTTTTCTTTTAAGAATGTCAAAAAAATCCAATACTCTAAAATTTATTTTTCTGATTTCTTGACTTTTAATAAATTTAATCCATTTAGTATTAAATTAGAATACTTTTCATTTTTCTGCAGGGTCAATAAATACTTAAGTATTTCTTTTTCTACCAAAAATTGGAACTGCAAAGCTACTTCATAAAGTTCTAAACTCAACAACCAATCATGAGGAAAATCTTTTTTCAACTGATCTAATATCATTATCAGGTTCTTTTCAGAAACATTATTTGCTTCGCGCATTTTCCTTACTTCTTCATACAAAGCATACAATTCCTTTTCCTTATTTGTATATCTTATTTTTCGTGTTTTCGTTTTAGAAACTTCACTCTCATCTTGAAAAGAGCTTATATCTGCAGCACCTGCAAAAGCAGAAACAACCTCTTTACCAACTGCCATATTGTAAATTCCGTCTTCTGGTTTAAATAAAATAGTCTCTTTATGACTTACAGTACAATTTTTAAGAGAAATTAATAATATTTTACCTATCAGATCTCTAGTTCCTGTAATTAAATCTCCAGCTACTTTTATTCCACCTTCAAATTCTAAAGAAACTTGTTTTCCTTCAAAAATTTGATACGCTTCTAAATCTCTTGGACTCATATTCTCAATAGGAATATTAATTCCTTTCAATTTACCAATAGGACTTCCAAAACCATTAGGATGCTTTTCTATACCGTGCCCAATAAGTTCTTTATCTCTATTTGAAAGTGCTGTTAAGCCTGTAGTTTGAAAATAAATAGGCTTGTTGTTTTCGTCTGCAATTAAGTCTGTAAAAACTCCAGAAATTTGTATTCCTGTGCTCAACTCAATAGTACCTCTATTTTTAGAATTTATTAACTTCTGTAACCCTTTTACTCCTCCTTTTCTAATTGCCATTTTATTTGCAAACTGCTCTAATACAAGACTCAAATGAGCAAAATTTGGTGTTACAAATAATTGTGGCTGCGGTTTTGTAATATCAAAATTTATATCTGCAGCCTCTATAGTATAGGGTCTTTTCTTTACTTCATCTTTCATACAGCAAGCACTTTCGCCAATAGAAGACAACAAGCCTGCTCCATAAATTTTAGGCGTTTCTAAAGTGCCTATCATACCATATTCTACTGTCCACCAGTGTAAGTTTCTTATTTGTGCCATTTCAGACAATTCTCCCATATTATCTTGTAAATACTCTACTACTTGCTCAGCTTCAATTGTTTCTTTTTCTGAAGAATTAGGATCTTCTTTTAAAATGGACAAAAGACGAATGGCTTCATACATTTCAAAATCTTTGGCTGAAGAAATTGCTTTGCATCCAATTTCGCCAAAACGTCTTAAATATTCTGCATATTCCGGATTTGCAATAATTGGTGCATGCCCAGCGGCTTCATGAATAATATCTGGTGCTGGAGTATACTCAATATGGTCTATAGTTCGCATATCTGATGCAATAACTAAAACGTTATATGCCTGAAACTCCATAAAAGCATTTGGTGGAATAAAACCATCTACAGAAACTGCGGCCCAACCAATATCTTTTAGAATACGATTCATCCCATCCATATAAGGAATTCTCTCAGTTGAAATTCCTGTTTTAGCAAGTCCTGTTAAATAAGAATTATGTGCAACTTTACTTAAATAATCAATATTTATGCGCATTACATACCTCCAAACTGCTTGGCTTTGTGCTGTATATTCTTCATAGGGTTGTTTTACAACAAACTTATGTAGGTGTTTTGGCAGTTTCTTTGTGACATCATTCAATTGAAAGTGTATATTCATGTATTTATTGAATTATTCCTACAAAATTACACATTAAAATAGTAATTCCTTATTTTAAATTTGTTAAAAACAACGATTAGATCATTATAAAATACGAACAACGCTTCATAATCCTTTTAATAAAGGAAGCGCTGTCTTGAATATAAGCAATTACGCTATCGGTTTCGTGAAATTCTAAGAAAAAAACAAAAAACTTTCTTATTTTTACCTTTTAAATACAGCGCATGAATAAGAAAGTAATCTTAATGATTTTAGATGGTTGGGGAATTACCCAAGACCCGAAAGTATCTGCTATTTACAATGCAAAAACACCTTTTATAAACGGTTTGTATGACAAGTATCCACATGCTGAGTTAAGAACCGATGGTTTACATGTTGGTTTGCCAGATGGTCAGATGGGAAATTCTGAAGTTGGTCATATGAATTTAGGTGCTGGTAGGATTGTATATCAAAATTTAGCCAGAATTAATAAAGCTGTTAAAGAAGAAACTTTAGGTAAAGAAAAAGTATTATTAGATACTTTTAAGTATGCTAAAGAGCATGCTAAAGATGTGCATTTACTAGGTTTAGTTTCTGATGGTGGAATTCACGCACACATTAACCATTTAAAAGGAATTTTAGATGTTGCAAAAAAGAACGAAGTAGACAATGTGTATTTACACGCATTTACAGATGGTAGAGATTGTGATCCTAAATCTGGAACCTATTTTATAAATGATATTCAAGAATATATGAAAGAAAGCACGGGAGAATTGGCTTCTGTAACTGGACGTTATTATGCAATGGATAGAGATAACAGATGGGAGCGAGTTAAAGAAGCATATGATGGTTTAGTAAATGGAATTGGTATAAAAACTTCGGATGCAGTAGCTGAAATGAATGCGAACTACACAGCAGGAATTACAGATGAATTTCATAAATCTATTATTATAACAAATAAAGCTGGTGCGCCAAAAACAAAAATAAAAGAAGGAGACGTTGTTGTATTTTTCAACTACAGAACAGATAGAGGAAGAGAATTAACGAATGTATTATCTCAAAATGATTTTCCAGAGTTTGGAATGAAAAAATTAGATTTATACTTTACAACAATTACTTTATATGATGAAAGCTTTAAAGGTATTAATGTAATTTACAATAGTGATAATATTAAAAATACACTTGGAGAAGTGCTAGCTAAAGCAGGTAAAAAACAAATTAGAATTGCGGAAACAGAGAAATATCCACATGTTACCTTTTTCTTTTCTGGCGGACAAGAAGCTCCTTTTGAAGGAGAATCTAGAATTTTAAAAAACTCACCAAAGGTTGCAACATACGATTTACAACCAGAAATGAGCGCATACGAATTAACGGATGCTTTGTGCAAGGACTTAGAAAAAGCGGAGACAGATTTTGTTTGTTTAAATTTTGCAAATGGCGATATGGTTGGTCATACAGGAATTATGGAAGCTGCAATTAAAGCTTGCGAAACTGTAGATGAATGTGCGAAAAAAGTGATTGAAACTGGCTTAAAAAATGGCTACTCTACCCTATTAATTGCGGACCATGGTAATTGTGAAACCATGATGAATCCCGACGGTTCCCCTAATACTGCACATACAACAAATCCTGTTCCATTCATTCTAATTGATACAGAAGTTAAATCTGTAAAAAGTGGTATACTAGGTGATGTTGCACCAACTATTTTAGACTTATTAAATGTTGCACAGCCAAAGGAAATGACACAAAAATCTCTATTATAAAATAAAAAAATGAAAAAAATATTTTTATTCTTATGCGTCATCGCATTAACATCTTGCAGTACACAAAAAGAAATAACGGCAGCAAAAAACAAAAGTGGTGATTTAATTGGCTATGCTAATAAAGAATCTTTTACACAGGCTCCATATAATAGTTGGTTCGTGAAAAACTTTGATAATTATACACCAAACGAAGCAACAATTGCAGCATTAAGCAAAACTCTAAAAGGAGTTACTATTAAAGGCTTTATGGGAACATGGTGTGGAGACAGTAAGCGGGAAACACCACGTTTTTATAAAATATTAGAATTAGCAGGTTTTAACCTTAAAAAAATAGATTTAATAACTGTAAATCGTTCAAAAAAAACACCTGATAATTTACAAGAAGGTTTAAACATAAAAAGGGTACCAACATTTATTTTTTATAAAAAAGGAAAAGAGATTGGGCGTTATGTTGAATATGCCAGAGAGTCTTTAGAAAAAGATATGCTGAAAATTGTTTCTGGTGAGGCCTACAAACATTCTTACGACAGAAGTAAATAAGGTGCTTTTTATATTCTTTTGTTGTGTATACTTAAATTTACAAGGAACTTATTACCTTAAATTATATTAACTTTGCGGTTCAATTTTTTTACATGATTAAAATTAAGACCAAAGAAGAAATAGAAATTATGCGCGAAAGTGCTCTAATAGTTTCTAAAACGCTTGGAATGCTTGCAAAAGAAGTTAAACCTGGTGTTTCAACCCTTTATTTAGATAAATTAGCAGAAGACTTCATTCGATCAGAAGGGGCAATTCCTGGTTTTTTAGGACTGTATGACTTTCCGAATACACTTTGCATGAGTCCAAATTCTCAAGTAGTTCACGGAATTCCGAATAAAAAACCCTTAGTAGAAGGTGATATTATCTCGATAGATTGTGGCGCTAAGAAAAATGGTTTTTATGGGGATCATGCATACACATTTGCTGTAGGTGAAATTGACCCTGAAACTAAAAAACTATTAGATGTTACCAGAGAAAGTTTATACGAGGGCATTAGAGAGTTTAAAGCAGGAAATAGAGTTGGTGATGTTGGTTATGCAATTCAGAAATTCTCAGAAGACAGAGGTTACGGTGTAGTTAGAGAATTAGTTGGCCATGGTCTAGGTAGAGATATGCACGAAGATCCTGAAATGCCAAATTACGGTAAAAGAGGTAGAGGAAAAAAGTTTGTAGAAGGAATGGTTGTTGCTATAGAACCTATGACCAATTTAGGAACGCATAAAATAAGACAACATTCAGACGGCTGGACAATTACAACCTTAGATAGCAAACCCTCGGCGCATTTTGAGCATGATGTTGCTATCTTAAACGGGAAACCAGAATTACTTTCTACTTTTAAGTATGTGCATGAAGCTTTGGGAATTATTACTAATGAAGAGGATGAATTTCGACAGTAAATAGACACTAATTTTTTAGTGTAAACACTATGAAAATCTTTAAATCAATCCTAAATACAATACCAAGACCCTGGCTAATAAAAGCCAGCTATATAGTTAGACCTGTAATTTACTGGTATTTAAGAGGTTACAAATTTACAGACCCTATAGATGGTAGAAGTTTTCGAAAGTTTTTACCTTACGGCTATGGTAAACAAAGAGAAAACGCACTTTCACCATCTACGCTATCCTTGGAAAGACATCGCTTAATGTGGCTTTTTTTAAAGGATAACACTAATTTCTTCACTGCTACAAAAAAGCTTAAAGTATTACATATTGCACCAGAACAGTGCTTTTTAGATATTTTTAGAAAACAGCAAAATCTAAACTATATTACCTCCGATTTAGAATCTCCTATTGCAGATGTAAAAGCAGATATTTGCGATTTACCTTTTAAAGAAAACGAATTTGATGTTGTTTTTTGCAATCATGTTTTAGAGCATATTTCTAACGATACAAAAGCAATGCAAGAGCTGTATAGAGTTTTAAAACCAGGCGGATTTGGCATTTTTCAAATTCCACAAGACTTGTCTAAAGCTATAACTTTTGAAGACAATACAATTACAGATAGAAAAGAACGCGCTAAGCTATTTGGGCAATATGACCACGTAAGAGTATATGGACGTGATTATTTTGATAAACTACGAAGTATTGGTTTTAAGGTTGATGAAGTGGACTACACAAAAAAAATAACTTTAGACAAAATAGAAAAATATTGTTTAATGCAAAATGAAATACTACCTGTTTGCTATAAGTTATAATTAGAATATTCTGCCAAATTTCCTTCAGCATTTATAAAAAGTAAAATCACCTCTAATTGCGTGTTTTTTGAAAGAAATACTTTTGTCTTCTCTAAACCCATTGCCATAAAAGCAGTTGCATACGCGTCTACGTCTGCGCAGTCTAAATCTGCAATCACAGAAACACTTAGTAAATTACTTTCGATAGCAGAACCTGTTTTCGGATTGATAGTATGAACATACTTTATACCTGAATCTGAAATTCTAAACTTCCTATAGTTCCCAGAAGTTGCCATAGACTTATTAGATAGATTTATATTTTTAAAACCAGAACTGTCATCCGCAGCTATGGGATCTACTAATTTTATAATCCAAGGTCTTTGATTTTTTTTAAAACCATTTGTTCTAATTTCTCCACCAATTTCAATTAGATAATCTCCAATTATTTTTGAATCTAAAAAGCGGGCTATAATATCAATTCCAAAACCTTTTGCAATCGAATTAAAGTCTAAATAAATTTCTGCTCTTTCTTTAACTACTTTAAAATTTATTCGTTTGACTTTATCTAAACCAACAAATTGCATTTGCTCTTTCAATTGAACCTCAGTTAAATTTATCCTTTCATCTTTTGGGCCAAAACCCCATGCATTTACTAAATTACCCACTGTAGGGTCAAAAAAACCATTTGTCTCTCTGAATATTCGTTTTGATTTATCAAAAACTTCTGCAAAATAATCATCTATAATTACGTTTGTATCGCCGTTATTTATCTTAGAAATATCTGACGTTGGTAAATATGTACTCAAAGAGGAATTCATCTTTAAAAATAGGCTATCTATGCTTTTCTGATAATTAGCATTCGCATTTAAGTACGTAATTTTATAAGTAGTACCAAAAACTTGTCCTTGTAAGGTATAATCTTGAAAAACAACTGGTTTTTTACATGTTGAAAATACCAATAAAATCAAAAAAAGAAAAAGGAAATAAAAGTATTTCATAAGAAACTATTAAAAAAACAAAAATAGTGTATAATTTTATCACAATTTATTGATAATCACACTTTTTATTCAGCCATTTTGTTAAATTTGTATGAATAGTCAAACCATTAAGTTTTAAAAGGATGAAAAAAATATCTTTAATCTTATTATCTGCAGTTTTAATTAGTTCTTGTGTTTCAAAAAAAGACTTCGCAGCCTTGCAAACAGAAAAAACAGCAACAGAAGAAAAATTATTAGCTGTAAAAACAACTCTACAGAAGTGTTTAATTCAAAATGAAAAAGAAATTGCAAAAGCGTCTAATTTAGCGGAACAAGTAAAGTACTTACAAGAAGATAAAAAAACAGCTCTAAAGCAGGTTGAAAACTTAACCGTTTTAACACAATCTTCTACAGAAGGAATAAACAATATAATTGCTCAACTAAGTGAAAAGGACAAATATATTAACGGTGTTAGAGATGCAATGACACAAAAAGATTCTTTAAACCTTGCTATAAAATTTCATTTAACTAAAAACTTAACAGAAGGTATTCAAGATGAGGACATCGAAGTTAATGTTGAAAAAACAGTAGTATTTATTTCAATTTCAGATAAATTATTATTCAAAAGCGGAAGTTACAATGTAACTGAGGGTGCATATACTGTATTAGAAAAAATTGCTAAGGTTATAAATGACCAACCAGAAATGGAAGTAATGATTGAAGGACATACAGATAACTCTCCAATTAAAAGAACTATTATTCAAGACAATTGGGATTTATCTGCTTTAAGAGCAACTGCTATAACAAGAATTTTACAATATAAGTTTGGTGTAGTACCAAATCGCTTAATTGCTGCAGCCAGAAGCCAATACGTGCCCTTAACTGATAATGATACCCCAGAGAATAGAGCAAAAAACAGAAGAACAAAAATTATTATTATGCCTAAATTAAATCAGTTTTTTGATTTATTAGAGCAAGATGCTAAATAGTTTTTAGCCTTTTTTATATTTTAAAAAACCACTCTTTTAGGGTGGTTTTTTAATGTTTAATAAAAGAGATACCTCCTTAACTTAATCATTAAAAAGTCAGAACCTGCAGAACAACGATTGTGTTTTTATTAAAAATGATATAATTTCATACTTAAATTTGAGACATCTATTCGTAAGTAAATACATAAACATTAACACTTCAGATAATTTACTTTAATTAATGACCGTCTCATGTGCCTAAATAGCTAAGGTTCAATAATAATCGCTTTAAGATAGCTTAATGTAAATTGAGTGAAATAGTTTTATAGGTAGATAGTAATTCCTCAACTAAAAAACAGAAAAATTATAAGTTAAAGCTACTATTAGACTTAATTTAAAGACAATAACACTAGAGGTAAACATTCATATGAAGAACTAGAGATAGAGCTAAAGGGATTATGGGTTAAGCACTGTTAAGAAAATTATTTCATATTATAACGGAGAAGTAAAGTTATAAAGCAAAACGAATAAAGAAACTATATTTTACTTCAGCTTGGCAAAAAAAAGGAACAATACAACATCTTTTGACTGCTGATTACTTGAAATATAAGGATCATAATACTCCGTCTAATTAAGAATTAAAATAATAAATTTCCCGAATCTACTCTAAAATCTTAATAAAGTCCTCGAAAGCAACATAATAAGGTTGGTCTTTAAAAACCGGATTCTCTACACTCTCTGCATTGGCTATTCCTACACCAGCAAACCAAACTTTAGCATTTTGTTTTTTAGCGTGGCTTTTAAAAGTTTCCATCCAAAGTATATCATATTCATTCGGATTCTGCATATTACTAGATACTTTTACCAAAACAAAAATAGTCTGTTCTCCCTTTCTAAACAATACAAATTGAGGGTGCCTTTTTAACGTACTATTAATTGCCTGGAACTCATAGCCCATTTTTTCTAGCTTTTGGCCTACAATATTCATTGCTAGGTTGTGCAATTCTTGCGCCGTTAAAATCTGCATTATTTTTTCTTTTTCTTATTGTGTTTATTGTAATTCTTGTCTCCTTTGGTTTTTGGCTTCTTATATTTTATTGCAATCTCTCTTCTATAAGAACCCCCTCTGTTTACTTGACTGTTCTTTTCACTTTTCTCATGAAATGCCGGTCCAGGAACATATTCTAATGAAGTTCTATTTTTAGAAATACCTTGATCTTCTCTAGGGCGCTCGTCTTCTGTTAACATGGTAGAAATTTCCACATCTTCAGGAATTTCTAAAACTGGAATTTCATAATTCATCAATCCTTCAATACCTTCTTTTGCTTCTCTCTCTTTTTCTGTAGAAAACAAAATTGTTTTTCCTGCTTTTTCTGCACGACCAGTTCTACCAATTCTGTGCATATAATTTTCAGGAAACTCTGGCGTATCAAAATTAATTACATGCGATACTTTATCAAAATCTAAACCACGCGCCATTACGTCTGTAGCAAGTAAAATTCTGTTTTTACCTTCATCAAATTGTTTGATAGAACGTATTCTGTAATTCTGTGTTTTATTAGAATGTATTACACAAATTTCATCATTAAATCCTTCTTCTAAATGTCTAAACAATAAGTCTGCAGTTCTTTTAAAACCAACAAAAATTAAAACTTTATGAAAAGTTTCTCTATCATTTAAAAGCTTGTGTAGTAGGTTAACTTTCGTGAAAAAGTTAGGAATATTGTAAGAAACCTGTTCTATATTATCTAATGGAGTTCCACTAACCGCTACAGATATTTTTTCAGGATTTTTAAAAAAGTCGTATATTAAAGCATCTACATCTTCTGTCATGGTTGCAGAAAACAAAACGTTTTGTCTTCTTTCTGGAATCACATCAAAAATATTCATCAACTGAAAACGGAATCCTAAATCTAACATTACATCTACTTCATCAATTACTAATTTCTGAATAGACTTTAATTTTAAAGAATTACTCAACGCTAAATCGTATAAACGACCTGGTGTTGCTACAATAATATCTTGTCCTTGATGAATAGCTTGTCTTTGTGTATTAATATTTGCACCACCGTAAACACCTAAAACACGTGTATTTATATATTTAGACAATTGCTCTATTTGTGCAACCACTTGTATTACCAGTTCTCTAGTTGGTACTAAAACCAAAATTCTTGGATGAAGCTGCTTTGAATATGCCAAGTCTCTTAGAATAGGTAACATATAGGCAAACGTTTTTCCTGTTCCTGTTTGCGCTATTCCCACAACATCTTTACCAGATCTTACTACAGAAAATGCTTGTTCTTGAATAGGTGTTGGTGTATCAAAACCTAAATCGTCAATTGCATATTGTAGTTGATTCGATAAATCTAAATCTTCAAAAGTCATCTTATAAAATTTTACGCAAAGGTACGTTTTATAAAATGTTTTACAACACGTCTTCAACGTAGTATTAATTCGTAATTTTGCTAAAATTACAAGAAATAAGAATGATTACAGATACGCACACACATTTATATTCTAGTCAGTTTCAAGAAGATCAAAAAGAAATGATAAAACGCGCTAAAGACGCCGGCGTTTCTCGTTTTTTTATACCTGCAATAGATTCTTCTTATACAGAAAATATGCTAAAATTAGAAGAAAATTTTCCTTTAGATGTGTATTTAATGATGGGCTTACACCCTACTTCTGTAAAAGAAAATTATTTAGATGAATTAGCCCACGTAAAAGAATGGATTGATAAACGTAATTTTTACGCTATTGGCGAAATTGGAATCGATTTATATTGGGATAAAACTTTCCTAAAACAGCAGCAAGATGCATTTAGAACACAAATTAAATGGGCAAAAGAGAAAAAAACACCTATTGTAATTCATTGTAGAGACGCTTTTGATGAAATTTTTGAGATTTTAGAAGCTGAGAAAAGTGAGGATTTAAGAGGAATATTTCACTGTTTTACAGGAACTAAAGAGCAAGCATTGCAAGCAATTTCTTATAATATGAAATTAGGTATTGGCGGAGTTGTTACTTTTAAAAATGGTAAAATTGATAAGTTTCTAAATGAAATAGACATTGCACATATTGTTTTAGAGACAGATGCACCTTATTTAGCGCCAGCACCGCACAGAGGAAAAAGAAATGAAAGTGCCTACATTACTAATGTTATAGATAAATTAGCAAACATTTACGGACTTTCTTTTAAAGAAATTTCAGAAATTACCACACAAAATTCTAAAGATATTTTTAAAATATAAAGATGAAGAAAAACACCATAATTATATTACTTTTATTAATAAGCATGCATTCTAAAGCGCAAGATTATAGAAAGTACTGGGGAGACGGTAATTTAACTTTTGGTGATTTCCAAGCAAAACCAACAAAGCAATCTGCTTCTTACCTTGCCTATGTTTTGATGTATAAAACAGACAAAAAAATAGTAGATAATATTACCTATCGAGGTGTATTTTCGAGTGCTTATATGGATAAATCTTTATCTTTTATTCACCATAATTTAAAAGACGGGTATCATTTAAAATATAATCAAGTAATTTTCAACTTAGTTGAAATTCATAAAAGAAAACTTCAAACTAGAATTTATAATCTAGCTAATGTTTTTGAAATAAACTCTCTTCTTAGTGATACTAAAACTCAATTAGATCGTAAAATTTTAGAATTTCAAGAAGAAGGTAATTTTGGTATTCATAAAGAGACTACAGATAAATGGCTTCAACAAACAATAGCAGAGATAGAAACTACCAGTTCTTTTGAAATACCCCAATTAAGAAGAAGCAACTGGTCTTACGGTTTGTATGTTGGTTTAGATTTTGGAATCTACGGTAAAGAGTATAGAGAATTTTTTAATAATACAATTGCCGTCTCTCTTGGTTTCGAATTTTCCTATAAAAAAGTTTTTATGGGCCTAAATATGAATTTTACAAATAGTAAGTTGAATCAAAACCTAATAAACGACTCTTTAACAATTTTAAAGGGAGAAAGAGCTACTATTGGTTTGTTAAACATCTCTCTTGGCTATCCGGTCTATGAAACAGAAAAATTTAGAATATTACCTTTTGCGGGCTATGGTCTTAACTTTATTAGTGAGGCTGGAAAACAAGAAGATAAAGATGAAATTTCAAAAGGTGCCTCTATATTTGGAGTTAGCTTTGATTTTAAAAATAAAAAAACAGTGAACTTTACACCCTCTATCTACAACTTAAAAGAAGAAGGAAATAGCTACATCAGAGCAAGAATATTTATGAGTAACTCAAGTTTTAATCAAAATTTGAAAGGATACAGTATAAATATTGGAATTGCTTACGGAATTGAAGCTAGATTTTTACAAAAAAAATAATTTGACTTTACAAACCACATATCTAAAAACACCTATAGGAACTGCAAAAATTATTGGAGACATAAATGGTATTCAGTCTATTTCAGTTGCAGATGAAGACTCCATTTCAGACAATTTAATGCGACTTTCTACTCCTTTCTGTTTACAAGAATGCGTTGTACAATTAGAAGAATATTTTAAAGGCAACAGAGATTCTTTTAATTTAACCGTAAACCCAAAAGGAACTGTTTTTCAAATAAAGGTATGGAAAACACTGTTAAAAATTAAATACGGAAAAACAAAAAGCTATTTAGAACAAAGTAAAGCTTTGGGAAATATAAAAGCCATAAGAGCAGTGGCAACTGCAAATGGCAAAAACCCCTTATGGATTGTTATTCCATGCCACAGAGTTACTGGCGCTGATGGGTCTTTAACAGGCTATGTTGGTGGTCTTTGGCGAAAGGAATGGCTACTAAATCATGAAAACCCTGTGAAACAGCAATCTTTATTTTAAAAGTATATAGATATTAAAAAAGCTATTTTTACGTTTGCTACGTATAGATCATCAATGTTTAAAAAAAACCTTCTTTTTTTGCTTCTGTTTATTGGATTCTCCATCCAATCTCAAACAATTACTACAGATTTCAGATCACAGAAACTCTTCCTTAAAAAAGATACTATAAAATTTGACAGCGTTGCTATCAATCCGCTAAATTTTAAAGTTTTAAACAAGTTACTAAAACCTATTGCACCTTCTGAATACAAAATAGACTTTAACAATGCTGCACTTGTAATAAATGCTATAGCATATCCAGAAATTACCTTAGAATATTTCAGATTCCCAAATTTTATAACCAAAACATACACACCATATGATCAAAATTTAATTCTACCAAATAGCACAAATACTGGTAAATTATATAGTTTAACTACCAATAAAAAAATGTCTGAAGTACAACTATTTGAGGGTTTAAAGACAAAAGGTTTTATTTCTAGAGGACTTACGTCTGGTAACAACCAGAATGCAGTTACAAACGCTGCATTAGATTTAGAAATATCTGGAAAACTATCTAATAAAGTAACCTTAAAAGCTAATATTTGGGATACTAATATACCGATTCAAAAAAATGGATACTCACAAAATATCACAGATTTTGATCGTATTTTTATTGAAATATTTTCAGATGAATGGCGCGTAAAAGCGGGAGATTTATCTTTAAAAAATCAGGATAGCTACTTTACTCCTTTTACAAAACAAGCTTCTGGTTTAGAAGTAGAGGCAAAAATAAACGACAATTTAAAAGTGAGTGCTTCCGGAGCTATTGTACGTGGTAAATTTAGCACATTTACTATTGTTGGTAATGAAGGTAATCAGGGCCCATATAAAATTGTAGGTGCAAATAATGAGCCTAATATTGTAATTATTGGTGGCAGTGAAAAAGTATACGTTAACGGAGTTCAGATAAAAAAAGGTGGAAACAAAGACTTTACCATAGATTATAATTTAGGCGAAATCACATTTAATACTACCTACCCAATTACTAATGATATGAGAATCTGGATTGATTTTCAGTATTCAGATAGAAATTACACCCGTTTTATTACCTACGAATCCGCGACTTATAAAACTGAAAAGCTGAATGTTAGTGGTTTTTTCTATAATGAAAATGATGCTAAAAATCAGCCTTTACAGCAAGTGCTTTCCGATGACCAAAAGCAAATTTTAGCAGACGCCGGTAATAATACTGATTTGATGTTTGCCGAAAGCGCAACAATAACTGCTTTTGATGAAAATAAAATCTTGTATAGAAAAATTGAAAGTGGAGCAGTAGAAAACTTTGAATACTCAAAAGATCCTACTGAAGAATTATACTTTGTAACTTTTACAAATATTGGCACAAATAACGGAGATTATATCTTAGATAGTAGTACTGTCATTGGAAATATTTACAATTTTGTTGGTGTTAATCAAGGAAATTACACTCCAATTAGTCGGTTAATTGCACCTACAAAATCTCAATTTTTTGTTTTAAAATCTGACTATAACCCGAGTAAAAAAACAACGCTCTCTTCTGAAGTTGCTATTAGTAATAATGATGCTAATTTATTCTCTTCGATAGGTGATACTGAAAATACGGCAGTGGCAGCAAAAATTGGCTGGCAACAAGTTTTAATTGATAGAAAATGGAAATTAACAAGTAATATTAGTCATGAATATGCGCATAAAAATTTTAAAACATTACAACGGTGGGAACCTGTAGAGTTTAATAGAGATTGGAATTTACTAACCAACAATGCCACAAAAAACTATTTTCAATCAGAATTTAATCTTCAAAATAAAAAAAACGATTTTATTTTATACCGATACAATCACTTAAATTATGTAGCTACTTTTAACGGAAACAAGCATGAACTTCAATCTAAAATAAGGCATAAAAACACTACTTTTTTTATAGATGGAAGTTTCTTAACAAATACCTCAACGATAGAAGACAACTCCTTTTTAAGAGCAAAAGCTACCATAGAACATCATTTTAAGAAAAGTTGGCTAGGTGCATTTACCAATTTAGAGACCAATAGTAGAAAAAATACTAGTTCTAGAAACTTTATAAATACTAGTCATAGATTTAAAGAATTTGAAGCCTATTTTGGTATTGGAGATACCGCAAAGGTCTTTGCTAAAATTGGTTTTAATTACAGAAATAATGACAGTATAAAACTGAATGAATTTAAAGAAATTAACAACCGAAAATCATTCTATATAAACAGTAATTTAATTCAGAGTAAAAACACCAATTTAAGTGTTTATGCAAATTACAGGATTACAGAAAATAATTTTTCTAAAGATGAGAAGTCTTTAAATTCGAGGTTCATTTTCAACCAAAAGTTATTTCATAATTTTATGAATATAAATACATTATATGAAACTTCTTCTGGTAACGTTGCAAGACAAGAATATATGTATTTAAAAACAGCTCCTGGCTTAGGGTATTATACATGGATAGATTATAATAGTGATGGTGTTCAGGATTTTGATGAGTTTGAAGTTGCAGAATTTCAAGATCAGGCAAATTATTTACGCGTTCCAAAACCCAACTTGCGCTTTCTAGCAACAACAAGAGTTAAGTTTAGGCAAGCTATAAACTTTAATTTTAAGCAATGGAAAAATAAAAATGGATTTAAAAAAACACTTTCTCACTTTAATAATGAAAGTTTATTAAGTATAGAAAACGAGCAATCTAGAATAGGAAACTCTTTTAATTTTAATCCTTTTAACTTTGACGAAAATAAGATAATTGGATTAAATCTTAGCTTAAGAAATAGTCTTTATTTTAACAGAAATATTCAAAAGTATAGTACCTCTTATACCTTCGGAAAACAAAGAAACAAACAACAATATTTTATTGGAACGCAAGAAAATAATACCAAAACACATCAAATAGATTTTACACATAAATTTGCAACTTTTTGGTTGTTTGATCTCATGGGAAAAGTATCTGAAAATGATTTACAGACAGAAAACTTTAACAATAGAAATTACAGTATTGAAGGAAAAGAAATTCAACCAAAAATCACTTTTTTATATACACAAAATAAAAGATTTACTGCTTTTTATCATTACAAAAACAAAGCAAATAGTTTAGAGAATTTTGAAGCACTAAAACAACAGAAATTTGGAATAGAATATTATTACATAAGCGAAAAGCAAGATCAAATTACTGCAAATATAAATGTATTTTTAAATGATTTTATAGGAGATACAAATACACCAGTTGCATACCAAATGTTAGAAGGCCTGCAGGCTGGTAAAAATTATACTTGGAATCTTTTATTCAATAGAAAACTAAACTCTTTTTTAAATTTAAACTTAAATTATTTGGGCAGAAAAAGTGAGAATTCTAAAATAATACACACAGGTAATATTCAACTAAGGGCTATATTTTAACATTTAATGGTATGCTTTTTGGTATATTTGTTTACAAAAAAAAAAAATGAAAAAAATTACATTACTCTTATTTTTAGCTTTTATTACTTTACAGATTAACGCGCAAGAAAAAGAAGGTACTAAGGAAAGTAAATACCCACAAGATGTGGATAAAAAGTATGAGTTAAAAATTAATGCATTTAACTTAATTGGTCTGTCTGCTTTAGACCTTTCTTTTGAAAGATTAATAAATACAGAATCTTCTTATGGGGTTGCCGTATTCTACCGTTTTACAGATATAAATGATAATGATATAGCCTTTCCTAAAAAATTCTCTTTAACACCTTATTATAGATGGTTTTTCTCTGAGTCTACTTTTGCTAGAGGTTTTTTTGTAGAAGGATTTGGAATGCTAAACACCTACCAAGATTTTTATTACATGAATAATTCTGAGAGAATTGAGAATGACACTAGTTTTGCATTAGGAATATCTGTTGGAGGTAAATTTATTACTAAAGCTGGTTTTACAACGGAAGTTTACCTGGGTGTTGGAAGAAATTTAATAAAAAACGAGAATGAAGATAATTTCTTCGAGTTTGATATCGTTGGTAGGTTTGGTATATCATTAGGATACAGATTCTAATCACTAATGAAATTCGTGAATTTTCAAAAAATTAAAAAATGAAAAGGATAACATGCATACTTGGACTTTTAATAAGTTCTTTGGGGTTTTCTCAACAAGAACTAAAACTAGACATTGCAGATGCTTTGGTTATAAGAAGTTTAGAGTTTTCTTATGAAAAATACATTAGTGTTGAGAATTCTTTTGGAATTTCAGCATTGTTCAATTTAGCAGATCAAGAAACAGCTTTTAGATACAACGAGAATATGATGATTACGCCTTATTTTCGACATTACTTTAGTGCAGATGCACAATGGAACTTCTTTGGAGAAGGTTTTCTAGGTGTAAATTTTGGTAAAACAAATAGTACTGGAAGTGATGTCTTACAGAATTATACAGATGCAGCTTTAGGTGTTGCTGTTGGAACAAAATACATTTCTAAAGGCGGCTTAATCATTGACGCTTATGCAGGTATAGGTAGAAATCTTTTTGGAACTGACTCTCCTGCTCTGGTTCCAAGAGCTGGTTTAAATGTTGGTTGGAGGTTTTAACCTTCCGCTGTTTATAAAACTAAAAAAAAGCCAGCATATGCTGGCTTTTTTTATATATAATACTTCTTATGATACCGCTAATTCTTTTCTAATAGGAAGATTTTGTATTAAATCTATATATAAGTTTATCTGTATTTTTAAATCTTTACGCTCATAAATAGCATCTAAAAAACCATGCTCCAAAACAAATTCAGATTTTTGAAAGCCTTCTGGTAAATCTTTACCCGTAGTATCTCTTACAACTCTTGGACCAGCGAATGCAATTAAGGCATTTGGTTCTGCAATATTAATATCCCCTAACATTGCATAAGAAGCTGTTGTACCTCCTGTTGTTGGATCTGTACATAAAGAGATATAAGGAATTTTAGCACCCGCTAATTGCGCTAATTTAGAAGATGTTTTTACCAATTGCATTAGAGATAGTGAAGCTTCCATCATTCTTGCACCACCAGATTTAGAAACCATTAAAAACGGAATCTTATTCTTTATGGAATAGTCAATTGCCCTTGCAATCTTTTCTCCAACCACAGAACCCATAGAACCTCCAATAAAAGCAAAATCCATTGCAGCAATCACAATATCTTTTCCTAAAGATTTCCCTACTGCAGTTCTAACAGCGTCATTTAATTTTGTTTTTTCCTGTGCAGCTTTTAGCCTATCTGGATATTTTTTTGTGTCCTCAAAACTTAAAGGATCTTTAGAAGTAAGACCTTCATTTAATTCTTTAAATTTATTATTATCAAAAAATAACTCAAAATACTCTTTACTACCTATTCTTACATGATACCCATCTTCTGGACTTACATATAAGTTTCTTTTTAATTCTTCTGTATCTATAACTTTTCCGCTTGGCGTTTTATACCACAAGCCTTTTGGAGTGTCTTTTTTATCTTCCGTAGAAGTTTGAATCCCTTTATCTGTTCTTTTAAACCAAGCCATGTTATGTGTTTGTCTTAATGTATTATCTCTAAAATAAAACTATTTAGAAATAAAATATGAATTACAAATGTAAAAGATTTTTTGCAAAATCTGCTTTCTTATTTGTTTGATTATTTCTCCTTAAAATAATTGAAGAAAAACCTTCTGTACAAAAAAAGCATTTTGATTCTAGAATCAAAATGCTTTTGTAAAATATTAAAACAGAATACTATAAAGTATCTACGTTATTTAAATCTGCAAATGCTTGTTTTAAACGCGTTTTAAAAGTTTCTTCACCCTCACGCAACCATTTTCTTGGATCGTAATATTTTTTATTAGGTTGGTCTGCTCCGTCAGGATTACCAATTTGAGTAGCTACATAAGCAGCTTTTTCTTGCATATAATTTCTAATACCTTCGGTAAAAGCAAACTGCATATCTGTATCGATATTCATTTTTATAACTCCATATCCAATAGATTCTCTAATTTCTTCTAAAGTAGATCCAGAACCACCATGAAAAACAAAATCGATAGTATTGTGAGCTACATTGTATTTTTTAGAAATATAATCCTGAGAATTTAATAAAATTTTCGGGGTTAATTTTACGTTTCCTGGCTTATAAACACCATGAACGTTACCAAATGCTGCTGCAATTGTAAATTGAGGAGAAACTTTTAATAACTCTTCATATGCATATGCAACTTCTTCTGGCTGCGTATATAATTTAGATACATCCACATCAGAATTATCTACACCGTCTTCTTCACCACCAGTTATTCCTAATTCAATCTCTAAAGTCATATCCATTTTACTCATACGAGCTAAATACGTTTTACAGATTTCTATATTTTCTTCTAAAGGCTCTTCAGATAAATCTATCATGTGAGAACTATATAAAGGGCTACCAGTTTCTGCAAAATGCTTTTCAGAAGCATCTAATAAACCATCTATCCAAGGTAATAATTTTTTTGCAGCATGGTCTGTGTGTAAAATAACAGGTACACCGTAAGCAAGAGCTAATTCATGTACATGTTTTGCACCAGCAATACCACCGGCAATAGCAGCTTTTTCACCTTCATTAGACAAACCTTTACCTGCATTAAATTGTGCGCCACCATTAGAAAACTGAATGATTACAGGAGCATTTAAATCTCTAGCAGTTTCTAAAACACCATTAATAGTGTTAGAACCTATTACATTCACTGCCGGTAATGCAAATCCTTTTTCTTTCGCTAGATTAAAAATTGCTTGTACTTCTTTTCCTGTTGCAACTCCAGGTTTAATGTTGTGACTCATATTGTTATATTTTAATTTGTAATTCCTTAATTTATCCAAAAATACTAAAAATAGGTGCTTTTTAGTTTGAAGAATACAGAAAATAACGAAAACGTTATAGAGTTTTAGCTAATTTTACTAAAAAGGATAATTGATTCCTATATTATATTCTGCGCTTGCAAAATTGTAGTTTTTAAACCACTTGTCGTTCTTTAAATAAGGCTCATACGTTTTAAAACCCATATCCAACCTTAGCACAAAAAAACTTAAATCATATCGCAGTCCAAAACCAGAGCCAATTGCAATATCTTCTAGTGAAGACAAACTATCAAACTTAGCATCTTGGTCTATAAAATCAGATCCTGAAATATCCCAAATATTACCAGCATCCATGAACATAGCACCTTTTAAACTACCTACTAAATCAAAACGATATTCTAGACTTGTTAAAAACTTAAAACTACCTACATTAAACTCTAAACCACTACTTCTGCTTCCTGGACCTAATTCATAAGTCTTCCAGGCCCTAATGTCATTAGACCCCCCTGCAAAATAACTCCTTGTAAAAGGAATATCTGAATTATCATAGGTGAAAATTCCTCCTAAAAAAGTTCTAACTCCAAATACTGAAGTTGCCCCAACATCCCAGAAACGCTTATATTCTAAATCAATTTTAAAATATTGTGCCAACGGAATCTTTAAGAGTGTCTTTTTATCATTCGCATTGTAACTTTTAGAAAACAACCCTAAAATATTTCCTGAATTAGAAATTCTTGCTTTTAAAAAAGAAAAATTATTATCTTTAAAGTCTATTTGGCTATTGTAGGTATACAAGTATGTAAGCGTAGGAATTAAAAAATCTGAGGTAACAATATTGTATCTATTCTGAATGTTTAAAACCGTGTTGTAATCAGCTACATTTGAAGCTCTAAAGCCTGCATCTGCAGCAACTATTTTTATAAAATCTAAAGATTCTGAAGCCTGTAAGTCTAAATTTGTTGCCAATGGAAAATAAGAAGTATTATTTGCAGTATCATAAATCTCTGCAACAGAATTTAAATTGGTGAATTCAGAACGATAAATATTAAAAAAACGATTTATATTCAAATTCTGAATATACTGTGTATTAAAAATCTCTAATTGAATCGTTTTCTTTTTAGTGTATTCCCATTTATAATCTGACAAAAATGTAAAGGTTTGCCTATCTAATCCTATATTTTTTTGAAGGCTTAATCCTAAAGAAAATAATGTTCTTGGAGACATTCTTTTTGGCACTAACTTACTCAACCCAAAAGGTGCAATAAGCCGAGGTATCTCTACAGAAGCATCTCCTCCAATTTCCCAACCAGGGCCATTATTGGCATTAAACCAAGAACCTAAAACAGATAATTTTAATAATTCCGCTCCTCTAAAAACATTTCTATCAATAAAAGAAAACTTAGCTGAAGTACCAATATTCCTTATATTAGAATGCGTTAATTCTGTTTCAAAACCTGTTGTAAATTTTTCTATAGGAGTCAAAAGTAAATCCATTTTCAATTGATCTCCTGAATTGTTAATAGGTGTAAACGAAATATTTGTAGTTTTAAAGTTTTTAAGTGATTTAAGGTGGTTTCTAGTTAAATTTCTAAGCGTGTCTTTAAAAACATCTCCAGGATTAAAAAAGATAGACGTAGCTAAATACTTAGGATTGTACTTTAGTTTGTCATGCGATAAAAAGTTAATGCCTTTGTACAATACAGAATGTTGCAGAGCTTCATCCTTTTTTGTGTGAGAATAATCTGTAACTACATTGATTTCTTTAATTCTATGTACTTTATAATCTTTCTTTATGTATTTTCCATCAACCTCCTCATAGCGATCTTTAGCAATTAAAAAATCTACATTTGTTTTATAATCTGCCCTGGTAGAATCTACATAAAAACCCAAAGCGGCGTCAGAAAAATGATAAACTCCACTATTCCTAAAGAGTTTTAACACATTACTAGCTTCTTGTCTAAAAATATTGTCGTTGTATTGATCTCCACTTTTTAACAAAGAACGTATTCCAGCATCTTTATAAATAGAGTCTAAAACTACAGACTCTATTTTCAACTTAATAGTATCTAGCATTGTTGGTTTTCCTTTGCGTATCCGGTATTCTATTGTTGCTTTTTTCTTAATAGTATCTCTATTAATTTTAGAAATTGTTTGAGATTCAAAATACCCTTTAGTTTTGTAATAAGCCTCTAAATTGTCTGAAGTTCTTTGTACTTTATTTTCACTTATAATTACTGGAGCATCATAACTTAAAAACCATTTATTTAATTTAATTAATGTATTTGCATACACAATACTCTGTTTTTCTGAAAAGATACTTTTAACAAATTTATATTTATTTGGATGCTTATTGGCCCATTTTAATGCTGTTTTTGGCTTATCATGATTCCCTAAATTATGAAAATACAAACCAATTGGGGCTCCAAGCAGCTTTGGATTGGGCTTTTGAAGTATGAATTTTTCTAACTCGGCGCTCTTATCTCTTGCGCTATCTACAAAAACATAATTTTGCGAAAGCATATATTCATTCTCGGCAACATGTTTTGTAGAATTACAAGCAACAAAAAATAAAATAAGTAGAAAGTAAAAAGAAAGTTTTTTCATTACTTTAGCCATACATTTAACATCAAAAATAGTATTTTTCAACGGTTTATTTCCAATTAGACACAATTAATGAGTATCTCCAAAAATCAACTAAAATTAATAACAAGTTTATCGCAGAAAAAGTATAGACAAAAGCATGATTTATTTATTGCAGAAGGTATAAAAGTGTTGAATGAATTATTAAATTCAACTTTTGAGATTGAAACCTTATTTTGCACAGATGATTTTGAGACTACTATTTCTGAAAAAAAAGTTGTTAGAATTTCTGAAACTGAATTAAAAAAAGTGAGTACACTCAAATCTCCTAACAAAGCTTTAGGTGTTTTTAAAATTCCTAAAGAAAAAGCGGTGAAAAATTCTGGTTTAACCATTGCTTTAGATGCTATTAATGACCCTGGTAATCTCGGAACAATTATACGTTTATGCGATTGGTTTGGTGTTACGCAATTGGTGTGTTCTAAGGATACTGTAGATTGCTATAATCAAAAAGTGGTGCAGGCCTCTATGGGATCTTTAACTCGTGTTTCGATTCATTATACAGATTTAGAGAACTATATAACTAAAAGTAATTTAGATACCTTTATTGCAGATATGGATGGTGAAAATGTATATAAAACTAAATTACCAAAAGAAGGAATTCTCATAATGGGTAACGAAGCAAACGGAGTTTCAGAAGAAATTAAATCTTTACTTCAGTATAAAATATCAATTCCAAGATTTGGAGAAACACAGGAAACTGAAAGTTTAAATGTTGCTACCGCGACTGCTATTTTATTAAGTGAATTTAAACGTGGTTATTAAGTTTTAGTAGCTAATTTTTCGAGTTTAACTTAAAATTACTTACTCAAATGCAAAATTCAAGAAAACCCCTCTTGTGCCCATAAAATTTACAGGAGCCGTCCATCTACTATTGAGGTCATTGTCATATTTAATTTCGTTATTCATTGCAAATACGCCACGAATTGATGGAGAGAACTTAAAATAATATAAGTAAAAATCTACACCTACTCCGATCTCATACATGAAATTATGAGTTTTCATTCTAAATTCTCCTGCAGAATTATCTTCTTGATTCTTTTCATTACTAGAGAAATTATAATCATAAGAAACCCCTCCTAAAATATAGGGTCTTATGTTCTTATATCTATTTGTGCTAAATTTAAACACAAAAGGAACATGCAAGTAAGTTGAACCTATTTCTCTAATACTATCTTGTGGTATTGAAGAATTTATTAAATGATTGAATACTATTTTTTTAGTATTACTTACCAAACCGGGTTCTAAACGTAAATTTAAATTTTTATGCAAACGTAAATCTGCAATTAAACCTACATTAAACCCACCATTTACGACTACTGTTACATTAGGTTTGTCGTAAAAACTGCCAGGAAAATCAGGATTAGGAATTTGTTTATCCGTAAAATTTAATTTAAAATCATTCTGATTTATTCCTAAGTAAAATCCGTAATGTATTAATTTTCTATCAAAAGTTGGTATATATTCTACACGTTCTGTTTGCGCAAAAAAAGCGGTAGCTGTTAATAGAAAAAATCCAATAATTAAGACTCTTTTACTCATAATTATTTACGTGCAGTATAAATTGTTGCAACTCCAAAAGTTACAGGCTTGTGTTCTGTAGTGTTAAACCCATTTTTTTGTAAAATATTGTTGAATGCTTCTCCAAAAGGAAAAGAGTTTGCAGATTCAGATAAGTAAGAATAGGCAACTTTATCTTTAGAAAATAATCTACCAACAATTGGTAAGAATAAATTTGTATATAATTCATATCCTTGTTTAAAGGGAAATTTTACAGGATTTGAAGTTTCGAGAATCACCAAAACTCCTGTAGGTTTTAAAACTCTTGCAATTTCTTTAATTCCTTTATCTAAATTCGCAAAGTTTCTAACCCCGAAAGAAACTGTAATCGCATCAAAAGTATGGTCTTCAAAAGGCATTTCTTCAGAATCAGCAACAATCATTTCTATTTTATCAGAAAGGTTTGCTTTAGCTATTTTTTCTTTTCCAACATTTAACATTCCTGGAGAAATATCTAAACCTACAATTCTATCCGGTTTTAAATGGGCCATCATTAAAGCTAAATCTCCTGTTCCTGTAGCAATGTCTAAAATGTGCTTCGAATTGTTCTCTCCAACAATCTTCACTACTTTTTTGCGCCACTTTATATCAATACCTAAAGAAATAATTCTATTTAAACCATCATAATTGCCAGAAATAGCATCGAACATTTTTGCTACTTGCTCTTTTTTCCCTAATTCAGAATCCTTGTATGGTTTAATTATTTTTGACATATTATTTAGCTTTGGGCTATTCGCAATTTGCTTTTCACCAAATTTGTTATCCATTAATTGCAACCACTTCATTAATCATGTTTGGCAACATTTCTTTTAATAAATTTTCTATTCCATTTTTTAATGTTGCTGTAGAAGATGGACAACCACTGCAAGCACCCTGTAATACTACACTTACTACTTTATTTGCTTCATCATATGATCTAAAAGCAATATTACCTCCATCACTAGCAACTGCTGGTTTTATGTATTCATCGAGAATGTCTACAATCTGTGCAGAGATGCCTTCTAAAACTACTTTTGGTGCTGCTACATTATTTTCTGTAGCTATAGTTTCTTCTTTTGGCAACTCCTTAATAATTATTTTACCATCCGCTAAATACTCACGAATAAATGTTCTTACCTCTCCGTAGACATCATTCCATTCTACCATATCGTATTTAGTAACGGAAATATAATTGTCTGAAATAAACACTTCTTTTACAAATGGAAAGTTAAAAATTGCTTGCGCTAAAGGTGATGATGCGTTTGCTTCATCTATATTTTTAAACTCAACATCTGTTTGCGTTAATGCTTTATTTACCCCAAACTTCATTACTGCAGGATTTGGCGTCACTTCAGCGTACACTTCAATAGCTTCTTTTTTTGAAGTTCTTTCCTCGTTTACAACTATATTTCCGTCACTTATATAGGCTTCTATCTGCTCTTTTACCTCTTCTTGTACGTCTAGCCATTCTAAAATATCAAAACGTTGAATAGCAATAAAATTAGCAGTAATAAATACTTTTTTTACAAATGGTAAATAAAATAATTCTTGAGCCAAAGGAGAGTTTTTAGCTTCATCTATATTGTTAAACTCATAACTACCGCCATTAATTAAAATAGCAGTGCTATTAAATTTAAGAATGGTGTTATTTGTAGTTTCTTGTATGGTAATTTTAGTATCTGACATATTCTAAAAATTGAATTGCAAAATTAAGGGAAAAAAGATAGATAAGATTATTTTATGGAGATAAAATGGAGACGCTACCAAAAATGATTTTTTTTAATATCAAATCTGGCAGCGTCTTATTTTTTAAGTTATTAGAATCTACAAATTTATTGAAACTGTAGCTGTGAAAACTCTATTATCTATCGATAAATTTGCTGAGTTTACATTATAACCGGTATAAAAATTATAAGGTGCAGTTCTATTATTATTACTGTAAGCAAAATCTAATTTAAAATTCCCGAAATTATAACCTCCACCATATGAATACCCTGCTATATTATCCGAATCTAATGCTATTCTATCTGGGCTTTGTTCAAACTTATAACCTCCTCTTAAACTAAGTCTTTCAAAACGCCATTCTGAACCTATATTAAGGGCGTGTGTTTTTCTTAATTCATTTTGAAAAAATTGATTTTCCTCTGAAAAATCTGCATTTGACAATTTCATATTTTGGTAATTTTTATTGACATAGTCAATACTCAATAAGCCTTTTTTACCAAAAATAATAGCTGCACTTGCTGTTAATTTACTAGGAGTTTTTAATCTAAAAACAAACCTTTGAGAAGGATAATAACCTCCAGATGTATTGTCATAGATAATAGGATTATTGCTTACTAGTACCTCTAAATCTCCCGTAAAACCGTCATTATCTACAATGTTAGACTCTTCTAAAACCTCTGTAAACATTGTAGGCGTTTGATATGAAAGGCCAAATCTAAAGTTTTGATGTGCTTTATAAATAAATCCCAAATTCAAAGAGACACCTGAACTAGTTATAAAATTTTCTTGATACAAGTTTGCATCTAACGTATTTCCAGATCCATCATTATTAAACTCTACCAAAGTAGCAAGCTGACTAAAATTTAAGTCATAAAAATTTAAACTAGCACCAAGATATAAGCTGTTCTTATACACTGACGAAAAAGCGATATTCATTTCACTTATCTCCCCTAAATAGTCATTAAAAAAACGCTGCTCTTCGGCTATGTTATAATTAATAATTGGTTCATTTTCATCTAAAGGAAAATTTGTAAAAGTTGCAATTCCACTGTTTCCTGCAACATTAAAGCTATTAGCAAAGTCTTTAGTTATTCTATAATTAAAGCCAAGTACAAAATTATTCCAATCAGATTTGTGAGCATTTTTAAAAACAAAAACTGCTCCAGCTTGAGATATATTTAAAAATTGATCTTGATTATTCGCGTTCGAGCCATAATAGTTTGAAATTATATTTGTTTGTCTAGAATTTAAAGAACCCGAAAAAGCACTATTATTAAAAACAGACAAACCTGCTGGATTTATATTAACTGCGGACATATCTCCTCCCAATGCTCCAAAAGCGCCACTCATAGCAGTAAATCTAGCCGTACCATTTCCATCATCCTGCGAAAAAAGCAAAGCTAAATCTTGGTAACCTAAAGATTGACCATAAGACATTATAATAACAGCGAAAAACGCTATTGTAGTTGTTATTTTTTTCATTTTAAGGTTTTCTAATTATTTAGGATATTAATTACCTCGGGATCTGCTTGAAGATGAACTTCTAGCTGAACTACCTTTTGATGAAGATGAACTTCTACTAGAACTACTTCTTGATGAAGATGAACTTCTAGAAGGTGTACTTCTTGTATAACTTTTTCTCGTTGAAGATGAACTTCTAGATGGTGTACTTCTTGTATAACTTTTTCTCGTTGAAGTTGAAGTTCTATTCGGTACAGTTCTCTTAGCACTTCTTGTTGTTGAAGTTGCTTTTCTAGATGGAGTAGTTTTCGCAGATCTTCTCTTTTTTAATGAAGTAGTAGAAGTATTCGTAGGATTTATAGGATTTATAATAGAAGTAAATCTTTTACTAGAAATCGCGCTTTCGGCACTTCTTCTTGAAGAACTAAGCCTTGTCGTATTAACTTTTCTTCTAGAAACTGTAGAAGAATTTCTAGTTCTTATATTATCTCTAGAATAGAAATTATTATAAGTAGATCTTCTACCATATCTGCTATTACTGTTATACCTATTGTTATTATATAAATTTCCAAATCCGTTATTATAACCACCATACATGCCCCATCCATATGCTAAGTTATTATGGTAAGAATTCCAAAAAGGATTATTGCCCCAGTTATTAAATCCGTTATTCCAACCCCAACCATTGTTCCAACCCCATCTATTTCTATAACCCCAATTATTAAATCCCCTATTGTTCCATCCAAAGTTATTCCATCCAAAATTATTCCAGTAAGAACCATTATTATTGTTATTGATATACACAACTACATCGTTATTATCATTGTTCCCCCAAGACGGATTTGTATTATAACTTAAGTCATCTTCTTCATAAGAGTTATCTGGAGAGTTATACGAATCTACATCTGTAAAAATAGTTTCTTCGTCTAAGTCTTCAAGGCGCTCTAGCTCATTTGTAAAATAATTTTCATTATAATTATTGTAGCCTTTTTGGTCTAAAATAACTACCTTTTTTCCTGTCTGAGTGCTTGTATCGCTATCATAAACACCATCATTATTGTAAGCACTTTGATAAGTACCACAAGAAGATAGCAGTAAATTAACCACACATATTAAGATAAATTGATTTGTATTTCGGAATTTATATGACAGTTTCATAGGCCTCATTTTTTAGTAAACATTAGTTTTATAGAAAAATTGTTAAACAAAAAAACCAAACTTTAACCAGTCTCTAACCTTTTTATAGTAATTTTGTTTTGTTTTTATATAAATACAAAAACAATCTTTTAACATATATTTCACTTTAAAGGTAACAATTTTTGTGCCAAACTTTTAATTATGAGTAAACATTTAACGAAAAGAGCAGACGATTATTCTAAATGGTATAACGAGCTAGTTGTAAAAGCAGATTTAGCTGAAAACTCTGCGGTAAGAGGTTGTATGGTAATAAAACCTTACGGATATGCTATTTGGGAAAAAATGCAGGCAGAGTTGGATAGAATGTTTAAAGAGACAGGCCATGAAAACGCCTATTTTCCACTATTTGTTCCTAAAAGTTTGTTTGAAGCTGAAGAAAAAAATGCAGAGGGCTTTGCAAAAGAATGTGCAGTTGTAACGCATTACAGACTGCAGAATGATCCTGACAAACCAGGTAAATTAAGAGTAGATCCTGAAGCAAAATTAGAAGAAGAGTTAGTAGTTAGACCAACTTCTGAAGCTATTATTTGGAATACATATAAGGGATGGGTTCAATCTTATAGAGACTTACCTTTATTAATAAATCAATGGGCAAATGTTGTACGTTGGGAAATGCGTACACGTCTATTTTTAAGAACTGCAGAATTTTTGTGGCAAGAAGGGCACACGGCACATGCAACGAAAGCAGAGGCAGTTAGTGAAGCACAACAGATGCAAGAAGTATATGCAACTTTTGCAGAAGATTTTATGGCAATGCCAGTAATAAAGGGATATAAGTCTGATAGCGAGCGTTTTGCTGGTGCAGAAGACACTTTAACTATTGAAGCTTTAATGCAAGATGGAAAGGCATTGCAAGCTGGGACAAGTCATTTTTTAGGACAAAATTTTGCAAAAGCATTTGATGTAAAATTTACGACTAAAGAAGGAAAGAAGGAACATGTTTGGGCGACCTCTTGGGGTGTTTCTACACGTTTGATTGGCGGCTTAATTATGACGCATTCAGATGATAATGGTTTAGTACTCCCTCCAAGATTAGCTCCAATTCAAGTTGTAATTGTGCCTATCTATAAAGGTGAAGAACAATTAGAAGCTATTTCTGAGAAAGTAGCCGTCTTTGTAAAAGAATTACGTAAAAAGGGTGTTTCTGTAAAGTTTGATGATCGAGATACTTACAGACCAGGTGCAAAATTTGCCGAATATGAATTAAAAGGAGTTCCTGTTAGAATTGCAATTGGAAAAAGAGACTTAGAAAATGGTACTGTAGAAATTGCCAGAAGAGATACTTTAGAAAAACAAACAGTTGCTCAAAATGATGTTGTAGATTTTGTAAGTAACCTTTTAGAAGAAATTCAAGACAACTTATTCCAAAAAGCAATAGATTTTAGAACAGAGCACACCACTTCTGTGTATAATTTTGAGGAATTTAAAACAGCTATAGCAAATAAAGGCGGCTTTGTTTCTGCTCATTGGGATGGAACAGAAGAAACCGAAAACAAGATTAAAGACCTAACAAAAGCAACCATTAGATGTATTCCTAATGACGCGAAAGAAGAAATTGGAACATGTGTATTTAGCGGAAAACCTTCCTCTAAAAGAGTGCTTTTTGCGAAGGCGTATTAAATTTAAAAAAAAATGCATTTTTTTTTCAAAAATTATTGCACAATTTAAAAAACGTTGTATATTTGCACCCGCAATTGAGGCATACTTAATTGTTCTGGTCCGTTCGTCTAGGGGTTAGGACGCATGGTTTTCATCCATGTAACACGGGTTCGATTCCCGTACGGACTACAAAAGTTTTAATAAAAAAACGAAACAAGAAATTATGGCAAATCACAAGTCAGCATTAAAGAGAATTAGAAGTAACGAAGCTAAAAGATTACGTAACAAGTATCAACACAAAACGGCAAGAAATGCTGTTAGAGATTTGCGTATATCAGAAGACAAGAAAGAAGCAGAAGGTAAGTTAAATACTGTAATTTCTATGTTAGATAAATTAGCTAAGAACAATATTATTCATAAGAATAAAGCAGCCAATTTAAAATCTCAATTGACAAAGCACGTATCTGCAATGTAAGATTTTACATTTTGGTAAAAAACTAAGAACTCTGAATATTTATATTCAGAGTTTTTTATTGTTTATAATTTAAATGAGCATCACCTATTTACAGTCTCAAATTTAAAAGCCTTAGAGGCAACTTAAAAGTATTATAAGATAACGTAAGAAATTAATTTTACAAGCATTACATCTTAACACCCTCTACCAATCATAGCCTTTATGTGCATCTAATCTTATAAATATAAAGAGTAAGATTGTAAAACCCCAAAGAGATGACCCACCATAACTAAAG
>Ga0308009_10000338_pt1 | contig 36921 bp, 33 predicted proteins | sample Neamet127_FD_203134 | JGI IMG/M metagenome (GOLD analysis project Ga0308009, IMG submission 203134) | Marine microbial communities from water near the shore, Antarctic Ocean - #127 | ecosystem: Environmental > Aquatic > Marine > Unclassified | place: Southern Ocean | collected 2014-07-24 | reverse complement strand
GTTGGAAAATAAGATAGTGGCGACTCGCTCCTCACCGCCGAGCTCGATCGGGTTATTGAGCAGCTGCACTGCAAACCCCGCCCAACAGGTCACGAACCCTTTCCTTCTCTGCAAGACCCCGGGCCATCGAATTGACTGAATCGGCGGCATTCAACAACTGCAGCCAGGGCCCCACTAGCATGTCCATGCCCTGAGTTTCGATATCGATGATGACCTGTCCATCGGGATCGACTATTAGCAGCATTAGTTGGCGAGCAGTTCACACTAGGTGTTTTTCTAGTGCCTTTCTGACTTCGGCGGGAAAGAATCCTCGGGACACTAGGAATCTGGATAGTTTTGCATGCTCTTTAGAACCGAAGCCTAGTGGCTCGTGGCTTCGAAGCTTCTTGGCGGCTAGCAGATCCGCTGAAATTTGCCAATGCTCGTCAGTTTTGACGAGATATTTACCCACAACCATCTCACTCACTTGTCTGCCAGCTAAATCAGCACGTATGTGCAGGTAGGCAAATCCTCGAGACTTACGATACCTCACGTAAGATTCCGTGAAGCGGTCATCCGACTGCAAATTCTCAGCCTTCAGGGCATCAAGCACCTCGACTAGCAAATCACTATCCGACTCCGGAAATTTCTTATTCAGTTTTTGGGTAAGTTCATAAAAAGATTGTTCCCGACGGGCCAGATAGTCCATTGCGGCCCGCCGGAGAACAGGGACATCGTTACAAGGTGTAGTCTCGGACACCTTTTTTTTCTTACAGCGACTAGCGCTTTCTAATTTATAAGATCTATCCAATTTACCCGATCCATCAAATAGCCTTCATTACCAGAAGAAACAGCGCTCATTGATAGCGGAGGCATCAGAGTCTACCGCTCTAGCTGCTCTTCTGCGCGTCAGCTAAAACTATTACGTCATCATCATTAGCTGGCGTCTCTTCTGAGTTAGCTGCCTCTTCGGTATCGCCACCTAATAGCTGAGCACGAATCTGCAATTCGATTTCTTCGGCGATATGCGGGTTCTCTTTCAGGAATACAGCGGCATTCTTCTTGCCCTGGCCAATCTTCTCGCCTTTGTAGGCGTACCAAGCGCCAGATTTCTCGACCAAGCCTTGCTTGACGCCTAGGTCGACAATCTCACCGAGGTGAAAGATTCCCTTACCGTACATGATCTGAAATTCTGCCTGCCTGAACGGTGGCGCTACCTTGTTCTTAACAACCTTTACTCGCGTCTCGTTACCAACGACCTCGTCGCCTTCTTTGATCGAGCCGATGCGACGAATATCCAACCGCACAGAGGAATAGAATTTAAGTGCGTTACCACCGGTAGTGGTTTCTGGAGAACCGAACATGACGCCGATCTTCATGCGGATTTGGTTGATAAAGATAACTAAGGTATTCGAGTTCTTGATATTGCCCGTCATCTTTCTGAGAGCCTGAGACATCAGTCGAGCCTGCAGCCCCATATGAGTGTCGCCCATGTCGCCTTCGATCTCAGCCTTAGGTGTCAACGCGGCGACGGAATCGATTACTACAACATCTACTGACCCGGAACGCACAACCATGTCACAGATTTCTAGCGCTTGCTCACCGGTGTCCGGTTGGCTCACGAGTAGGTTGTCGACATCGACACCCAGATTACCGGCATAGATAGGATCGAGTGCGTGTTCAGCGTCGATGAATGCACAAGTACCGCCGGCCTTCTGCGCCTCGGCGATAACCTGCAGTGTTAATGTGGTCTTACCGGAGGACTCTGGCCCGTATATTTCAACGACCCTGCCTCGCGGAAGACCGCCTATGCCTAGCGCGATATCTAGCCCTAATGAACCAGTAGAAATAGCTGGAATCGGTTCGCGATCGGTATCTCCGAGTCGCATCATAGAGCCCTTACCAAATTGTCGCTCGATTTGCGCCAGTGCCGCAGCGAGTGCCTTTTCTTTACTGCTGTTATCTTCAATCATCTTAATTTCCTTGTGTTTAAATTCACAACTGAAGCCTGGTTCCGTGAGTAAAGCAGTTGTCGGGTTTCCCCTTATACTCAGTTTCCTGAGCCCTTTTAAATAGTAGCCTGTCCCCTGCTACTTACTAAATTTTCTGTCATCTTTCTAGGTCCACGCTTCAACGATCCCCTCACAGACTCATTGATACTCAGTTCCATCAGCTTTTCCGCTAGGCGCTCACTGTTTATCTGGTGGCTCGAACTCGATGTTACTCCCGTGACCATCGATGGGCCCACAGCGGGTAACATCGAGTTCAGCCATAAATCGTATAGTCCTGTCGTTGTAGTGCCGATCGACCCCAATTTTGCAGAGGTAGTATTTGTTGAACCACCTGCTAAATTTCTTGAAGGACTGCTAACTGTGCTTCCAATTAAACTATGCATCGTCTTAACCTAATTCTATTAATTTGAGCTATTGCTTATTTTCTCTGGCCTTCGGCCTTTTGCCAAAACACTGTATATACGAACAGTTCAAATTTAAACAAATTTATACTGTATATACAACCAGTATATTGGCAAAAAAGGAAATTCCTTTAGGTTTTTTATCAATCAATTAACAGAAGGCAGCCTTCCAATGCAGCAAGGACCGTTGCACACCTGACCGCCTCTCTGTCGCCGCTGAAATGAAAGCAGCGAGCTAGACTCGTATCTTCCCACTGCCAGGAAATCCAGACCGTGCCTACCGGTTTATCTTTCGAGCCACCATCTGGCCCGGCTATACCGCTGACAGCAACTGCTAGATTTGCTCTACTACCTTGAATAGCTCCCGCGGTCATGGCGAGCACGACTGCCTCGCTCACTGCGCCCGGGCCCTCGATACCGAACAATGCCGGAGGAACGTTTAACAAGCGCTGCTTCGCCTCATTGGAGTAGGTGACGAAGCCGCTATCGAACCAGGCGGAACTCCCGCTGAGCGCGGTAAGCGATTGAGAAATCCATCCACCAGTGCAGGATTCGGCGGTCGATATAATCAGTTTTTTTGCGAGGAGTTTGTCCGCAAGTTGTTGGACAAGTTTGGAAATCGGGCTAGAAAGCGAATCTGACATACATTCATATTAGCGACTTCGACGGTTGATGTGAACCACGATTAAGCCGTCGCAGCCGATCTTTTGCATGCCCTTCCCGCGTCACTGTTTTGCCCCTGTGAAGAAAGCAATTTAGCTGTGCCACCGCTTCGCCAAACCGTGTAGAATTCTCAAATACAGCAACGAAGAATAAGAACAAAACTCACCTCATTCAAACAATGCAGTAGTTAGCCATTTGACCGACGCGCAAACACACACCCCCATGATGCAGCAATTTTTGCGCATCAAAGCACAGCATCAAGACAGCCTGTTGTTCTATCGCATGGGCGATTTTTATGAGCTTTTTTTCGAAGATGCAAAGAGCGCGTCCAATATTCTAGGCATCACACTCACCGCACGCGGCAAAGCTGCCGGCGAGCCTATTCCAATGTGCGGCATTCCCTATCATGCGGCGGACCGTTATCTAGCAAAACTCGTTGAAGCTGGGGTCTCAATCGCGATCTGTGAGCAGATCGGAGACCCTGCCACAAGCAAGGGTCCGGTTGAGAGACAGGTGGTTAGAATCATTACGCCGGGGACGGTTAGCGATGAAGCCCTGCTCGACGAACACCGCGACAATTGCCTGCTGGCTATCAGCGCGACGGCAAGCGCCACCGGCACGCAAAAAACCTACGGTATCGCCTTCATGAATATAAGCAGCGGTAGGTTTGTGCTCAGTGAGTTGCAAAGCCTCGATGCACTGACATCGGAGATAGGCCGCATTCAGCCGGCCGAGATACTCCTACAAGAAGAGTTAACTGAGGTTGAGGCGGCTCTCAATCATCCGGCGAAACGCCAGCGACCGATATGGGAGTTCGAGATTGAAAACGCGAATCGAACCCTCACAGAGCATTTCAATACGCGCGACCTCGCAGCTTTCGATTGCCAGGATCTAAGCGCTGCTTTGCAGGCCGCCGGCTGCCTCATTCAATACGCGAGGGAAACACAGAAATCGGACCTGCCGCATATTCAAGGCATACAGGTAGAGCGTCAGGAAGATAGCGTCATTTTGGATGCAGCCAGTCGCCGCAATCTCGAGTTGGATATCAATCTAGCCGGAGGTAAAGACAACACGCTGCTCTCGGTCATCGACCGCACAGCTACTACGATGGGCAGCCGCCTACTCTCGCGCTGGATCAATAGGCCGCTTCGCGATCGAGCGCAGTTGCAACTACGGCAACAGGCTGTCGCCACATTGAAAAGAGACTTCCGTTTTGAGGCACTGTGTGAGGTATTAAAGACCATAGGTGACCTGGAACGTATCATCGCTAGACTGGGATTACGCTCGGCGCGGCCGCGCGATCTCGCAAAGCTGCGTGATGGCCTCTGTCAACTACCTGAACTACAGCGGCAGCTAACCAAAATGACACCGACCTACGTTGGCGAACTAGCGAAGCGCATCGGGGAATATCCGCAGCACAGTGAACTATTAACTCGCGCCGTAAAAGAAAACCCGCCTGTGGTTATTCGCGAGGGAGGTGTGATCGCCGAAGGTTACGATGCCGAACTCGATGAACTGCGTAATCTGAGTAGCAACGCGGGACAATATCTTATCGATCTCGAACAGCGAGAGAAAGAACGCACTGGCATAAGTACACTCAAGGTCGGTTACAACCGCGTGCACGGCTACTACATCGAAATTAGTAAGGGTCAGGCTAACACCGAACTGCCTGCAGAATACGTTCGCCGCCAGACACTGAAGAACGCCGAGCGTTTCATCACACCCGAATTGAAAGAATTCGAAGACAAAGTGTTAAGCGCGCGCAGTAAATCTTTGAGTCGCGAGAAAGCCCTCTATGATTCATTGCTAGAAGAACTCGCTACCCAACTCACCGAACTAATCGCCAGCGCCGAGGCCCTTGCCGAGCTAGATGTGCTCAACTGCTTTGCTGAACGCGCCGTGAACCTTGAATACTGTGAACCCGAGTTAAGCGATGAACCGGGAATAACTATAGAGGGGGGCAGACACCCAGTCGTGGAGAAAGTCACTAGCGACAATTTCGTCGCCAACGATCTCTGCCTAAACCTTACTCAGAAGATGCTAATCATTACCGGACCGAATATGGGCGGTAAGTCTACTTATATGCGACAGACAGCCCTAATCGTACTGCTCGCCTTATGCGGTAGCCATGTGCCGGCTGCAGCGGTAAAGCTCGGGCCCATCGATAGAATCTTCACTCGCATCGGCTCATCCGACGACCTCGCCGGCGGTCGCTCTACTTTCATGGTGGAAATGACCGAAACAGCGAATATTTTGCACAACGCGACAAAAGATAGCCTGGTTCTTATGGACGAGATCGGCAGAGGTACTAGCACCTTCGACGGACTATCTCTGGCATGGGCCGCCTCGGTCTATATCGCAGAGCAGGTTAAAGCCTACACCCTATTTGCTACACACTACTTTGAGCTTACCATTCTGCCTGAGACCTTCGAGACGATCGTTAACGTGCACCTAGATGCAATTGAGCATGACAATGGCATCGTATTCCTACATGCCGTCAAAGCGGGCCCTGCCAATCAGAGTTATGGCCTACAGGTAGCACAGTTAGCCGGTATACCACGCCCGGTTATCGAGAAGGCACGTGAAAAACTGCAGCAATTGGAGAATGAGGCGCCAGCCAGCACTATAAGCTCCTCTGCATCCCCTGCTGCGCTCTCAGCTGTCGCCGACTCGCCTTTTCAGAGTGAGATGTTCGCTACTGTGGCGCATCCAGCAGTGGACTTTCTACAGAGGCTGGAGGTTGATGACATCACCGCGAAAGAAGCGCTGAAGATTCTCTATGAGCTAAAACAGAAAGCAGATAGCTTGAATGCAGGGCCTAAATAAAAAACTCACGCAATAAATCCTCCAGCTCAATGGAAAACTGCCGAAAAAAGCTGATAGAATGCACGCCGCGAAGCCGCGCCATTACCCGCTAAAAGGCGGCTCAAAGGTGACCAAGCCCAGCGATGAGCCAGATTGGCGCAATTAAAAAGATTGGCCAGAATTACCAGAATCAAAGGTTTGGAGATAGCATGACATTCATAGTAGGTGATAATTGTATACTCTGTAAGCACACTGACTGTGTTGAAGTATGCCCGGTAGACTGTTTCTACGAAGGACCTAACTTTCTGGTAATTCATCCCGACGAGTGCATAGATTGCGCTCTATGCGAACCAGAGTGCCCGGTTGATGCAATCTACGCGGAAGACGAACTGCCCGAAGACCAACAGGGTTTTCTTGCCTTGAATGCCGAGCTAGCGGAAGTTTGGCCCAACATCACCGAGAAGAAAGATGCTCTTCCCGATGCTGAACAATGGACTGACAAGAAACAAAAGCTGCAATTCTTAGAGCGCTAGTCACTGGCACCAACTCGCACTGGTTCCATTTGAGTCCCCAGAGAACAAACAATAACGCAGACCTCAGTCTGCGTTATTGTTTGTTCTGCATTTACTTATAAAACCAATTTTAGATGGCAACTATTTCGAAGGCAGCAATCTCGACGGGTCCACCGAATCCCCAGCTTCACGAATCTCAAAGTGCAACATAGCTACGCCAGAAGAATTTTCACCCACCTCGGCTATCTTCTCTCCCGCACGCACTCGACTCCCCTCGTTCACCAACATGCGGCTATTGTGCGCATAGGCACTGAGGTAGCGATCGCTGTGCCGAATGATGATCAAGTCTCCAGAACCTTGAATGCCGCGACCAGAATAGACCACATCACCATCGCCGGCGGCTAGCACCGCATCGCCGACATTGCCGCTTATATCCAGGCCCTTGCTGACCCCTGATTGAAAGCCTCTAACCAATCGCCCCTGATGCGGCCACTGCCAACTTATAGCCCGCGGTGTGCTGGTAACCGGCTGACGCAACACCGAACCCGATGTACCACCCCCTGCTCTCGACCGCGCCACCGAATTATTACCAACGGCCGTGCCTAGGTTCGCTGTTGATACTGCACTGCCACCACGCACTATGTTGTTCAAATCTAGGTTGATTTCTTGATCGACAAATATTGTATAGGGCGGATTCAGTCCATTGACAATAGCTAGACTGCGGAAATCAAGATCGTACTGAAAAGCAATTGAGAACAGCGTATCCCCGGGACGCACAAGATGCGACGCTGGCCCAGCCCTATTGATATTCGAACTGCTTAGGTTAGAACCAGTGCCACCAACACCACTGGAAATAGAACCACGCTGAATAGGTTGAGACTGAGTGCCACCCGCCTCTGAGTTCGACGAAAACACCTCCGGCGCAGAAATAACCTGTTGCTCACCCAGCTCTGATATCGGCGCCTGATATCCTCCCCCACAGGAAGCGAGCAGCAATGAGCAACTCGCTATTAGGAGGACACTGAATTGTCGATGCAGGGAATTCATATTAGTTAGAGCTTTCCGATGGCTTCGTTGCAAATACTACTTGCAGTAATACAACAACTACAACGCCTAGCACAAGACACACTAATGCAGGCAGGAGCATCGTGTAGCCTTCCCCTACCTCCGCTTGTGCCTGTTGCCAGGGCCAGAGTGCCGATATCGAACCTAGTAACATCCCCGTAATGAATCCGTAGCTCAACTCATGATGGGCGCGAAGCAACCAAGACAAAACTCGAGAAAAAGCGAGCAGGCCGACGCCACAGCCAAGCATGAAGGCGAGGATATAAGGCAGATCGAAACCAAGCAGTGCACCCAGAATAAATTCATACACGCCTAACAATAATAGAATAAAGGCACCCGATAGACCGGGCAATATCATCGCGCTAATCGCTATAGCGCCACTAAAAAAAACGTAGATATGCGATAACTCTGCAGAGCGCGGAGTAATAAAACCTATCGACATCGCTAGCAAAAATCCCAGAAACAACGCAAGGATGTTTTGCCAAGTGCGAAGCGAAAATTCATTTCGCAGTAAGGCGCTAGATGCTAATACCATGCCGATAAAAAATGCCATTAGCGGGACAAAATAATTTTCTAAAAGGAATAGCATCGTATTCGCCGAGATCAACAGCCCGCACAGAATTCCCAGAGCGAGGATAAGCAAGAACGTTCCGTTGATATGCTGCCAGAACGCCTTGAATTGACCGGTAAAGAAAAGCCCGCACGCGCGCAGATCGACGGCGCGAATAGAAAACACGAGCTGATCATAAATTTTCGTAATGACTGCAATAGTACCGCCTGAAATGCCGGGGACAGAATCACCGAGCCCCATGGCGACGCCCTTCAAGAACAACATCACTTTTGAGCGATGGGCCGCCATTGGGCTGGTGGCTTTATGCGTCTGTATGCTTGAGTTGTCGGACATGATCAAGCCATTGGGGAAGTGTTTTGAATGAACAAATTCTTAGTTCTGTAGTTGACCAACTAAAAGTGGGACGAAACGCACAGATTCCAGCACTTGCGCAGTAAAGTCTTTGCCGTGCCGTGTGATCAGTTGTAATTCCTGCCGATCGTCGCCACCCACGGGTATAACCAAGCGCCCACCGTCCTTTAACTGCTCAAATAACTCGCGCGGAACCTGCTGCGGAGCCGCTGTAGTAATGATGGCATCATAAGGGCCATTGTTCGTCCAACCCGCGCTGCCATCTCCGTGTCGGTAATTAATATTGCGCAGCTTAAGCAGCTTAAGGTTTTTCTTAGCTCGATCAAGCAGTGGCTTGATGCGCTCAACGGTGTAGACAGTCTTCGCCAACTGCGCCATTACTGCGGTCTGATATCCGCACCCAGTTCCGATTTCCAACACCGTGTCTATCGAGCCGCTCTTCAGCAAAGCCTCCGTCATCTTGGCGACAACATAGGGCTGCGAAATTGTTTGGTTGTGACCAATAGGCAGGGCCACATCCTCATAGGCTCGATGGGCGAGCGCCTCGTCAAGAAATATGTGCCGTGGCGTGGAGCGGATAATGTCCAACACCTCCATGCTGCTAATTCCCTGGTCGATCAATCTACCCAGTAGTCGCTCTCGTGTGCGCTGAGACGTCATCCCAATGCCGCTTAGATTTGGTTTACCGCTTCCACTGCTGCTCAAGTCAAATATCCTTTGTAATATCTTTTCATCAACTCGTGATTTTACCGTCGGGGCTGCGAGTCACGCAGAGCTCTCTGAGCAGACTCGTGGCATAGGCTCCCTTCCCCAGAGAAAAGTCCAGCAGCAAGTCGCTAGCCCCATCTGCTTGTTCGCTTTTTTGCCATTCCCACGTCAGGTCGGAGGGTCGAAAGCTCAGCGGTCTGCGTGCTGTCTTTAGACCGAAATGCCGCAAACCCGCCAGTAGCGTATTAAATTGTTCACACACTGCTTCTTCAATATCGGCAGCTTCGCCGTAGCTTACATACTTATCTTTAGGATCAATCTCTCCGGGTAGAGGGCCGGTGATATGAATATCGAAATTTTCTAGCCTTTGCTGCAGTATCGAATCCCACTCAACCCCTGTCTCGAGCGCGAATGAACGGTCCGTCCCAGCCAAATTCAACACATCACCAGCTATATAGCCGTTCCAATTGCCTAGCTCCAGTCTTCGCGACAATATTTGATTGAATAAATAGGATCTAGCGGCTGAGAACAGCATGCTGCGCTTGAAGCGCTGCTTCGGAATCGCCGCCGCAGCGGCGTCAATGACGCTCTTCGAATTCGCATCCAACCCTATAGCTAATTCCGCGCTCATCCAGGCTTGGACCTGAGTGAGATTGCTTAAACCTCTGCCAAAGCGCTGCGAACCGAAGTAATTTGGCACGCCGCCAGCTTCAATTTGAGCAAGTCTTTGCTCAAACTCGTCTCTTGAACCATCACAATCTCGCAGCAATACCCTAAAGTGGTTAGAGCGATGGCTGCCGATTTTGAGTTTACGTGAGTTTCTATGGGTCTCGACGATACGCAGCGAGTCACTCTCGCAAGCCGTAAGCTCAGGCTCCCTGCCTGCTGGCAACTTTATGCTGAACCATTGGCGCGTCTCTGCGCGGCGGTCCTTCATGCCGGAATAGCCTATATCCGAACCATGAACGCCGGTTACCTCACTCAGCTTCTTTGCCACATCGACGGTGGACCGATCAATCTTCTCTACCCAGAGATAGGCATGCTCGCCCTTCTCGGTAAATTTAAAGCTGAGTTGTTCCTCGACACGAAAATCGGTGAATTCTTGTTTGAACGTTGCTGCCAACCGTGGCTTACCATTCGCGAATGCTAGAGTGTCTAGGCCACTGAAGATCGCAGCAGCAGAACTTGCAGGCTGATTAGGTGAGCTTTCAGGCATTGCCAGCTAGCAGGGCCACTGCGGCACATGCTATACCCTCTTTCCTGCCTATGGCTCCCAAGCCCTCGGTGGTGGTTGCTTTCAAGTTGACTCGCTGCTCCGGCAATTCTAGCAAGTTAGCCAGACTGGAAATCATGTTGACGCGATGCGGAGTCAATTTCGGCACTTCTGCGATCACTGTGATATCAACGTTCACTAGATGGAGCTGCCGTGCCTCCATCATTACTAGCACCTGTTGCACCAGATCAGCACTCGCCGCTCCGGAAAATTTAGTGTCTGTATCTGGAAAGTGCTGTCCTATGTCTCCCTCGCCTAGCGCACCGAGTATTGCATCACAGATTGCGTGCAGAATCACGTCGCCATCTGAATGTGCAACTAGGCTCATCTTATCCGCCAACACAACGCCCGCCAAGGTAAGCGGCTTCGCTTTAACGTACTCGCTGTCGAAACGGTGCACGTCATAGCCATGTCCGATGCGCATGTTATTTGGATCCATTGTCACTCGCTTGGTTTTTTAGGATTTGACTTACCAAGACCAGATCAGCCTCGTGAGTTATTTTGATGTTGTCCTTACTACCGGCAATCATTATAGGCTTAAAGCCTGCTACTTCCATCGCCGCCGCTTCATCGGTCACCTGCTCACCGCTGGCCACTACAGCTTCTATAGACTCTTTTAGCTGGGCGAAGCGAAACATCTGTGGCGTAAGTGCATTCCAATACGACTCGCGGTCGACAGTTTCAATAACAGCCAAGTCTGCGCCAACTTTCTTAAGAGTATTGTCTACGGAAGAGCCTAACAACCCACCTACGGGGTGCAGTGAAACCTTTGAAATCAAATTTTCTATATCTGAAGTGCGTACGCAGGGTCTAACCGCATCGTGTACTAATACCCAATCGTCTTTATCTGCGAGTTCTGTCATCGCAGCGAGGCCATTTAGAACTGATTGGTAGCGCTCGGCTCCACCCATAACAGTTATGATTCGGTTTTCAAATTCCTCAGCGATTGATTCTTGCAATTTAGCCCAGCGATTATCCTCTGGGTGAATCACAACGATAATTTTTTGAATCTCGCTCACTGCGCTCAGCCGGCGCAACGCATGCAAAATCAGAGGGGCTCCATCTATAGTGAGATATTGCTTGGGAATAGTGGATCCCATGCGACGACCAATCCCTGCAGCCGGCAAGACAGCCCATATTGCCATAGTCACGCCTTCTTAATTAGGGGTCTGTCCCCGACCGCCTGCGCCTGCTCGGCTTATTTCTGAGTAGGGACAAGCAAATAGAATGTTTCGCCCTTCTCGATCATGCCAAGTTCAGAGCGCGCCCGTTCTTCTACAGCCTCAAGCCCATTCTTAAGATCAAGTACTTCGATCTCAACCAAGCGGTTCCGCTGCTCTAACCCTTCATTGTTCACTCGTTGCGCTTCGACTTCCAGCTCCAGCATATTCAGCGTGCGCACACTATCTTCACCAAGCCAAAGCTGATATTGCAGAGTGATAAAAGCGAACCCAAGAAATCCGAATATTATTTTCATAAGCCTTTTTGCTGAGATCGAATTCTAAAGGAGCTCGATCTCAGCATTTTACGTGCCTCTCTAACTAATCGCATTCAGAGGCCGCACTGTTTTAAGCACTATTCAGCCAGTGAAATTGGAAAATTCTTTGATGCCGTTGAATACCGAACTGCTACCCAACTCTTCTTCAATTCTTAGCAATCTATTGTACTTCGCCACCCTGTCCGAACGACACAGTGAACCTGTCTTGATCTGTCCCGCGGCGATGGCCACAGCCAAATCGGCGATGGTGGTGTCTTCGGTCTCTCCGCTGCGGTGAGAAATCACCGCCGTGTAGTCCGCCGCCTTCGCCATGTTGATCGCCGCCAGCGTCTCGGTCAGCGTTCCGATCTGATTAAACTTGATCAGAATTGAATTAGCGATGCTCTCGCTGATTCCACGCTGAAGAATTTTAGTGTTGGTGACGAACAAATCATCGCCTACTAACTGAACTTTATCGCCTATCTGGGCAGATAATTTAGCCCAACCTTCCCAATCGCTCTCATCCATGCCGTCTTCGATGGACAAAATCGGATAATTCTCAGCCAAACCCTGCAGATAATCGGCAAATTGGCCAGAGTCGTAGCTCTTGCCCTCGCCTGCGAGCACATATTTGCCATCCACATAGAATTCGGAGGCTGCACAATCTAGCGCCAGGTGAATGTCGCTACCCGGACGAAAGCCTGCAATTTCAATAGCTTGTAGAATACAATCAAGTGCCGCGGCATTCGACGGAAGGTTCGGGGCGAATCCGCCCTCGTCTCCTACGGCCGTGCTCAGACCCTGCTTCTTTAGCACAGACTTTAAGGCATGAAATATTTCAGCACCATAGCGCAGCGCCTCACTGAAGCTGGTCGCGCCCGTAGGCTGCACCATAAACTCTTGAATATCTACGTTATTATCAGCGTGCTCTCCACCATTGACGATGTTCATCATCGGCACTGGAAGCGAATAATTACCTGCGCTGCCGTTTAATTGGGCGATGTGCGCATACAGAGGGAGGCCTGCATCAAGCGCTGCCGCCTTGGCTGCCGCTAGTGACACTGACAATATCGCGTTCGCACCGAGCTTGGCCTTATTCTCCGTGTCATCTAGCTCTAGCATTACCCCATCAAGAGCCTTCTGGTCTGCAGCATCCTGCCCGATAAGGGCCTCTCTGATTTCAGTGTTCACGTTCTGAACAGCCTTCAACACACCCTTACCAAGATAGCGGGCCGGGTCTTTGTCTCTCAGCTCCAGCGCCTCGCGCGAGCCAGTGGATGCACCTGAAGGCGCACAGGCCGAGCCCATGACACCACTGTCTAACTCGACATCAGCCTCGATGGTTGGATTACCACGGGAGTCAAGCACTTCTCGCGCCCTTATGTTTTTAATGCTCGCCATTTCAATACCTTATTAGTATTACTTGATTCAAAAAATGAAGTTTAAAACACTTGAAATTCTATGCTGTATCAAGCTCGGGCATGGACTTGATCAGCACATCGAGCTCCCGCATCTGCTGCAAGAAGGGACGAACTGTCTCTAATCTTAACGCACAGGGCCCATCGCATAACGCTTTGTCTGGGTCAGGGTGTGCCTCGATAAACAGCCCCGCTATCCCTTGCGATAAGCCAGCACGAGAAAGCCCAGTGACATCGCCCCGGCGCCCACTGGCCGCATTAGCGAAGCCACCCGGCTTCTGCAAGGCATGCGTCGCATCGAACATCAGCGGGACACCAAATTGCTTCATTACCGCGAAACCCAGCATGTCGACGACCAAGTTGTTGTAGCCGAAGCTGCTACCACGCTCGCAGAGAATCAGACGATCATTGCCTGCCGACTCAAATTTCTTGAGGATGTGGCCCATTTCCTGCGGCGCCAGAAACTGCGCCTTCTTGATATTGATGATCGCGCCACTTTTGGCCATGGCGACGACGAGGTCGGTCTGCCTAGACAGGAACGCCGGCAACTGCAGAATATCTGCCACGTCAGAAGCCGGCCCAACCTGAGATATTTCATGCACATCGGTGATCACGGGAACACAAAACTGCTCTTTGATCTCGGCGAGTATCTTTAACCCCTCGTCTAGACCGGGCCCGCGATAAGAGTCTTTAGAGGAACGATTTGCCTTGTCGAATGAGGCCTTGAATACGTAGGGAATATTGAGCTCGTCAGTGACCCTGTGGAACTGCTCGGCCACAGTCATTGCCAAGTCTCTGGATTCAAGCACGTTCATCCCTGCGAATAGGACAAAGGGCTGATCGTTGGCAATGGTGAAATTCCCAAGCTTAATTTTCTTTGCTGTCATGAGTAGCTACCGGGTCCTTTTTCCTAGCGCTCATACTTGAGCGTTATTCACCGCTAGCGTTGGGGATGCGATGGCTGAGTCTAACTCAACAGCTGCCTCATGATGCGCTATTGCCGCCTCTATAAAACCCGTGAACAGTGGATGGCCGTAGCGCGGCGTAGAAGTGAACTCCGGATGGAACTGACATCCAACAAACCAAGGATGATCTGGAATCTCCACCACCTCCACCAGCATGCCATCGACAGATTTACCCACGAGCTTCAACCCAGCCTCGGACAACACGTCGATGTAATCGTTGTTAAATTCATAGCGGTGGCGGTGGCGTTCAACGATCTCTTCCGTCCCGTAACTGGCGAAAGTGGTCGAGTCCTTGTCCAGAACGCACGTCTGTGCGCCTAGGCGCATCGTGCCGCCAAGATTGGAATCCTCATCACGAAATTCTGTAACTCCCGCACGCGTCGTCCATTCACTAATAAGCGCGATAACCGGATTGTCGCAAGCGGGAGAGAATTCAGAACTGTGCGCATCTTTCAAGCCCGCAACGTTTCTCGCGTATTCGATGACTGCAGCCTGCAGGCCTAGACAAATGCCTAGGTAAGGAACCTTGTTCTCGCGTGCGTACTGCACGGTCATAATCTTCCCCTCTACGCCGCGCTCACCGAAGCCGCCAGGTACTAAGATCGCATCTTGATTGGCCAGCACTTCGACGCCCTTGTCTATAACGTCGGCAGAGTCGATGTAGGTGATGTTCACCTTGGTTCTAGTATGAATGCCAGCGTGGATTATTGCCTCGTTCAGAGACTTGTACGCATCCAGCAACTCCATGTACTTGCCTACCATCGCAAGATTCACTTCCTTGACCGGATTCAGATGCGCATCAACCACACGATCCCATTCGGAGAAGTCAGCTGGTGGGCAATCCAACTTAAATTTATTGATAACGATATCGTCGAGGTTCGCCGCGCCTAGAATCGAAGGGATTCTGTAGATCGAGTCACAATCAGGCAGAGAAACTACAGCCTTGGGCTCAACATTAGTAAACAACGCGATCTTCTGCCGCGCCGATTCATCGATCTCCACATCGGAGCGACAAATCAGAATATCCGGCTGAATACCTATCGAGCGCAATTCTTTCACAGAGTGCTGCGTAGGCTTGGTCTTGGTCTCACCTGCCGTAGCGATATAGGGTACGAGAGTGAGATGCATGAACAACGCTCGCTCAGAGCCCACCTCTACACGCAGCTGACGTATGGCCTCTAGAAAGGGTTGCGACTCGATGTCACCTACCGTGCCGCCGATCTCAACAAGTGCGACGTCGGCATCACCTGCGCCAAGAATCACGCGTCGCTTTATCTCATCGGTGATGTGTGGAATGACTTGGATAGTAGCTCCGAGGTAGTCTCCTCGGCGCTCACGTTTGAGAACCTCTTCATACACCTTGCCGGTGGTGAAGTTGTTCTTCTGCAACATGGTAGTTCGACTGAAGCGTTCATAGTGGCCTAAGTCTAGATCAGTCTCTGCACCGTCTTCGGTTACATAGACCTCGCCGTGTTGAAACGGACTCATAGTGCCAGGGTCCACATTGATGTAGGGATCCAGCTTTAACATCGTGATGTTTAGACCGCGGGCTTCGAGAATTGCCGCGAGAGATGCAGAAGTAATGCCTTTGCCTAGTGAAGAAACAACGCCACCGGTAATGAAGATATAACGAGTCATTCGAGCCCCATCGGATAAGAAAAATTGGTCATACACCAACCCACACAGATGGAGTTGTAGCGTACCAGAAGCCCCTCGATAGAACAATCTGAATTGTTCCTATAGGCTAAAACTAGAGGGTCAAATTGCACTAGCCCACGCACCAGCAATTCAAGCCAGCAACTTAAGGTCAGGCTGCTCCCATTCGATAATGCAACCCGGCTGGGCGCCTTTTGCTGCGAGCTCCTCATCTACTCCGAGGTCTGGAATATAGGCCAGGTCTTCACCGTCAAAAAGCAATGGAATGCGGCTCCTCAACCACGGTGGGACTCCGCTTTCCTGAAGAATTTTTTTCAGCGTCTTGCTCGGCCGTCCAGCAAGGCGGCAAGTTTCACCACCGCGCCTATAGCGAATCGACAGATTACGTAGTTTGTCTGCACAGATCCCCTCGCCCTGCGCCTCGCGAATTCGAAGCCGGCCATTGCTGGGCAGCATGACTTCTCCCGCGACTGGCAACCCCGGCATAGAATCTAAATCGATTTTATCGAAATCCCGCTCGAGTTCTGTTGAGTCCAATACGTACACGCTCTCGCGAAAACAAAAGACCTGAAAACCCTCCGCTATGAATTGGCCGCTAGCACCCTGCAAGACCTCATTGCTCAGCTGCTGCAGCTGATTCCAACCCAGCTCCTTTGCGCCTAGGCCTGCAAGCCAATGACGCAGCACATTGCGCCGCCTTGGCTCCGACAGCGCTAACAGTTTTTCCCTGCTGACAATTGATTTCGATACCGTGGTTATCTGGGCTAAGTCGATCGAAGCAAGCTCCTGAAGCAGCACCTCGCTCTCGCTAGCGAGCACTGCCGACTTTGACCAGCTCTGCCTATACTCCGGCCAACGCGCCTCGATAAGTGGTAGCAGAGTGTGACGACAATAATTTCTATCGAAGCCTTCATCCTTGTTTGAGTGATCCTCGACCCAGATAAGCTGCTCTGATTCAGCGTAGCATTGCAGCTCTTCTCGATCGATATCCAATAACGGGCGCAGCAGCCTGCTCGCTCCCAACACGCGGCTGCGCTGAATTCCACTAAGCCCACGACTCCCGGAGCCGCGAATGAGGCGCAGCAACAGGGTCTCCATCTGATCGTCCCGATGATGAGCTAGTAGCAGCTCCTCATCAATCAGCAGGGCAGCCTCGAACTCGCGATAGCGGGCCACTCTGGCGGCATTCTCTAGACCTGAGCTGCCTGATATTTCCACCTTGGTGGCAGTGAACTCTACGCCGAGCTTTGCACAAAGATCTAAACAGTGCATCTCCCAGCTGTTGGCCTGATCCTGGAGTTGATGATTGATATGAAGTGCACGTAACTGAAAATTCGCGCCGGGCTGATCACGCAGCTTAGCCATCGCATGCAGGAGCACGACAGAGTCCAAGCCACCGCTTAATCCGATTAGGAATTTATATGTAGAAGCATACTCAGTGAGAGCTGCTTCTAGCTTGTCATTGAGTGTTTGGGGAGAATAGTTCATGGCCTGCGGGCATAGCAGCGCTATGTATTGGTCCATTAAAAATAGGGGGAGGAATTACGCCTCCCTCGAAAATTATTGCTGTGTCTAAATCTTCACACCAGCAAGCGAAAACCGGATAACTAACTAATGCCCATCCAGAAATAAGGTCGTAGCAAGAGCGACCTAAATGCGGCAGATGGGCGCCATAAGATATAGGCGTTTGGTCATTCCACATAACTGTATCTTGTGGTGTGCAGATGTCATATTCAGGGTGCTCGCAGTAGACTCGATTGTCGGATGGGACTAGCTAGAAATACCGTAGCTCATCAGCCGCTTATAGCGGCGCTCTACGAGCTCATCGAGGTCCAATGCCGTCAGGCGATCTAGCTGTTCGATTAGCGCAGCCTTAATACTGGCCGCCGTCGCAGCTACGTCTCGATGCGCACCACCTAGTGGCTCCGGTATTGTGTGATCTACTATGCCGAGCTCTTCTAATCGCTTAGAAGTCACACCCATAGCTTCTGCAGCGGCTGCTGCATGATCGGAAGACTTCCAGAGAATAGTCGCACAACCCTCGGGGGTGATAACAGTATAAGTAGAATACTGCAGCATATTAAGCTGATCAGAGACACCGATAGCGATAGCGCCGCCTGAATTTGCCTCGCCGGTAACCGTCGCAATAAGTGGAGTCCTTACATGTGACATCATCGCCATATTCACGGCGATTGCTTCGTTAATTCCACGCTCTTCAGAATCCATTCCTGGGTAAGCGCCAGGTGTATCTATAAAACTCAATACAGGAAGCCTATATTGCTCTGCGAGAAGCACGAGTCGCCTAGCCTTTCTATAACCTTCCGGTCGAGGCATGCCGAAATTATGTCTAACTTTTTCCTTCGTTCCTCTGCCTTTCTGATGACCGATCACCACGACTGGACGACCATCGATCTTTGCTAATCCACCGATTAGAGCCTGATCGTCAGCGAACAGCCGATCACCATGCAGTTCATCGAAGTCTGTAAAGATGTGCTCGAGATAATCAAATGTATAAGGTCGCAGCGGATGTCGGGCAACTTGGGAGATTTGCCACGAAGAGAGATTCGAGTATATTTTTTCGGTGAGCTTCGTGCTCTTGCCTTTCAGGTTCTGAATTTCTTCAGTGATATTCAAATCATTGTCACTGCCCACCAATCTCAGCTCGCTGATCTTAGCTTCTAACTCCGCAATGGGCTGTTCAAATTCGAGATAATTAGGATCCATGCTGCACTCAATTTTCCTGCCAGTTTGATTGTCGTGGCTGTCTATTTGTAACTTAACACTACTTTGTCTTTACCGTACTCCAGCCGCAGACGCTGAATCAAGTCATCGGCAGGCGACACGACCCACTCTTGGCCCAACATTATACACCCTATGGAGTCAGCGCGCTGATAGCGCACCATGACCTGACAGCCCTCCCCCTCGTCCACTGACCCCCAGTCTGCATGGCCACTGGGCGGGAACTGTCCGGGATGCTGATGACGAGTATCAATGCCCGGGATAGAACTACCCCCAACACCGGTTGCAACCACTGCGCCCTCCAACTCTAAGAGCTCGGCTGGCTTACGATAAGGCTCGAGGATCCGTGCGAGATGCTCGCAGAAATTGCTGCCCAGCGACCCTGATTCGAGATTCAATGCCACGCGGTGTGCATTGCGTTTGCGCGCCTGGGATAGTGTCATTACGCTCTTGCCGCGGCCGCGCATACCGCCGCTATAGTCATCGATGCTTACGGCGCATTCCACCACCATGATCACATCTTTGTGTAGCGTTTCTCTGTACTTCTCGTATTCTTTTGCGAACAAGGAAAATTCAAAGCGCCCGGAACTATCGTCCAATACCAAAAATGCTATGGTATCCCCCGCCTTGTTCTTCATAGTACGTATGCTATGCAGTACACCAGCGATAGTCTGGGGCCCTCGTTCCGGCCTCAGATTAACCAGCCTATTCTTAGTAATATGAGAAAGCTCATCCAGAAATTCGTCGATGGGATGACCTGACAGCCACAAACCCAGAGTGTCCTTCTCCACCTTGAGGCGATGCTGTTCCGCCCAGGCGCGGACTGTAATATTAGAGGCGCTGAGATCTGCATCTTCTGTGCCCGCCGGCGCAATCTCGCCGAACATATCCTCAACACCACTAGCCTGATTTCGGCTAGATTGCTCAGCTGCCTGCATGGCCTGCGGTAACAGTGCCGAGAGCAAGGCGCGAGCATAATCGAGATCACCTTCCACCATGTTGTCCAAGGCGCCTGAACGGACCAACGCTTCCATGGTGCGTCTATTGACGTTCTGCGTATCCACTCTCTGACAGATGTCCAGCAGGTTCGTAAATGGTCGTTCTTCTCGCGCGGCAAGAATACTGCCAACTGGCCCTTCGCCCAAGCCCCTGATGGCACCCAGACCGTACACAATTTCGTCCTTCTCGTTTACTGTAAAATTGAACTGACCACGATTGATATCTGGAGGCACTATGACCAGCTGCATCGAGCGACACTCATCGATCAAGGTTACGATCTTATCGGTATTCTGCATTTCAGCCGTGAGCACTGCCGCCATGAAACAGGCCGGGTGATGCGTCTTCAGCCACGCGGTCTGATAAGAAACTAGCGCATACGCTGCCGAGTGCGACTTGTTAAAGCCATAGCCTGCAAACTTCTCCATCAGATCAAAGATAGAGGCCGCTAGGTCAGCATCGATTCCTCTCGCCTCGGCACCGGTTTGGAACAAGCTGCGCTGCTTCGCCATCACTTCTGGGTTCTTCTTACCCATGGCCTTACGCAGAATATCCGCGCCAGCCAGTGAGTAGTTCGCGAGAACTTGGGCGATCTGCATCACCTGCTCTTGATAGAGAATTACTCCGTAAGTATTGCCGAGGACAGGCTCCAACTCAGCATGTGGATAGACCACTTGCGTGCGACCGTGCTTGCGATCGATAAAATCATCCACCATGCCCGACTGCAATGGACCTGGTCGGAACAAGGCCACCAAAGCAATGATGTCTTCGAAACTACTTGGCACCTGACGTTTTATCAGATCCTTCATTCCGCGAGATTCGAGCTGAAAAATCGCCGTTGTCTTGCCCTTCTGCAACAGTCGATATACACGTTCGTCGGTTAGAGGCAGCTTTGTGATATCGACAGGCGGCTCGCCTTCGGCAGCCCTAGCGTTAATCATTTTTACAGCACAATCGATGATGGTCAGAGTACGCAGCCCGAGGAAGTCGAACTTCACTAGACCTGCTGTCTCCACATCGTTCTTATCGAATTGGGTGACTAAGCCTTGACCTGATTCGTCGCAATACAGCGGTGTAAAGTCCGTTAGCTTGGTAGGCGCGATAACCACGCCACCGGCATGCTTGCCGACATTGCGAGTTATGCCCTCAAGTTTGTAGGCCATCTCCATGATTTCCTGCGCGTCCTCATCAGAATCGACGAATTCGCCCAACAGCGGTTCCACCTCAAACGCCTTCTTCAGGGTTATCCCAGGTTCGAACGGAATTAACTTCGAAAGCTTGTCAGCCAACATATAAGGCTTGCCCTGCACTCGGGCCACATCACGTACTACAGCCTTCGCCGCCATTGTGCCGAAGGTAATGATCTGCGATACCGCATCTTTCCCATACAGCTCGGCTACGTGTTGAATAACGCGGTCGCGGCCCTCAATACAAAAATCCACATCGAAGTCGGGCATCGACACCCTTTCCGGGTTGAGGAAGCGCTCGAACAGCAAATCGTATTTAAGCGGGTCTAGATCGGTAATTCTCAGCGCGTAGGCGACAATGGAACCTGCACCCGAGCCACGGCCTGGTCCGACTGGTATATCGTTGTCTTTGGACCACTGAATAAACTCCATCACGATCAGAAAGTAGCCCGCAAAGCCCATCTGGTTGATTACGCCCAACTCGAACTCCAAACGCTCCCAGTAGGGCTTCTCGACGTCTTTCGCCTCATAGTCGGCACCAAAGAGGCTGCGCAGCCGTTCTCTCAGTCCATCGGAACTCAGTTCGGAAAAATACTGCTCCATGCTCAAGCCTTCGGGCACGGGATAATTCGGCAAACAAGGCTTGTCTAGTACCAGTGACAGATTGCAGCGCTTGACGATTTCCCAAGAGTTCTCCAGCGCCTCAGGTATATCGCTGAATAGCTGCGCCATCTCATCGCGGGTCTTTAAGTACTGCTGATCGGTGTAATTGTGAGGTCGTCTTGAGTCATCTAGCGTGCGCCTCTCATTGATGCATACACGCACCTCGTGTGCATCGAAATCATCCTGATCGATGAAGCGCACATCGTTCGTTGCGACCACTGGCGAGTTCGTCTCGATAGCCAGAGCGACAGCCGCATCGATGTAGTCCTCCTCTTCTACTTTGCCCACTCGCTGCAGCTCTAGATAGAAACTTTGTGGAAACAATTCCTCCCATTCCGCCAGCAACTCCTTCGCTAAGTCTTTTTCATCTGCCAGGAGTGCGAGTCCGATATCGCTGTTCTGCGCACCCGATAAAGCGATCAGGCCATCGACACGCCCTGCCAATTGCGACTTGCATACAGACGGCTCACTCTGGCTGCGGTTCTCGGTGTACAACTCGGAGATAAGTTTAGTCAGACTGAGATAGCCGACCTCGTTCTTGACCAATAACACGAGGCGAGTCTGTTTAGACCCATCGTCGCTCTCAACCAACACATCACAGCCACAGACAGGCTTGATGCCGGCGCTGAGGGAGGCGGTGTAAAATTTAATCAGGGAGAACATATTTGCCAAGTCGGTAATAGCAACCGCTGGCATAGAAAGTTCGCGCAGTCTCGCGATGAGAGGCTTGATGGTAACGATACCATCATTGATTGAAAATTCGGTGTGAAGTCTGAGGTGCGCGAAGGGCTGATTAGGCAAATTTTCAGACATTTACAAATCTAATTATTGAGTGGCGAATGAGCTTCCAATATACCTTTTTTTTGTTAGCAGCGGGACAAAAACTTAAGGCATTTGCGCTGCCCTCAGAACCCTCGCGACCGGCGCGAATGTACGCCGATGAATAGGCGTTGTCCCAAGAGATTCGAGCGCTGCCAGGTGCGCCGGTGTTGGGTATCCCATATTACTTGCAAAGCCATAGCCGGGGTATTGCAGATCCAATTCCTGCATCTCTTTGTCGCGAGTCACCTTCGCTATAACCGAGGCAGCTGAGATGCTCGTGACTAAAGAGTCACCCTTGACCACAGCCTCCGAAGGATACTTCCATCTAGGACAGCGATTACCGTCGACATAGACAAACTCGGGCTGAACCTTCAGACTTGCGACTGCCCTACTCATTGCCAGCATGCTCGCATGCAATATATTGATCTGATCGATCTCCTGCACCGATGCTCGGCCTACCGCATAGCAGTGCGCGTTCTTAACGATAGCATCGAAGCATTCCAGCCTCTGCTTGTGGGACAACTTCTTCGAGTCAGCTAGGCCGCTGATAGGCTTTGCGGGGTCGAGTATCACGGCCGCGGCGACAACGTCCCAAGCCAATGGCCCACGCCCAACCTCATCAGTACCCGCTATCAAGGTGTAGGGCTCGCTAGATGGAGAAAATGAAGGCTCTCTCGTCATTTACTGGCTACTGTCTTTCTCGATAAGAGATGCTATGGCTGCCGCAGCCGCAGAGGAGGCATCGAGGCGCAGACTCTTATGTATTTGCTCAAACTCCTGAATTAACGCCTCGTGATCCTCCGCACCGGTCATATGCCTAACTATCCCTTCACATACTTTCTCCGCGGTGAGGTCATGCTGAATATATTCGGGCACTAGCTGCCGTCCCGCGAGGAGATTTGGCAAAGCAACATAAGGGATTTTCACTAAGCGCGAGGCGATGGCAAATGTGATTGCCGCAAGTTTATAACAGACGATCATAGGCCGTCTTAGCAGCAACACCTCCAAAGTAGCGGTACCGGAAGACAGCACGACTAAATCCGCCGCACTGATAGCTGCATGAGAATCATCGACTAAAATAAATTGCTCGCCGCGAATTATTGACTCTTCGCGAAACAGCGCATCGACCTGAGCTTTGTTCGCCGCGCTGCTAGTCGGAATTAGAAACTTTAGCTGTGGACACTCGGCTAGCGATTCCAACGCTGCTGCAAGAAATACCGGCGCAAGACGTTTGATTTCACCGCCGCGACTGCCTGGCATCAGAGTTACTACATCGTCATCTGGGTTGAGGCCGAATTGCTCACGTGAAAGTAGCTTCTTATCTTCGAAACCGATGGTATCTGCTAACGGATGACCTACACACTTAACGTCGACACCATGTTGTGTATAGACCGCCGTCTCAAATGGAAACAAAGTCAGCATTAAATCTACTGCCCGCTTCACCGTATGAATTCTTTTCTCTCGATAAGCCCAAAGGCTAGGGCTGACATAATGAACCGTTTTAACCTTGTCGATCTTCAGCTCTTCTTCGAGGCGCAAGTTGAAGTCGGGGTTATCGATCCCGATAAAGACGAGTGGGCGCCTTTCGGCGAAAAATTTTCTGAGGCGTTTCTTCAGCGCGAATAGCTCGGGCAATCTGCCCAAGGGCTCGACGAAGCCCATGACCGAGAGCCTATCCATCTCAGCAAGAGAATTAAACCCGAGCGCAATCATGTCTGGCCCACCAATACCCGCAAATTCTGCATCAGGATATTTTTTACGCAAAGCCGAAATCAGACCAGCACCCAGAATGTCTCCCGATTTTTCGCCAGCAACAATTCCGATTAGAGGGGCATTGCTCATAGTTTGAGGTATCGTGATTAGTGACTTTCGTAGTGTTCGTTGCTTCTCTACTTACGTTACCAGCTAGCGAGCGAGCTTATGAAGAAGTGAACCCAAAATTTTAACGGTGTATACCTTTCGTCGAACTCTCCAACGAGTCGATGAGAAGCTGCAGCGCTTCGCAATCTTCACGCATGATATTCAATTGCGCTATAGCATCCTGCAGAGAGTGGCCGCGCATATAGATGACCTTAAATGCGGCACGCAATTGCTTGATAGTAGGCTTATCGAAACCGCGACGCTCCAAGCCGATAGTATTAACCGCCCTCACCTGCGCGGGCTGGCCACTAACGATCATATAAGCAGGCACATCGTGATCGATATGCGTCACTCCGCCGACCATCGCGTGAGCGCCGATCTTCAGAAATTGGTTTACGCCTGCATAACCACCAAGAATGGCCCAGTCATCCACTTCAACGTGACCTGAAATCCCCACGTTATTGGCGAAAATCGTATTATTACCTACAATACAATCATGAGCGATGTGCACGTAGGGCATGAGTAGGTTGTCGTTACCAACTCGAGTGAGACCGCCACCAAATCCTGTACCGCGGTGCAAGTTGGAGCCTTCACGTAAAACGTTGCGGTCACCAATTTCAAGCCAAGTTTGCTCACCTTCGAACTTCTTATCCGCGGGATCTTCACCGACGGAGCTGAATTGAAAAATGCGATTGTCTTTACCGATTTTCGTGTTCGCGCGAATCATCACGTGCGAGTCGATGACAGTGCCAGATCCAATCTGTACATTGGGCCCCACAATAGTCCAAGGACCAATCGTTACATCGAAATCTATTTCAGCTTTAGGGTCTATCCTGGCGCTGGAGTCAATCGACATCCACCTTCCTCTCTGCACACATGATTGTCATTGTTCCGACAAGCTCTTCACCCACTGAAGCGCGGCAGGAAAACTTATAGATACCGCGCTTATTGGTGACGATTTCGGCCTCTAGAGTGAGACAGTCACCTGGTACCACCGGTCGTCGTAAGCGCACATTATCGGCGCCAACAAAATAATAGAGATAGCCGTCCTTCGGTTTCTTTTCCTGGCTCTTGAATCCCAACACACCAGCTGCCTGAGCTAAGGCCTCGATGATGAGCACACCTGGCATGATAGGCTGATTCGGGAAATGGCCGTCGAAGAATGGTTCGTTCACAGTAACGTTCTTGTAAGCCACGATCGACTTACCGGGGTCCATCTCAACGACTCTATCCACCAGTAGGAAGGGATAACGCTGGGGAAGATACTCTTTAATTTCTTCGACATTCATAAACATGTTCGGTTCTCTAGTCTGCCCTACACGCGGATCACTGCGCGCTAGATTAATTGTTATTTCAGTTACTTCTAAATCAAAGCTCTCGCTTAAATCCTATCGATCTACTTATTATCGGTAGAATTTTCAATTTCTTTCAGTCTCTTCGCGATGCTATCTAGTTGCTGGAACCGAATCGCATTGCGCTTCCACTGCGAAGTCTTCGCTTGGATTGTACCAGTAGAGTACATACCCGGCTCTGGAATCGACTGACTCACCAGTGACATAGCACTCACCTGCACCTTATCAGCAATGGCTACATGGCCCACGACACCCGACCCGCCACCCATGATGCAGTATTTTCCTATTGTCACGCTGCCAGCAATGCCGGCACAGCCACAGATTATAGTGTGTTCACCAATCTTGCAGTTATGGCCAATCTGAACTTGATTGTCGATTTTCACGCCGTTACCGATCTCAGTGTCTTCGAGCGCACCCCGATCTATCGTGCTACCCGCGCCGATCTCAACGTCGTCGCCTATTTTAACTCCGCCGAGTTGATGAATTTTAACAGACTTGCCGCCATCAAAAGCAAAACCAAACCCATCAGCACCGACTACGGAGCCAGAATGAATCTTCACGTTCTTTCCTAAGGCAACGCCGTGATAGAGCGTTACGTTGCTATGTAATTTACAGGCTTTGCCTAGACTCACACTCTCACCTACATAACAGCCCGCACCAATTACAACGTCGTCGCCCAGCGACACGTTGGCTGCAATTACTGCATTTGCAGAGATGCTGACGTTTTTGCCGAGCACGGCAGAGGCATCCACACTTGCGGATTCATGAACGCCCGCAGGGGATATTGGTGAATTATCGAATAGCGCAGTCGCTTTCGCAAAAGACACATAGGGTGAGCGTGTCACAAGTTTGTTACCTGGACAGCTGTCTAGATGTTTTTCATCAATGAGTATCGCAGATGCCTGGCTACTCTTTAGCTGGCCTACATAGGAAGGGTTGCTTAGGAAGCTCAGCTGGCCGGGCTCGGCATTCTGGAGAGTAGCTAGGCCAGTTATTTCGCACTGGCCATCACCGGTTAATTTGGCGTCCAGCAATTCTGCCAACTGCGCCAATGTATATCTTGTTTTATGTATCACCTGACACTAACCCGATAATACGGTTTCCTCTACTGCTCAGTCTGCGAATTTTCATTCAGTTTTGCAGTTACCTTAGCGGTAATGTCCAATACCGGCGCGAAATAAGGTGCACTATCCGAATTGAGAATCAGATCGTAACCGCCTTCTGCGACTACATCGGTAACAGCCTCAGCAAGATCGGCTTGCATGCTTTCGAGGAACTCCTGATTCTTCGTCTGTAGTGCTGTTTGCACTCTCTCTTGGATCAACTGTAGCTGAACCTGCAAGTCTTGAGCATCGGAATTCATGCGAGTAATTTCTTGTTCGCTCATAACAGCTTCGTTCTGTTGGAACTCTTCACGCAGAGTATTTAGCTGATCAGTAAGCTCTTGAGCTCGAACCTCGTCAGTACCAAATTCTTGCTCCAATTCCTCTTGCACGACACGAGCCGCATCTGAATTAAACAATGACTGCAATGCATTCAGCACACCTATCTTGGTACCCTGCGCAACGGCGCCTTGAGACACAAGCACCAAACTCAAACAGACAATTAGACTCTTAAATATTTTCACGATAATTCTCCAATTCTTACAAACACTATTGAGCATGCGCTCAACTAACCATTTACCACTAGCACTACACTATGTACTTAGACGCCTAAAAAACTTCGTCATCATGTACTGAATTTTGTAATCCCTGAATCCTGACTATTCAACAATTGATATACTGCTAGCCCTTTAAATCAAGACAATCTAAAAACCCTGTCCAACGGTGAAATCGAAGCTCTTCATATCATCCCCTTCCTTGCCGAATGGTGCCGCCACATAAAATGTTAGCGGACCAAATGGCGACAGATAGGTAACACTAATTCCTACAGAGTATCTAATCTCACCCAGATCGAAATCTGTACAATTTTTCAGAAGTGTCTGCCGTTCCGTACAATGCGACGAAAACACATTTCCGGCATCAATAAATAAAGCCGACCTAACCCGAGTCGAGTCAGGCACAAACGGAATTGGGAATAATAGCTCCAATGTCGCAGTGGCCAGTATATTACCACCAAAACTGTCATAATCCTCATCTAGGTAGAAACTTTGTACTGCTAGGGCGATTTTCTGATTTCCCTCTGAATCCAGCACTGGCCGGCCGGTCCCGTCAGAAAGAAGCGTTGTCTCATAGCCTACATCACTGTTGAAACCTACTGCGGAGCCATCCTCGCGACGCTGGATTTCGCCATTTTCATCACGCAGCAGCGTTAGCCCGTAATCAGTCAGATATCTGGCGCCAGGAGTGCTCTGCGGGCCTAGGCTATTTTCTTCGAATCCACGCACGATACCATTCGAGTTTAGACCGCCAGCGAAGTAGTTATTGAAGAAGGGCATTTGTTCGGTATCGCCATATCCGATGCCATAGCCCAGATTCGCTCGTAAGCCTATAACCCAGCGTTGATCCTGAGAAAGCGGCCAATACATCTCATTGTTGTAGTTGATCCTGGCATATTGTAAGTCACTACCGGGCAATGTGACTTCTAGGCCGATACTGTTGAGATAGCCGTTTGTTGCATTCTGCCCACGGTTTAGAGTGTTGCGAAACCAATTTCCTGTAATCGTAAAGTTATCGAAGGTATCACCAAATTTGTCAACGAAGCCTTGATCTATATTTGACTGGAGCTGCAGCGGACTTAGTGAAGACACATCACCTAATACCGCATCAGTGACCGGACCTTCAAAAGGGTTACCGTTAGCAGGCGTAATCACAAACTTATCTATGCCGCTGAAGAAGGTAGGGCTGGAAACTATCTCTTGCACAGAACCCATACCCGCACTCAGCTCTGTGTGCGTGTATCCAACATCAAATCCTAACAATGAGATTTCACTCAAGGGGTAACTAAAACTCAAGGAACCGCCAAAGGAAGAGGTATTGAAATCGGACACATTAAAGGGTGACTCCATCTTCTGAGCGAACAGATTGAATCCCCTACTCACTCCGTCAGGCGTGAAATACGGATCTTGATACTGAAAATTTAGACCAGTCTGAAAGCGGCTCCTGTTGATGCCAACACCCAATGTCTTTCCGGTACCCAGAAAGTTCTGCGCCTGCAGGCTAGACTGGATGAAAAAATCACCGCCTCCACCTGTGCCGACTTGAAAGCTGATGGCGCCAAAATTTTGTTCCAGCACGTCATAATTGACATCGATCTGATCTTCCGTGCCTGCCACCTCGATCGTATCGACTTCGACAGTTTCGAAGTAGCCTAGTCGCTGCAGACGAATTTTTGATTGTTCTATTTGTAGGCTTGACGCTGGAGCAGACTCCAGCTGTCGCAATTCTCTTCGTAGCACATCATCGGCGGTCGATGTGTTACCTGCGAAGTTAATACGATTTACATAGGTCCTATTGCCGGGTTCGATGAAGAATGTTACATCGACAGTTTCATCTTCCTCGTTGACTTCGGGCACACCCGTGGCTTCAGCAAAGGCATAGCCTAGATTGCCGAGAAACTGCACCATGATTTCTTCAGTACCCGTGACCAAACCCTGCGAATAGATCTGTCCCGGACGCACGAATAACGCTGCCCTCAAAAGAGCCTCTGCATCTACTAAGTCGCCGGCGAGATCTACTTCGCTAATAGTGAACAGGTCTCCCTCGTTCAGATTAATAGTAATATAGACTTCTTTGCGATCCGGCGTGATGGAGATAGGTGTCGAATCGATAGTGAATTCTACGAAACCGTTATCGAGATAGAAAGACTCTAGGCGCTCGAGATCGCCGGAAAACTGTTCACGCGAATAGCGATCCTTGCGGCTTAGAAACATGAACCAAGGCTTCGTGCCTAGCTCGAACAGACCTAGCAGGTCTTCCTCATTGAAGGCTTCGTTGCCTACGATATTGATGTGGCGTATGCGTGATTCTTCGCCTTCGTTGATGTTCAGGCTGATAGCAACACGGTTCCGTGGTAGTTCTTCAACCTCAATGTCCACTGCTGCACCGTAGCGGCCACGAGACGAATACACGTCCTGTATTCCCTGGCGAATTACTTCTAGCGCGGCGCGCGTGAAAATCTGGCCTTCGGCAATGTCTGCGTCCGCCATGTTGTCGATAATATCCTCAGTCTCGAGAACGCTATTTCCTTCGATGGTAATCTCGGCAACGGAGGGTCTCTCTAAAACCGTAACAATAAGCACATTACCTTCGCGCGCCACTTCGATCTCATCGAAATATTCAGACTGAGAAAGCTCTCGAATGATTTGCGCAGAGATGTCAGCAGTGACTTCATCACCTATACCTACGGGTAGCAGGTTGTAGATTATTCCGGGCGAAATACGTTGATAGCCATCGACGATGATGTCGGCTATTACAAATTCCTGTGCGTTGAGGGACTTTGAAATTCCAAAAGCCACCAACAAACAAAAAAGTAGTCTTTTCATTTGCGCTGCATTCTCAATTTATTGTGTTACTTGGCGGCGAGTTAATTAATTCTTCTATTTTATTTATTTTTTACAACAAACGATTAACATCGTTGTACATAGCTAAAACCATAAGTCCCGAAATCATCAACAATCCTAGTTGTAATCCCCAAGCCTGAATTCTTTCTGGCACCGGCCTTCTGATGACTGCCTCTATTGCGTAGTATAACAAATGTCCGCCGTCAAGAACTGGTATCGGCAGCAAGTTGAGTACGCCCAGCGAGATACTTAATAGAGCAAGAAACCCTAGGTAGACATCGAGACCGTAAGTTGCCGTCTCTCCAGCCACCTGGGCTATAGTGATTGGCCCATTTATATTTTTCACCGAGATCAACCCGACGACCATTTTTTTCACAGAATCTAAGACGAAAATCGATTTGTTCCAAGTCTCGGCCAGCGCCGGCTGAATCGCCGACAGCACATTATAATCTACCTGCCGCTGCATCTCGGGAGGCAGCAATTCTGCCAACGTTGTTTCTTGCACATAGGCCCCAATGCTACCAATTACAGTACCATCATCGAGCGTCGCTGTTTCCGGTGTCATCAGCAAATCGGTATTGATTCCAGCACGTTGGACCACGACATTAAGCGTGAGTTCCGGGCTCGCTCGGATAATCTCTACCCAATGCGTCCAGCCGCGTATTGACCTGCCATCTACAGAGATGACTTCATCGCCTTCTTGCAGATCCGCTGCCTCGGCAGCACCGCCAGGGACGATACCGGCAATATCAGCGGGGATTTCGAATTGAATAATACCGAGATCGCCAACTGGATTTGGCGCTGTCTCCGACCCCATCCAAGCATTTATCGGGAGTTGTAACTCCCTCGTTCGGCTGGAGTCCGCAGGATCTACAGTTAGGGTAATTTCGCCGGTTTCACCCAGTCGCGCCAGCAATTGCAGAGTGACCTGCTGCCAGATGATGGTCTCTTCACCATCGACGGCAAGAATTTCATCGCCGGCTCTTAGCCCGGCTATCTCGGCTATAGAGTCTTCGATTACGTTGTTCACCACCGGCGCAATGCCGGAAACTCCATAAGAAATATTAATCAGCCAGAAAACGAATATCGCCAACAAGAAATTCGCGATAGGCCCAGCGGCTACGATCGCCATTCTCTGCCACAATGGTTTGCAGGCAAATGAACACTCCCGCTGGCTCGCACTCAAGCGGCTTGAATCGACAACGGTGGTGTCTTCCTGGCCCAGCATTTTAACGTAGCCGCCCAGCGGAATTGGCGCGATAATGTACTCACAGCCATCCTTACCAGTCCATGTCTTGACTGCCTTGCCAAAGCCTATGGAAAACTTAAGCACCTTTACGCCGCAGCGCCTAGCAACCCAAAAATGACCAAACTCGTGGATAGTAACCAGTATGCCAAGGGTCACCAGGAGTGCCATAACGCTTATTAAAATTTCAATTATCATAAATATTCGTCGTAGAGTTAGGTCTAAGCACTAGCTCCACGATAGAAATCCTTTAATATCAATTCTTTAGATAGTTTTCTTGCTTGTCCATCAAGGTCTTGAATAATAGCGAGTGTAGGCGCCGGTTCACAAGGTATTTGTGACCTAACTGCTTCAATTATTAAGGGAATTTCCGCAAAACCGATCTCTCCCCCCAAAAATGCCTCAACCGCTACTTCGTTTGCTGCATTAAGGACCGCCGGCGCCGTACCGCGCTCGCCTGCAGCCTCTATACCTAGACGCAAGCAGGGGAATCTGGAAAAATCTGGCTTGAAGAATTGCAGAGGCTCCTGAGCCGTCAGGTCTAGCTGCGCAGCTCCTGATGCAATTCGCTCCGGCCATGCCAATCCATAGGCGATAGGAACGCGCATATCGGGATTGGCCATCTGTGCTAACACCGAACCATCTTTATAGTGAACCATAGAATGTACAATGCTCTGCGGATGAATCAATACATCGACCTGAGACGACTCTAGATCGAAGAGATAACACGCCTCAATAAACTCTAAGCCCTTGTTCATCATTGTTGCAGAGTCCACAGAAATCTTCCTGCCCATAGACCATTTCGGATGTAGGCAAGCTTGGTCGGGTGTAACAGAATCGAGCTGCTCAATCGGCGTGCTCAGGAACGGGCCGCCGGAAGCAGTCAAGACCACCTTCACAACACCCGTATTAAATTCTGTGTGTACGCTACTCTTCGTTTGCGGCAGACACTGAAAAATTGCATTGTGCTCGCTGTCGATCGGTAAAATCTCAGCGCCAGATTTTCTTGCCGCCTGCTTCAGTAAGTCTCCAGTCATCACTAGAGATTCCTTGTTGGCAAGTAGCAGGCGCTTACCATTTGAGGCTGCAGCGAGAGTCGATTCGAGACCTGCGGCGCCGACTATTGCGGCCATTACAATATCGACATTCGGATTACTCGCTACCTCGACCAAACCAGACTCGCCAACCAACAGCTTTGTATCGAGATTGCTCTCAACTAGTAGCGTGTTAAATTCTGCAGCGGCAGCTTCGCTCAACACGGCAAATCTTGGCCTGTATTTCTCGCATTGTTCGAAGAGCAGCTTCGCGTTTCGGTGAGCTGTAAGTGCAAAAACTTTGTAGGAAGGATTCTCATCGATTACGGCCAGTGTGCTTGCGCCAACCGATCCAGTAGAACCGAGAATGCTGATCTGTAGATTGCCACTCGTCACGTTAGAGACTCACCTGAAATTCGCTATCGAAAACCAACATCATTGTAAGTGCAAACAGCGGCGTGGCTGCTACGAGACCATCCACCCTATCAAGCACACCGCCATGCCCAGGCAGCATCGTGCCGCTGTCCTTAATGCCGCAATTGCGCTTGAGCATGCTCTCTATGAGGTCACCCACTACGCTAAAGAATGCGACACCCATCGACAACGTTAGCAAAGCAATAATTTGTATTGAAGATAGCGCTTGAAGATTGTTGTGCATTAGCCAGACAAATAAGGCTGCTACCAGCAAACAGACAAACGTTCCGCCCCAGACACCTTCCCAAGACTTCTTTGGGCTCAATTTAGCAGCCAGTTTTCTCGACCCGAAATTTACTCCGACGACATAGGCACCCACATCTACAGCCGCTACCAAGATCACTAACGCCAGAACCAAATAGCCCGAAGGAAGAAGGTATTTCAAAACTACGATACCAACGAAAGCTGGCATTAAAACCAACACGCCCATCAGCGCTATTTTCGACTCATCGTTCCACTGATTTCTTTTCTCGGGATAACCCGAAAGAAAAAATAAAGACATCAGCCAAAAAAGCAGACCCAGCATCAGCACGAGACTCGCTAGAAAATCATCAATTTTTTGTACGTCTGGTGATATTCCTAAAAGAAAGAAACTACCAACCAACATTGCAGCAATACTAACGAGGTATGGAAGCTTTACTATTTTTTTATCCGGGCTGACGAGTCCGGCCCATTCCCAAGCGGCAACTAGGATCACGCCAGCAACGAAGATCGAGAAATAAAAAGACGACAATTGAGTAGTAGCAGCAATAAATGCCACCAAAAGTAATACAGCGGTAATAACTCGTTGCTTTAACACCTTAGTCACTCGTAGTTTCCTGTTCATCATGACTACCATATCGACGCTGGCGCTTTGCGAAATCATCGAGCGCTAGCTGAAACTGTGCGTCGCCGAAGTCTGGCCAATAACAGTCGGTAAAATAGAGCTCAGTATAGGCGAACTGCCACAGCAGAAAATTACTAATGCGGTGCTCTCCACCGGTGCGGATACAAAGGTCCGGATCTGGATAGTCGCTGGTACTGGTGTGCTGACGCACCAATTCAATATCGATAGCGTCCGCCGACAGCTCGCCAGAGGCAGCCTTGGCGACTATGCTTGTCATTGCGTTTGCGATATCCCAACGCCCACCGTAGTCTGCCGCGACAATCACCGTCATACCGGTATTATTGCGCGTTAACTCCTCCACCTCGCGCATGTTTTTCTGCAATTTCTGCGAGAAGCTGCTGCGATTTCCGATAAACAGTAGACGGACATTTTCTTTGTGTAGCTGATTGATTTCTTTACGCTTTAAGACAGTAAGAAAGAGCGCCATGAGGCCCTGAACTTCCTTTCGCGGGCGCAGCCAATTTTCACTACTGAAGGCAAACAACGTGAGGTATTTAATATCTCGACTCAGACAGGAATTGACAACCTCTCGCGCCGCATCGGCGCCGTTGCGGTGTCCAAATTTCGCAGGCAGATCATGAGATTTCGCCCATCGGTTATTTCCATCCATAACTATGGCGATGTGCTGAGGTAATTCCGGTTTACTAGCAGGTGTCATTTACAATTACCGCATCCTTAACAACCGGAAGAGTGTATTGAGTAAGCCGACGACGCAATCGCAGGTTCAGAAGGACAGCAAATCGGCTTCTTTAGCATGGAATGAAGACTCAATAGTCGCAATATGCTTGTCGGTAAGCTTCTGCACTTGATCTTCGGCTCTGCGCTGCTCATCTTCACTAATTTCTTTTTCTTTTTCTAGCTCTTTAAAGTCGGAGTTCGCGTCTCGCCGAATATTTCGAATCGCGATTCGCGCATTCTCTGCCTCGGCCTTGGCCTGCTTCGTATATTCTTTACGCGTCTCTTCAGTTAGAGGAGGCATAGGCACACGAATAGTATCTCCATTATTCGAAGGGTTCAGCCCTAAGTCTGATTTCATGATGGCTTTTTCAATCTCACCGATCATTGGCTTTTCCCACGGAGAAATGATCAGAGACCGACCCTCTTCTACCGTGACATTCGCCAGCTGGCTCAAAGGAGTGTCTGAGCCATAGTAGGAAACTTGCACGCTATCCAGGATATCGGGATGCGCCCTTCCCGTTCGAATTTTCTTAAAGGCAATATCTAACGAGGCTATGCTCTTCTGCATCCTCTCGTCTGCGTCGACTATAGTTTCATCGATCATTGTCTGGCTCCTCGTTCTTAAAACCTAGCTCCGCGCACTAAGCACAGAGTATTCATCAATCTTACTTAACCCAAACCCATCAACTAAGCGATGTGAGTACCATCGGGCTCGCCCATAACATTGTTCAACAATGCGCCGGGGGTGTTCATATTAAAGACCTTAATTGGCACCTGATGATCACGGCTTAGACAGATAGCCGTCAAGTCCATGACACCGAGTTTCTTTTCGATTATTTCATCGTAAGTAAGATTGTCGTACTTAACCGCATTCGAATCCAACTCTGGATCGGAGGAATAAACACCGTCCACCTTAGTGGCTTTCAAGATTAGGTCCGCATCGATCTCGATTCCACGCAGGCAAGCTGCCGTATCCGTAGTGAAGAATGGATTTCCAGTTCCTGCAGAGAATATAACGACATCACCCGCATCTAGGTGTCGAATAGCCGTACGCCGGTCGTAGTGTTCTACAACACCGCTCATGGGAATGGCCGACATGACACGAGTGGGAATGCTCGCTCGCTCAAGTGCGTCACGCATCGCAAGCGCATTCATCACAGTAGCTAGCATGCCCATGTGGTCGCCGGTTACACGCTCCATGCCCGAGGCGTGCAGAGCAGCACCGCGGAATAGATTACCACCACCAATGACTAAGCCTATCTCCACTCCTAGTCCGACCAGCTGACCTATTTCTACGGCCATTCGATCGAGTACTTTAGGGTCTATGCCAAAATCGCCATCACCGGTGAGCGCCTCACCGCTTAGCTTCAACAAAATACGATTGTACTTGCGTTCCTTATTTGGCATTTTCAGTGGTATCCCTGTTATTGCGCTCCTAGGAGCCTTTAACTTGAGCCGCAACTTCATCGGCAAAGTCTATTTCTTCTTTTTCGATGCCCTCGCCCACTTCGAAGCGAACGAACTGAACTACGCTCGCATCGGCATCCTTAAGTAATTTACCGACAGTAACATCAGGGTCTTTAACAAACGGCTGTTCCAACAAGCTTACTTCAGCGACGAATTTTCGCAACCTGCCACTGATCATTTTCTCGATGATTTCTTCCGGCTTGCCGCTCTCGCGTGCTTGCGCAGAATATATCTCAGTCTCTTTCGCTATTTCTTCCTCAGGTACATCTTCTGCCCTGACTACCAATGGGTTTACAGCAGCTATATGCATAGCCACATCACGAGCGAGCGCTTCGTCACCACCGGTGACCGAGATTAGAACCGCGATCCTATTATTGCTGTGCACGTAACTTTCAACGATGCCCGCATTCTCATCAGTGAATTTCAAACGCTCTACACGGCGCACATTACAATTCTCGCCTATTTTCTGGACCAAGGCAGAACGCGCATCTTCCAAGCCCGCGCCTAGCAATGCAGCAACATCAGCCTCGCTGTTCGAGTAAGCAAGCTCCAACGCGTGTTGTGAAAAATCGAGGAAGTTATCGTCTCTAGCGGCGAAATCAGTTTCTGAATTAACCTCAATAACGACACCATAGTTGCCGTCCTCAGCAATCTTAGTCAACACCACGCCTTCGGCAGCAACACGACTCGCTTTCTTCGCAGCTTTGATGCCACTCGCCTTTCGCAAATCATCAATTGCCTTGTCCATGTCGCCTTCGGCTTCTGTCAATGCTCTCTTACAATCCATCATGCCTAAGCCGGTTCTTTCGCGTAACTCTTTAACCATGCCCGCTGTAATATTTGCCATCTCTTAATGCCTCTTTCTAATCATCTTGAAGAGCGCGCTCTTCTATTAAATCACCTGTAAAAAGGGGGCTATCCGCCCCCTTTATTCAACTCTATCCTCAGTACTGCCAAGCAGGAAATTCTGTTAACAGTAAAGCCTTCTATTAAGAGTCTTCCTCTGCAGCCTTTTTCTTGGCTGGAGCTTTCTTCTTAACAGCTGCCTTCTTCGCTGGGGCTTTCTTCGCTGGGGCTTTCTTCTTAGCAGCTGCCTTCTTGGCAGGCGCAGGCGCAGGCGCAGCATCAGCTTCTGCAGGAGCCGCTTCAGCAGGTGCAGC
>Ga0308009_10000330_pt1 | contig 37331 bp, 41 predicted proteins | sample Neamet127_FD_203134 | JGI IMG/M metagenome (GOLD analysis project Ga0308009, IMG submission 203134) | Marine microbial communities from water near the shore, Antarctic Ocean - #127 | ecosystem: Environmental > Aquatic > Marine > Unclassified | place: Southern Ocean | collected 2014-07-24 | reverse complement strand
TCGAACGTGATGCCAATGCGATTGGTCAACAGACTCGTCGTGGTAAGGGTAACATGTTGATTGTATCTGCTGACGTTGCAAGTGCATTGAACATGGCTGGTGTACTAGATTACACTCCTGCTCTTAATAACAACTTGAATGTAGATGATACGTCTACTACGTTCGCTGGTGTTATGAATGGTCGTTTCAAGGTTTATGTTGATCCGTATTCTGCCAATGTTGCTGCTAGTCAGTATTATGTTTGTGGTTACAAAGGTTCTTCGCCTTATGACGCTGGTTTCTTCTACTGCCCTTACGTGCCTCTTCAGATGGTTCGTGCGGTTGGTGAAAATTCCTTCCAACCTAAGATTGGTTTTAAGACTCGTTATGGTCTTGCTGCTAATCCTTTCGCAGGCGCTGGTGCAGTTGCTGCTGGTGATACCGTTAATGCTAACGCATCACTTGACGCAAATACCAATGCTTGGTATCGTCGAGTTAAAGTTACTAACCTTATGTAAAATAGGGAAGTCCTACTTTAGAACTAGGGAGTGCCTTCGGGCGCTCCCTTTTTTTTGTCCCAAATGGTAAAACCGAATGTGGCACATGATGCTTCTTCATGTCTGTCAAATGTATAAATTTCACACTCCTTAGCAATCAAGAAGTCTAAGTATTCTTCCTCGTTCATACAAATTTTATCACCATCAAGAAGACGAAACATCTGGCAATCCTTACCAGAGATGTCACTTGCTATGTGATCAGTTGAAGTTTTTCCTGTCTGTGTCCACAGTACCGCATCAACAGCAGTTTTTCCTGCTGTTATGTACCACGGCAAACCACACCCAGTGAGTACTAAAAGGGTTAGTGACATAGTAATGATGAGGGGCATATGATATTATTTAGGCCTAAATATTTGTATGAGGTGGATATGTAGAATCTATAAGATATGGAAGAAGAAACGTGAAATTAAAAAACGTGATCCGTTTATATATGGTGGTTAAATGTTAATTGAAGATTTTGAGCATTGGAAGACTAAGAGCAACTATCGTAATGATTATGATGGCATGGACAGCCCAGACGCACCTTGGCCGCTAGGTCTAGGTTATCGACCACGGGGGTGGTGGAAAAATTATCCAATACAAGATTTTAATTATAAGTATAACTCTTGGGGTTTTAGAGGCCCAGAATATGAGCAGTACTTAGGTAAACAGGTCAACATATGTTTGGGTGACAGTTTTACTGTTAATATTGGAGGGCCGATAGAACACAGTTGGCCAACTCAGTTAGGGAAACTCTTATGGGATTTCCCTATTCTCAATTTGGGTATGGATGGCGCTGGAAACGATGCTATACGAATTGTATACGATAGGGCATGTAAATTGTTCGACGTTCAAAATGCATTTGTAATGCACAGTTATTTTCACAGAAGGTTTGAAGATAATAAATTTATACATCATAGAAACTGTCTTACTACAGATTGGCAGAACACCAAGCACCTCATAGAATCTATGGATGGTATGGATGCCTTCTGTGGGTTTATTCCAGATTGGTGTTACTCATATGAAGAGATGCACGTGGTAGACAACTCGCCTCACATGGCATATCCACATAATAAAGAAGAGTGGGTTAATAGAGATTACCACCACATGAATAAGAAACTTAACAAGAAGGTTGCAGAGCACTATTTCAATGAATTATCTCGTACTGACGCCGGACGGCGTAGGTAGTACTTATCTACAAAGGGCGATAACGGTTTACCTTAACGCCAACGGAGAAGATTACTACAACACACATGAACTTCTAAACGGGTTAGAGTTAGATTATAACAACAACCTGTATAAGAAGATGAAAGGATATTCTCAGTCTATAGAAGAGATTGTTGGAATGATCGAAAAAAATGAGGCTATGTTAGTTTCTAGACTCGCTCACTATCACGTTTTGGATAGACTTGCTGGAAAGGTGCCGAAACCACCAAAGGGAGTAATAAGTAGACCTATAGATATAGATATCTTAGAACGAAATAGGAGTGAAAATTATGATCTTTTATATGACGCTTGTAACGATCATTATGGAACTATCTTATGTTGTACACGTGATCCATTTGAGTACGCTTTAAGCTGGGGGATAAGAGACTTCACTGGCGTGTTGAATTGTTTTTCTTTGAAAGAGAAAGCAGATACGGTGAACTTTCACATGCCAATTGATCTGGAGTTCTTTCGATCCAAACTAGATCAATATAAGAATTATATGTTCTGGGTACATGAAAATTTTGAAGGCGCCAAAGAGGTTCAGTATGAAGATTTGGTTAATGATGTTGATCTAGTTTTGTATAATATAACCGACACAGACTATGATGTGAAGAGATGGTGGGGTACAACGCTTCAAGAATACAGTGTACAGATGTATCAATTGAGTTTAACTTACAACTATCGGCTTGGTTATTCTGATAAACTTCTAGAATACCAGAAGGCACTTGTGAGAGAAAACAAGTTGTATATGAACGGTATGCCCATTAAGATGAATACACTGAGAGAGAAAAGCGAAAAGGTGACTAATTTTTCATCATGTTTAGATGTCTACAATGATTGGGCAAAAGGTCATAATCACTTTGAACAGATAGATAATAATGAAATAATTAACAAGATGAAGATAGAGGATTCTATCTACCATAAATAGAAGTAGGAGAAATTAATGGCAGGCCCAGTAGATAGACAACCAACGAAGTTAGACTATGCAAGTCCAACTCAATTCAAATTTGGCATCCATCAGTTGCCGAAGGTGGAATTCTTTGTGACTGCTGTAACTTTACCAGACATAGCTTTGGATGCTGGAATCATGGAGACTCCATATAAAGACATTCCTATTGCTGGTACTAAAATGGTTTATGGTAATTTGGATGTTACCTTCCTCGCTGATGAATACTTGGAGAACTACACATCTCTATTTAATTGGATCACGGGTATCGGATTTCCAAGTAGCAGAAAACAGTTTGAAGAGTACAGGGATGTCACTAGTAATACGCCAGCAGAAGCTGGCAGTCAACCATTGGATCGTATAGGAAAGGCTAAACCAGATAGGGCAATGTATTCTGATGCTAACCTTATGATCCTATCTAATAAAAATAATCCTATCGTGGAGATAGATTTCGAAGATTTATTTCCAGTATCGTTAGGCGGGTTAACATATTCACAACAAGGCACTGATGTAGATTACATGACAATGCAAGCATCGTTCATGTATAAAATCTTCACTATCAGAGCTTTATAAATAGGACTGAGCAGAACTGTTTCACGAACTTTAACACTTCTCATTCATAGTCCGAACACTTGGACAATCTAGTAGATGAAAGTTAATAAACGGTAATGCTCAAACTTTGAGAGATATATTATGAATTTAGAACAACTGAAATTAGAATCCTACGCTGACCTACCTATAACTAATCAAGAACGATTAGACCAAGAGGCCTTTAAGAATCAAGAGCTGAAGGCTAAGTGGTTAGATTATAAGTCACGGTTCGAACTTCTTCTTACAAAATCAAAAGGCGACTACCAGAGACTCTATCGTGCTAAATGGGAGTACTATGGTGGTAGGGCTGATGCTAAAGTATATGTCTCGAAACCCTTTGACCTAAAAGTTTTGAAGACTGACTTACAAATGTACATAACTTCAGATGAAGAAGTGATACAGCTTTCTGATAAAATTTCATACCTAGAAGTTGTTGGTAAGTTTTGTGATGGCGTTATTAAGTCTATCGATAATCGTGGATGGGATACCAAAAACGCTATAACTTGGAAACAGTTTGAGGCGGGTATGAACTAATGATAGATAAACAATTAATCATAGAACAACTGAAAGAAGTATATGATCCAGAGATGGAAGGTATTAACGTATACGATCTAGGCCTAATATACGATATTAAGATTAATGAAGAGGATAAATGGGTAGAGATTACTCACACATTGACTAGTGCTTTTTGTCCATTCGCAGATCAAATGGTTGCTGATATAACTAAAGCAGGCTATGTTACCGAAGTTCTCAACGTGGAAGTTATTACTACATTTGACCCGCCATTCACTATGGACATGGTTCCAGAAGAAACAAAAATGATGATGGGTTGGTAATGGCAGGGGGTGTTGAATTATATCGAAGTCAATTTTCCAGAGACTTCTGCGAAGACCTAATCGAAATCTTAAAGAAGATGAATGAATATCACACACAGAATATTACTGAGACGAAGACCTATATCGGCACGCCCAAGTTAACCTCTGAGAGAAATAATTGGTTCGTCAACAATACTATATTCTATTTTAATACAGAACTATTTTCTAATGCTGTTCTTTTAAATAAAGCCCTTGGACTAGAGTTGGAGTTGGAAAAAACATTTGATTCTGTATACGCCGAGTACAAAAAAATCTGGCCTTATTTAAAATTACATTACAAGAGTAAATATCGAGCTAACTATTATCCTACTGATGGATACATGGGAGAGCATGTAGATAACGCAACCTTGAAGGAAGACTATACTTTTCAGAAAGTTGGTCACTCTCAAGTGACGGCTACTGCTTATCTCAACGATGACTTTGAGGGTGGAGATTTTCACATGCTTGGTGAGAAGGTTGATGTTCAAGTGGGTGATATATTACTACACCCATCAAACTATCAATACCCCCATGAGGTAAAGAAGATTACTAAAGGCGGAAGGTGGTCTATATCTAAATGGCTAATGTAGTAGATTACGTAAAATATTATGAAGACATTCTATCTGTAGATCAATGTAAAGAAGTGCTACACTGTACAGAAACAGTATTCGTTGCTTCTTCATACTCAAATAAAGACGGGGAAATTGTATCTAATGAACGAGTTCGTATGGATGAGTTCTGGGTGAAGAAAGACAGCGTTCTCTATCCTCTCGTTCATGGCGGCTTCAGTAGAGTTATAAAAAAATATTCAGAAGAGTTTGAAAGATTTAGTGTACAGCACACAACAGATTTTAGAATAAATAGATATGTCGAAGGTGGATTTATGTCAAGTCACGTAGACAACATACATCACAGCCATGGTCAACAATATGGATATCCTCAAGTATCTGCTCTTCTATATCTAAATGATGATTATGAAGGTGGGGAGTTCTACGTAGCAGATAAGAAATTTGAACCGAAACAAGGTTCAGCAATTATATTCCCTTCTAACTTTATGTTTCCTCATGAGGCAAAAGAAGTAACTAAAGGGACAAGATGGAGCATAGTGACATGGTTAATGTAGCAAAGACAAATTTATTCCCAACATCAATCTACGAGTTTGATTCAGAAATGACTAAGCAACAGATGGATATTATGATTGAGTACATTGCAGATAAGTTTGAAAACAAATATAGAAATTCTAGGACAGGTGCTGACTCTACTTTTGGATTATTTCAAACTGATGACGATCTACACAACAGGCCACAGTTTGAATACCTATCTAAATTTGTACACGCTATCAGTTCTAATATATTTGTACAAGAGGGCTATGAATACCAGAAGGTAGAGATAACACAGATGTGGGCAAACCTACAGGATGATTCTAGTATCCATCCACCACATACACACGCTAATAGCGTACACTCTGGGGTCTTCTATTTGGTTGCAGATGAACAAACGTCTGGTACACAGTTCTTTGATCCAAGAGGCCAATGTAAAGTTATGGTTCCGAAGAGAGAAAAGTATATGGTACAGAATTCTAATATGTTTCAAGTCCATGCTAAAACGGGACACGGGGTAGTGTTTCCATCTTGGTTGCAACACTGGGTGCCGACTAACGCTGGCAGACGTATTACGATATCATGGAATGTTATTATGAGGGGTGAGTACGGAGAAGCTCACACATTACAAAATGCAAATATCTAAAAAGAACGAAGTCTTTTTAATATGTAAGGATTTGGAACCTTCTGCTTTGAAGGAACTTACTGATTTCTTTACGTTTGAAGTTCCAGGCGCAAAGTTTATGCCAACGTATCGCAGTAGGATGTGGGATGGTAAGATAAGGTTGTTCTCTCCAGCAACAGGTGAAATATATCTTGGTCTACTGCCATATGTGAAGAAATTTTGTGATAGTAACAGTATCAAATACACAATAGACGAAGGAGTAGAAAATGACAAATATTTGGATGGTAAGAGTGCTGGAGGATTTATCAAAAGTCTCAAACCCAAATCGCAAGGTAAAAGCCTCAAAGTTCGAGACTATCAAATTCAGGCTGTTGCACACGCCATTGCCTGTGATAGGGCTCTTCTTGTTAGTCCTACTGCTAGCGGCAAATCACTTATAATATATGCTCTGGTACGTTATTACCAGATGATGGGATTGAAGACTCTGATACTTGTTCCTACTACATCACTTGTAGAACAAATGTATACAGACTTTGAAGACTATGGATGGAGCCCTGGCACATACTGCCAGAAGGTTTATCAAGGGTTTACAACTAAGATAGAAAAGGATGTAGTAATATCTACATGGCAATCCTTGTATAAGATGCCACGTAAGTATTTCGATAACTTTGGGTGTGTAATCGGTGATGAGGCCCATATGTTTAAGGCAAAATCCTTAACTGGTATTATGACTAAGATGCACCAATGTAAGTATAGATTCGGTCTTACAGGGACGCTAGACGGGTCACAGACGCATCAACTAGTACTAGAGGGACTATTTGGTGTGGCCGAAAAAGTTATCACCACAAAAGAACTAATGGACAAAAAAACACTTGCTCAGATGAAAATCAAGTGCATTGTTTTGAGGCACAAGAATATACGGGAGAAAATGACCTATGCAGAAGAACTTGACTATTTGGTTTCCAACGAAAAACGAAATGATTTCTTGGTTAATCTATTACGGCATCTTGATGGTAATACTCTTTGTCTCTTCCAGCTTGTAGAGAAACACGGTAAAATATTGAATGAGAAAATGAAAGGAAGTGAAAATGTATATTTCGTATATGGTGGAACAGATACTAGTGAGAGGGAAAAGATTCGTGGATTGGTTGAGACACACAGCAAGTCAACCACCATCGCTTCCTTTGGTGTTTTTAGCACTGGTATTAACATCCGTAATATTAATAACATCGTGCTCGCCAGTCCCAGCAAGTCGAAGATTCGAGTCTTGCAGTCAATCGGGAGAGGCTTGCGTACATCATCAAGTAAGGATTCGGTTCTAGTATTTGATATAGCTGATGATGTATCATTCAACGATAGAAGGAACTTCACACTTAACCACTTTACAGAACGACTAAATATATACAACGAAGAGAACTTTGATTACGAATTAAGTAAGGTAAAATTATGAAAATGGGTTTAGGAGGTTAAAATGAACACCATGTTCGAAAACATCCGTACAGACTTTAAGTTAGTGAAACTGGTTAATGGCGAAGACATCATCTGTACTATACGAGACGGCAATCCGAATACCACGGGCGGCCGAATAGAAGTTGTGCATCCTTTAAAAATGCATATACTCCCACGAATGACAAACAAAGGCACTTATGGTGAATCTTTGAATTTGAGCCACTGGGTACATCCATATACAGAAACTAGATCATTTCATATACCGAACAGCAGTATCTTGTTAGTTGCTGAGGTTTCGCCTGGACTTTCCAAATATTATGAATACGTCCTAAAACAAATTGATCGTGAAGATAGTCTAGATGATTTTACCAATGATGAGATTTATGAGGACTTACTATCCCAAATGGACACTGATCCAGATGCTTCTGTACACTAAGCTTAAAGCATTCCATAAACCCCAGCATAGTTAATATAACAAGAAAAGAGCACTATGTCAAGGGACTTTTTAAAATAAAAATGAAGTACAAAAGGAACTTGACTTCCTTCTTACATGCTGTTATAATCTATAAAGAATCAAGAGAGAAAAAGGATTTATTTAAATGGCTAAACCTAGTAAGGCCTCGACAAAACCACATTATGTGAATAACAAAGAATTCCTCGGCGCTATGGTGGAATGGAATACCAAGTTTGATCGTAACAACAAAGAGGATATTCCACCACCCGTTACCAACTATATAGCTGAGTGTTTCCTAAAGATTGCGACTCATTTAAGTTATAAACCTAACTTTATCAATTACACATACAGGGATGATATGATATCCGATGGCATCGAAAACTGTCTTCAATACGTTAAGAACTTCGATCCAGAGAAATCGTCGAACCCTTTCGCATACTTTACACAAATCATCTACTACGCCTTCATCCGTAGAATCCAAAAAGAGAAAAAACAAAGTCATGTCAAACATCGAATTATCGAAAAACAAGACTATGTAGCTTGGACTACTATGGAAGGCGATCAGACATCATATCACGTTAGTGGGTTTGATCCTAATATTATGGTTCCAGATGAACCTGTGTATAAGACTAAGAAATCTGAGCCCAAACCTAAGAAGGGCCTTGAGAATTTTATGGAAGATGAGAATATTGATGCTGTTGTCATACGAGGTATCGATTGAAGATAGCAATAATAACAGATACCCATTTTGGAGCTAGAAACGATAATCAATATTTCAATGATTACTTTTTCAAATTTTATGAAAATGTGTTCTTTCCTTATCTAGTAGAGAATAATATCACCACCTGTATTCATATGGGTGACGTTATGGACAGGCGTAAGTATGTCTCATATAAGATAGCAACTGATTTTCGTAAGAGATTCCTCCAGCGTTTTGTAGAACTTAAAATAGACCTTCATATGATTATTGGTAATCATGACACGTATTATAAGAATACGAGTGAAGTTAATTCTATGGAAGAGCTAGGAAACGTGGGTACTGTTTATACAAGGCCTGAACTTATTACACTTGATGGTCATGATATTTTACTGATGCCTTGGATCAATGCGAATAACTATGAAGAATCTATGGAACACCTAAACCACACTAATGCAGATGTACTAATGGGTCATCTGGAGATTAATGGTTTTGCTATGAACGCTAACAATATGGTTACGCATGATGGGTGGGATAAGAAATTCTTTAAGAGATTTGAAGCAGTATTCAGTGGCCACTTTCATCACAAATCAGATGACGGCCAAATCTATTATCTTGGTACTCCATATGAAATTTACTGGAATGATTGGAACGACAAGAAGGGCTTCCATATCTATGATACCAATACTAGAGAATTAGAACGTATTGTTAATCCATATACAATCTATGAAAAGATTTATTATGATGACACTACAGAAGACTATAGTAAGCATGATGTATCAAAATATGAAGAGAAATATGTTAAGTTGATTGTAGTGAATAAAAAAGACCTTTATGAGTTTGATAAGTTTTCAGATCGACTGCTGAAATCAGATTGCCATGAAGTTAAGATTATAGAGGATTTCTCTGATTTTGATGCTTCTAATGTATCAGATGATATTGTGGAAAACTCTGGCGATACTATAACTCTGTTAGACAAGTATATTGATGAGCTAACAGTTGACTTAGATAAGGACAGGCTGAAGAGTACAATGAAGAAGTTGTACATAGAGGCCTCTGATTTGGATGTTTGATAAGACTAAACCTTTTGATATAAATTGGGAATTAAATAATATCTGCAACCTCTTCTGCCCCCAATGTGGTAGGAATGAAATTGTGGATGGTAAGATTCAATGGCGAGATTTGCCTTCTGGTGCCCGTGTTGCTGGATTGAATACTGTTGATAATTCTCTAGAGACTTTTAAGACTGTGTATCGAAACATTGGCCATCCTGTACGTACAATACGATTTCAAGGACATTTGTCTGAGAATGTTTTGAGCAAGGATTTCCTAGAGATATGTCAATGGATATACGATGAAACAGATTCGTACATTCATATCAGTACACACGGGTCAGCAAACACGCCAGATTGGTGGAGACGCTTAGGTAGCATCTTCAGTGATATGGGTGACGATGCTAAGGTATTCTTTTCATTGGATGGGTCAGAACAGGACACCCTAGAGAACTATAGAGTAGGTGCCAACTTTAATAAGATTATTGATAACGCAAGGGCGTTTATTGAAGGTGGGGGTTACGCTGTTTGGAGAATGATTATCTTTAAACACAATCAACATCAAGTAGATGATGCCCGTGCTATGTCGCACCTACTAGGATTTAAGAATTTTGTTTCTGTACACACACAGAGACGCCATGCTATGAACGAACGATGGACTTATAAGGGACAGGATTATATACTGGAAAACCAAGATATCTCAGATGAATGGAATGATGCTGTAGATAATAATGGTCAGTATGGGGAAATCCAATGCAAAGCAGTAGATGAGAATCAATTTTACATAGATCACTACAATAGGGTTTGGGCATGTTATTATATTCCAAACATACATAAGTTGGCCCAGGAGGCTAATTGGTATGGTGAATATATGCAAAAGAAGGCCTCTCTGCTTGATACAACATTAGATGATATTTTAGAAGATGAATTTTATGAACGATTAACCAGTTCGTGGCACAGGGAGTCTACCTGTCTATCAATGTGTAGAAAGCATTGTTCTAAGGAACATGGCGTTAGTAGGGGGTTTGCTTATGACCGATCAGAACACCCAGAAAATTATAGTGGTCAGTCTATACAGAAAGTTGAGGATTATATATGAAATTATTAATTATGGGGTTGCCTGGATCAGGCAAGACTTGGTTAGGGGAAAGACTAGGCAAGCACTTCCACATTCCATATTGGGATGCTGATGAAGTTAGGAAGATTTATAGTAACTGGAATTTTGACCAAAAGGGTAGAGAACAACAGTCTTTACGTATGAGGCAACTTGCCGAGATAGATGAAGTAAGTATAAGTGGTTTTGTGTGCCCTCTGCCGGGCTATAGAACATTCTTTATGGCAGATAAAACAATTTGGATGGATACTATTGATAAGTCAGAATATGAAGATACCAATAAGTTATTCATACCACCACACAAATATGATTTGAGGATTACAAAATGGATAGACGAAGACCAACTGTACAAATGCTTGGAAGATTTCAGCCCTGGCACGATGGACACACAGAACTTTTTAAACGAGCTCATAGAAAAACTGGTCAAGTTGCAATCTTGATTCGTGACACTAATGAAGGTTATCATGAAAGAGATCATATGATTGGAAAACTTCAAGCGGCTGGTTTCAGTATGTGGAAAGACTACGAAATTATTGATGTTCCTAATATTGTAGATATTATGTATGGCCGAGGTGTAGGTTATACGTTTACAGAAGAACGCCTTGACAAAGAGATTGAAGATATTTCTGCTACGAAAATTAGAGAAAAACTTAATCCAGTAAAAGGACACCCGATTTGATCCATTTTAAATATGTGAGGTGGAAGAACTTTCTATCGACTGGCAATAATTTTACTGAGATTCAGTTAGATAGAAATTCTACTACATTGATTATAGGTGAGAATGGAGCTGGAAAGTCTACAGTTCTGGATGCCCTTTGCTTTGGTTTATTTGGTAAGGCGTTTAGAACTATCAGCAAATCTCAATTAGTCAATTCTGTTAATAACGGTGGCTGTGAAGTTGAAGTAGAATTTATAATAGGGTCTAAGGAGATCAAGGTTATACGTCATATTAAACCAAACAGGTTTGAGATTTATATCAATGGTAAGATGTACAATCAAGATGCTAATGTAAGAGATTATCAGAAGTATCTTGAGCAACAGATTCTAAAGTTGAACTACCGTAGTTTTACACAGGTGGCTATTCTTGGTAGTGCTACATTTGTGCCCTTTATGCAGTTATCGACAAAGCACCGTAGAGAGGTTGTTGAGGAGATACTTGACATCCAGATATTCTCTATTATGAATTTGTTGTTGAAGGTTAAACTTAAAGACATTGCAGAAACGCAGAAGGAAAACACATATCAGAATGATGTTATCTCTGAAAAGATTGGCTTACACGAACGCTACATTCAAGATGTTAAGGCGAATAAGCAAACCTTAATTGCAGAGAAGAATAGTCTACTTTCTGGTAATGAGGAAGAGATATTCAAGAAGAACAAAAGAGTAGATAGCTACGTACAAGTAAAATATGATCTTTTGGAAGAAATATCTGATACAGATCAAATAAAGGCTAAGTATACAAAACTTAAAGACTTGAAGAGTACTCTAAAGGAAAAGCATAGATCACATTCTAAGGATGTAGATTTCTTTGTTAACAATGAAGATTGCCCTACATGTGAACAGCACATAGATGAAACTTTCAAAAAGACTATGATAGAGGTAAAGTCCAAAGATGTTAATAAGTTTTCTGAGGCGCTTGGTCAAATGGAAAAGGCTCTAGAAACTGCAAAGAAACGCCAATCTGATATCAAAGAAGTCGCAGATAAGATTCGTGAGTTTGAGGTTGAATGTGCTAAAGAAACCAGTTCTATATTACAACTGGAGAAATTTAATGCCACTCTTAAAGTAGAACTTGAGGGTTTAAATTCTGGCCAGAAGGATCAAGTTGATTATGAGAAACTTGGAGAGTTAAGAGTTCAGTTACTTTCAGCAGAAGATCAGAAGAAGAAGTTAAGAGAAGATCAGACATACGGCGAAGCGGTACGTAATATGCTTATGGATAGTGGTATCAAAACCAAGATTATTAAGCAGTACTTGCCTATCATGAATAAGTTGATTAATGCTTATCTAACGTCTATGGAGTTCTATGTTAACTTTCAATTGGATGAAAACTTTGAGGAAACGATTAAGTCACGATACCGTGATGAGTTTTCTTATACTAGTTTCTCTGAAGGTGAAAAGATGAGAATTGACTTGGCTTTGCTTTTCACTTGGCGTGCTATCGCTAAGATGAAAAACTCAGCAAATACAAACTTGTTGATGCTAGATGAGATATTTGATTCGTCTCTAGACGGAACGGGGACAGATGAATTTTTAAGGATTCTAAATACACTGGGTGGTGAGAATGTTTTCGTGATTAGTCATAAGCAAGATGCTTTGGTTGACAAATTTAAGTCCACTATAAAATTTGAAAAGAATAAAAACTTTTCACACATGTCATGAGGAGCTAACATTGGGAAAACGGTCTGATTTCGAAAGAAAACCTAGAGATTTCTATCCGACACCATTTGCGGCGGTAGAGCCTCTTATACGACATTTACCACAAGGATTTACGTTTATGGAACCTTGTGCTGGTGACGGTCAATTATGCCGTCACCTAGAATATTTTGGTGGTACTTGCATGTGGGCAAGTGACATTGAACCACAACTAGAAGGAATACACCAAAATGATTATAATGAATTGGGTGAAAATGAAGTACTTGAGTCTGGATACATTATCACAAATCCACCTTGGGATAGGAAAATGCTTCACCCTATGATAGAGCATTTTACATCAATGCGGCCTACGTGGCTGTTGTTTGATGCAGATTGGGCACATACTAAGCAGTCTGCTCCTTATATGGAACATTGTGCTAAAATCGTAAGTGTCGGCCGAATCAAGTGGTTTGGGAATATGACAGGAAAAGATAACTGTGCTTGGTATCTTTTCTACAAAGGCTATAATAAGGCCGCAGAATTTTATGGGAGAACATAATGGCAACGCACCGATTGATTGAAGCGACGAATCCTCTACTGAAACTAAAGATTCGTGAGGTTTCTAAAGATTGTAATAGAAAAGAACTTGTGGATGATTTGGTAGAAACTATGAGGGCCTTCAATGGTATAGGTCTATCTGCTACTCAATGTGGAGTAATGGAGCGTGTTTTCATTATGTACTCTGATCTCAAAGAACGTAAGATAATGGCGTGTTTTGATCCACAGATTGTAGAAACCAGCATCGAAAAGATTATTATGGATGAGGGTTGCCTGACTTGGCCTGGAATGTGGTTGAAAGTAGAACGCCCTGTATGGATCAAAGCAACGTGGGAAGATCAACATGGCGTAAAGGATGAATATCAACTTCATGGTTTAGAGGCCCGAATATTCCAGCACGAATATGATCATATGGAAGGTACTGATTTTACTAAACAAGTCAGTAAACTGAAACTTGACATGGCTAAAAAAAGATTAGCAAAAGTAAAGAAAACGCTTGACAAACAAAAATCGGCGTGATAGTAATTTTGTGACATTTTTGCAACACTCTAAAACTTAATTTCATAATCCTGTCGATTTTGCTTGACTTATCATGCCGAGTGTGTTAGCTTAAGGTATATGATGAGAAATGAGACAAAAAGAGCCGACAGTGATATATATATCACACACACCAATAAATCGACATTGGCCATGCATTTAGTGCTTGACTTAATCGTTTGAGTGTGTTAGCTTAAGGTATAATGAGAATTAAAGAGGTTGATATGATTACAAAAAAGACACCACGGAATAAAGGCACGATTGCTAAACTTCTCGCCACTGAAGATATTTTCGTGGTTTACAAGCAAATGGAAACTGCTTACTTTGACAGTAAGAAACGTGAACTAGGTCTGCCCATCTGGAATGATGAGGATATGACTGCTGATATCAGTGATCTAATGACATGCCATGAAATTGGTCATGCTCTTTGGACTCCTCTTGATATGTTGGAACGTGCTGCTATTCGTAAGATCAATCACTCTTTTGTAAACGTGATTGAAGATGCTCGTATTGAGAAATTTGTTAAAGTTAAATATCCTGGCACTGCCGGTGTTTTCACCCGTGGTTATGTCGATCTAGTTTCTAGAGATTTCTTTGGTACTGCTGGTAAAGACATATCTAAGTTAAATCTTATAGATCGAATCAATCTGTACTTTAAGTCTGCTGATACTACAATCCCATTTTCTGCTGAAGAGAATGTCTGGGTTGATCGTATTAGAGAATTGAGGACTGAAGATGAAGTTCTTGATCTTGCTGAAGAATTATATAAGTGGATGGAAGAAAATCCTAGTTCAGATGAAGAGCCTGCTACATCTGGTGATTCTGGTGATTCTGGTGAAACAGGCGAAGGTACTGAGGGTTCTGGTTCTGGGCCAAATGGTAATGAAGAAGGAAAAGAAGAAAATGGAAATTCTAATGGTGGAAATTCAAGTGGCGATGCTGGTGATGATAAGTCTGCTGGCAGCGAAGATGACGCTGACGATGGTGAAGAAGATGGTGCCAGTGGTGCTGACACCAATGATAAAGTCGAAAACGAAGTAGACGAAAAAGGTGATGGAACTAAAGAAGATAGTCCTGCCGAGGGTGGTGTAGAAACATCTGGAAAGGGTAGTCACTCTTTACCAGAGGCGACTACTGATACCGCTTCTAAAAAAGGTATGGATGCTTTTCGTGATAAGGTTGCTGCAGATCGTCAGTATGCTAAGGTTCCTAAAGTTGATCTTGAGAAAATAATTATTTCTCCTAAAACTTGTGTCGATGAAATGTTTGGTTATTTCATGGAACAGAAATCTAAAGATGGTTGTAGTCTGTTCTTTGATACAACTGTCAAAGAATTAGATGATCTTAAAGCAGATTCTAAAAAGACTGTTGCTTATATGGTCAAAGAATTTGAGATGAAGAAATCTGCTGATGCTTATGCTCGTGCGGCTACTGCAAAAACTGGTTCGCTTGATATGGGTAAGTTACACACTTACAAATACAATGAAGACTTATTCAAGAAAGTGACTACGTTGCCTGGTGCTACTAACCACGGTATGTTGTTGGTTCTTGATTGGTCTGGTTCAATGGCTGATAACCTAAAAGGTACGCTTTCTCAGTTGTTTAACCTAGTTTGGTTTTGCCGTCAGACACGTATCCCATTTGAAGTCTTTGCTTTTTCAGATATGTATAGTTCGACTCGTAGGTATGATTATGATACTCGTAAGAATATGGAAATGGAAAACTTTAAAGCTGGTGATCTTGCAATGCACAATTTCAACATGCTGAACTTCTTTTCTTCTAATATGAGTATTTCTGATGAAATGAAAATGATGCAGTCGCTTCTAATGTATGCTAATAAGTATGCTGGTTTTCGTGATTGGAATGCTCTGGGTTATCCTTACAATGCTGACCACAGGTATGAATTGGGTGGCACGCCACTTAATGATGCCATTGTCGCTATGATGGATATCGCTCCTAAGTTTAAGAATGATACTGGCGTCCAGAGGGTTAACACGATTTTCCTAACGGATGGTGATTCTAATCGTCTCGCTGGTGTCTATGATTATCGTTTGAATACCAATAAAGAATCTCCAGATTTCGGTACTCACTCTGATGTTATCGAACCGATTCAAGGTGGTTGGAACTCTTACAAAAGTCGTGAGATTATGCTTACTGATCCTGTAACTAATAAGACTTTTCAAATGAAAGGCAGTGCTACTCACGTTCTTCTGAAGGCTCTTAAAAATCGAGTTCCAGATATGAATGTGCTTGGTTTCTTTATCGCTGGTTCTGGTCGTTCTGGTCGAGTTGATAAACGAGTTCTTGCTCAGTTTGTTGATCCTTACAAGGATGTTATGGAATCTGTAAAACAGATTAATAAAGATAAATTCCTTGCGGTTACGTGTGCTGGTTTTGATGAGTATTACATCCTGCCAGGTGGAACTGCCCTCCAAGTGGAGAACGGTGGACTCAGTGATGATCTAGAAGGTGCCACTAAGGCCAAACTCAAGTCTGCTTTCGGAAAAGCGATGAAAAGTAAGATTGCTTCCCGCCAGTTGTTAAATAAATTTGTGAAGTTGGTGGCGTAGTGATAAATATGTCACACTTTGCAACAAAATCCAATAAATCGACATTGGGCCCCCATTTAGTGCTTGACTTATCACTTGTAGTGTGTTAGCTTAAGTATATAAGATGAATTGAAACAGAAAATAGAAAGTTAAAATATGTACCTATCTCCTCGAAAAAAATTGTTTGTAGAAACTGCTGCCGAAATGTTCGGTGCCGGTGCTACCATCACTCGTTCGAATATTCGGGAAGCTGCTGAAAAAGCAAGTATACCATTTCCAGGCTGGTTCTGGAGAGAAGGAAAATCTGGTTATAATGCCTTTACCCTTCCGCCACTTGAAGGCGCTCCTGCTGCTGTAGTTGCCGCTTCAATTGTAGAACCATCTGAGGCAGTTTCTACTGTCAGTCTGGTCGCTACCAATCTTGAAAAACAGGACTTGGTTCCTGCTAAGTTTGATGGATTTGTTCCTTGGGGCAACTTCTCACTGATTGAGAAAGTTGTTAAGTCTGGGATGTTCTATCCTATCTTTGTCACTGGTCTTTCTGGAAACGGCAAGACGCTGATGATCGAACAGATTCACGCTAAACTCAAAAAAGAGTTGATCAGAATCAATATCACTATTGAGACTGATGAAGATGATCTTCTAGGTGGTTTCCGTTTGGTTAATGGTGAAACTAAGTTTGTTCCAGGCCCTGTTATTGAGGCGATGGAACGTGGATGTACTCTGCTTCTTGATGAGTGCGATCTTGGTTCAAATAAGATGCTTGCTCTTCAGCCTGTGCTTGAAGGAAAAGGTGTTTTTCTCAAGAAAATCAATAAGTGGATTTCTGCGAAAGATGGTTTCAATGTGATGGCGACTGCCAACACTAAAGGTAAAGGTTCAGAAGATGGACGTTTTATCGGAACTAACATTCTTAACGAAGCGTTCCTTGAAAGGTTTGCTGTCACTATGGAACAGCCCTACGCTGCTCCTGCTACCGAAACCAAAATCATTACACTTGCCATGGGCAAGTATGGTGTGGACGATGCAGAGTTCGCTAAGAACCTTGTAACGTGGGCTGACGTTATCCGTAAGACTTTCTATGATGGTGGTGTTGATGAAGTCATCTCTACCCGTAGGTTAGATCACATCGTGAAAGCATTTGCCATCTTTGGTGATAAGATGCAGGCGATTGAGTTATGTGTCGCTCGTTTCGATGACGATACAAAGGCTTCCTTCATGGACTTGTATACCAAGATTGATGCTGGGATCAGCGTTGGAGAAGATGCTCCAGAAACTAATGATCTAGGTGAACCTGTTGTCGCTGAAGAAGATAACGCTTTCTAGAGAAAAAAAAGTAAAGGGACTTGACTTTTCGGCCAAGTTCCTTTACTATATACTATATCGATGCCATAAAGGATCGATATTTAAATCTTGCTTAATAAGGAGATAACCAATGGTTACTAATATGCAAAGTTCAATTCCTACAATTTTCGAAACTCTCAATCTCAACAATTTTACACCCTATGCCGTAGGGTTCGATAGAATGTTTGATCAACTTAATAATTATGTTGACAACAATCGAACTTCTTCTGGGTTCCCGCCATATAACATCACGAAAGAAGGTGAGTACAAATATGCCATTGAAATGGCCTTGGCTGGATTTAGTAAAGTTGATATTGAAATCGAATTTGCAGATGGCTTGCTTACGGTTCGTTCTATAAAAGAGAATGAACAAAATGAAGACACGTTACATCGTGGAATTTCATATCGTAAGTTCAATCGAAAATTCACTCTTGCAGATGACATTGTAGTGAATGATGCTTCCCTCGAAAATGGTATGCTCAAGATCAATCTTGAACGTATTGTTCCAGAGGCGAAGAAGCGCCGCTTAGTTGAAATTACCTAGGCAATATAAACTTGAAAGGGGACTTGACTTTTAGTCCCCTTTCCTTTATATTAAGTATATGAATAACGTGAAGGAGTTATAATGGTTAGAATATTTGATTTACCGCCTGGTGGTTTGGTAGATGGGGCTACCGCCCAAGAAGTTAATCCCGATGGGAGTCCTGTCGAGGAATCTAGAATTTCTAGAAAAGATGCAATTAATGCCCAACCAGAACGAAGAGAAATTATCCACGGTGGAGAAGATCGAAAAATCTTTTTGAAGTCAGAGGATATTGATTATAACGAGCAAGAGCCAATTGATGGTGGTAATGCCACTAAAAGGTTTGCTACTCCTACAGAAGATAATCCTGCTGGAAGTAATGCTGGTGGCATGAAAATTTCCATGCGGCCAAAGATTGCTGTAAATTTAATGAGGGTAGAATTTCCCTTGAATGTTATTGACGAATTGAATGAACATGTCGATGCCACTGATCTTAAAGATGCCTCTGGCGGTCTAGTAGGTCAGATTAATCGTAATCGCTCATCTGCTCAATTGACACTTCCCCATGAAGGTGATGCTGTAGGTGAACAATTTTCTACTGTTCTGTGCCGAATAGGTGAAGAGTATATGAAACATACCATCGGCGCTGAGATCGAATGTGATGTTGATACTCAAACAATGTGGACTATCCACAGTTATGAGGGCGACTATAACCCTGTACATGATCATGGCACACGTACCTCAATGGGACTGTCCTGTATCCTATATCTAAAGGTTCCACCACAGATTGAAGCACTTGATAATCCTTCTGAGGATTTCCAAGGTCTTAATAATGCTAGTGGTGCTGTAGATGGATTCACATATTTGTGTTGGGGTACAAACGGTATGCGAGATATTAATATGCTACGTCCAATTACAGAGGAATATATTAAACCAGAAGTTGGTACTTTGATTATGTTCCCATCGTGGCTAAGACATGGTGTTATGCCTTTCTTTGGTGAAGGCGAACGCAGAACATTTTCTGCTAATCTAAATGTGACTCCCAAAACCAAAGTCTCTGGTGATCATTACAGGAAAGATCGAACTTGAAAATCAAATACAAATACAATGAAGCAAGGGCCCTTGAGGAACTAGCGGAATATATTGACTCGACATATGATGAACACTATAGCAAGAACAAGTTTCAGGCTACAGAGTTCATTATAGACGGTGGTCATGGTGAAGGTTTTTGTATCGGCAACATATTAAAATATGCACAAAGATACGGAAAAAAGAATGGCAAGGACAGAAGTGACTTGTTAAAAGTGATACATTATGGTATTATAGCTCTACATATTAACGAAGGTGAAAATAATGAAACTAAGTAGCGAAACGATTGAAGTCCTCAAGAACTTCTCAACGATTAATCAAAATCTTGTAATTAAGGCGGGTAGTGATATCTCTACCATGTCAGCAATGAAAAACATTGTTGCTAAAGCAACGGTGAAAGAAAACTTCCCGAAGGAATTTGCGATCTATGATCTCAATGAATTCCTTGCTCTTCTTTCTCTATATGATTCCCCAGACTTGGACTTCCAAGAAAAGAGGGTCATCATGACTGAGAATGGCAGACGGTCACAATATTGGTATGCTGACGCTACTATTGTCACGACTCCCAAAAAAGAAATCTCCATGCCCTCTAATGAGGTTGAATTTTCTCTTACTGATAAAACACTTGCTGATATTCAAAGGGGTGCTTCTATTATCGGCGCTCCAGATATGTCACTTGAAAACGGTACGCTGAAAGCAACCAACAAGAAGAATGATGAGGCAAATGATTACGAGATTCCTGTTGACATTAAACCTACAGATGCTACGTATCAATTCTGGTTTAAAGTTGATAATCTCAAACTTATGCCTGGTGCATACGATGTGACATGTTCTGCTAAAAACATTAGTCACTTCAAAAATGTCAAGATGTCTATTGAGTATTATATTGCTCTGGAACCAGCGTCTACGTATACGCCACTTGAAGTCGCAATGAATGCTTGATAGGAATTTATATTATGGATACTTTTTTATGGGTCGAACAATATCGTCCTAAAGACATAGACTCTTGCATCCTTCCTGCTGACCTCAAAACTACCTTTAAGGAGTTTGTGGCCCAGGGCGATCTACCAAACATGTTGTTACATGGTAGAGCTGGTACAGGTAAAACTACTATTGCAAAAGCGATGGTAGAAGAACTGGGTTCCAGTTGGATGATCATTAACGGTTCTGAAGAGGGCAACATTGACACTCTCAGAACTACTATTAAGAACTTTGCTTCTACGGTATCACTTGAAGGTGGCCGTAAATATCTTATCTTAGATGAGGCAGATTATCTTAATGGTCAATCTACTCAACCAGCGCTTCGTGGGTTGATGGAAGAATTCCACAACAACTGTGGATTTATTCTAACTTGTAATTATCCAACAAGGATAATTCCAGCATTACATTCTCGTTGTAGTGCTATAGACTTTAGTATTCCTCAGGCAGAAAAGCAGGAGCTTGCTGTTGCTTTCTTTGAACGTGTGTGTTCTATTCTAGAAGAACAAGAAATTAAATACGAGAAAAAAGTAGTTGCTGAGGTTATTCATAAATACTTTCCAGACTGGCGGAGAGTATTAAACGAATTACAAAGGTATTCTGCTTCTGGACAGATTGATGCTGGTATGCTTGTAAATTTACAAGAGCTATCATTGACTGATTTAATTGGTTCTATGAAAACTAAGGAGTTTACTAATGTTAGGGAATGGGTGGTTAACAATCTTAATGATGATCCTGTACGGGTGTTTCGCCGGATTTATGATACTATGTATGATAATATGGACTCTGTTAGCATACCTCACGCTGTGGTTATACTTGGGGATTATCAATACAAGTCAGCGTTTGTTGCAGATCAAGAAATCAATATGTTAGCTTGTCTAACAGAGTTAATGGCGAAGGTGAAGTGGAAATGAGTATAAAAATTGACGTTTATGATAATGTATTAGAAGATCATGTTTTTGAAATGATATCTGCCGAAGTTGATCAAGTAAAATGGCATTGGCACTCATATTCTAATAAGAACTATCCTACCAAACATTGGGTTGCACGTTGTGGTGAAAGTCCAGAACAAGTTGAAGAGAATGGCTATGGTTGGGTTCTGCCTATTTGGGACACTGCTTTCAATAAATATAATTTCAAAGAGAAGTATGGCATAGCTGGATTCAAAAGAATTTATATGAACGGTCATACTCATGGCATGGAACCACATTGGCACAGGGATGATGGTGATTTCACTATGATCTATTATCCAAATAAAGATTGGAAACTGAAGGATGATGGTGGAACTTTTATCTTTGGAGAAGAGTTAGACTATGAAAAAGATACTGACAGTTTTCATGGCCACCCGCCTAAAGATGTTGAAAGATATAATGCGAATATCCCCAATAGACTTCTAGTGTTTAATGCCCACTTGTGGCACAAAGCAGCTCCAGTTAGTAGACAGTGTTATGATCTTAGATCGTGCATTGTGTTTAAGTGCGTCAGCGAAGCTGGTGGCGATGTAGATCGATTAGATTTCTACAAACAATGAACTATGAAGACAAAATTGAATTCCTAATTAAAGCTGGTTGTGGTGAGCAAGACCATAGTGGTCTAACCTTATTAGATCACTTAGAGGCCGTTTCATATCGTATATTCTTGGGAGGCCATCCACAGCATTTAATAGATGCTGGATTGTTCCACTCGATTTATGGTACTACAGTTTTTAAGCCATCAATGGTAAATTTTGGCGAAAGGGACTTGATTAAAGAGATGATTGGTGATAAAGCTGAGGAGTTAGTTTACTGGTTTTGCAAATGTAAACCTCCACGATTTCGAAATATCATGAAGTTGCCAGATGGTCAATTCCAAAGAGATTTGTTAATTCTAAATACTGCTAACCAAGATGATGTTAATGCATCAACAAGAAACCTAAAGGATTTTTATAATGTATGAATTGAGAGTAAAGAATGGAACATATAAAGCAGACAGTTTGTCTGCCTTGTGGTGGGCAGTATTTCGCCACCGTTTGAACCATTTCTGTAAGGGCGAAGGGTTCGCTGATTAATGTATGAATTAAAAGATTACCTAAAAGCTATTAACCACAGTAAGGAAACGCTTTTAGAAACAGAAGATGAAATGTGGGAAAAGAAGTATATGCCATATATCGTCAACAAATGTGTCGCTCCATTTCCAGACACTATCCAGCTGGTTAACGTAATAAACCAGATGCACCACCTAGATAAGAAACTACAGTTTGATTTTTTACTAAATAGTCTCAGGCCAAGAAAGAGATTTACACCTTGGATGAAGGCGAAGAAGTTAGATAATCTACAATATGTTAAAGAGTATTATGGTTATAATAATGAGAAGGCGAAGGCCGCTCTTGATATCTTAAATGATGATCAAATTTCTGCCATAAAGAAGAAACTGTATAAAGGTGGGAAACATGGAAGAGATCAAGTGGACGCAAGAGCAGATGTTGGAGATTAGGTTAAAAGAACCCGATGATTTTTTGAAAGTACGGGAGACACTATCACGAATTGGTGTGGCTTCCAGAAAAGAACGTAAACTATATCAATCATGCCATATACTTCACAAGCAAGGAAAGTACTTTATCGTACACTTTAAGGAATTATTTGCCTTGGATGGTAAGGATACTAACCTATCAGAAAATGACCTTGCAAGAAAAAACACCATAGCTAATCTATTGAAGGATTGGGGTCTAGTAGAAATACTGGGCGTAGCTGAACCTGTTGCTCCTCTAAGTCAGATAAAAGTATTATCTTTCAAAGAGAAGGATGAGTGGACGCTCGAGACTAAGTATAACATAGGTAAAAAGCGGGAAGTATAGTATATGGGAAAGTTTAGGGAATTTATAACAGAAGAAAAATCTGATAAGTACAAGATTGTAGTTCTTACTAGAGCTCCCGAAGCTGTGGAAACTACAAAAAACAGTTTTGCCACATCAGAGAAATTTGAAAAGGCCGCTAATAAACTTGGGTTGAAATCATATACTTGTTATATAGATGGCGCTTATCTTACATACGAAAATGATACTCGTACAATACACAATGCTGATGATGAAAAGGGCTTTGAGATAAGTCCTGCTGATACAATCATTATTGTTCGTGGTGGAGTTAATCAACGTGACTCATGGAAAGACCTATTAACTCAACTTGAGAAAAATGGTTATACCTGTATTAACTCTAGGGAATGTATAGAAACATGCTCTGATAAGTACCGTACAGCACTGAGGTTAGCCGATCATGGACTAGTTACTCCAACTACTGTTATCGTTCCCAATGCTGCAGGCGCTTTAACGGCGTTCGAAAAACTAGACACTACATATCCTGTCATCTTAAAAACTGCACACGGTACTAAGGGTATTGGCGTGTTATTTGTTGAATCTGAAAAATCTCTTGAATCTATGACACAGTTGTTGTTTAAGATTGATGAAGAGATTTCTTTGATACTACAATCGTTTGTTAAAACAGATCATGACGTTCGTGTAATGGTGCTCAATAATATTATTGTTGGTGCTATGAGGCGTAATACTGTTAAGGGTGACTTTAGGTCTAACGTACACTTGGGTGCAACGGTAGACAAGTATGAACTGACTGACAGGGAATCAGATGATTGTATTAGGGCTGCAAAAGCAGTTAATGGTTCTTGGGTAGGTGTAGATTTTATTCCTGCTAAGAACCGTGACAAGGAAGGCCCTTATATTCTTGAAGTGAATAGTTCGCCTGGCACACAGGGATTCGATGAAGCACTCAAGATGGATATCACCACACACATTTTAGAGAATTTTAAAGATCATGCTAATTGGTGGAAAACTCCTACCCTTGCTGGGACATGGGAAACATTCACACATGAGAAATTTGGTAATCTGGTTGGTAAGATGGATACAGGTAATAGTTCAGAAACTTCTGTTATTCATGCCGACAGTTATGAGATCAAAGACAAAAAGGTTATTTGGAAGTTGAATGGAAAATCAGAAACATCTGATCTTATTAAAGTTAAAGAGATTAAATTGGGTGGCTTTAGAAATCGTGACGAATCCCGTCCAATGATCAGAGCTAAAATGTCCTTCAATGGGCAAGAGTATAACATGCCATTCACCATAGATGATCGTGGTGAAAAGACTCCTATTCTAGTTAACCGTAATTTTATGAGAGATTTAAACCTTGCTATTGATGCTAATCGAAAATTTGTTCTTACTAAAAGAATTGAACTAGATACTGAGTGACATATTTACCCCTACCGAAATCAGTTACAATAAGAGACAGTGGCATACATGGACTAGGATTGTTTGCCGTCGAAGATATTGCCTTTAACGAATGCCTCGGCAAATCCCATTTTACATATGGGATAGATTGTTCACTTGAAAGGACGCCACTCGGCGCATTTTATAATCACAGTGAAACACCTAATTGTATCAAGAAAGGCAATCCAGGCTCCTACTTTCTTCATACTTTAAGAGATGTGACTGCTGGTGAAGAATTAACAGTTAAATACACTTTTTACAAATTGGAACTTGACAATCATCTATAACTATGGTACTATCTAACAATGAACTTTTATACTAATGTGCTCCAATGGGGCAGTCAACTATTCGTGCGAGCTGTTATTAATGGAAAACGAGAGCAGTTCAAGGTAAGGTACAAACCAACCTTGTATTCGCCAGTACGTGAAGTTACTGGGATGGAGACTCTAGATGGGACGCCTGTTGTAGGCACTACCTTTGATTCTATCAAAGATGCTAAAGAGTTTATGGAAGCATACAAAAGTCAACCAGAGTTGGTCTTTGGTAATACGCAGTATCCGTACACCTACATTGCTGACACCTACAAGGGTGATGTTAATTGGGATATGGATCAATTACTGATTTTCACCATTGATATTGAAACTCAATGTGAGAACGGTTTCCCCGATCCTCAGCTTGCTGAAGAAGAGATGTTGGCTATCACAGTCAAGAATCACCAGAACAAAAAGATAATGGTTTTCGGCGTTGGTAAATTTGAGACAGATCGTGAAGACGTTACCTATGTTGAGTGTGAGAGTGAAGTACATCTGTTTAAAGAGTTTCTTATCTTTTGGGAGAGAAATCACCCAGATGTGATAACTGGATGGAATTCAGAATTCTTTGATATTCCTTATATCGCTAATCGTATCATCAAATTGTTTGATGAGGCTGAACTTAAACGTCTGTCTCCTTGGGGTAGTGTTGTCGAACGTGAAGTCTATAAGATGGGACGTAAACACCAAACATTCAATATCCAAGGCGTTGCTGCTTTAGATTATTTGGATTTGTATAAGAAGTTTACGTATACAACTCAAGAGTCTTATCGATTAGATCATATAGCATCTGTGGAACTGGGCGAACGTAAAGACGGTAATCCATTCGCAACCTTTCGTGAATGGTATCAGAAAGACTTCCAATCGTTTATCGATTACAATATCCAAGATGTTGAGATTGTTGATAAGCTCGAAGACAAGATGAAACTGATTGAGCTCTGTCTCACGATGGCGTATGACGCTAAGGTGAATCTTGTTGATGTTCTTGGTTCTGTTCGTTATTGGGATATCCTAATCTACAATGCTTTACGTGAAAGAAACATTGTAATACCTCAGAAGATTTCTCAAGAGAAACCAGAGCAGTTTGAGGGTGCTTATGTTAAAGACCCACAGGTGGGTATGCACAAGTGGGTTATGTCTTTTGACTTAAACTCTCTATATCCTCACCTTATCATGCAATATAATATCTCGCCAGAGACACTTTTGCCTAGCACAAAAACTGAAGGTCTTGTGGATCAAATCCTAGATGGGAAGATAAGTAATACTACAAAGCACTGTATGACACCAAACGGTGCGTTTTTCAGAAAGGATAAGAGAGGGTTCCTGCCTGAGATCATGGAGACTATGTACAATGATCGTACAAAATATAAGAAACTTATGCTTGAGGCTGAGCAGGAGTATGAGGACACTAAAGACCCCAAACTTCTCAAAGATATATCGAAGTATAACAACATTCAAATGGCAAAGAAGATATCCCTTAATAGTGCGTATGGTGCTATTGGGAATAATTGGTTTAGGTATTTCGATCTGCTGGTCGCTACAGCAATTACAACGAGTGGCCAGTTATCTATTCGTTGGATCGAAAAGTCTCTTAATCAATATCTCAACAAATTGTTGGAGACAGATAATGAAGATTATATCATTGCTTCAGATACCGACAGCGTATACATTACTTTTGACAAGCTTGTTAATAAAGTGTTTACATCTGGAACGGAGACTAAGAAGATTATCAATTTCTTGGACACGATTGCAACTGAGAAGCTGGAACCTTTTATTAATAGCGAGTATCAAATTCTTTCTGAAGTGATGAACGCATATGACCAGAAGATGCAAATGTCCCGTGAAGTCATCGCTGACAAGGGTATATGGACTGCCAAGAAGCGTTACATCCTTAACGTACACGATAGTGAGGGTGTAAGGTACAAAGAACCAAAACTTAAAATGATGGGCATTGAAGCAGTAAAATCAAGTACTCCTGCTCCTTGTCGTGAAAAGATTAAACAGGCTATGAAGATTATCATGAATGGTAGTGAGAAGGAATTGAATATATTTGTTCAAGATTTCAAGGATAAGTTTATGTCTCTGCCCCCAGAAGACATTGCATATCCACGATCTGTGAATGGTGTAAAGAAGTACACAGAGACTTCTACTACCACACTTGATCTTATGAGTGGTGAATCTATAGATTATGGGTTCTTCAAAAAGGGCGCCCCAATTCATGTCAAGGGGGCTATCCTCTATAACTATTTGATTGCTAAAAACAACCTTACGGGCAAATTCCCTTTTATACAAGAAGGAGACAAAATCCGATTCCTTCATATGAAAGAACCAAATGTATATCAGTCTAGTTCGTTTTCGTTCATTACTTCCATGCCGAAGGAACTGAACTTACACGGCCAGATTGACATGTTGACACAATTCGAAAAATCATTTATTGAACCGCTTAAAGTTATTACTGAAAAGATTGGATGGTCAGTAGATTCGAGTTACGGTGAGCAAGGGACGCTTGATGATTTTTTTAACTAATGCGGGCATAGCATAATGGTAATGCAAGAGGTTTCCAACCTTTTTATGGGAGTTCGATTCTCTCTGCCCGCTCCAATTATAGGTATATTATGATATTAGAAAAACAAGATACGTTTGATGTAGCACACAAAGTGATGCATTACTTTAAAGATTTTACTCGTATTGATGATTACTTTCGTTCAAGAAAGATTGAACGAGTAAAGGATATGTCAGCAGGCCTGCCAGGCATGAGTATTGAAGATGAGTTGTTTCAAGATTTTGGTATGCATCCAGAAGATATGGAATTTGAAGTTGCCCAAATACCAGGCGAAGTGTATGATACTTTGATTGAGAAGACTGCTTCTTTTTCTCCAGATGAGAATCCAGGCAAGACATTGAAGATTGTGGTTAAAGAAAAGACTACTAATACTATTGTAGGTTTCATTCGTTATGGTAGTCCATTGATTAACAGTAAACCTCGTAATGATGCTCTTGGTGGTGTTCCAGATTTAGACATATTCAACAAGCGTGCCATCATGGGGTTTCATATCGTGCCCTCGCAACCGTGGGGTTTTAACTGTCTTGGTGGTAAATTACTTGCCGCCATCGCTTGTTCACATGCCACTCGTAGAATGTTAAATGAAAAGTATGATATAAAGTTAGCAATATTTGAAACCACTTCACTTTACGGCTCAATTAAAACTGATAATGGCGGTGCTTCGATGTACGATGGTATGCGTCCATATTTGCGATTCCAAGGAATGACTGAATCTAAATTTCTATTGACACTAGGAGAAGAAATCTATCCAGAGTTAAAGGCCTTCTTTACAGAAAGAAATGGTGGCGAAGAACTTATACATAAGGGCGCTTCAAGCAGAAAATTAAAGATGCAGACTAAGTTTGTTTCTATTATTAAAAATAGTTTGAAAGAGCATGATGATAAGGGTTACAAAATATTTTGTGATGCCATCGCCAAGGCAAGTGAAGTAACTACTCAGAAGAGATTCTTTGCTTCTAACTATGGTTATACTAATACAAAAGAAATTCTGTTAGGTCAAGAAAGTGACTTGACAAAAGGTGAAAACTATGATAAGTTTGAACTTAATAATGTCGTTAAGTGGTGGAAGAAAAAAGCTACTAAACGGTATAATAACATTGTTGCAGACGGAAGGCTCCGTAAGGAACTTGAGGTCTGGAATAAAGATACTATGAATAAGATTGATATTATTCGGTAAAAGGTACTTGACAATTGCTTATTGTTATGTTATTATCAGTGTAAGATAGGGAATCATCCTTATTTTAAATTTTGAAGTTCGGGCGTTCCCCGTGACTTTATGAAAGAGTAAAATGAAAACTACTACTATCGCTCCGCCTCCAGCGTCATATGAGGCATATCTATACATGTTCGAAAATACTGCAACTGGCATGACTTATGTAGGAATACATAAAGGTGCTGTTACTGATGAATATAATCATTCATCTACTAACGCTTCATTTAAACATGCTTTTGCTAACTCTCAAGCTGATTTGAATTATTCGGTTCTATCTTATGGTGATTGGCGGGAAATGCAAAATGCTGAGAATAAGATTCTTAAAGCAGCTGATGCACGAAACAACCCTCTGTATTACAATAAGACAAACGGCTATCCTGTTTATTCAGAACCCGATCTTGCCAAATGTGAACAATTTGTCGCAGATTTTCTTGAAGGTAAATATAATGTAGGTAAGGAACCTATTGATTTACATATAAAGATGAAATCAATACAGGTACGTTTTGAATTTGATGCTGCCCTGCAACGTGAGATCAAAGAAAAGGTTGATGATGCAATGGGCAACACTGATAAGTGTTCTCCTGTTTTGGTTTGGGAAAACCGTGGAATGGACGGTGAAGATTTGAGAGGAGATTCAAATCATACTGTTACTGGAGTTAATGCTAGTAAGCATGGAATAGATATTCCTGTTGCAAGGGTTTCAGCTTCGGTTCATCAAACCTTCTCAAATGCTGAATTGAAGATGATTGGTAATCTTCTGAATAGAAAGCCAGAGGTTACTAAGAAGCCAATTGATACAAAAACTGGTGTTAAGTTTTGCTTTGATAATTATATTGACTATGATGTTCCTCATGATGCTCAATCTAATAAGGATGCTTTGAAGGCCTTTGGTTTTACTTCTAGTCAGAGAACTGCAATTATTGTGAAGACTAAAGTAATGATCGATAAGGATATTCTTAGACAGGCTAATCGGTTGTTCATCAACTATAAGGCTGAACCATACCATCAGACGATGCTGGATACAGTAGAGGCTAATGTTGATAAAACAACATGTTCTCTTTATATGTCATCTGCCAAATTTTCATCTGATAGAGTTCTTGAGACTATACATGCTGCTTATAAGGCAAAAGGTAAGACTACTGTAATGGTTGTTTTACATCACCCTACTCCAGATGATGAAGAGGCGTGGAAGACTTTAATTCAGCCTAAGTGGATTGAGTTGTTTAAATTTGCTCTACAGAGTGGAATTAATGTGAAATTCTCAGAGATGGATTCTACCATGTCAGATGGAACTGCATGAACCTCTTTGAATTAGACGAAGAAGTTAGAAGTGAAAAAACTGTTAGGGTGCTTGTGTACCCTAACATCACTTTTCAAGAAGACTTGTCTAAGGACAGTTACATACAGGTTATAAAGCAACAGATCACTCAACTAAATTTACTTAGGAGTGATCTTTGGTTTTATCTTATATTGCCTTGTCCTGTACCTTCATTAGATTTTCAGAATGTGACCCAGTGGTATTTGCCTTTTCCAACATACCCTCAAACAATGCGATCAAACGTAGATGTTTTTTCGTTACAGAAGATGCTGGGCCCAAAGTGGGACTTTGATTTGGTGATGTCTCACCTACCAGAGCATACCCATGCACTAAAGAATATACTTTATAACGTAACACATCACATACCCGCTTTTTTTGGCTATGCACACTGGTTTGACTTGAAACAAGTTGTAGCTTGGCCCAAAGATAGTTTCGTTCAAAATATTACGGGACTATTAGAATATGACAGGTGTTATATTAATACCCAATATCAAAAGGGTTTGGTGCTTGATCAGGCGTGTGAGACGCTTAGTCCATCTATGATTAATAAGTTAGATGATATTTTAGAAGTCCAGCACTTAGGTGTGAACAATATGGATATTACTTCTGATATCAATGAGACGCCAGAGAAGATAATTGTTTTCAATCATCGTCCAGATACCTACAAGAATTTTAAAGGTTTCATGGCAGTGTGTGATGAGTTGTGGAAAATAAGGCAAGACTTTAAAGTTTGGATTCCATTATTGGATAAACCCAATCGTGACTATGTAGTTACAGATAAGGGCGATAAGGCTTGGTACTATAAACGATTGAAAGATTGTTATGTAGGATTTTCACCTAAACAAACCTATGGTGGTTGGAGCGTTTCGACTACCGATGGAATGATGATGGGAGTTCCATATATATTATATGATGCTCCTTACTATCATGAATTATACGCTCAAGGAGATTTCTTTGAGAACGATCATGATGCTGTTATGCTATTGAATACATATCTAGATGATCCTCAGTACAGGAATGAAGAAGCAGATAAAGCTCGATCTTGGATTGAGGACAATCTTGTGTACTTTGATGAAGTAGTCAAAATGAATTATTATATGATTGATCTGCTGTCCAGACAAAAGGTTATGGGCGACAGTGAGAAGTTAAAAGAAATTATTGCGTTTATCCAGAAAAACGGTTCTGTTACAAAGAAAGAGATAATGGAATTTGTGGGATGGGGCAGAGGTATCAAGTGGACACCATACAGGAGGGCTCTTATGAATCATCCCAATGTATATGATGTTTACGGTGCTGAACCAATTTATCAATGGAAAGAAGGAGTTTCAGAATATGAGTGATTTTTTAAAATCGATTATTAAGGACGTTGAAAATGATTATGCTACATTAGCAGATGATCAAGTAGATGACTTTGGTTTTATCGATACGGGTAGTTATATTTTTAATGCCCTACTGAGTGGGTCTATCCACGGTGGTTTACCAGACAACAAGATTACATGTTTGGCTGGAGAGAGTGCCACTGGTAAGACATATTTTCTTATGGGTATCGTGAAGAATTTTTTAGACAAGAATCCAGAGTCGGGTGTTGTTTATTTTGAATCAGAAAGTGCTATCACAAAGAGCATGATCGTAGAACGTGGTATTGATCCTAAGAGAATGATTATTATGCCAGTTACTACTGTACAAGAATTTCGTACACAGGCACTAAAAACCCTAGAGTTGTATCTAAGTCAGAATGAATCAGTTCGTCAACCATTATTTCTATGCTTGGATAGTCTGGGTATGTTGTCTACTACTAAAGAAGTAGAAGATACTGCTGACGGCAAAGAGACTAGGGATATGACACGAGCTCAAGTTTTGAAGGCGGCCTTTCGTGTTCTAACTTTGAAACTTGGACAGGCCAAGGTTCCAATGGTTGTAACTAATCACACATATGACTCTATGGGTTCTATGTTTCCTACTAAGGAAATGGGTGGTGGTTCTGGATTGAAGTATGCTGCTTCTTCTATCGTGTATCTCTCTAAGAAGAAAGAGAAAGATGGCACTGAAGTTATTGGTAACATCGTCCATTGTAAGAACCACAAGTCTCGTTTGACTAAAGAGAATAAGATGGTTGATGTTCGATTGACATATTCAGAAGGGTTAGATCGTCACTATGGTCTATTAGACCTTGCTGTCAAGTACGATATCTTTAAGTCTGTTTCAACTCGTATTGAGTTGCCAGATGGATCAAAGACTTTTGGTAAAACTATTAACAATGATCCAGAGAAATACTTCACTGAAGAAATCATGACCCAGCTGGATGAAGCCGCTGAGAAAGAGTTTAAATATGGCGATACTTGATATAATCACGGACGGGTGTAGTTCGTATTATCTTGACACCTTAAAACATCATGCTATGCAATCAAGTACATGGCATATGAAATATCCCAACAATAGTCCAGATAAACATCTAAAGATGGATATCATAGAGAATGAGGTTAAACAACCTCTTCTCGCTGGACTGGCGATGGGCCTTCTTATTCAATTGTATTCTAAGAGACAGGACTTGTTTCTGCCTGACGTATCATATTGTGGTATTGGGCTCAAAGATCGCCACAGATTAGACAACCCACATACAGATCATGTAAAAGAGACAGGTTACATTAAGATTTTCGGAGTTCTTAATAGTGATTGGGGTGCTATGGATGGTGGTTTATTTCTACACGGCGATGAAGCGATACCATGTGTGCCAGGCACATTTATCGTATTTGACCCACGGGTTATACATTCTTCTTCAGAAATACACACAGATAAAAAGAGATTGGGTATTGACTTTACAGTAAAAAAGGTTTAATACTACAACATCTACTCCTTATAAATAATACTATTAAACTGATGGAGATGTTGATGCTACAAAAATACGTACAACAGTTGCGTCCTCGCAATGAATCTTATGTGCCTCATGTCATTAGGATTCAAGAATTTCTGAAAGAAGACATCGATCTTCCTAAAGATGTTTTAGATGGCTTCGAGTTTTCCCAAAAGGACAAATCTTCTGGCTCTAGAGTCATGATTAAAGTTCTGTCTACGGATAGGGATACAGATAGAGATGAAATTCTCAGGCGCCTTAAAAACGCTGACGTTCAAGCTTCAACAACTTCAACCAATTCTTCAGTCGATCCGATTGATGGAGAACATGACGGTAGAAAGTTTCGAATTAATGTTAAACCAAAATCTGGTGGCATGGGTGAGAGTACACTCAATTCTAGTATCACAGAACTATTTCCTTGCATTGCATATGAAAAGAATTTAAAACCTAAGAATGTTATAGACTTCATGGAAAAATTGATGAAAGTCGATTTGAATTCCTGTAAATGTATTATCAAGTCTGATATGCCTGCTGCCGAGGCAACTGTTAATGGTGCTGAAGCTTCTTCCAAGTACGAAGAAAAAATGGATGCGGCTTTAGCAATATTGAAATTTCTTGAAGATAATAATAAAGACAAACCTATAAAACAACCTTATTGGGGTTATCGTGGTAAACCAAAGGGTGTGCCTAATGGCCATCCTGGCGATATGTTCATAGAATATAAAGATGGTGCTATGTTGGGTGTTAGTTTAAAGGCTGGGGGAAAGAAGACCTCAGAACCCCAACTTAATACTTACCACAGAACTATATTTGTAAATAGTCGAGGCCCAAGTTTTAATGATAAATCGGGCCATGACGCTTTACGTAAAGTTATATACGATAAAGTATATTCTAAAATAAAAGGCATGCCTCCATTAGATAATTTTGATGGTGGTAAAGGTGGCAGACATAAAGATAAAGAGCAGACTGTTAAAGTAATTAACAAACTATCTTCAAAAGATCAAGACAAGTATTATAACGAATACCTAGAAGTAGCACGCCAAGGTGTTATTGATAGAATGAATAAGAATGATAAACAGAGTTTAACGTGGATTAAAGATGCAATATTACGAGAAGCACCAGACGTTCCTACATTAGTAATTAAAGCAACTGGGGGACAGAATTATGAAGAAGTAACGGATAGAGATGCCGTTGGTGTATTTTTACCACAAGTTAAGTTTGTTAAGTCATATGCTGGAAAAACAAAACAAAATTTTATTATAGAGTTGAAATCTGGAAGTGAAGCTGTTAAGTTGGGAATGACCATTCGTTCAAGTAGTGGTGGAAAACTTAAACAATGGAGTCTCAAAGTCACCTACAATGGATTAGTCAAATGAAAAAATTTAGAGAACTAATGGAAAAATCTGGTGATACAGCTGTATTCACCTTTGGACGTTTCAACCCGCCAACTACTGGACATGAAAAACTTATTGAGGCGTGTGGAAAACAACAGAGTAAGAACTCTGGTTCTAAGATGTACGTCTATGCATCACAGTCTAACGATCCTAAGAAGAACCCCCTACCATACGCTAAAAAGATTGCATACATGCGTAAGATGTATAAGAAGTATGCCAAGAATATTACTACAGGGAAACCCAGAACTGCCATTGAAGTTGCCGTAGAACTCTACAAAAAGGGCCACAAGGCAATCGTAATGGTTGTTGGTTCTGATCGTGTACAAGAGTTTGAAAGACTTCTTAATGACTACAACGGTGTAGACGGCAAGAAACACGGTTACTATGGTTTCGATAACATTGAGGTTGTATCTGCTGGAGAACGTGATCCAGATGCAGAAGGTGTATCTGGTATGTCTGCATCCAAGATGAGAGCTGCAGCTGCAGACGGAGACTTCCAATCATTTGAGATGGGTGTACCATCTAGTTTCTCTCAACGTAAAGAATTGTATCGTGATGTTCGTAAGGGCATGGGTATGAGGGAAGCACGTGAGATGGGCGATATGAATGATATGGAATATGTCAGAGATTTATATCTCACAGGTAAGATTTGGAACGCTGGTGATATCATTGAGGCAAAAGGCATAACTGGTAACATTATACGAAAAGGCACCAACTATGTTTCATTTGCAGATGATGATGGCAAGGTACATAAGTGTTGGATACATGAGATCGAATTGAATGAGGCGTCTGCATTAGACAGGTTGATGAAGTTTGATAAGTCACGTGTTGCTGCTGGTAAATCTCCTATCTTTACAGACAAAAAGGGACAGACGTTTGTTCGTATGAAGAAATCTGGCCTGATGTCTATAATGAATGTTCCTGCTGATGAGATTGGTAAGTTTGAGAAGAAGGGTTATAAGATCATAGAAAACCTTGAAGAACGAAACTATCGTAAGGAATATGATAATTATCAAGGAACCAAAGAACAGATTGCTAGACGTTCCTCTAGGAACAAAGCCCGTAGGGTAATGGGTGATAAGACTAAGATTGGTATGGATGTAGGACATAAGGATAACAATCCTCTAAACAATGATCCTAAAAACTTGAAGAATGAAGACCCATCATCTAATCGCAGAGAACCACGATTGAGAGAAAAACCAGAAATGGACGAGTCGTGGTGGAATAATTTGGCGGCTAAAGTACATCAAATGACTCACCCTAAAGGATATGCTGAGATTATAAAAAAATATGCTGAGGGTTTGAAAGATAAAAAACACAATCAAAACCCAGGCCAATGGGCTTCAGATTTAGCCAGAGAATATGGCGATCCTAGTCTTACAGGTCGGCATCTATCGGCGTATATTAACAAATTAGTTGATAAGGGTAAACTTCCTAAAGAATTGAAGGCAGAATATGTGCCTGAAGAACTTCAAACATTCAAACAATTCGTTAATCAGTTTCAAGAAGACCCCTGCTGGGATAGCCATAAACAGATAGGTATGAAGAAGAAAGACGGCAAGAAAGTACCAAATTGTGTGCCAGAAGAGAATTCTTGGGGAGAAATCACTGAGAAAGACGAAAAGTCTGGAAAAGAACTGAATAATCCTACAAAAGGCGATGTAAAGAAATACAAGGTTTACGTCAAAAATGAAAAAGGAAACGTAGTAAAGGTGGAGTTTGGTGATCCAGATATGGAAATCAAACGAGATGATCCAAAAAATAGAGCAAGTTTTAGGGCTAGACACGGATGTGATAATCCTGGCCCGAAGTGGAAAGCAAAGTACTGGTCATGTAAATTTTGGAGTGGTAAGTCTGTAACGGACTTAATGAAAGGTTGATCCTTTTATAATTATAAATAGAAGACAAAACAAAGGAAATGATATGACCAATTATACAAAAACAATGAGGCAATCATTGCAAGAGGTATTAAATCCAATTGTAGAAGATAACATGGATTTGTTACGTAAAGCTGCAAAAGGGCAACATCAAAAATTAAAGATGAAAGACGGAAAGGTTACGATGGATTCGTTTACTGCTTCTGCTCTGGTTCAGATTTTTGATAAGGTCAACCCAGCAAACAAATCTAAAATGGAAAAGATGGTCAATCAAGGTACACGTGCTGGACTTTTGAAACTACAATCCTTTGCAATGTCAAAAGTCAATGCTGAATATGTTCCAGAACATAAGGGCAAAAAAGAACACGAACATCCTCATAAAGAAGAATCTGAGGTAGATGAAGGAACAAAACAGGTTCTTGCTCACGGTGGTAAAGGTAAGTATAAAGTAACCAAGGATGGCGACAAAATTGACATTAAGTTCGGTGGTAAGGTAGTTGGAACTGCTGACTTTGACCGTGGTGCCGATAGTTTCTTCGTAAGTATCAAAGGTGAAAAAGGTCAGAAGTCTTTTGACGATGCACAGGCAATTGCTGATTATTTCGCAAAGAACAAGATTACAGAAGAAGCTGACCTTGATGAAGCAACTAAGTTGCCACCTCATCTTGCAAAGTTCTTTGATGACAAGGGTAATTTAAAACCAGAAGTTGCGGCCCGTGTTGCAAAAGGCAAAGAAAAAGTAAACTGGAAAGATGTAACACCTAAAGGTTATGGCCCAAAAGAAGAAGTTGAGATTGATGAATATGTTCAAGGTGGAGATCGTGCCGCTGTTGGTATTGCTGCTACTGGTGCAGCTGCTACAAAAGCGATTTCTGGTATAGGTAAAAAACTTGGTATTGGCACGAAGAATAAGATTGCTAAACAAGATAAGAAATTGGCTAAGAAAGCAGACAAACAGACTTATAAAGACAACAAGGCAAAACTTGCTGGTAAATCAGAAGAGAAAGAAGAAGTTG
>Ga0308009_10000320_pt1 | contig 38297 bp, 39 predicted proteins | sample Neamet127_FD_203134 | JGI IMG/M metagenome (GOLD analysis project Ga0308009, IMG submission 203134) | Marine microbial communities from water near the shore, Antarctic Ocean - #127 | ecosystem: Environmental > Aquatic > Marine > Unclassified | place: Southern Ocean | collected 2014-07-24 | reverse complement strand
GTAATCTTCAGTCTGCACAAATTCGTAGTTATTGTTGTAGAGGCCATTGATCATAGGGGGCCCCGTGCGCAGCCCGGTGCTAATACAGCGCTCGGCTAGCGGTCTTGTCTCCGGGCCATCGAAGCTGGAATTTTTTGCTCTGAGCAGCGCTTTTCGAGCACGCCCTGTGTCGTTATAGGGGATACGGCCGTCGGCGGGATCAACGATCCACGCGGTACGATGTTCGCCATTGATGGTGCCGAACTTGGTGCCGGGGTCTATCCAGAAGGCATTATAGCCGCGACCTCTACCTAAATCAGTGCCGTCAGGCAGCTGGCCGGCGACCATATTGTCATCCGTCGCTAAACGCACGTTCTGCGGATGATCATCGGTAGCGCGAATCACTTCGTCGTTGCTAAGAGTTGATCCGATATAGCGCGCATTTCGCTCGAGGGTGGTAATGGATGCATTGCTCCAAGTGCCCTGGAGGTCTGGCTTGCCGTTGACAGTGCGTGGCGGCTCATAGGCCTGTCCTTGAGCAACCTGGTGCAACAGGTTAGTCAAAATCAACATGGAAATAGATAGTCGGGATGTTCTTTTCATTATTTACTCTCTTGTTTGCGGTAAGCCGCAACTTGTTTTACCACTAGCCAGCCCAGTTCTCAAAATATTTTGGATGGATTCAGCTTGCTAAGCAACGATCATCAAAATGACTAACCTCCAAGAGTCACCTACGGCTAAGTGTTCGGGCGCTGTGAAGGCGTCCTTAAAAGTAAAGGCCTCCAAGCTCGAATCCTTCATCCTTAGCAGTTCCAGCTTTTCCTGTGCTTGCCCCATTGTTGGAAACGTACCAACAAGTATCCACCACAAGACTGAATAGGCTTCTCGCAAAATCTCGAACTACTACTTTCTCTTGGCCATAATCTCAATATGGGCTGAACGATACACAGTGTTATACACAGACTCGATGTCGACCCAAACCGACATATTTACTAGTACATCCTCACCAAATGGGTGAAGGTTTGTGGCGCCTCCCTGTTTATCCTGCAATCTCCACACGAAGCCAGGAGCTTGATCTGCCAGCGCATTCATTCGATCTAGATTAGCAAAGAACTCGGCGAGTTATGATGATTCTGCTGGTGCCAACATGTGTGCGATATTGAGTTGCGCAAGCTGCCAGCCGCTCATGAGGTAGTGCAGCGCATATACTGCCCGTTTATTTGTACCGCGCACTGAGCCGTGGGCCTGGTTTGAAGTCGCGACGGATATTCTTCGAAGGCGCCTGCGAATGTACCTAGAGCACGGGCTAGAAATGGCGCAATGAAGTTTAGCGGGACCAACAGGTGTATGCCCGCATACATGCCTTGCACGGAGCTCATGTCTACACCTCCGGGCGGTGGAATAATCATGGGACCAATCACCACGATGCCGCCATTTATTACGCCGCCTATGATGACACCTACTATATATCCCTAGCGTGTTTCTTACCGAGTTGTTCATAGTGCTTGCTCCGATAGTTGCAGCCATCGTCTGCGCGACTTTCTAAGCAACCTACTTCAAAGAAGATAGCAAAAGACCCTTTCGCACTTTCACTACTTTTTGACTCTCTGAATACTTGAGTATGATCGATCTAGCAGCTAGACGAGGCGCTCACCATTGGTGACATCGCCAGTACCCAGAACCGAGGGGTCCGGCACGGCTAATACCACGGCACCGTCCTTGTCATAGAACCCAGTCACTAGACACTCAGACATGATCGGACCAATCTGCTTGGCTGGAAAATTCACCACCGCCATGACCTGCTTCCCTACTAGGTCCTCCTTCTTATAGAGCTGCGTAATCTGAGCGCTGGATTTCTTAATGCCAATCTCTTCGCCAAAATCTACCTGTAGTTTGAACGCAGGACGTCGCGCCTCGGGAAAGTCTTCCGCCGCAATGATAGTACCCACTCTAAGCTCGACCTTCAGAAAATCCTCCCACTGAATTTGTTTCATCTTCTTGCCTCTTTCAAAAATCACCCTGCCTGTTCCTGATAGTAACACTTACGATTCGATTCTTTCGATCATGAATTGAGCTAAGCATCGTGTGAGAGTAGTATGAAGTCAGAACTAACTCAGAAGATAAGTACACTGGAAGAAATTAAAGATACTAGTCGCCCTGCTTGCCAACGTTTCACTGACTTCCTGCACGATTCCCGGCAGGATGTCTCTCGGTGACGCGCAGCCAAGTGAGGTATTGATGCCTGGTGAAGCGAGCACGCTGCAATTTTTCACTAATATTCCAAACTTCGATACTGAAGTTGGTATACAGGCGAGTGTGTAGTATGAACTTAAAATAAACCTACTTAGTAACTGGGTGGACAGCACTATCGATAAGAATGAATAAGAGCAAGCTCTGAATTAGTACGGTTTTGTCGACAGCGTGATGCCACTCCAAGCGGTTTCATTGCTGAAACGATCCAGAGAACATAATTGGTTCGAATTGATGCTACTGCAGGCAAACTGCAAACGTAGCAGTTTGGTCGGAATTCCCGATCTAACTTTTGATGAAGCTAGTGGTAGTTACAACTTCGTCGCAACTTGTGACGGCAAACTCACCCTGTTTGTTAATGATAGTTATGGCTTCTATGGTAATAATTCAGGCTTCGCCAGCATTTCTCTGTCTCGGGTAAATTAGTCGTTACACTTACTAGGAGTGAACGATGCACACACTACAGCAGATACTAAAGCAGAAAGAGAATGACGATATCTGGTCTGTCCCACCGACCAATACCGTCTTCGAAGCGATTCAAGTCATGGCGAATAAGCGCGCCGGCGCTTTACTGGTTATGGACGGTGCCAAACTTGAAGGCATCATCTCGGAGCGGGACTATGCGCGAGAGGTGATCCTTAAAGGACGCAGTTCCAAGAAGACCCTTGTCGGCGAGATCATGAGTTCGAATGTCATCACCGTAGCCCCCACTGATAGCGTGCAAAACGCATTAGAGGTAATGACCAGGCATCATATCCGCCACCTTCCTATCGTAGATGACACAACTGTAGTCGGGGTGGTTTCTATCGGCGATCTAGTGAAAGATGTAATTTCGGTGCAGCAAACGACAATAGAGCAGCTCGAGAGTTACATTCGAACTTAACTGAATTCTCAAGACAACGGCTCGTACGCTAACTGGAAAATAGCATTCGGTTCTAAGTAGCGCTTGAGTTTTAAGCGACCCTAAGAATCGACCTGTTCAACACTGAACCCACCGCCGTCCTGCTCTTTAAAACGCAGGACCTGATTGATGCAACTTGGCTGCTCATCAGCCACGTGCGTCACATACAGAATATTGGTCAGCGACCTTTCTGCAATCGCATCTAACACTCTAAGTATCAATTGACGATGAAAGTCATCCAGACCTACACAGGGCTCATCCAAAATAAGTATGCGGGGCTTCTTGACCATCGCCCGGGCAAGCAAGACTAGCCGTTGCTGACCAAAAGATATCTCGTGATAATACTGCTTCTCCCATTGCTCCAGTCCAAGCGCTGCGATCCAGCGCCTCGCTAGATCAACCTCTGCCGTGCCACTCTCGTCATACAGGCCAACCGAGTCGAAGAAGCCGGAAACCACTACGTCTAGTACTCTCCAGCCCCTAACATATTTGTTATGTAACTCGTTCGAGACGATGCCGAAGTGCTTCTTGGTTTCCCATATCGTTTCGCCACTTCCTTTTAGGCGACCGAATAGAAAAACCTGCTGCCCATAGCCCTTGTGATTCTCCCCATCGATTAGAGAGAGCAATGTCGATTTTCCGCTGCCGTTGGGACCCTCTATTACAACGTGGTCTCGGCCAGTCATGATCCAGTTTACATCGACAAGGACCTTGCTATCGCCATAACTGGCCTGCACGTCCTCCAGTCGGATTAGTTCTTCACTGCACTTCCTTATCGGAGTTTCGTGAGGAAAAAGCGCATCCAGGTTCGCAGTGGCCTCGATTCCGACAACACCGACATCCGCAAACTCTGAAGTCTTCAATACTTCTGCCAGCGAGCCCTGCCTATCTATTTGCATGCGCGTGCTATTACGCTGCATGACTGCCATATGGCTCACGCCCGGCAAGATATCCTGTCGCCGCCTGCACAAATGCAGGCTACTGAACTGCGCGCTCATGGATTTTTCAATCGTGCTTCTGATCTGCTCCCTAGAATCTCGATCAATACTCTCGAGAGGATCATCCAGAATAAGTAACTGCGGCAAGCCGTCACGATAGGCATACAGGGAACGGGCAATGAGCACCTTGCGAATCTGTCCCGACGATAGAAATCTAATACCCTTACTCAATACCTCTGCGAGAGCGAGCTGTTCAATTAGGTCTGCGAGTAATACATCGTTCTGGCTCTGCTTCGAGCGAGACGCGCGAATTAGATCTTCAACAACAGTCCCTTTGTCCTGCGCGTCACCGCTGAATTCACTGATATCGAGCCGATTATCTCTCGCCCAGAGGCGCTGCTGCTCCTCGAAGGAAACGATATGCAGATCAAGTGCAGGATCAAAATTTGGACCATAGCTGACATAATTGCCAGATTCGAGGCGCTTACCGGCTAATAGATTAGCCAGAAGGGTCTTTCCGCAGCCATTTGGCCCGAACAAACACCAATGCTGGCCCGGCTCGATAGCAAAATGCTCTATCGCCAACAGAGCTTGTCTCGTCACGCGGCATTGCGCATTGTCTATTGAAACTAGTGTTTGCATGAGTGCGATGTTGCCACAGTCGTTGCTAAGTTTCCTACCCTGATGCAAGCCGGGAGAATTCCTGCATCTACCGAAAATAAGTGCACAGATTTAGGGCACAATGTTGCAATTCGATATCTGGGTCAGTAAGCTGCGCGCCATGGACATATCCATATCCCCTCTCGACATATTTAGTTTCTTCTGGTTTCTCGCCTGCTGGCTAGGCTATAGCCTATTCGCCCGCAAGCAGGCGAAGAAGCGAAATAGCCTCTCAAGCGTGCTGTATCGCTATCGTAAGGAATGGGTGCTGAAGCTCTCGAAGAGCGGTATGAGCGAGGTAGATTCCGATTTACTCGGCAGCTTGGAGCGGCAGGTCTCATTCATGGCCTCGACTTCCTTACTCATATTAGCAAGTCTTGTTACCGTGCTCAGCGCAGCCAGCGAAGGCTTCATGGATATGTCATCGCTCCAGTTCGTCGATGATGTTCCCCTCGAAATCGTCCAGATGAAATTGCTATTGATGATTTTTATCTTTGTGTATGGCTTCTTCACCTTTAGCTGGGCGCTGCGCCAGTATGGATTTTGTTTTATCCTGTTTGGCTCATCCTTCAATACGGTCAGATATTACAAGGGTAACGAAGAATATCAGGCGCAAGCAGTGCCTCGTGATTTTAAAGCGGTGGCGAAGGTGCTGGACCGCGCGGCGCACAGCTACAACTACGGAATACGCGCTTATTACTTCGCTATGGCCGCACTTGCCTGGTTTATTAACGATTGGTTCTTCATAGTTGCCTGCGCAGTAGTCATATTCGTACTCTATCGCCGCGAGTTTCAGTCTAGCTCACTGCAGGCTATGGTCGACGCCAGACAGATTGGCAACGTCCATGATGAAGACGAGATTAAGTTTGACTAGAGGAATCGATTACTACCCCTCAACGCTGAACAGCTAGAATTGATCGACGGGAAAATCATCCACTTGTATTGCTAGATCTCTCGCCAGCTGCCTGACTTCGTCTACCATCTTCCAACCGTCTTGAATTCTTGCTATGGGAGTGTCGGGTTCTGCTGATAGTCTTCAGGATAGAGCGGCTGAAGTTTTCCCTTGATGCTATCGAGCATGGACTCGTCGAGATCAAAATCTGCAATTAGGTAACCACGCTCATGGAACTCGGCTACCTGAAACTCAGATAAAACAGCATCGCTACTTTTTTTTGTGCTTTCTTTTCCCATTTCTACTAAGGCCTCTTGCCTAAGGCGCGCTGCATAACTTCGTTCTGGATTGTCATCATATGACCGATGGAGCGGCGCCAATATTCGGAGTTATGCGTTCCATGATTCTGCATATAGTCAAACGGCACATTATTTAGCATCAATAACTGAGCCATCTCTCGTGCTACTTGCACTAGGCCATCTTCGGTTCCAGAATCCATATAGATGTGCGGCATCTGACTTCTGGGCACCTCATAGATAATCGCAAAAGGGTCGTAGGCTTCGGCCTGCTCAGCTGTTGCGAAATCGACTCCCTTCGGTGTGCGCTCGCCCTGCGTGCTAAAACCCGGTATATCGATAATCTTCGAGATAAAAGCATCTGCCTCATCGATCCGGGCTTGACGCTGCGGATCTGTTGGACCAGATTCGCGATTCGCGCCAGCGCGGATTGCAGCAGCAGCCGCACGCGCATGGCCCAAGGCGCCACTGGTGCTTCCGATAGAGACAAATAGTTCGCTGTTCCGAAGGCCCATAGAGTAGGCTCCAAAGCCACCCATCGACAGACCAGCGATTGCTCGACCTTCACGTCTTGGTTCCGTGCGATAACGCTTATCCACCTGGCCGATTACATCATTGACAATGTAGTCTTCCCAATTGTTCGTCTGCCCCTGGATGCTGGACGCATAATTGATAAACCAACTATTACCCGCGTCGGGTAATACAACGATTAAATCATTCAATTCGCGCGCATAGAATGCTGCCGCCAAATTTCTCCCCCATACCGTATAATTTTGCATGTAACCATGCAACAGATAGAGAACAGGATACTGCGCATCGCTCTGGTAATAGCCTTCGGGCAAGACGATATCGAACTTCATCCGCCGATCTACGGCTGGACTGAAGAATTCAACGGTTTCTAGCCCGGGAGGAATCGGCGCCGCTACCGGCACTAACCCACTGGCATTCTGAGCAGCGACTTGCCCTACGATCAGCTGCGCTAACAGCACAATGCCGAGGAGTAGCGCTTTAGAGGATATGATCTGTGTCATGACTTTTTCTTGCCGCTATGCTGCTTTTGACAATTTTGTAACATAGCATTGAGTTTACCGCAAAACGCGAACAGCTTCTCGCGTTTCTATTTCTCCCGCGTCGCACTCAATGCTATATTCTAGGGCTATGATAAAGAAAAACACATTGCATCAGACCAAACTCGCTCGCATCTCTCTATTATTCTCCTCCTTCGTTTTCTGCTCATCTACTGCATCGGCTCAAGATGTGGGCGAGAAGCTATTCCTAAATAACTGCGCAGAATGCCATCAGCGTGACGGCAAGGGGCTACCGAATATTTACCCCGCGTTAGCAGGTAGCGAAGTGGTGCGAGGAAGCGGCGTAGACGTTGCGCTAGTGATGCTCATCGGCCGCGGCGAGATGCCCTCCTTCGCCGACGCTATTACCTATGAAGACATGGCGAGTATCATCAACTACGTTCGCAACGCTTGGGGAAACAACGGGAAAGAAATCTCCGCCCAAAAGATTTCAGATCTTCGGTGAAGCAAGGACCAAAGATTTTTAGGTTTGAGCGTTGTTGCGCCAGTATCTGGAGGCAAAAAATGAAGCAATTGCCCTTTTCCCCTATTGAAGACTTATCTAGAAACTGCAACGAATCTCTGAACTACGTATAGTACTGAACTCGTCGTACTGCGAAAGCGTTCCAATATTGCCGAGGTAATAGTATTCCAGCTCGTCTCAGTTGCATTACCTTCAATAGTGCCTGTCCTATCAGAGATATCCTGTACGGAAGACCCTTTTAGACTGGAAATAGCAGTGTCTGTCCTTCCATCATAATGTCGCCCTGTACGAAGCTCCTATATCTTTTCAGGTATTTGTGCAGCGTTCTGAGACCTCATGAACCGGCTCTACGAGGGCATATATTTATCTGCTTTTGACTGGCAATATTATCCAACGAACATCAAGAATTTTGAACGACCGGCTCGTTATTACGGCGAATGGATACTGGCCAATATTAGGAAAGAAATATAAAGGAAAACAGCATTGCCATGCTAGCTACTATCGACAATGCTCCGCGCATACGTCTGTAGCTTGAGGTAAAACTCCCAATCCAATGTGTGTAGTGTTCCAGTATAAATAGTAGCAACAGTAAGACCGAAGCAAATAAAGGCCAAAGTTTCGGCAACAATACGAAAGCAAAGAAACTGATTAGAAACAGGCAATTACTCAGTATTAGCGCCGATGTCTTTGCAACCATTTCAGTATCTGCTCGCCACCAGGTTCCGCATATAAAACTGATGATGCCAAATGCATATGCGTTGACAATCGGTAGTAGCAGAGCTATTTCAGTGGCACCAAAATACGGCAATAGCAGCAATGCGACAAACGGAATTAAACCGGCATAACCTAAGAGAAGCACAGTATTAGAGAAAGTTCGTTTAGACGGTAGATCAACCATTCGCTTCTCTGCGCTTGCGCGCCCATTGGTACCAGAGCAGCCACATCCGGTAGCCCAGTTCAGCCAACCAACGGAGCGCCGGATGCAACAGTAATCCTGCTACACTACCATAACGTGTATGTTCCCAGGCACGCACATTAGCCTCTAAACCTTTGACCCACTGTCCATCTTCGGTTTTTAGATGCAACTCAGAACGCATCGCTGCTTGGTCTTCCGCTGCCAGAGATGTTATTGGTAGCAGCTCTAACCCTTCATCATGATACTTTGCCAGTCTGGCCATTTCGGCACTGCAAACCGGGCAGGCATCATCATAATACAGCGTATCTTTTTCTCTATTCAATCTACATCACCCTCAAGCTCATGGTTCACATAACAAAATATTGAAAAGGTCACAATCTCATAGAGACTCAATGCCCAGTAATAAGTTGTCGCCCTTAGCAATAATTTCCGCCTGTTCTTGGGCTGAATACTTACGCCAAGCGTTGTAAGGAAATGCCATACGCGAGTTACGGCCAAACCTATCCTCATGACGACTGATAAAATGCCAGTACAAAGCATTAAACGGACAAGCGTCGTCAGTGAGTTTTTCTTTCACATTGTACTCACAGCCTTTGCAGTAATCGCTCATCTTGTTAATGTAATTACCACTGGCGACATAAGGTTTAGACGCTATTAAACCGCCGTCAGCAAACAGGGCCATACCACGCGTATTGGGCAATTCCACCCACTCAATAGCATCGACATATACACCCAGGTACCACTCGTCGACCTCATCCGGCGCAAGGCCGGCCAGCAATGCAAAATTACCCGTGACCATTAGCCGTTGTATGTGGTGGGCGTAACTGTACGTCATGGTTTGCTGGACGCTTTTCTTGATGCAGTTCATTTTAGTACTACCACTCCAATACCAACCGGGCAGTGGCTTGTTCGCATCAAGCGCATTCCCTGCCTTGTATTCCGGCATATTAGACCAATACATCCCACGTACATATTCCCGCCATCCCAAAATTTGTCGAATAAAACCTTCGATCTGCGCGATGTTTATCTCGCCCTTGGCGCTTTCAAAACTTTCGATAGCCGTATCGATCACCTGCATAGGGTGCAACATTTTTGTATTTAGTGAAAAACTTAATCGCGAGTGATATAGGCTCCATTGATGCTCACTTTTCTCTGTCATAGCATCTTGATACAAACCAAATTTCGCTAGACCAAATTCGCAAAAATAATTGAGCAATTTTACCGACTGAGCTCGATTAACCGGCCAAATTAAGCTTTCGCTTGGCTCTCCAACAGTTTTAACGTTGTGCTTTTCTAAGCGCGCCAGCACGTCACGAGCATCATTGCTGAAAACCAAGGGGGGAGGTATTGTTGGCAAGGCGTCTTTTGATAGTGCCTTACGGTTTTCAGCGTCAAAATTCCAGCGCTCACCCACAGGCCCTTTCGTCGTCATTAGAATAGCAAACCGCTTACGCATTTTCCGGTAAAACATTTCCATCCGTACAGCCGTATTCGGTTTAAAATACGTCTGCAACTCCTCGAATGGCACTAAAAAATGCTCACTACTCACTTCGTTTACTTCCACACTCAATCTAGCTTCCAACAATTGAATCTGGCTAAGCAAACGATACTCATCAGGACGTTGATATTCAAATATGGCACATTGAGTTTGTGTGACAACATGTTGAACGAGCTCTATAAGAGACTCAAATTCAGCTGACTCATCAAGCGTTAAATGCAAAACACGATGACCCGTTTTTTGTAATTCTTCAGCGAAATCTTCCATGGCCAAAAAAAACGCACATACTTTTTGCACATGATGCTGAACGTAGCCAACCTCTTGCTGCAATTCAGCAATCACATATAGGGTGTCTTCGCATTTTTCTTTATACCAAGAATGGCGCGAATAAAGTTGGTCGCCAAGTATCCAGCGAACGGTTTTTACTTTAGGCAAGTTATTCAGATCCATAGATATTTTTTCAATAATGATATTCTTATCATGATTTTGGCGCTTCTAATTCGCTGCGCACTTCTTCAGCTTCGACCGTCAACTCTGAATACAAGCGAATATTTCCGTTGCGCTGTGCCTGAAAGGCTTTTTCTACTAACTGGCCATACTGCTTCCGCAAGCCTTTAGCTGGATTTTTTTGAAAAACCTCAACATTAATTTTTTCTCGCCTTTCGTATTTTGTACTGGGTTTTGCAGTAGCCACGTAAAACATCGAGGCTACGTAATGATAGATGCTTGGTCGCTCTTCCTCTGACGCGCCTGCGCCAATTTCTAAATGACGTTATTTTCAAGTGACTCTGCATTATTTGAATAACATCTTTTTCCTTAAAACCAAATTGAAAATCAATTGCTTCAAAAGGTGTTCTATCTTCCCAGGCCATTTCAATGACGCGAGATTGCTCATCGATTGGCAATTGTAAAAATGTTTCTAAAACCATTTTGTGGTCCTGATCTGAGTATTGAGTAAGCAACCAGCCTTTGAAGCCTCGTGCGCAATTACGTTTATCGTTCACGCAAAGTTACATGAATAACATACTGAATCTGGGTGCGCTAAAGGGCGAAATCCTACAATTCTATCGAGCTACCATTTGAACCTAGAATGCGTCATCAGTGCGCCGTAGTTGATGGTACTTTGTACAAGTAACTAGGCCATATACGCTCACCTATAAAAAACCTTCGATCGAGCGCCGGACAGTCTAGCTACAGACGAAAATTCAAATAATCCATGATTCTCTCCTCAAACAACGCAGATTTATCAGTATCAATACAGAAAATATAAAAGGTTATTAGAAATAAACTACTGACCGCTTTGACTGGGTGAACCTGTATACGTCTAAATTAGTAAAACAGACTCCTTCAGGATAGATATTTAGAACATAGGTAGACCAAAGATATAGGCATGCGCACTAGTTTACTGCAGATTTATTGAGTCAGGATTGGGCCAAATCATAGTCTTATCGATTATAAAAGCCCGCATAGCCTTCCTCGCTAGGGAGAAAACCGATAGACAGCGTGCATTCTACAAAAGTGCCTGCTGTCCTTATTCTCGATCCCGTACGAACGCCATTAACGACCCAGCACTGCACGCAAGCAAACGAGCCGGCATGCCGTAGACTCGTATGTGGTGGGATAGCTACTCAGCGTAAATAATGCCTTTCGCCGTAATCGTCATGGCGTCACCTGGCGGCGGCGCTACCACTTCATTTGTACAAGCTGTAACAAATATCGATATGTAGAAATGCTACGATAGTGAATGAGTTTTCATAACAGGCATTTTGCCTATTGAATAAGTGAAGAGATTAGGACCTAGATCAGAGTTCAAGTGTAATTTGGAAATGTTTCAGCTCTAGTACTAATTGATCTTAGCCATCCACTTCATTTTTGCGATATCACAAAAACAAAGCATTCAAACTAAAGACGGAGAGATTATTTATCCTGTAATATGGGAGAAGAGTTGCGCCTCCTTTGAATTTCCCGGAGATTTAATCGTGAAGCTGTCCAGTCTTAGAATTATCCCAAGATCACTAACAAACTCTGCTTGCTTAATCAGCATGTTCTTAGGGTCTCATGCATTCGCAAACTGCAATTATCCCGACGGCACCGAAGAGATCGTCCGCGGCAGTGTCTACAGTGAGACGAACAGCAATGATAGACGTGACAGGTTCGAAGCCGGTATTGCCGGTGTAAATGTCAGCAATGGCTGCGAGGTTGTGCAGACAGATGGCGGCGGCAATTATCTAATACCGATTCATGCGACGCAGATCTTGTTCATCACTAAGCCCGCCGAGTTCGATCTGCAATTGGACGAGAACAATCTTCCGCAATTCTTTTATAGACACTATCCCGATGGCACCCCAAAAGAGATCGCCGGCACATCTATAGAATGGGCTTGGCCCGTGATTGAGCCCACAGGCCCGCTACCCAGCGTGATGAATTTCGGGTTGATTCCAAGAGAACAATCGGCAAGTGAGTTTACAGCCCATGCGTTTGCGGACACCCAAGCAAGATTCGAGATAGGTCAGGATATGTTGCGCGAGGATTTGATCAACCCGTTAATCGGAAATCCCTATGGAGTTGAATTTGGGATAACAGTCGGCGATGTGGTTTATGACAATCTCGGGCTCTATGATCGCCACAAAGCGATGATGGCATTGATGGAAATTGTGCAGTGGAATTTGCCTGGCAACCACGACATCAACTTCGCCTCTCCAGATGCAATTTTTGCTAATGAAACCTTCAAGAGTCATTTCGGGCCAACCTACTACTCGTTCAACCAGGGCAATGTGCATTTCGTGGCGCTGAACAATGTGGAATATGCCGGCGAGGGCAAGCAATTTGGTAGTTCGGGATACCGCGGATTTATTCCTGAGTACCAGCTCAATTGGTTAGAGCAAGATCTCGCCAACGTGGAAACTGACAAACTACTTGTTATCGCGACTCATATCCCACTAATCAGCGAAGCCGATGACGGGCAGTCTGAACCCCATAGCGGACCTAATACCGAAAACTTTTCGAGATTGCTAGAAATCCTCGAACCGTTTTCAAATATTTATGGCATTGCTGGGCACGACACCAGCAATAGCTGGAAAGTCGAAGTGAACCACAACCATGGCTGGCAGGGACAGCCGTGGATTGCCCATACTCTGGCCGAGGTCCGCGGCAGCGGCTGGCCCAAAGGCCTGCGTGATGCACGAGGCGTGAGGGACTCAATAATGGAAGATGGCAACCCTAACGGTTTCTATGTCTTAAGGTTTGACGATAATGCGGTTACTCCCGATTTCATCCCCTTCCCATTCGGGCCTGATGCAGCGCAGCGACTGCGCATCACCCTCGACCCCCCCTTGTCCGAGATCGAGGGCGGCAGCATCAATCGCGGAACCGCACAGAAAGACACGAAGGTAGTTATGAACCTCTTTGACGGCGGAATACGAGACTCAGTATGGGCGTTCATAGATGGTGGCGACGCGCAGCCTATGACCTATACAGTGCGAACAGACCCCTTCGTCGAGAGACTCGACAGCAGATATCAGGATACGGACAGTGAATACAGCCCCGCAGCGCGCTCTGCCCATATCTGGGAAATGAGTCTGCCAGATGGATTAAGTGAGGGCTTGCATACTATCGAAATTAGAACCGAAGATGAGTTTTCTCAGCAGCGCGAAGGGGCAATGACCTTTGAGATTATTAATCAGTAGATCTAGCTATTTGAGATTGGGCAACAGTGGCATCTCGATCTTTAGTACTTGTCGCGTACTTCGTAGAATCGCCCAGAGAGTGTTGCCATCAATCGAGCGATCCCATGCGATGCCCTGACCATTCAGCCGTGGTAGTCGAACCGTTGCGAGCCAATCTAACTCCGATCCATTCTCGGGTAGCGCCATAACGTAGACTTCCGGGTCGTCATGTCCACTAAGGTACAAATAACCGTCGCTTCCCCAGGAACCTCCCGAGTTACTCATCGGTGACATTCTTCGTAAAATTTCGGCAGGCAGCGACCAGCTTTGCAACACTTCAAAGTCGTCATCGAATTGCACCATGACGGTATTGCGCGTTTCTCCGTAGGGTTCGATCATTCCTCTTTGTACAATGTCGTAGTTCGCGAACGCGCCCCACCACGAACCATTGTGCCGATCCAACCAGGTGAAAGATCCAAGCATAACACCGAAACTATGGCTTTCGATGTGCTTCAGGGTCGCTACATCCCACACTTCGACGGAGCTTGTCATTGGCCAGCTCGGATAATTCGAATGAGCCGAGTACAATTTACCATCTAGGACCACGCCGCTGTCAAGATGGCTGAGGGGACTGCTCAATTGCGAGCTGTCATCCCACTGTTGTAGTGCCCTGCCCGTGTTTTTGTCATGCCGAGTTAGGCGCACATTGCTTATCGCATAGAAAGAATCTTGTCCTACCGCGACAGCCTGATAAGCATTGTCGGCATCGAACTGCTTCACGATCTTACCATCGAATTCGGGCGGTTGAGCAGACACACTTGAAACTGCCAACGCACAAAGAAAGTGAATGACTAGGGTTGGAAATTGTTTGATCGAAAAAAGCTTCATAAAACTTCTGCCTTTAACTCAGCTGCGCAGATGGGAAGCGCCATTCACATCGATAATCGTACCGGTCGAGAATTCGGCTCCTTCGGAGGCAAGGAACAGCACGGCGTGGGCGACCTCTTCAGGCTCAGCGACACGGTTGAAGGGGCTCTGCGCCTTGATCTGCGCACCTTCAGGACCATTCAGTCTATCCGCCGTGAGCTCTGTATTAACGAAGCCCGGCGCTACTGCACCGACGAATATCTTGTACTCGGCTAGCGCTACAGCCAATGATTGACTGAGAGAATTTAGACCCGCCTTGCTGGCGCCGTAAGCCGCCTTCGTTGGCTCTCCACGAAACGCGCCACGAGACGTAATATTGACGATACGGCCGCCGCCCTGATCGATCATGTGCTTTGCGGCACAGAAACAGATGTTGGCGGGACCGATAAGATTGGTCTCAATCGTTTGCCTCCACGCCTGCTGCCAATCTTCATAGTTGGTCATTGGCAGTGGATGGTATACGCCGATGCCGGCATTGTTAACGACGATATCCAAGCGACCGAAGTGCCGCACTACATCAAATACGGCTTTTTCTACCTGATCGGGATCGGCGACATCTGCTTTAATTGCTAGGTGATCGTTTCCTTCAAGCGCGGCAAGAGTCTTATCGGCGCTACCTTGATCGCTGCGAAACAGTACGGCGACTCGCGCACCCTTTTTAGCAAACGCGAATGCGATCGCCCTGCCGATTCCGCGAGTTCCACCCGTAACTAGTACCGTCTTATTTATAAAATCCAATCTAGTGCTCTCTCAAATGTTTCGACGACTTATGTAAAGATTTTAACAGCTAGGTTATCCCATCCATCTGCGCCAAACGCTGAACCAATTCCTCAACTCTAGTGCTGTATCCCCACTCGTTGTCGTACCAACTCACGACCTTCACCATGCGATCTTGCATTACCTGCGTCAGCAATGAATCGAAGATACTGGAGTGGGAATTGCCGATAATGTCGCTACTAACTATCTCATCAATGGAATACTGCAAAATACCTTTCATGGGCCCAAGCGCGGCTGCCTGCATTGCCACGTTTATCGATTCTACCGTGGCATCTGAGTCGAGCTCGACCACAAGGTCTACGATGCTGCCATCAGGAATCGGCACACGCATCGCCAGACCATCCAACTTGCCAGCCAGTTCGGGCATGACTAAGCCAATAGCTTTCGCCGCTCCAGTTGAAGTCGGCACTATATTAGTAGCCGCGTTACGCGAACGTCGCTTGTCGCTAGCATGGGGCGAATCTATCAAGCGCTGACCCGAGGTATAAGCGTGCACTGTAGTGAGCAAGCCTCGACGAATACCAAAGGAATCGTGCAACACCTTCGTCAGTGGCGCGGCGCAGTTTGTCGTGCAGCTCGCGTTGCTAATAATCGTACTGGAGGGCGTGACCACATGATCGTTAACGCCGCTCACAAGCGTTGCATCGAGAGGGTCTTTACAAGGCACCGTGAGCACGACACGTTTAGCGCCGCCATCAATATGTTTCTGCAAATCCGTTAAATGCCTGAAGGCACCGGAACTTTCGATGACATAATCGACCCCCAATTCCTTCCACGGCAGTTTTGCTGGATCTCTTTCGCTCAACACCTTGAACTTGTCGCCATCGATTTCCATAACGTCACCATCAAAGCTCACCTCACCGGGGAATACTCCATGGGTGCTGTCATACTTAAAGGCATAGGCTAGCTGATCTGGACTCGCAAGGTCATTCACCGCAACCACATCATAGTGTTTGCGTAGCTTTGCGATACGCATGATAGTTCGACCGATTCGACCGAAGCCGTTGATAGCAATTTTAGGTAACGCCATACCCCTTCTCCAAAACTACGCTACGCCTATTCAGCCAACATTTTCTCAGTTAACTCCCAAAGTTTCATTGCGCCTTCTTCACTCACTGCCCAGGGTGCAACATCGCAGAATCTGGGCGAGTCTTCAGTGGCAAGATTAGACACGTCGCAATCCTCGCAATAGAGGCCGCCGGTGTTGGCAAGCGCATCACAAGTTGCGGCCCACAAAGTTGTACTGCAACCCTGCGTAGTCGACTTGAACAATGCAGCAACCTGCTCGGAGATATTACCATCGGCATCAGTCCAGCCTAGAGCCATCATCTCTTCGTTGGATAGGTGCCGCTGCAGTGGCGTAAGAATCCCGCCCGGGTGAACCGAGAACGCCTGTATACCCTGATCTCGATACTTCATGTCCATACCAAGCGCGAACAGAGCATTGGCTGTTTTCGCCTGCGCATACGCCGTCCATTTCTCGTAGCCGGCAGATTCGAAATGAATATCATCCCAGAGAATATCGCTGCGGCGATGCCCGATAGAGGAGAGGCAAACAACGCGTGACGAACCAGCGTTCAGAAGTAGTCCCCGCAATTTTTGAGTCAAGACGAAATGCCCTATATGGTTGACACCGAATTGCGATTCCCAGTTATCGCCAACCCGCGCTTCTGGGCAGGCCATAATGCCGGCATTATTAATCAACAAGTCGAGCTTCGATTCCCGGGCCGTTACCGAAGCCGCGTAGCCACGAACGCTTGCTAGATCGGCAAGGTCCATCGCATCGACAATCACCTCACCTTCTATATCCTTTAAATTCTCCTTCGCTTTGTCGGGCGTACGTACCGGCACGTAGACTTTTACACCAGCAGCAGCGAGCGCACGTGTAGTCTCCAAACCAATGCCGGAGTAACCGCCGGTTACGACTGCGACTTTTCCTGACAGGTCTTTGCCGGCCAAAATTTCCCTGGGCTCGGGCTTTCCGCTAAATCCGGAGTTCAATTTCTGCTGCACTCGTGTCGACATTTCCAACCCTCTATTTAGTGGACTGAAACGTCCCCTGAAGATAACTGTATTGCTTCTACCTTAACGGAATCTCAGGTAGCTGTGAATGTATTCATACCACCGCCAGAGACAACGGTTCCGCTGCTAGTTAGGAAATCATCCTGCATCATTTTCCGGAGCGTTTGCTCATCGCTAGCCGTGTTGGCGATAAAGCGCTGATCGGTCTCAACCAGCCTTCCAATGACTATCCCGCTCACGGGATTCGCCTTGTCGAAACAGACCGTATAGGTTTCAACCTTCGCAGCACCACTAGGTGCTTCGATAAATCCCGGGCTTGGCATAGCGTTGATCTGGGCCTGTATCTTCGCGTTTGATTCACTTTGCCATTCACCGCGTAGTGGCGTAGCAGAATAAATGCCGGTTGCGTGTTTCGATAGGCGCCCACCATTTGCTGTTATCAGTGCGTACTGCTGTGGATCGGCACGCAGCAGAGGCATTGCAGTCGCGATAGCATGCATCGAATAATTGTTTCCTGGCCCGCCGAAAAATGGCAATCCGCCTGTTAGCGTTAGGCCTCGTGGATCGGTGTAAGATAATCCTAACGCGTCGCAAGCAACCTCAACAGCCGATGGAAAACAGGAATAAATATCGATTAAATCTATATCCTCAAGAGTTTTTCCGGCCATCTCAAACGCCTGCTGACTGTTTGCTGCAATGGCTGGCGAGGAGTGAAGATTAACTCGATCACTAACTAGCAGTTTCTCTTTCGCCTCACTGCAGCCATGAAGGAAAACCCACTTGCAAGGATCGATACCAAGCTGCTTTGCCTTTCCTACCGAAGTCATCACAACAGCCGCGCCTTGGTTTACAGCATCCCGTGAATTCATAAATTTGGGATAGGGAAAACATATGAAGCGATTTTCTTTAGTAACACTGGCCAGCTCAGTTGCTGAGCGCCGCGTGCCATAGAAAGAGAATGGGTTATCCGCAGCAACATCAGTAAAGGGTGAGAACAGCTCCCCCATTGCCAACATATGCTCTTCCACAGACCGCCCTTTATCTTTTCGAATGGCGTTCTCGAAAAGAGGATAGGCGTGTATTGGCGCAATCAATCCATGAGCTATCTCATGTGCACTTGCTAGGGGCTCGCCTATACCTCGATCTTCCTGCGAGCCCGCGTCCTCTTCATGCCAATTCAACTCAACATTGCTTCTTAGTGCCAGCTGCGCCGTTCGAATTGCCTCGGAGCCGGCAAGAAGCGCAACTGATACATCGCCGGAAACTATGCGCTGCGCCATCTCGTTGATCAATTTCTGCGGCGTGTTTCCTCCGGCATTGCTGTAGATAGCGTTCGTAGGATTAGCGCCTATTTTCCTCGCTACGGCACGGGGTGGATTCTCGGCGCGACCGAACGAGGTAGCAACGCGCGGCTTCTTGTAGGAATCAGAAAATATTCGAATTACTGCAAGCGTATCTATTTCTGCCGCGAGCTTATGCCCGATACCCGTGTCAGCCAGTGCAGCCTTTGCGGCCTCAGCGGCGACACTCATCGGCGAATGTGCCAGTTCAGGGTTAGCCTGTCTGTCTGTGAACTGACTGGCCCCAACTAATATTGGTGTTGAATCTAACAAGCTGAATTCCTTTCTAGCAATTAATGAAGTAGTCGACTGTTATCTGAGAGAACTGCCTCAACAAACCTGTCAGCTATCTTTGGGTCCGATCCATACGAAGGGGTTCTGTGCTAATTCCCAGAGATGACCATCGGGATCTTTGAAGTAGCCGCAACGAGAATCGCTATAGTGATGCCAAACAACACCAGCAGATAGCCGAAAATTTCAATGGATTCCGGGATGCCCAAACCCACTGGCCGCAGATATTGCAAACCCGCTCCCAAGAGGATGCAGCTCGCAAATATTGCAGGAGGCGGAAATTTAACTGCAGCGCCTTTCTTATCTTGCCTATCTTGAGTTGATTCCTTATTCAATTCGTCACTCATAGCTCACCCCACTCGATTGGATTCAACCTGATAATCAGTATATACCCAACAGGTACTGGAGTATGCCCGAGACAAGCTAGTGGAATAGTCCATCCTAGCTGACAGGCCGATTACCAAAATCCGGCATTTCGAAAAGGCAAATGTTGAGCCCACGTTCAGGGTACTTGTCTACGAATTCCGGTGCGACAGCCATCTCTCCAAGATAGGCTCCCTCAGGATTGTGCTTCTCGAAGAGTTCCTGCAGATAGTCACTACTCAGAAAAGGGCTATTTATGGTGGCGATGACTTTCGCACCCGGCGCACAAAGACTATGGAGCTTCTTCATTACCGCGCCGTAGTTTTTTGCTGAATCGAAACTTCCACGCTGGCGCATCGGTGGGTCGATAACCACTATATCGTAGCGCCCAAACTGTTTCATTTTCCCCCAGCACTTAAACAGGTTGTGCGGGACCGACTGCACGTAGCGAAGGTCTTGCTGGTTCAGAGTATGATTCTCTTCACCCCACTTAATACTAGTTTTACTCATGTCCACGTTGGTCACCGACCTCGCACCACCGGCAAGAGCGGCTACAGAAAGCGAACAGGTATAGGCGAATAGGTTCAGTACGTTGGCATCGCGACTGTTTTCTAGCAACCAGCCACGCAGGCAGCGCATATCGAGAAACAGGCCGGTATTCTGCTGCGTGCCTGGATGCACGTCGAAGCGCAGACTCCCTTCGTTTGCGACTACCGGACCTGCAGTTTTACCATAAATGGTCTGCGCCGGAGCACCCCGTTCGAATCGGTTTTGCAGTACGATCGTCTGAATCTGTTTGAGTTCATCAGCCCGCAGCAAGACCTCTCTCAATCCTTCAATATAATCTATCTCAGCATGGGCAGTTATCAAAACTAGCGGTCGGAACCAGTCGATACAGACATGTTCGAGGCCAGGAAAGAAATGACCTCGACCATGAAAGACTCTGCGCGCATCTGGCTGATCGCTTGCGAAAAAAGCTGCTGCGGATTTTTCTATAGCTTCTAGGTTATCAAGAGTCAAAGGATCATTTCTCGGGAGTAGAGCCATTTCGGTAGTAGCCGCGCAGGAATCTTAGACTAGAAAATTTTATCACTGATGACAGCAGATAACTGCGGCTTCTAATTTTTAATTTTTAATTTTTCTATTGTGAATCTCGACTGACGCATAGTCTGCCATAGGTTGCTGCGCTTCCAGACGCTTCAGAAATACATCAACATCGTCGAAGGGCAGATCTTTAAGCGCGGCATAGTCAATATTCCACCACTCGCTCTTCATAAGACTAACAATCTGCTCCGTAGTAAAACGCGCACGCACAACCTTACCCGGATTGCCGACTACGATCTGATAGGGCTCAACATCCTTGGTAACTACTGCATTACGTCCGATAATGGCACCGTTGCCAATCTTAATCCCAGCCATAACAACTACATTATGAGCGATCCATACATCATGACCTATGCTGGAGTAGACGCAGCTCGCCTCATAGGCTCCGCTTACAGACATGCTATTGGAAACCCAATCGATCGGATGATTATCTGTAGGCTGACCAAGAACCACATTGCGACCAATAGAACAAAATCTGCCTATCGATTCGAGATGCAATATCTCGCCGCCCTCGCGCATGTAACTGTAGGCGCCCATGTGAAGTGGACTATCCGCCTTAGGCAATCGAATTTGCACATCGCCCAGTCGCGAATGCTCCTCCATGACCAAACGAGATTGCGCGCTAATATTACTGAAGTCCTGAATACGAATACCGCATCGCTTCGCCTTCAGTTTCTCGAGTCTATTTAGGATACTTGGCACTTACTCAGTAGCTCCTTTGCTTTCTTTTCGCTCTTAGTATTCGTTCTTAGCGACAACCGAGCGAGAGGCATCGCATTCGGACTCTCGAAGAATGGACTCGCGCGGCCAACATGGCGGGACGTCTAATTTTCGCGGAATCTAACGGTGCTGCTTAAAAATGTCTACTATCATCAATAGTAGCAATAGAATCTGTTAACTATACGGTATACTGCCGGGCAATGAGTAGTGCACACGACATTTTACATTCCGTTTTTGGTTTTTCGTCTTTCCGGCCTCCCCAAGATCAAATAATCAACGCCCTTATCCTCGGCGACGATGCATTGGTTTTGATGCCAACTGGCGGCGGTAAGTCGCTCTGCTATCAGATTCCAGCACTCGTACGCGAAGGTTGCGGCGTCGTTATTTCTCCACTGATCGCATTAATGCAGGATCAGGTAAGTGCAATGCGATTACTGGGAGTACGCGCCTCCTTTCTCAACTCTACTTTGAGCGCCGCTGAAGCTAGAGAGATAGAGCGGGCACTGCTTGCTGGCGAATTGGACCTACTGTATATAGCACCGGAGCGATTCACTCAGGCAAACACACTAAGACTGCTCAGAGAGGCCCCGATCTCACTGTTCGCCATCGACGAGGCTCATTGTGTATCGCAGTGGGGTCATGATTTTCGAGCCGACTACCTAAAGCTAAGCCTGTTACACGAACTGTTTCCCGAAATACCACGCATCGCACTTACAGCGACCGCGGATGCAAGAACCCGCACTGAAATTATCAGCCGATTACAGTTAGAAGAAGCGGGGCAATTCATCGCCGGCTTCGACCGTCCCAATATCTGCTATCGCATCGCGTTAAAACACAATGCGAAGCAACAATTCTTGAAATTTTTGAAAGACGAGCATGCGAACGATGCAGGCATCGTGTATTGCCTCTCGAGAAAGAAGACAGAGGACATCGCCTATTGGCTGCAAGAACAAGGCTTCAACGCGCTTCCTTATCATGCTGGACTGCCTGCCGAGACTAGGGCGGATCATCAGAGTAAATTCCTGCGCGACGAGGGGGTGATCATCGTTGCCACCATCGCCTTCGGCATGGGAATCGATAAACCCGATGTGCGTTTCGTCGCTCACCTGGACCTGCCGAAGACGATCGAGTCTTACTACCAGGAAACAGGGCGCGCCGGTCGTGATGGCGAGCCTGCAGATGCGTGGATGATCTACGGTTTGCAGGATGTCATTAAACTGAGACAGATGATGGAAGGCTCAGATGGTAGCGAAGAACATAAGCGCGCGGAACAACACCGCCTAAATGCGATGCTGGGTCTGTGTGAGATTACTAGCTGTCGCCGTCAGGCCCTGCTCGGCTATTTTGACGATGAAATGGAACATGCTTGTGGAAATTGCGATTGCTGTCTAGAGCCACCACAAACTTGGGATGGCACTGAGGCGGCAAGAAAGGCATTAAGCGTCACCTATCGCACGAATCAGCGCTTTGGGGTGAACCACCTCATCGACGTGCTTCGCGGCGCCGAAAACGACAAGGTATTTCAATTCGATCACCATCGGCTTGCCTCCCACGGCATCGGCCAGGAATTAGACAATAACCAATGGCGTTCGGTATTCAGACAGCTGGTCGCCAGAGGCTATTTAAGCGTTGATCTGGAGCGCTTCGGCGCACTTCGGCTAGAGGAAAGTTGCAGACCCTTGCTACGCGGCGAAGAGACGATTCAGCTTCGCGTTGACGTTAAGCAAAAAACAGCGAAGCGACAAACTAAGACACCACTTGCCGCCGATGTCGATGTCGCCTTATGGGAAGCACTACGTGAGTGCCGGCGGCAGTTTGCGGAAGATAAAGGCGTGCCACCCTACGTGATCTTTCACGACAGCGCTCTGCAGGAGATGTGCGTGAATCTGCCCCAAGATATGACTACTTTCGGCTTAGTGAGCGGCGTGGGCGAGAGGAAATTAGAGAAATACGGGCCTGCATTTCTGAGGGTTATTACGGATCATTTGGCGTAGGAGATTGTTGGGAGGGGGGGCATCCAGCTAGGTTCAGTGCTTTAAATTGCCTGAGTCATGGCTTGGTTTTCCTCCAGCAGGGTTCGGTGTCTTGGCTTGGTTCTGGCTTGGATTTCCTCCAGCAGGCTTCGGTTCATTGAATTAGCCATTTTTTCAATAAAATAGAGATTGCAAAGGCGTAGCGTAGTTGGCAACCTTAGGCAACGCTTAGAATAACAAATTGAGGATTCAAGATGTCCATACGAAATCAATCCAAGTCTGTAATAGCAGTACTCTACAGCCTATTCGTAATACCGTTCGCCGCAAATGTATACGCCGCTGAATTGGACCGTATTGGCACCTTCGATTTTCCAACTTCGGGCTCGCCTGCCGCTCAGGCACATTTTATCCGCGGCGTGGGCTTTCTGCACAGCTTCGGCCTGGCCCAAGCTCAAGATGAATTTAGAAGCGCTCAAGAGATTCAACCTGACTTCGCCATGGCCTATTGGGGGGAGGCATTCACCTATCAGCACCCGTTTTTTGGACAGAAAGATGCCGGACCAGGCGAAGCCTTAATGCGCCTCGGTGCGACTAGTGAAGAACGACTCGCTAAGGCACCTACGGAACGAGAGAAAGGATTTTTAAGAGCAGCTGAGGCCTACGCGCTGACCGTTGGAACCATGCCCCAGAGACGCATTGCTTGGATGAATGCAATGGCTGACCTCTATGCACAATTTCCCGATGACAACGAAGTCAAAGCCTTCTACACCGCATCCATGCTAGCCGGCGCAACTGCCTCAGGCTCAGATCGCGAGCGCATCAATATGCGTGCTGGCGCTTTAGCCCTGCAACTATTCAAGGAAAATGGCAATCACCCCGGTGGAGCCCACTACGTAATCCACGCCTTCGATGATCCAATCCATGCGCCAATTGCGCTGGAAGCGGCGACGGCCTATGCCGATATTGCGCCTGCTGTGTCCCATGCTCGTCATATGCCCACACATATTTTTATTCAACACGGCATGTGGAATGAAGTCTCTGTTTGGAATGATTCAGCCTTCAACGCTGGATTAGAGCTTTGGAAAGATGGTGATTCGACAGGAGACATGAATCACTCCTCAGACTGGGGTCAGTATGGCGATCTGCAGCTAGGTGACCTTGAGAAGTCCGAAAGATGGATCAAACGGGGTCAGATGGTTCTCGACAACGCTCCCAGCAGCGGGCGCGCAGCAGGCACTGTTAAGACGATGAAGGCCAGACACATTATCGAGAGCAAACAGTGGGAATTGCAACCTTTCACTGAAGATCTCGACGCCACCGAGTTGCTCGCATTGGGCCTAAGCGCCGCTCACCTTCGTGATCTAGCACTTGCAAATCAAGTCGTAGCGAAATTGGAAAAAATGCTAGCGGATAGCCCTGATAATGGTCGGCTAAAATTAGTTCATCACGAAGTTGCTGCTCTAACTCTCCACAAGGAATCTATGCAGCAAGCTATGGTTGATGTAGCTAAAAGGCAGCAGGCTATAGAGCTGATGCAAGACGCTATGACTATTAGAGAAGGTCAACGAGCACCAAACGGCGCCGCTACCCCGCTAAAACCTGTGCATGAATTAGCCGCAGAAATGATGTTAGAAATGGGCATGCACGACGAAGCAGCCGAGCTATTCGGAACTTCATTGCAACGTCTTAGAAACCGACCTTGGTCTCTACTTGGCGCTGCACGAAGCCACAAAAATCTGGGCGAGCAGGCCAAAGCTTCCATGATGTACGAATCACTGTTGGCGGTATGGAGTAATGACAGCCACCCTGCGGTCCAGGAAGCGAAGCAATACCTTGGTTACTAGATTCTAGTCGCCGTGTAGTTAAAAATGAAATGCCGTCAAGAATAAGAAGAGAGCACTTATTATGAGTAAGCAGGAATTAGAAAAAGTAGCAGCCAATGGACTGATCAACCGACGCCATTTGCTAGGCCTTGGTTTAGCAGGCATGGGCACTGTCGCATCCACTTCCTTGCTAGGCGCCGACGCAGGGCTCAATCTGGAAATTCCAGGTTGGTCTAAAACGCCTGGCGCCAACGCTAGCGGCTATGGCTCGCGTTCTCGGTTTACTGACGACATGCAGAGAATGGCGGGCAACCCTAATCCTCTCTATCCCGGCGGCGGAGCATCGCGCTCGCCTCTGCATCAATTGCAAGGCAGCATCACGCCGAATAGCCTACATTTTGAACGACATCACGCAGGCATTCCCGATATAGATCCGGCTCAACACAAACTGGTCATTCATGGCCTGGTGCGTCAGCCTCTAGTGTTCAGCTATGAAGACTTGCTGCGCTATCCGATGGTCAGCAAAATTTATTTTCTCGAGTGCTCCGGTAACAGCGGCTCTCTGTTCGGACCTAATCCTGCCGACGGCAGCGCACAGAGTCTGCATGGTTTGGTTTCCGGTGCCGAATGGACTGGTATCCCGCTATCGACCCTCTTAGATGAGGCAGGAGTAGATTCCGAAGCTCGATGGATCAATGCTGTAGGCGCAGATGCTGCCAGCATGGGTCGTTCTATTCCTCTCAATCGTGCTATGGATGATGTGATGCTCGCACTGTTCCAAAATGGCGAGCCGGTGCGGCCTGGCCAGGGCTATCCGATGCGTCTTTTCGTACCGGGATGTGAAGGCAACATCAGCGTAAAATGGTTGACGCAAATAAAACTTACGCGCGAGCCGACTCACTTTCGCGATGAAACCAGCAAATACACAGACACCCGGCTCGACCGCAAGAGTCAGCAATTTACCTTTCCTATGGGCACCAAGTCGGTCATCACCGCACCCTCTGGACAGATGAAGTTAGAACGACAAGGCATCTATCAGGTAACAGGTATCGCGTGGTCTGGTCGCGGCAGCATTCGCCGAGTTGAAGTAAGCGCGGATGGCGGCCGCACTTGGGCCGACGCGATGATTGATTCCCATCAGAGTGAGAAGGCTTTGGCGAGATTCAGAATTCCGTGGCAATGGTCTGGAGGCGATGCTGTTCTACAGAGTCGAGCAACAGACAGCCAGGGCAATGTGCAGCCAACACGCACCAGCCTCGTAACAGAGAAAGGCAATATCAGCACCTATCATTTCCACGGCATTCAGAGTTGGGCCGTTAACACTGCAGGAGATGTTGCCAATGTTTACGCTTAAAAAGTTTCTAACTACCGCAGCGGCTTCAGTCAGTCTGACAATAGGCCTATCGGCTGTAATCCAAGCTCAATCGCTTGGCACCGCAATCAATGAGAGCCAATTACAGGGCTTCGACCTGATCGCGCAACCCGACGGCAGTGGTTACCCCCAAGGCAGCGGCACGGCAATGCAGGGAAAGGCCATCTTCGAGAGACGCTGCGTGGCCTGCCACGGTATGAATGGTGAAGGAACAAACGCGAATACGCGCTTAGTAGGTGGCGACATGCAATCCGAAGAACGTCCTATCCGCACGGTAGGCAGCTACTGGCCCCATGCCAGCACGCTTTTCGACTATGTGCAGCGCGCCATGCCGGCCGATGCACCGAAATCGCTGACTAGTTCCGAGGTATATCAGGTGATCGCCTATATACTAAACATGAACGGCATTGTTGAGGATTCCCTAGTCCTAAATAAGGAGACACTCTTGCAGGTCGAAATGCCAAACAAGGACGGATTCATCGATAGCAGCCAAGCCCTCTAAAACACTCTCAGGGAGCCTCCAAAGCCGTATGTGACCAACTGTCACAGGAGGTTCCCTAGCCCCGCAAATCCAAGTATGATCCTCTCGCCTTCAAAATATCACTTAAGAGAAGATCCAATGAGTAAGTCCTGGTTGAATTTGTGCCTATTGTGCACAGCGGTAGCATTGTTGTTTTCAAAGTCAGTAAGCGCTGCAGAGTCTGGCCTAGTCATGCCTCTTATCGACGGTGAGCCGAGCTTCGCCGACTTCCAGAATATGGCCCCCTCTTCAGTATTGGCCCGTTCTATGGCGAAGGTCGACAGTTTCGTACAACGCGAACCTGAGCCCGGCGAGCCCTCAGCACAACGCACCGAGGTGTACATCGGCTACGATCAGGATGAATTGCATGTAATATTCCTCGCCTTCGATACGGATCCAGATCAAATTAGAGCAAACCTCTCATCACGAGAAAACATCGATGGTGATGACCATGTCGAGATATCCTTCGACACATTCAACGATCAGCGCGCTGCTTTCTCATTCAGAACCACTCCACTAGGCATTCAATGGGATGCACGCTGGACCGAAGGCTCTTCGCGCCGCGGGGGCTTCGACACCACATTAGAAATGGTATGGGAAAGCGACGGTCAGCTTACCGATCAGGGCTATATGGCAAAGATGGCTATTCCGCTGCGCAGCCTGCGATTCCCAGATAGCTCAGAACAGAATTGGCGCATTCAGTTCGGCCGCAACATCCCTCGCTATGGCGAAGAATCCTACTGGCCCCCTTACTCTGTAGACGTTGAAGGCCGCCTGAACCAAACTGCCACGCTTACCGGGATTCGCGATGTGTCTCCGGGAAATAACTCGCAGATCATCCCATTCATCTTCGCGAGAGAAGTTGATTCACTAGACCTCGGCGCCACAGGTGGGCCCAAATTCGATCAGAGTTCTGAGCAAGATGTAGGCTTGGATGCAAAGTTTATTTTCAACGATTCGATGGTACTCGATATCACGCTTAATCCAGATTTCTCGCAGGTAGAATCGGATCAGCCACAGGTAACATTGAACGAACGATTCGAAGTTCAGTTTCCTGAACGTCGTCCTTTCTTCGTAGAAAACGCCGATTTCTTCGCGACAGATTCAAACTTAGTATTCACCAGAAGAATTGTCGATCCCGAGGGCGGCGCACGTTTTACCGGCCGCGCAGGCAACTTTGGCTTCGGTAGTATCCTAATCAACGATGAGGCCCCCGGCCTTAATCGAGCTGATGGCGACCCACTAAGAGGCGAGAAAGCTAACGTTGCGATCTTGCGTGGATTTATGGATATTTCAGATCAGGACCGCGTCGGTGTGCTACTGACCAACCGCGACCTCGCCGACGGTCACAACACAGTAGCTAGCATTGATGGCCGCTTTAAGCTAAACAATAACTGGACTACTCAGCTACAGTTCGTGGGCACCGATAGCGAGGCGTTCGATGGCAGCTCGGAAACAACTGGCTACCAGCGCAATATTCAAGTGAATCGCGCGGGCCGCTCGTTCAGCAACCACACACATTTTATTGAGACTACTAGCGACTTCCGCACCGAGCTAGGCTTCCAAAGTCGGTTCTTCCGTTCTGACTCTTCGGGTCTGCACCAGCGTGTAAACTTTAATTTCTATCCAGAAGATTCCAGTCTCAACAGATGGAATGCCAATCTCTTTGGTGTCTACATCAATGATATCGGTGGCGAAAAAATCTACTCACAGTTTGGGCCAGGATTCGGTGCGAATTTCGATACGAATGCCTTCAACGCAAGCTACACAGAGTATTCGGAAACGCTCCGGCCGAAAGATTTTTCTGGCATCATGACGAACCGAACCTATGAGTACCAAGATTTCAACCTCGGCTATACCAATACAACACTAAACACCTTGTCGTTCAGTGCGAAACTCAGGACTGGAACAACCCTGAACTTGGTGCCTCCCAGAGGAGCATTGCCTAGCATCGCAGACACCACTCGATTCAGTGCCGATATGCTTTGGCGCCCAATCGATAGACTGCGCATCTCCAATACCTTCTTCCATACAGAACTGGAAACTAAATCTGGCGGCACAGACATCTTCACTAACGATATTTTTCGCAGCAACTGGAACTATCAGTTTACTAAGGAATGGTCACTTCGCTTCATCGCTCAATACGATGAAACAGATGCCGGACCAGCAACAAGGTTAGTGGACGACGAGAATCTAAACTTCGATATACTTCTACGCTACGTAATCAACCCATGGTCTGCGTTCTACGTTGGCTACAACACGAACCAGAGTAATTTCGACATCGTCGAGATGGAAGGCGAAAGAGAATTGGTGATAGCCAACGATCTAAAGAATGATGGGGATCAAATTTTCATGAAGTTTTCCTATTTATTCCAACGCTAAACTCTTTGCTTTGAGATTTGCAGTGGGCTACGGTCATATACGCCCACTGCAACTCGGAATGGCCCTCCCATTTTACTGTCACAAAATATTACATAACTCCCCAAAAATCCCTATCGTCCGTTAGATCACGGGCTAAGCCGGAACCCTGCGCAACAAGAGCGTTCCAGCGCCATCTCGACGCAAACATTAGCGCCTAAAAATACCGCAGTGCATTTCCCGACAAATAAAGGCCGGCGGACTATTGGAGTGCGTTGGCACAGGCTGAGCGAAGCGTTTATACTGGGTTCGCTTTCTTAACTTCGGGGCTCATCCGGCAGTAAGACATTTCACTAACTCAACCAATAAGCCCCTCCATAGAGCAGGCTAGTGAACGCAAACCCAATCGGGAAATGGAAAATGATAGAAAGAATAGCTCGCTGGCAGCAGCCAGTCATAAAACAGACATTAATCATCTCATCGATAGTGATTGGCAGCCTTCTCAGCTCGGGCCTCTCTGCGCAGAACTCTGTCGAGATACGCGAACAGTATCCAGAAGTAGCCGATCTGTTTAATGCCTTCGACGTCACGCAGGCGAAGGCATTCGAAGAGATTGCGGCTATCAACGCTGACCCTGCCACACAGCAAGTGCGAAATGAATTACAGATGAATATGAATATGCGCGCCAGCATGACCATGCGTGAGATGATGGCCTCCGGCATTATGACCCACGAAGCCGCTATGGAAATGGGCATGAACAATGGCCCTCATCACGACTTGGAAGTTGCAGCACGAATGCGCCTCTTAGAAGTAATGCGCGGCAAGCATAGCAACGAGTCAGCCGAGGCAGCCTTTGAGAACAGTTCGGCCATCGGTGGTTACACAGCCGAGGTGTTTAAGCACGGTCGAAATTTCGAAGAAGCACTGTTTACCATCTATATCGATGACGGCGTAGATGACAAACTCGCGGCCGTTGCCGATGCGATAGAGAGTTATCTTAGCGACGATCAGCACTCTGTAGCCATCGTACCGAAAGAAAGCGACTACCTGCTAAGTCATGATCAAGCCAATGGGCTTAAGACCGCATTCCCACTTCTACGGGGATTCATGTGGACTCACCAATGGTTACAACTTGCTGCACTTGAAGCGGTGATACTGCAGGGACTGGACCCTCAGTTCAATGGTGGTATCGATGTGACCCTTGAACGCTTTTGGAACAAAATTGGCTCATCCGGTGGCATGACTATGTTCCCAGCACCTGGCGAGCTGCCTATGGCGCCAGCTATTGCACCCGATCTGTATAGTCAATCTCCGGAGGCGGCGATTATCCTAGATAACTTGAACCTTCTAGAGACTGTCATCGCCGACATCCTCGCCTTCCCGAACGCAGTGAATCGCGATGAGTTAATGGATCAGGCAATTACTTATTTTACCGGTAAAGATACCAACAACGCCCAATCGATGGATTATCTGCTATTCGCACTTCGAGGCGGAATCTATAACCAGGGTGGTCCTGCAGTTGGTGAACTCATGCAGTCGGAGAGAAACCGCGCGCGCGAAGCCATGAACATGCAGCACAACATGATCATGTCCTCTCCCCAATAAAAATTTGGATTGTAATTTGGGGGGTTGGCCCGAAAGCCTAACCCCTTTTTTGACTGCACCAAAAGCTGAGGTCACATAGTCACTTGCACTGGACAGAGCGAAGCGAGAAACTAGCCCTTCATGCTGTAGGACGACTCTCCTCATGTCCCGTACTAAAAAAATAGCGATTGTGCTACTAATCCTAATTAGCACTCCCTTCACAATTGTGCTTTTACTACCCGAATTAGTTCTTAGCACTCTTGCTAAACCTACTCTCTCCGAGCTCGGCTTTGAAATTTCATCGCTGGAAGTGAACCATCTAGGCATTAATTCAATAGCTCTAGACCGATTAGTTCTAATCAGCGAAGACCAAGGCGTCGTCCTAAGCAGATTTCATGCACAATACTCCCTGTCCCAGTTTCTCGCAGGCACGGCGCAATCCATTTCCATAGGCAAGATCGAATTGCGATCGCTTTCGAATTCAGGCTCACTGATAGACGAGGCCGACACAACCCTAGCCGCGATGCTAGATGCATTCGATGCGCTGCCTGTGAGCGAGATAACTCTTCCTAATATCGAACTACTTACTAGTGATCAAAGCTACATAATAGGCCTGGGCCTACAGAGCCCGCCCCTGCGCATAGTAGGTGAAGCACAATTCAAAGCGCTGCAAGACACAGTCATCGAATTCGATATCCAACGTACCAACCCAAAAAATCTGACTGCCGAAACTAGAACGTTGATAGCTGAAATACTAGTCTCGGAATCCGAAATCGACTTGAACATCTCTGGGAATGCCATCGCGGTGACTGCTACCAGCTCATTATTTACTGAGCTCTTGCAGGCGCAACTCGAGGAATTTATTCCTGCTGCAGCAGCTATTATGACCGAACGCCTCTCACTGCAGAGTAATTTCGAGGTACAGGAACTATTCGGTAACACCTCAATCACACAACTAAGTCTCGTTCTCGACAACCCGAGTTCACAGCTTCAGATTAGCTCCGAATCAGACCTAGTCAGCAATGCTATACACCTGCGTCTACCTTTAACCGTGCAGGGCGACATTGCGACATCGACTGGCGAGATTCAGCTGGCGCTCAGCGAGATTTATGGCAGCGGGAGCTGGACTCTAGAAGACGCGACGTCGCAGAGTGAACACAGCTTCGAAAATACACAGCTACATTGCACATCCTTCACGAGTTGCGATATACAAAGCGATTGGCAAAGCACTCTCATCAGCTGGCGCTATGGCGAATACTTTGGGGGAAATACCAGCGCGACTGCCCCACTTAGATTCAACTATTCCAACGATGAGATGCGCGTGGCAGCGGGCTTAGTAAAAATTCTCGTGCCTTCAGTTAGAACCTCCGCCAAATCTGCGATTTCAGAACTAACAACGAATTTGCAGCTGGAAGAGGTGGAATTTCGTGTAGGTGATGTGGTCAGCGGCGGGCTCACCTTTAGTAGTAGCAAGTTTCGGCTAGACAACAGTATCGCCGACATTAGTAACCCTGCCTATTCCGGCAAGCTGCAGCTCGAGAAAGATACCCTAACGGGAGTGCTAGAGATCGACTTAGATCAGCGCCTGCGACTTGGCATCGGCCTGCAACACTTTTTCCTACGCGACACCGGCGATGTTGTCCTGCAGTTGGCCGCCTATGAATTCACAGAGGCACTGCCTTTGACTACACTGATAACCCCGAAGGAATTAAAGGCTGATGTTGTCTCCGGTCAGATCGAAGGATTGGCTAATATTTCGTGGAGCAAACAGCTAGATGACTCATGGCGTTTCGGTGGACCGATTGCACTCAAGGTCGACCAGCTAAGCGGCTATTACGCAGACTATTTCTTCGTCGACCTGAATACTGACTTATTCGCTGAGGCGACCACGCCACTTGGCATACAGGTTTCGAATCCGGCCAGCGCTTCTCTAAGCCGCATAGATATAGGCCTGCCTCTCGAAGATCTTTCCTGGCAATACCGTTTCAACACGCTAACTGGCGAGGTACAGATCATCGACTTCGATACCGATCTGTTGGACGGAAAACTGAACATTGCCTCTGCCAATTACAACTCTGCAGGTGATCCCCAGCAGGTAGACGTGGTACTCGCCGATCTGAGGGTGGGTTCTCTGATAGAGCTAGCGGAATATCCCGGGCTCGAGGCCGATGGTCTAATTAGCGGCTATCTCCCCTTCATCATCGAGGGCGATACGATCAGCGTTCAGAAAGGCTTAGTTGGAGCGCTAAAGCCAGGAGGCAGTATTCGCTACACGCCAGACGGCGCAACACCAAGTAGTAATCAAAGTCTGCAACTGATCAACGATGCACTTTCCAATTATCAGTATCAAACCATGAACACCGAAGTTTTCTACTCTGAGGATGGCGAGCTGTTACTGAGCGTACAACTACAGGGCAGAAACCCGGATATGAATAACGGGCAGGAGATAAACCTTAATGTTAATATCACTGACAATATTCCCTCGCTACTTAAGAGCCTGCAGGCGAGCCGTGTCATAACGGACGAATTAGAGCGCTTTGTCAGCCAGCCGTAACTAAATTTGAATTCCGCGGTCTAATTAGGCACAAGCGAAAGTTCTTAAGCAAAGATTCAAGTTTGGCCGATATAATTAAGCTACCGTTAATCGAGACTAGAAATGATTAAATTGAACAGAAAAAATGCAGAGCAATAAGTTTCTTAATTCTCTACCCACAAGAATCGGCTTTGCGCTATTAGCACTAGCACTCGTAGCGTGCACGCCCACTATTCAGGTAGCCGTGCCGAATGAGCCGATAACCATCAACCTCAATATCAGGATCGAACATGAAATCCGTGTTCAAGTTGAGGAAGAATTGGATGGGATCTTTACCCTAGACAGCGGTTTGTTCTGATGGGAAGACACACTATGAAGAATGTAATTTCTAAAACGCTGCTATTAGCCTGCATGTTGCTCTTAGTTCCTATGAGTTTCGCCTTAACCCTGCAAGAAGCGAAGAACGAAGGCCTAGTAGGGGAGCAGCGCAATGGCTACGTTGGCCTAGTGATGGAGTCCGCCCCAGCCGGGGTAATGGCCTTGGCCCGCGATGTAAATAATCAGCGCCGCGAGCTGTATCAGCAGATCGCGAGACAGAACAATCTCACCGTAGAACAGGTGGCAGCCCTCGCCTTTGAAAAGGCGGTCGAAGCAACTCCCGCCGGTCAGTATCTGCAAGATGCATCTGGCGCCTGGGTTAAGAAGTAACGACAATACCGCCGAGCTATTCCTAACCGCTGCGCCCTAGTTCTTTCCAAATACTCCGCAACACGCCTCTTGATACTCAATGACTATTAAAGTAGAAGTGCATTAACACTACTCTAATTCTTACTCTGACCTTATTTTTTACTGAGCTCTGTATGGCAGCATACAAAGGTATCAAATCAGCCGTCTGTCAGCATTGTTTACACCAAAAAACGTTAGCAGAGGCAGCGCGGCGATAGGCATACCCGCCTTGTCGAAATTCTTAGCGACTTCAGAATCCAGCATTACGATACCTGCGGTAACAAGATACTTCAGAACGATAAATTGCATGATGCTCTACTAACTGAAACCGCTGCGCTAAGAGAATGACCTCACACCCGCCATTGTGAAATGACAGATTACTGTGATTGAATTTTCCTGAATGTCGGGGAATTTAGCGACCTGAAATACTAGATCTTCAGTGACAAGATCAAGGACTTACTCAACGGCAGGCGTAAATAGGGCGCTTATTCTTCTACCTCTACAAGTTCGACGCTTACATCCTGTGAAATATGGTAGACCGAAGGGCCAAACTGATTGTAGACCGCGACATCGGCTGCATCTCGACCGTAACCAATAGCAACATAGCCCGGCGTCATTTCCTCTTAGGTGGCATCGAAGGCATACCAACGGCGACCAACATAGGCCTCGAACCAGGCGTGCATACCCATGGGCACAAGGCCGTAATTATAGCCAACTACCAGCCTGGCCGGAATACTAATTGAGCGACACTGCGCGATACCCAGATGTGCAAGATCTCGGCAAACACCAGACTGCTTTTGATTCACTCCTATCGCCGATATGGGATCGTCGCTGCTTTCCGGGATATAGCTAATCGTCTCACGCAGCCAAGTTTCGATAGTCGCAACCTGGTCATAGCCTAACAGTTGCCCTGCCGTGATCTCTACAGTCACCTGATTGAAGCTTTCCGACTCACAATATCTACTAGGCAATAGAAAACTCAAAACATTATCGGGCAACCTATGTATATCTACAAAGGGAGCACCTGGCGCCTTATCGATAACATCGCTGCTCATCACTTGGGTCGAGGTGTGTATTTCAAAATTCCGGGTGGTGCCACCAATCATTGGCAGAGATTTCCATAGGTGTCGGTAAATTCCACCACAAGAACGCTAGGGGTGAGCTTGTATTCCTCGCGACTAATCCACTACTGTGCGCCACTGCGCGGACGCAGCATTAATATGAACGGCGTTGGCACCGAAATCTCCGACTCGAAGTCACAGCTTGCAGCTAACTACATGGTTCAGACTCCAAAGTGTCCAGTTCAGTACTTGTATAGTGTTGGCGAGGTTTCATGGCTAGAGGGTTTGCCGAATTGAAGTGTCGACCGATTCGCTTCTTCCAATAATACAAGTTTTATTTCCATAGCTAGGGCTTTCGATATGACTACACACTAATCGATCATACTCTGATGAACCATCGCCTTGAACTTCGAGGCGATATTGTAAGCACCAGAAGGCTGAATTTGTAGCATGATAACTGCACTAGTTCCCGACACAGGATCTGCCCAGGAGAATGTACCGAGCGAACCACTCCAACCAAATTCACCGTTGTTGGTGCCATAGGCACTCTTGGTTTCATCCACCACAACTGCCATGCCATAGCCCCATCCCCGATCTAGCATCGGGTTATTTGGATTCGAACCAAAGGGCATAAGTGCCTCGGGTACCTGATTCTGGGTCATAGACTCTACAGTGCCGGTTTGCAGAATTCGCTCTCCATCGAGCTCACCGCCGTTGAGCAGCGCCTGTAGGAAGCGAAGATAGTCGGGAACGCTGCTAACAATGCCCGCGGCACCTTCTAATAGCTGCGGGTCTTCAGTAATAGGAATAGCCATCTGCGGCAGCAGGCTCAGGCTTCTATCTGCGGAGGACACACGGTAGGCTCGCGCTAAGCGCTCCGCCTTCTCCTCGGGCACGTAGAATGCCGTATCTGTCATCTTAAGCGGGCCATAGACATGTTCATCGAGGTAGTCATCGAATTCCTGCCCAGACACTAACTCTATTACTCGTCCCAATACCGTTAACGAGATGCTGTATACCCATTGCTCGCCTGGGTCACCTACTAATGGCACCGCAGCGACCTTCTCGACAAGCTCCTCCAAGGTATCCCCTCGAGAGCGAACTTCGTTCTGTCTATAGAGCACGCCGAAACGATGGCTGAGGCCGGCGGTGTTCAGCAGCAGATCTTCGATTGTCATCTCGCGCTCGCTAGCCCTGGTCTGAGTAAAATCCGCAGCCACAGGGTCAAGGAAAACCTGCATTTCAGCGAAGCTGGGAATGTATTTAGAGACTGGATCGCCAAGCTTCATCTTGCCCTGTTCGACCAGCTGCATAGCAGCTACGGCGGTAATCGGCTTGCTCATCGAGCGAATCTGAAAGAGTGAGTTTTCCAACATCGAGTTGCCTTGTTCGATTTGATTCCATCCCATGCTTTCCAGATAAACGACTTTTCCGTGGCGCGCCACACCAGCAACCAGCCCTGCCACTCGTCCATCTGCCACATGTTGCGCTAGCATCTCGTGCACTAGTGCGAGCCTCTGAGCAGAAAAACCTAGATCTTCCGGAGTGCCCCTCTCCAGAACACTATCAGGCGCTGCCAGACTCGCTGTACTTAACGTAAGCATGGATAGGAGTAGCAGAGTGATTTTTCTATTCATGTTCTGTCCTGTAAGTAGATAGATAGGTCGCTATCTAGGCTATGCGAAAAACTGGCTCCCATTGCAAGCCATATCGGGTGTAATGTCAAAGATAAACTGGCTATGCGGTCCATGATTAGTCGTATTGATTACCGCTATCTTCCGGTGACAGCCGTTCTACAATGGGGCTAGAATGGAGCGATCAGTTTCTTCGAGAAAACCTGCAAGGACATCCATTGTGAAAAACAAGCATCAAGACATATTAGCGACTATCGGCAATACACCTGTTGTGCGCATCAATAAACTCGCGCCAGATCATGTAAACCTGTTCGTTAAACTCGAAGCGTTTAATCCGGCAGGCTCCATCAAGGATAGACTAGCACTAGGCATTATCGAGGATGCAGAAGCTAGCGGATACTTGCAGCCAGGCCAGACGGTAGTTGAAGCAACGAGTGGCAATACAGGTATCGGGCTCGCGATGGTTTGTGCACAGAAGGGATATCCGCTAGTAATTGTGATGGCGGAGAGCTTCAGCGTGGAGCGCCGCAAACTCATGCGTTTTCTTGGCGCCAAAGTAGTTCTTACCCCCGCCCCCTTGAAGGGAAGCGGCATGGTCGCAAAGGCGAAAGAACTCGCCGAAACTCATGGCTGGTTTTTGACTCGTCAGTTTGAAAATGAATCGAATGCTCGCATGCATGAGCGCACTACTGCCGTTGAGATTCTTAGAGACTTCGAGGATGAGCGCCTAGACTATTGGGTAACAGGCTTTGGTACTGGGGGAACGCTCAATGGTGTCGCGAATATTCTTAAAGAGAAAAGACCAGAAACAAAAATAGTTTGCTGCGAGCCTGACAATGCACAACTGCTCGGCAGCGAGAAGCCGCAGCCTGAAGCACCGGCCACCGGACTCCCACCCAGCCATCCTGCATTCAAACCTCATCCGATGCAGGGCTGGACGCCGGACTTCATTTCCCCATTGCTAGAACAGGCTGTAAGCCGAAAACACATCGACCAGCTACTCGCGATCTCGGGAGAGGACGCAATTCGTAACTCCAGACTTCTCGCGCAGAAGGAAGGCATCTTTACCGGAATTACCGCCGGCGCCACATTTACTGGCGCATTGATAATTGCCGAACAGGCCGAGCCGGGCAGCAATATCCTTTGCATGTTGCCAGATACTGGTGAGCGTTACCTTACTACGCCTCTGTTCGAGGGGATCGGTACAGAAATGAATGCAGAAGAAATAGAGATCGCCGCGTCTACGCCAAACTATCAGTTTGATAGCCCGGCATAGTAACGAAGCTGCAAAGAACAGCCTGCAATGTTGAGCGCAGCCATTGCCCACTTAGGGCCATGCGAGTGCGCCCAAAGCAAGTCAAATGACACTTTTATGCCAGCTTTTGGCGCACGACAAACTAAAAAATCAGGAATGACTATTTAGTATCGACTAGATAGTATCGTCCAGACTGGTCTTATAGGTTTCGGTTAGCATCATCACAGAGACCAGAGAGAGCGCTGATGCTATGGCGATGTAAACGGACACCCAGACTATCGAATACTCTGTCCATAGAATAGTTGCTATGGTCGGGGCGAATGCGCCACCTAGGATCGCTCCCGTTTGGTAGCCCAGAGATGCTCCCG
>Ga0308009_10000318_pt1 | contig 38318 bp, 28 predicted proteins | sample Neamet127_FD_203134 | JGI IMG/M metagenome (GOLD analysis project Ga0308009, IMG submission 203134) | Marine microbial communities from water near the shore, Antarctic Ocean - #127 | ecosystem: Environmental > Aquatic > Marine > Unclassified | place: Southern Ocean | collected 2014-07-24 | reverse complement strand
AATAATACAATAGATCTATAGTGCTTTCCATAATCATTGCCTTGGCTATTAATTGTTGTAGGATCATGCGAGGAAAAAAATATTTTTAAAACATTTTCTAAACTTATATCTTCTGGATTGTATTCTAATTCACAAACTTCAGCATGGTTAGTTTTACCTGTAGATACTTCTTTATATGTAGGGTTTTTAATAACACCACCAGCATAGCCAGACACGACATTTTGAATACCAATTACATTCTCAAAAATTGCTTCAGTACACCAAAAGCAACCTCCACCTAAATATATTATTTCATTTCTTTTAGATTTAAGACTCTTCTCAGATTTCAAATTAACACTAACAACAATTTCATTTCTTCTATTCATAAATTTATAAGGGGCATCATAAACACAAACTTCAAAATCATTATCGAAATCAATATTATATTTAGTTAGCTCTTTAATAAGTAACATCTTCATTTTATTCTCTTTTCTATTATCAGTATATCCTGAATACCCAATTGCAGCCTTAATTGATGCAGGAACTTTATAAATATTTATTTTATCATCAATAGGTTCCGGTAATGAATTAATAGTGTAACTATCTGGCATTATAAAAGCCATTTCATAATTATTATTTGGCTTAATAACAACAGGTGAGGTCATATTTATTTTTTCAGTATTACTATTCCCACCAAAAATATAATTAGCTACTAATCTGAAAGAACTTCCTCTATCTGATTCATCATTTGGTGTGTATGATGCATAAATCCTTTCCTTGTAAGACCGTATTTCTACTTGACCAATAACTTTTACAACATCATAATCATTTTCCTTTGCTGAAAGGAACATATTTAGTAAATACGCACCTAAAACTACAGGAGCCAAAAAAACTAGTAAGATTTTCATAATGTATTTTAAGTATTAGTTAAAACAAAAAAAAAACACTCTACATAGAGTGTTTTTTTTGTTTATTTAATATTACGCAACTATTTGTTAGAGAATCTTTTAACTGCATTCCCTGAAGAGTATATATCAAAGATAATTTTGTTTAATGTTGTTCTCTTTATTCTTTTACCAAGAACATCAACAGAATATAGGTACTGTCCATTTTCTATGGTAAGAGACTCATCAATGCTTAAGTTTGCAGGTAATAATACTGCGTCTATAACATGTACAACTCCATTATCTGTTTCAATATTTGCAACAGTAACCATTGCATTGTCAATGTAAACTCCTTCATCTGTAATTGATACTGTTAAACTTGTACCTGCTAAAGTTGTTACCATCATTCCATCAGATAAATCTGTTGAAAGTGCGATTCCACCGTAAACATGATGAGTCAATATTGATGTTAATGCTCCTGTAGGATCGGCTAATAAATCTTCAACCGTACCTTCAGGTAATAATGCAAAAGCTGCATCTGTTGGTGCAAATACTGTAAAAGGTCCATCACCACTTAAAGTACCTACTATGCCTGCTGCTATAACTGCTGCTTCTAATGTAGTGTGATCTGGTGAACCAACAATAACATCAACTACTGTATTAGTTTCTTCTTCTGTAGGAATTAATACTGCATCTATAACGTGTACAACACCATTATCTGCTTCAATATTCGCAACAGTAACCATTGCATTGTCAATGTAAACTCCTTCATCTGTAATTGATACTGTTAAACTTGTACCTGCTAAAGTTGTTACCATCATTCCATCAGATAAATCTGTTGAAAGTGCAATTCCACCGTAAACATGATGAGTTAATATTGATGTTAATGCGCCCGTATTGGCTAATAAATATTCAAGGGTACCTTCTGCTAATAATGCAAAAGCAGCATCTGTTGGAGCGAATACTGTAAAAGGTCCATCACCGCTTAAAGTCTCTGCCAAACCTGCTGCTATAACTGCTGCTTCTAATGTAGTGTGATCTGGTGAACCAACAATAACATCAACTACTGTATTTGAAGCTGATGCGTTAACAACAACTTGACCTACCATACCCATTGATGCATGACCATAAACTGAACAATCATAATTGTAAGTTCCTGGAACATCAAAAGTAATAGTACCCATAAGACCTGCTCCTTGAATTGGAAGATATTCTATATCAGCTGGATTGTCAAATGAAACTCCTGTAATAGAATTAGTTGAGAAGTTTACGTCATGAGTACCACCTCCACTTGTAAAAGTTACATTATCTCCAGAAACGATTGTTAATTGATTTGGGGTGTAAGTCATTCCTGAACCTACTGTCACTGAATGAGATGTCTGTGCTGAGGCAAATAAGGATAAAACTACACTCGCAACAATTAGTAAAGATTTTTTCATTGTTTTAGTTTAATGTTTATACAAATATATAAAAAGATATCAATAAACCTACATTTTGTTTAACTAATACTATAAAACGTTAAACATGTTGCTTTGTGTTATTAATTATAAAGATATCTAAATACTCTATCTAAATTCAGTCATATCATATCTACGATATGAATTTTATTGGTAGTTAGTTGAACAAAAATTTGAATTTAGTTTTGTAATAATTAATTAGTAAAAACATTACACTGAGACCTATTAACTATGAAGATAAAACAAGATGTTTTGTTTATCTATGTTTAGATTTATTTAAACAAATATTGTAATTTTGAAAAATTAAAAATCTTATTTTTTCATTGAGTATACTCACAACTTAAATAAATACTGTGACACTGATAAAAAAAAAGATTATTTAATATTGTAATACAACAGAATATCCAGTATTGATTGAACAAATTTAAGATAGAAGCATAGTTTTCATTCTACTATCTTACTTCGAATAGTCATAGACTGTGGTTTTTTTTAAAGATAAATATGAAAAAAATAGTTTTATTATTTCTGTGTATTTCCTCTGGCTTATTCGCACAAAACAAGTTTACAATTAGCGGATTTGTTAAAGAAAAGTCAAGTGCGGAAGAATTAATAGGTGCCAATATTGTAAGTGAAGCTCTTAGTATAGGAGTTACAACTAATGCATATGGTTTTTATTCTCTTACTCTTCCCGAGGGGGATTATAAAATACGTTACTCTTTTATTGGCTATCAAGACACACTTATTACCCTATCACTTATTAAAAGTGAACGTTTAGATGTTGAGATGACACCTTATGCTCAGGAGCTTTCTGAAATAGTTTTGGAAGCTGATGCTATCGATAAAATTCGCTCTATAGAAATGAGTGTTAACAAGCTTCAAACGAAAGCTGTAAAACAATTAGCTGCTGTAGCAGGAGAAGTGGATATTATAAAAACGATTCAACTACTTCCTGGAGTTACAAGTGTTGGTGAGGGTGCAAACGGATTTAATGTGCGAGGGGGGTCTGCAGATGAGAATTTGGTTTTATTAGATGAAATGACGCTTTATAACACCTCTCATCTATTTGGTTTCTTTTCTGTTTTTAATGCAGACGCTATTAAGGACATGAAATTATACAAAGGGGGTATTCCTGCAGAGTATGGTTCGCGAATTTCTTCTGTTTTAGATGTAAGACAGAAGGAAGGTAATGCTAATTTTACTGAAGTTTCCGGCGGAATAGGTCTAATTTCTAGTAGATTGATGGTGGAAGGTCCTCTATGGGATAAAAGTTCTTTTATGGTTGCAGGTAGAAGGTCTTATGGTGATTTATTTTTAGCCTTATCTAGTGATTCGTCAATTCGTGATAATAAGTTGTATTTCTACGATTTAAATATGAAGTTAAATTCATGGTTAGGTGCAAAAGATCGATTGTTTATTTCTTCTTATTTAGGAAGAGATGCTTTTAAATTTGGAAGCTTATTTGCCTCTTCCTGGGGTAACGAAACTTTGAATTTACGTTGGTTACATTTGTTTTCGGATCGTGTAGTTTCTAACTTATCCTATAATTTTAACGATTACGATTACTTAATTTCAATACTTCCTGAAGGGTTTGAATTCGATTGGAAATCGAAGATTAGAAATCATCAATTTAAATACGATGTTTCATATTTCCAAAGTAATAAACATCAGTTAAAAGCTGGAGTTTCTATTAATAATTATCATTTTGAGCCTGGTATTATTAAACCTGCAGTCGATAGTTCTTCTATTATTTCTTTTGAGATGAGAGATAAATTTGCTTTCGAATCAGCATTTTTTCTACAAGATGAATGGCGAATTTCTGAACGCCTACTACTTAAAACTGGTATTCGCTGGTCTTCTTTTTCTAGAATGGGTTCAGACACTATTCTAGTATACGAAAACGAAGCTCCATTGCATTACGATCAAATGTTGGGACAGTATGTAAATGGGGAAGTTGTTGATTCTCTTTTTTATGGAGACAATGAGTTGTTTAATAATTATTCAGCTTTCGAACCTCGTTTTTCACTACGTTATCAAATTAATGAGTCAAAATCTATCAAAGCAAGTTATCAAAAAATTAATCAGTATTTACAACTTATAACCAATGCTAGCTCACCTTCACCTGTCGATATTTGGGCCCCTTCTGGACCATTTATAAAACCACTTATAGGAGAACAATATGCTTTTGGTTATTTTTCTGCCTCAGAAGATCAGAAATGGGAATTCTCTACTGAAATATATTATAAAAAGTTAAAAAATACTGTTGATTACGTAGATGCTGCAGATTTGGAATTTAATAATCATTTAGAAACAGAAATACTTTACGGAATAGGTAGAGCTTATGGTTTGGAGATGATGCTTGAGAAAAAATATGGAAAATTTACTGGTTGGGTCTCGTATACATTTGCAAAAACAGAAAATCTTATAAGCGGTTATGGTGTTGATGATCCTGGTATTAATGGAGGTGATTGGTATCCAAACCCACAGGATAAAACACATGATTTATCTTTAGTTGCCTTTTATAAATTAAATCAGAAATGGTCGTTTTCTTCAAATTTTGTATTTGCTACTGGAATCCCTACAAATTATCCGAAATCAAAATATGAATTTGAAGGTATTAGTATCCCTCACTATTCTGGCTCAAGAAATCACGAACGCTTAACTAATTACCATCGTTTAGATATTGCAGCAACTTTTAAACCCAAAGGAAATGACCTAAGAGAATGGATTTTTAGTATTTATAATGTTTACAATCGAAAAAATGCATCCTCACTTTATTTTAGAGAAAGTATTGATGATTCAAATCAAATTGAAGCTGTTCAACTTTCTATTTTCCCAATAATACCTAGTGTATCCTATAATTTTAAATTCTAATGAAGAAGATACTTAATTACGGAATGATTTTATTTCTATTTAGTTCCTGCGAAACTGTTGTGCAAATTGAATTAGATGACGGAAGTAAAAATTTAGTCATCGAGTCTTTACTCGAGTTCTCAGACTCTACAGATACTGGATTTGCTCGGGTTTTATTAACTGAAACAAGTGCTTTTTATGGCGACATAGCTCCAAAAACAATTTCAAATGCGACCATTTCTATTAATTCAGTTAACAACAGCTATAATTTAATCGAGGATCAGGATTCTCTCGGATTCTATTTTTCTGCTAATCCTATTCCTTATTTAGGTGAAGAAAGTTTCACGATTGATGTAATTGCTGATATTAATGGATCAGAAGGCCATTGGCTAGGAACAAATAATCACACCAATGTGCCGGTTATTGATTCAATTTATTATGAATATTTACCCGCATCACCTCCATTCCAAGACGAAGGATATTTTGTTAAAATTATTCTTACTGACCCAGAAATGGAAGAAAATTTTTACCACTTAACTGTATTAGTTAACGATTCTTCTAATTTTGAATTGTCACCTGGAACAAAGAGGTCGAAAATATTAAAAGATGAATATTTTAATGGAATGGATTTAAATTTTATAGTGAATGATAATCCATTAAAAGAAGATGATCATTTAGAAATAATACTTTCATCTATTACAGAAGATGTTTATGAATACTATTTTAATATGTACACATTACTTGCAGAATCTAGCGGTGTTGGTGTTGCACCTCCGTTTCCTCTTTACGGAAATTTAGTATCCTTGAATGATGACTTTGATAATGCATTGGGTAACTTTCAAGTGAGAAGCACTACTTATAAAGAGATTTATATTGAAAATTAAAGTTCGGGCTCATTATTAACCAAAATATACATCATTTAGTTTTGAATAAATTTACTGATTTTGACTCGAACTTTTACTAACGATTCAGATTCTTAAGCACGAAGGTTAGGTGATTAAACTACCATTGCCAAAACAACAATATGAAAAAGTATTGTTATGTATATGCGCCCCTTACTTACTCACAAATATTATAATCAATAACTTCTTCAGTTACTTTGATTAAATATCCAAACCCTCGAGTTAGCTCTCCAATACCATTATAATCCCATTCTGGTAGATACGCATTACCTATTCCATCTTTAACAATAATAATATTGTCTTCAATTGAAGCAAAAGCAATTGATGCATTAGTATTGTTTGAGCAAGAAAACCCAATCATGTTCCAACCATTAGTAAGTGTAATAGTAATGTTTTCACAATCAGGAACATCTTCATACAAACATGATGAGTCATCAATAGTTGCTTCTAGATTGTAATTTAATGCAGATTCATCTGTACAACCTATAATTTCTTCTCCATTAACTGAGGAAGAACATAATTGATCAAAGAATAACCAAGCTTCAAGACTTGCATTAATATCCATGTTACCATATGAACCAGGCCAATCATGTCCACCTTGGTTAACTGTATATAGCCAAACTTCTGCACAAGTATTCTCTAAACCATATTTATCATATGAAACATTACTTCCATCATTAGGATATAAATTGGGGAATACGCCAGAAGACATTAACTCTAGACCGTATAGGTCTGTGAAGAAATTAATCGTTGCTGGTATACTTGGATAAGCACCCCAGCCATCTTGATTTTCAGGATCGCCCTGAAAATAGGTTATATTGTCTTGTGTTCCATGAATTTCTAATATACTTACAGAATTTGTTGGAGAACAATCAGTAAGTATATCTTGCATTATCATACCTGACACCGGAGCAACACCTGCAAAAGTTTCTGAGGCCTCACAAGCCAAAAGATAACATAAATCTCCGCCATTTGACATTCCGGTACAAAACACTTTATCTGAGTCTATTGAGTTTGTGGCAACAAAATGCGAGGTTAATTGCTCTAAAAATGCAACATCATCGACTGTTTCATTATTTTGAAAATCATATCCAACATTAAAAAAAGCAGATCCACTAGCGTCTTGAATTCCTTGGGGGTAACATACTGCAAAGCCATATTGATCAGCGAGTAAGTTGAATTCCGAATAATTCATTATTTCTTCAGCAGAACCAGAATAACCATGACACACATAAACTAGAGGGCAATTCGCTTCGGCATTTTGTGGATGATAGTAAATGTAATCTCGTTCGTAATTATCTATTAAAAGTGTTCCATATTCAATAATCATAACATTTGAGGTAATGCTATTATTACTTGGGTTTTCATCAGTTGAATTATTAATATTAGAAACTATTACTTCTATTTCATAATTACCTCCATATGAAGGAATGAAGACATCTTGGTGAGTAAATTCAAAAGATTCTCCGGGGGATAAATCAAGGTTAGAAAAAATCTGGGTGTATTCTTGATCGTCAGAAATCCAAGTCACATCTACACTTTCTATTATTTCAGCACCTACGTTATTGATTATTCCCTGAATTGATATCGCACTATTTGAAACACTATTTTGAGGTATTGATAAAGAAGATAACTCAGCATCCAATCCGAGTGGCTCATAAACAAGAACATCATCAATTCCCCAACCAAACATCCATCCGCCTCCGTCGTTATATACAAAAGCAATTAAAACATTTTCATTTCCAGCCAATTCACTCAAGCTGATTGATTGGATTTCCCACATTGTATTATCGGAATTTCCGTTTCCAACAATACTTTCTAATACAGTCCAATTCTCGCCGCCATTTAATGAGTATTCAACTGTAGCATATTCAGTATTACCTTCAAATGGTTCTCCTGAAAAATAGCTAGAAAATGAGAGGATTACAGCCTCTATTCCATTAAGGTTAAAGGTAGGAAGTATCAAATAATCTGCGCTTTTATTGCAATTACACTGGTCGTCATTTGTCGCAACGAAGTTTCCATGGGGTTGAATCGACCACCATTCACTTTGCAAGCTAGAGTTGTCTCCTATAATCCAACCTCCATCTGATGCTAAAGTTTGCTGTTCCCAATCATTTGAGACTCCTATTCCATCGAAACCATCACTTAACAAAATGTTTTGGGATTGAAGGGAATATGTCGAAATTAATAAAGTCGATATAATAAATGTATAAAGCTTGAAAATAGATAGTCTAGGAGTCATAATTGTTAGTTTTATTGCATTAATCAATGCAAATATTGATTATTATATATTCTTTGTCTAATTTTGTTGTGGTAAGGGTGCATAAGCTTGATAATATTAAAATACTCGAATCTAAATTCAAGAGTATAAAAGATATAATAGTTAATGTTACTTTGCTTCCCATTTATCAATCCACGAAACCATAACATCTACCCAATCATCATTATCGTTCATACATTTTATATGTTTGAAATCTGACCCTCCAAACTTTAAAAACTCGCCTTTTCCTTCAATAGCAATTTCTTCTAATGTCTCTAAGCAATCAGAAACAAAAGCTGGTGTTATGACTGCTAGCCTTTTCTTTCCTTTTGATGGTAGTTTTTCTATCTCAAAATCTGTGTATGGCTTTAACCAAGGATCTTTCAAAAGTCTAGATTGAAAAGAATTGCTATAGGTTCCTTCTTTTAGATTTAAAATTTTAGCAATTTCTTTTGTAGTTTCAAAACACTGATGCCTATAACAAGTATAGTGAGCTACAGAGTTCCTATCACAACAAGAATTATCTATTTTACAATGACTCTTTGTTACATCAGACTTCAATATATGTCGTTCTGGAATTCCATGATAAGAAAATAGAATATGATCGTATTCGAAGTTGTTTAAATGATTTTTAATATTGTTACACATAGCTTGTATATAGCCAGGCTTGTTGTAGAAAGGGGGTAAAACATCTAATTTCAAATTCGGAAAACTGTCTGCTATAATTTCTTCAGCTTTTGCAACTACAGTTTCATAAGAGGACATTGCATAATGAGGATATAAAGGAACTAGAAATATTTCTGTCACACCTTTATTGACCAATTCTTGAATTCCTTTTCTCATTGACATAGAGCCATACCGCATAGCCAATGCAACTGGCAGATTTACTTTTTTAATTATTTTTTGGGTAAACATTTGAGAAATTAGAACTAATGGAGAGCCATCTTTCCTCCATATTTTTTTGTATGCAGCTCCGGATTTTTTAGGACGAGTATTCAAGATAATACCTTTAATTAATAACCAACGTTTCCAGTAAGGAATGTCGATTACTCTTTCATCCATTAAAAATTCACCTAAATACTTTTTAACATCTTTAGTTTCTGTAGAATCTGGTGATCCTAAGTTATTCAGTAAGATTCCTTTCATAAGAAGTGTTTCAATATTTCTACTTTCCCTAGTTGGAAATGTTAGAATTAGTAATACAATTTCGTTTTAATTTTCAGACTCTATTTGTTTCGTAATCTGTTCGGCCTCACAAACTAATTTAGCAACTTTTTTCTCATAATAGTAGACATTTTATAAGATTTCAGTAGTATTTCCTTGTACTGTTTTAGTAATTTTAGAGTCTATCGATTCTAGTTATAGATATAATGGTTTAATTAATTTTATTAACCAACATATGTGTTTTGTAATTAGTCAGTGGAATTATTACTTCATTTTTACGATTAATTAATTTATAGGGAGGGTTGTATCCCAAAAAGCTATAGCTATCATCAAATTCTATCGATTCTTTTTTCAATTTCTTTTTTAAAAGACTGAACTGTTTTTTTAAAACTCTACCTGATGCCCATCCGGAAAACTCTATAACAGCAACAATTTTAGAAGGTTGGATACTCAGATATACATCTTTTCTATTAGGTGTCGGAAGATCTTTGGAGTCTATATTAACGGGCATGAAGAAGCTCATAGTAGGCGATGAACCTAAATTCATTTGTACAGGAGAAGTCATAGCAATTTGTTCATTTGAGCTATTACCTCCAAATATATAAGATGCAATTTTACGAAACCCAATACTAGAGTTATTTGAATATGAGTTGCTACTTAAGTCCGTTGATGCCACGGTTAATTCTGGGTATTTTCTAATCTCAAATCCCTCTTTAGTTGCTAAAGTTTCATATTGAATAGTATTTGTTTTCTTGTCCTTTATAGATTTAGAGATTCCATCTGTTTTTTCACTTTCAATGACTTCGTTTGATGAATTATCTTCTGAAATTACCATTGATGTTAAAAAGATAAATGCGATTAATAAAATGAACTTCATAAGCTTGTGTTTTATGATTAATAATAAATCCCAGGCAAATATAGCTTATTTTGTTTAAGAGTAAATAATAAATGTTAAACTAGACGTAGTGATTTGGCTATTATTTGTAAAAGTATTCTGTCGCATTAATTTGACAACAATCTAATTTTGATGTTTTTATTCCAGAAATTATTTCTGTTAACCGCATTATAAAGATACCTGTCTTTACCGACTACCCTTGTTAGACTCGTTCGTACCTTCAAATGGCAATCGATAAAGCGCTAAAAATATCGTCTAATCTTAGTGATATATGGACTTCTGGAGATTTAACGCAAAAGTAGAAAATACAAAATTTGGTATTTCCATCCGGAATAGGTTACAACAAGTCAAAGGGCAGAGTTCGAACCGAAAGAGTAAATACAATTTTCTCCACAATACCTTTACTATCAAGTAGTTTAGCTAAAACAAAAAGCGGAGAACCTGTTGATTTCAACCAATTCTCTGCTCGAGTGACCTCAAGTGGCAATAGTTCGAACTTTTTAAATGATCTTAGAATGTTACTTTAACAGTGGTTCTGATAACAAATAGTTAGATTTCTTCTATAGGATTAATTTCTATATTAAACTCTCTTATTATTAGTCGCGTATGTATTAAATTAAAACGCTGTAAAATTTTGCGACAGTACACCCATGTTTTTTAATATATTTGACACATAAACTTAAACTCTCAGGTATGCGAATCGATTATGCTAAAGTTGTAATATTTCTTACGCTCATTCATTCCTTTTGTTTTGCAGCTCATTTGGAGTCTTTGGACAAAGATAATTTTCAAGACAATAAAATTGTCTTTCTAAATTACTCCATACACAAGAGTGCTGTAAATGAAATACAAGTTGTTTTAATGAACCAAATTATTGTAGAAGGAACACTGAAACAAACGTCTGAAAAAAAACATTTAAATGTACTTGGAAATTTAAAATGTATTGAATTGGACGAAAATCACAGAGAAATCAACACAATTTATCTTTTAAATCCACTTCAAAAACCAGTAGAATATGTAAATGATGAGGGGGAATTAGCATGGACCGAAATTTCTCAAGATGAATCCGGATTCTCCATACGCTTACAATTACACGAAAATACAGCCTATATTGCCATAGAGCAAATAAATGACCCCACACAGCAGGGTAAAAGAATCATAACAACTAAAATAGAGTAAGATGAGAAAAGTGACTTTAACTATTTTAGGGGCAATGTTGTGTGCGCTAACCTCTGCACAAACTTATCAAGCAGATACCTCATCTTACAATGTAGACACCCTACTTTATAATGGAGATGCAGATAAGTTTATCAACCTCGTTATTTTAAGTGATGGTTACATGGAGGCTGAGCTCTCACAATTTGAACTCGATGCTACTCATGTAATGAACTCTCTTTTTTCTGTGGAGCCTTACACTACTTATCAATCTTATTTCAATGTGTTTATTATTAAGGTGCCGTCTAATGAAAGTGGTGCAAACCATCCAGGAACATTAAGTTGTACAGCAGAACACCCTATCTTGGAGGTTGACAATTATTTTGAATCAACTTTTGATATCGGGTATCTTCATAGACTTCTAGCTTCTCCAACACCATGGAAGGTTACTGATGTTTTAGCATATAATTTCCCGATGTATGATGAAGCAGTTGTTTTGGTGAACACGCCTTATTATGGCGGTAGTGGTGGAACATTTGCTACACTTTCTACACATGAACTATCCGGAGATCTATTTATTCATGAATTAGCCCATTCTTTTGTAGATCTTAAAGATGAGTACTGGCCTGGAGAAGTATATGCTGGAGAAGCAGCGAATATGACCCAAGAGTCCGACCCTGAAATTGTACGATGGAAAAATTGGGTTTCTGAAGATTGGCATGGTGTTTTTGAGTATTTTTCTGGTGCTGGTTGGTATCGTCCTCATAACCAATGTAGAATGAAAATTTTAAGTCCGCTTTTGCCTGGAGTTCCAGCTAGCTTTTGTAAGGTTTGTAGGGAAGCTACGGTAGAAAAAATACATTCCTTGTGTACTCCTGTGCAAGAGTATCAACCCTCTAGTTCAGATATCTACTCACCTTCATTTCCACTCGAATTTCAGGTTGAATTAATACAGCCTTTAAGTCAGGCTTTACATTCAAATTGGAGTCTAAATGGTGTGGCTATTGAGAGTAATACTGCTTCGATTTCAATACAGCAAGCCGACTTGAATCAAGGAGTAAATATATTGACCTTCGATGTTCAGGATGCAACGGATATGTTAAGGATTGATAATCACGAAGAAATACATGCCTATGAGATTTCTTGGACCATTGAAAACGGAGAGACAGAGATATTGTGCCAAAACTTAAACTTTCCGGCTGGATGGTCTATTTTTTCAACCTATATTTCCGCAGAAAACATGGCTGCAGATTACCTACTAAACCCATTAAATAACGATAATAATCTTGTTATTGTTAAAAATCATATGGGTACTGCTTACCTTCCATCTTATGATGTAAATGGAATTGGTGCTATAGAAAATGAGCAGGGGTATTTAGCTAAAAATAATTTCACACAAACTATCGAAATATGTGGAGAATCAGTACTTCCAGAAGAAACTCCTATCTCCTTAAATCAAGGTTGGGGAATGTTTAGTTATTTGCGTTATGAAGCAGCTGATTTGAGTGCTGTTTTTTCGGAATTACAAGATGAAATAATTATTATAAAAAATAGTGTAGGAGATGCTTTTTTGCCCGATTGGGGTTTTAATGGAATTGGTGATTTGGAACCTGGGAAAGGTTATCAAATAAAAATGTCCTCGCCACAAATACTCATATATTTAGCAAACGACCAGGAATACTAAGCTATTTCATTTAAATTATAGTTTGTATGGGTAATAGACAAATTTAGGCTGTTTTATTACTTATCTTCAAGAGGATAAACAATAGTCTGTAGAATTTAAGATATTATACTTTCAAAAATGTATCATTAAACTTCTTTTTTCTTTCACTAAACAAGCCGTCATTGTTTCTTCTTAAATATGCAAAATACTTTTTGCGAATTAATAATTCATATTGATTATTTAGCTTTGATTTAAGAGTTTGATTCTGTAATTCGAATATTTACTGAGATTGTAGTACTCAGTATTAGTAGAATAATAAAATCATAGATTCTATTAACAATTATTTCAAAACTGTCTTATTATTAGTAGCATAATTATTAATTTAACTAGCGAGTTTAATTTTTCGATAGAGCCCTACCTTTTTTCTTAATCGTTTTTTTTTATGAATTATTTGTTGTTGTTTTGTAACACCGTAACAGTACGATGATACATGAAAAATCTATTCTCATTATTGAAAACCATGAACGAAAAGGAATTTGACAGTTTTATGGAGATTACATTTACCGAAAATGAACGTCTGATGATCGAAGAGCGATGGCAGATCTTCCATAACTTAAAGCAAGGCCTTTCTCAAAGGGAAGTTGCTCGTGTTGTTTCTTGCAGTGTTGTAACTGTGACAAGAGGAGCAAAGACTTATAGAAAGTATGTAAATAGTATCACAAAATTTTTACACCAATTATTTAATGAAAAAGCACATTCTACATGAAGTAGCTTTACCCTATAGCAGCCCAATTGCTATACTTAAAAAGCTTAACCCAAGCGACCCATATTGTTTATTTGAATCTTCCGAAATCGACCAGCATTCAGGGCGTTTGTCCTTATTAGGAATTAACCCATCCCTTGAATTTATTGGTGAAGGCTATAGTTGCACTATAAAACTATTAGATATTCGTGCCAAGGAGATGTTTGAAGCATTCAAACAACAATTTGCATTAATAATAACTAAAGATGGTGACAATCAGTTAACATTGGAATTTGTAAAAGAGGATTTTTCAAAATCCGAAGATCAGCGTTTCGAGATTTCATGTGCAGCTCAAGTAATTCGGTATTTCTTAAAAGCTTTTAAGAGTAAAGAACAGAGCTATACAGGATTATATGGTGCTTTGGGTTACAATTTTGTCTATCCTTTCGAAGAATTGGAGGCCTCTAAGTCAACCGAAACACCTGATTTCCATTTATTTTATTTCGATACACTATTTGTCTTCAATCATCTGATGGAGCAACTACAGTTAATTTGTTTAAGAGAAACGAAACCCAGAGCAGAGCTTATTTCTGACGAGTTGATTGCCCTTTTGAAAAACGCCCCAAGTAAGCAATCTGAAAGCCTGAAAATTGGATTAGCCTCGCTAAGGCCAACCGAAGAGGATTTCAAAAAACAAATTCTTAAAGCAAAGGGATTGTTTGCCAAAGGTGAAATAATGGAATTGGTCTTATCACGAAAAATGACCGCTGATATCCAAGGCGATGTATTGGAATTGTACGAATCGTATAAAAAAATAAATCCTTCTCCATACTTATTTTTCTTCGAGTTTGGTGATTCGCAACTATTTGGTGCAAGTCCCGAAATTATGGTACGTGCTGAAAAGGGAAGGGTTTATCTCAAGCCGATTTCAGGTACTGCTCCAAGAGGAAATAATGCTGTCGAAGATCACGAACGTTTGATGGAGCTATTGAATTCTGAAAAAGAAAAATCTGAATTGGATATGTTGATTGATTTGGGTAGGAATGATCTTTCTAGAATATGCAAGCCAGGTGTTCAGATAGATAATTACCGCTCTATAGAAAAATACTCTCATGTGTTTCATACCGTAGCAATGGTGTCTGGCGAATTAGAAGAAGGCAAATCAGGTATTGATGCTTTAATCGCTTGCCTAAATGCAGGGACCTTAACAGGAACTCCTAAAAATGCTGCAATGAAATATATCGAAGAAATCGAAACGCATTCTAGAGGCTATTATGGAGGCTGTGTAGGCTATTTCTTGATGAATGGAGATGTTAATACAGCCATTACTATTCGTTCGGCTTACATAAAGGAAAAGCAACTTTCCTATTTATCTGGTGCTACATTGCTTTATGAATGCGATCCAGATTTTGAAATAACTGAAACCAAAATTAAAGCAGCTGCTTTTCAGGAAGCATTAAAAGCCTTTCAAGTATGAAACGATTCAAGAAAATAGTTGTTATAGACAACTTCGACTCGTTCACCTACAACTTGGTAGACTATTTCAAACGCTTGGAAGTCTCGGTAGTGGTCTTTCGAAATACGATTAGCCTAGAGCTATTGGATGTTGAGAATTTTGATTTATTGGTTTTATCTCCTGGCCCTTCTGTGCCAAAGAATGCAGGGAATTTAATGGCAATCATTGAGCATTTTTATGAGTCGAAACCCATATTTGGAGTGTGTTTAGGACATCAAGCTTTGGTAGAGTTTTTTGGAGGAACCTTGAAGTTTTTAGAACCAAAACATGGAAAACCAGAGATTATAAGTCATGATGGGCAAAGCATTTATAAAGGCTTGCCAGAACAAGTTCAGGTAGCACGTTATCATTCCTTGGCTGCTGACTCAGTACCAAATGTATTACAGGTTAGTGCAAAATCATCAGATGGAGTTGTGATGTCGGTCCGACATAAGATTCTACCCATAGAAGGTGTACAGTTTCATCCCGAATCTGTTTTGAGCATGAAGGATGAGGTAGGTTTTAAAATGATTCAAAACCTTGTAGAAGGACGTATTTCAACTGGTAGTAGTGATTATTACCAATTAATGCAAATACTTCAAGACAAGCAGCATTTGACCAAAGAAGACATGGGTTTGTTCTTAACAACTATCATGGAAGAACAATTAAATGAAGATCAAAAACTGATTTTACTCGTGTCTTTATCTTTCCGATTGAAGAAACCTTATTTCTTACATCAGTTCATCAAAGAATTACAGAAATATGCACTTATTCAGCCAAATGCTGCTATAGGTGAATCAGCCATTGATATTTGTGGTACTGGAGGCTCAGGTTTACCAAGAATCAATACATCTACCTTATCGGCACTATTACTTTCAGGTTTGAACGTTCCTATTATTAAGCATGGAAATAAGGCTGCTTCTGGTCGTTTTGGAAGTTTCGATTTGTTAGAGCAATTGGGCGTAGAAATAAACGCAACAGTTTCCGAATTGGAGCATGTGTTATTAGAGACTCAGCTTTCCTTTTTATACGCTCCCAAATTACATCCTGTTGTAGGTCATTTTGCAGGTTCTAGAGCTAAAATGGGCATTCCAACAATATTCAATGTACTTGGGCCCCTATTAAATCCATATCAACCAAAACGACAGTTTATAGGTACAGCTTTCGAGCAGTATATGGAGCTAATTTTAGAAACAGCTATTCTGATGGGAAAAGAACATGTGATTGTTGTTAGAGGAGAAGAAGGTTTAGATGAAATATCCGTTAGTAAACCCTCACGTGTGTTGGAATACAAAGATGGTCAGCGTTCAGACTATATCATTTATCCAGAACAATTTGGAATAAATGCTGTTCCGTTTGAGGACTTGAGCGCACATTCTCCACAAGAGAATGTATCCCTAGCACAAGCTATTATTAATGGTCATACTAATTCCGCTCACTATAAACTGGTATTGGCAAATGCAGCCTTTGTTTATTCCAAATTCCACACAGCCATCCCCTTAGAACAGGCCTATAAACTTATGGAGGAAAAAATGAAAGCTGGTGTAATGAATAATCAGCTTAAACATTACAATTCCTCATTAATCAATTTTAAACAAACTGTTTTGAAATGAATCAAAAATTAAAAGAAATAATAGCAGCTAAAAAAATTGAGGTTAGTTGCTTATACGATAGCTTAAGTTTGGAGCACTTGGAAAAGGATGTGGCTCCGGTAGCTTTTAATGTGTATGAATATTTACGAGGGAAGGTTGAAAGAGAAAAGCATTTTTTCATTTCAGAATTTAAGAGAAAATCTCCTTCTGAAGGGGATATTAATCAATTGGTTGTTCTTGATGAACAATTGGATCTATATATACAGGGAGGAACTACAGTAGTCTCTGTATTAACCGATAAGCCCTATTTTGGAGGGAGTTATAACGATTTAACAAAAGCTGCAGCACTGTTGAAAGGAACAGGTGTGTTATTATTGCAAAAAGATTTTATTCTCGATCCCATTCAGATCTATTTAGCCAGAAAAATGGGCGCTGAAATGATCCTCTTAATCGCGAGAATCCTTAGTACCGAACGTTTGGTACAACTAAAACAAGTGGCTGAATCTTTAGGGATGGCAGTATTGATGGAATTGCATGATGAAGCGGAATACCTCAAAGTGAAAAACTTGGACTGTCAATTAATAGGTATCAATAACCGCGATTTGGATTCTTTTTGCACTTACGTGAATAGATTCAATATCGTTTCGGAGTTAGTGCCTAAAAATAGCTTATTGGTTGCTGAGTCGGGCATTGGATCTGAACTTGATGCGGCCGTTGTAAAAAGCAAAGCTGATGGGTTCTTAATTGGAACTAGCTTGATGCGTTCTGGAATTAAAAAATCCTTAAAACAACATTTTGACTTGGATAAAGCTTACTTCTTTAAGGCCTGTGGATTGAGAACCTTCGAAGATTTCTCAGCAGTCGGAGCAGATTTGATAGGGGTCAATTTTTCACCTAAAAGCAAACGAGTTATTGCAAAGGAGGTTTTGAATAAAGCTGTCCTAGGAAATAATGCTGTGGCTGTATTTAAATCTAATTCGAGGGAAACCATTTTGCAGGTAATGGAAAAATATCCTTTCAAATATGCCCAGATTTATGTTGAAGACATAAATGATCCCCATTTTTTAAATAGCATTAAAGCGAAAATCATTCTTTGTGGATCAGTAACAAATCGATGTGATATTGAGCGTTTGATCGATTATGCTGCCTTTGCTGATTTATTTATACTAGATGGGCCAAATCCTGGAAGTGGCGAATCTGTTGCAAATAGTTTATTCAAGAACTTCCCATATCCTTTTCTAAAAGCAGGCGGACTGAACATCAATAATATTAATAAAATACTAGAATTACCTAATTGCATTGGGGTAGATATTGCCTCTGGTATTGAAAGCGAAGGAAGTATCGATTACAATAAAATAAAGGCTATAGAAGCCGAAGTATCACATTTAAATACCCAATTGACATGTTAGTAGTAATGGAGGCGAAAGCTACAAAAGAGGAAGTGACAACAGTAATTAGTTATTTACAATCCTTGAATTTAAAAGCAGAAGAACTGCCTGGAGCCAATCGCGTAGCAATAGGTGTTACAGGGAATAAAAAACACATTTCGCATCAAGAGGTACAACGAATGCCAGGAGTGAAAGAGTTGATTCAGGTAACTCATAAATACAAACGTGTAAGTAGAGAGTTTTACCCTGATAATACCATTGTTAAGGTTAAGAATGCTTTATTTGGAGGTAATGCTCCTGTATTGATTGCAGGTCCTTGCAGTGTAGAATCGGAAGATCAAATTATGCGTACTGCAGAAATGCTTAAAAGTTTAGGAGTAGAAGTGTTGCGAGGCGGAATTTTCAAACCAAGGACTTCACCTTACGATTTTCAAGGGCTAGGCTATAAAGGTTTAGAGCTATTGAAAAAAGCTTCTGTGGCCTCTGACTTACCAATTTGTGTCGAATTAATGAATCCTGAAGATATTTCTTTGTTTGAGCATGAAGTAGACATTATTCAGATTGGTGCGAGAAATATGCAGAATTTTGACTTGTTGAAAAAGCTAGGGAAGATTCAAACACCGGTATTACTTAAGCGAGGAGCATCATCTACTGTAGAGGAGTTCCTTTTAGCGGCCGAATATATTTTGGATGGAGGGAATTCTAACGTGATTTTATGTGAAAGAGGTATCAGAACTTTTGAAACATCTACCCGTAATACCCTTGATTTGAATTCTGTAGCTTTGATTCGTAAAATGTCTCACTTGCCAATTATTGTAGATCCGTGCCATGCAGCAGGAAGACACGATTTAGTTACTCCATTGGCTATGGCTGCAATGGCAGTAGGTGCACAGGGGTTAATTATAGAAACGCATCCTGAACCATTCAAAGCACTGTCCGATGCCAATCAGCAATTGGATTTCGAGCAATTTTCAGAATTTGTATCTCAATACAAGCGTATTCAGGAGGTTCTAAAACCAGTAGTATCACTCAAGTAATGGAGGCATCAAAAACAAATTTTAAGCAATTAATTGCAAATACCGAGGGCTATTATGGTTCATATGGAGGAATGTATATTCCAGAAATCATTCGAGAGAATATTTCAGGAATTGCTGAGGCCTTTAATCATTATAAAGATGAAGGTGATTTTAAAAAGGAATTGGCTGCTGCCTATTTGGAATTATCAGGTAGACCAACAGCTTTCACACCCTTAGAGAGATTAACCGAACATTTAGGTGGCGCTCAAATTGCCATTAAGAATGAAGGCTTAAACCATACAGGGGCACATAAAATTAACCATTGCATTGGTCAAGTATTATTGGCAAAAAGATTGGGTAAAAAGCGCATCATAGCAGAAACAGGAGCAGGACAACATGGTTACGCTACTGCTACGGTTTGTGCCCGATATGGTATGGAGTGCGTTGTATATATGGGTAAAAAGGACTACGAGCGTCAAAGACCCAATGTGTATTGGATGGAATTGTTAGGCGCTACGGTTGTTGCTGTAGAAGATGGTGAGCAAACCCTAAATGATGCTGTTATTGCTGCATTCAAAGATTTAATCGCACATCCCGATGACTCTTTCTATTTGCTAGGTTCGGCAGTTGGACCGCATCCTTATCCTGCAATGAATACGCACTTTCAAAAAATTGTAGGCGAGGAAATTCGTAAACAAAGTATGGCTACTTTCAATAAACTGCCTAATTACTGTATTGCTTGTGTAGGTGGCGGAAGTAATGCTTTGGGGATGTTTTACGAGTTCTTGGATGATTCGGAAATACAATTAATTGGTGTAGAAGCGGGGGGGTATGGTCTCAAAGCAGGGGAGCATGCGGCAAAAATTGCCCACGGAAAACAAGGGATTTTCGAAGGATATTCATCGTATTTTCTTCAAGATAATGATGGGAACATCTCCAATACAAGTTCTGTTTCTGCGGGATTGGATTATTGTGGAGTAAGCCCGATTTTGGCGCATTTATATGATGAAAAACGGGTGATGTTTTCTACAGCCTCGGATGATGAATCTATTGCAGCCTTACAGCTGATAGCTCAAAAAGAAGGGATTATCCTTGCTTTAGAATCATGTCATGCAATGGCAGAAGCGATAGCATTGGCACCCTCTTTGTCTAAAGATAAGTTGATCGTTGTAAATGCCTCTGGAAGAGGTGAAAAGGATTTATTTATCACCATGAATAAGTTTCAGCCCGAAGCCCTACAAAGCTATATTAAAACCTTACAAAAATGATTTCAAAACAGGCAATTATGGGGCATTTGGTCCTTGGGTATCCAGACCTTGAAACCAGTTATCAAACTGCAAAAAAGTATGTAGAAGCTGGAATTAAATATTTAGAATTGCAAATCCCTTTTTCGCATCCAACCGCTGATGGTGTGGTTATAACAAATGCCAATAGACAGGCAATACATATCAATAATGTTACGGTTGCTGATTGTTTAGAATTGATGAAACGTTTGCATTTGGAATATCCCAAACAGCAAATTGTACCTATGACCTATTTAAACAAAATAGTAGGTTTTGGGATCGATAATTTTTTAAAGGCCTTGGAAGCTCTAGCAATTGAAAATTTGATTGTGCCTGATTTGCCCTTCGATGCACGAGAAGCTCAAGTGATTCATGCTTCTTCTGTGAAATTGGTTCCTGTAATTGCACCAAACATTACTAAAGATAGGATTCAGTTGGCTTTAGTACACAAACCTAATCTTGTGTACATAATGTCTGATTATAAGATAACTGGGTATGGCTTTGGAATTCATCAAAACATGGTGGCTAGTATAGCACAAATAAGAAGCCATTCTGATGCTCAAATCGGGATTGGTTTCGGTATAACCACTGCAGCAAATGTCAAACAAATACTTGCTATCGCCGATTTTTCGATTGTTGGGAGTGCACTAATAAAAGCGGAAGAGCAGCACATGTTAGCTGAGAAGCTTTCAGAGCTAGTATCTGAATAATTATTCGCTTGAACTTTAAGATAACAAAAATAAAAAGCGGAGAACCGGTTGATTTCAACCAATTCTCCGCTCGAGTGACCCCGAAAGTAAATTCTTCGAACTTCTTGGAAGATATAAATGAGTTAATTGATTGATTTTATTTCTAAATTTTCCAATTGTCTATTTACATAAGAGATGCAAACCTATAAATTCCGCACCTGACATTTATAATTCGACAAATATAATGATGTGCTACTTGAAGTCTGGTTATGCATTTGAAAAGTTTGGAATAAAATTTGATAAATAAGTTTTATTGAAAGATCAAAAATTATGGAAGTATACAACGGTCCTCATTTAATCATAAAATATGAACAAGATTATTCAAGGCTAATTAGTGCTTGGAAATCTAGCCCTCCTAATGATTTAGAGTACAAAAAAGAGTTGATAGAACATCTACATATAGCTCAGAAAATAAAACCTTCTCAAATAACATGGCTTTTAGAGAGCCTTACTTTTAAAGTAGGTGATGTGACAAAAAAATGGGTTGATGAGAATATTTCAGCACCAATATTTAGAGCTGGATTTGTAGGTAAAAATCAAGATGGTTTTGATCAAGTGGCATTTATTGTTGGACAAGATGTTTTGGCTTATATTGCAATAATGGATATATTTAAAGAAAACCAATCCATTGGCTTTAAACCAAAATATTTTGCAACTGAAATAGAGTGTGTAAATTGGTTGAGTCAAGATGTCAACACTAAAGATTCTAAGAGCCAAGAACAGAAGTTATCCATCACTTTTAAAGGAACAGATGACGATGGAAAAGTAGTTTTTGAGTTTAAAGAACATTCTTCCAAATTTAGCAGCACTATTAATTCATTTAAAACTATTATTGAACAAAATCATTTTATGAAGAATAATGTTGAAAAATATTCTTCGTTAACTCCAAGAGAAATAGAAACTTTAAAATTCATTATGAAAGGATGTACTAATGAGCTGATAGCTGATAAAATGAATCTTTCTCAGAACACCATCCGAACTCATAGAAATAGAATTTGGCAGAAACTTGAAATTAAGCATTTCAGTGATTGCTTGAAATATAAATGCTTTTTCAATTAGATTACTTTTTTAACCCCAAGCTACTTGTTATAAGCACGTTATGTGTCGTGTTGTATTGTCAGCCAAATACTCCTTAGTTTGTATTTACTTTTTTAAATACGCTATTAAGCGTATTGCCTCATTTACCACGAATATCTAAATTTATTAATTGATTAATATGTTTATACAAATTGTATAAACAAAAGGAATTTTATGGATGCTACTTATTAACTCCAGTAGTTTTGGAAAATAAAATAACTTGTTAGTATTAATCATTAAACAAAACTACTAAAAGAATAATATTTTGAAAAAAAAAATTATATACATCCTACTTCTATTTCCTTTTATACTTCTTGGACAGGCCCAGTCAATCGTAGTTGGTGGTGTAGATGTAGATATTGAGGATTACCCTTGGCAGGTAGCTTTATCTTCTAGCCCTAATGGAGGAGGATATTGTGGCGGTTCTATAATAGCAAACTCATGGGTACTCACAGCTGCTCACTGTGTAAATGGCGAAAATCCAAACAACTTATATATCAGGTGTGGCTCCGATAATTCTTTTGCTTTAGGTGGTTCTAGTTACTCAGTGAATCAGATCATTATACATCCTAGTTTCAACAATCCTGTAAGCATGGCTTATGATTTCGCATTAATTGAAATAAATGACGAATTCTCGTTTAATGAAAATGTAGCGAGAATAGACTTAATTAATGAATTTGAAATTACTGCTGGAGCCCAAAACCCAGGAGTCAGAGCAATAATTACTGGTTGGGGTACAACTTCTTCAGGCGGATCTCTAGCATCCATATTACAAATGGTTGATGCTCCTATTGTCTCTAACTCTGTAGCTTGTGGCTCATCAGTTGATGAAAATGGAGATTCAGGTAGTTACCCTTGTTATTCTTTACATGAGTCTATGATTTGCGTTGGAGACTTAATTGATGGAGGAGAAGATGCTTGTCAAGGAGATTCAGGTGGACCATTAGCAGTAAGAAGCCCGATTGACAATAGATGGCTTTTAATTGGTGTTACTAGCTGGGGTTATGGTTGCGCCAATGTGAATTACCCAGGTATTTGGTCTAGAGTTTCTTCTGTTTATGATTGGATAGACAATAATGCTTCAATTAGTCAATATATTGAGGTACCAAATTTATTTGACTTTGAAATAACAGAACTAATTCATACGATTGTTTTACCCGATGATATGGTGTTTAATTTATTAGAAAATCCCATTTCAAACTCAGATATTATTGGTGTTTTCTATACTAACGAGAATGGCATAGAACTTTGTGCTGGCTTTACTATGTGGCATGGTGTAAGCGATTCTATAGAAGTTCATGGAGATAATGTTAACACAATTGAAATAGATGGTTTTGAAGAAAATGTAGATTTTAAATTTAAGCTATGGGATTATTCTGAGAGTGAGTTATTAAATTGTGTAGTTTTTTACAATACTGATATGACCAATCAAGGTGAATTTACCTCCGAAGGTGTATCTCAGTTAACAAAATTACAAGAAATCCCACTAGTCATTAGTCAAGAAATTCTTCTACCTGCGAGTTGGAGCATTTTCTCAACCTATTTAACCCTCGAAAATATGGATATAGTAGATGTAATTAATCCTATTGTATCTCAAGTAACCGTTGTAAAAGACTTTATGGGAATGGCTTATTTAACTGATTGGGGCTTTAATGGTATTGGAGACATTGTACTTAACCACGCTTATCAAATCAAAACTACAGAAGAGTCAATATTAAATTTAGTAGGGACTTATATTAATCCTGATGAAACCCTTATTAGTTTACCTACAGGATGGAGTTTATTAGGGTATTTAAGAACTAATCCGGCTAATTGTGCTGGTGTTCTTGAAGCCATTAGTTCTGAAACTAATATATTAAAAGATTATTTAGGAAATGCGTATTTACCAGAATGGGATTTTAATGGAGTAGGAAACCTTGAGCCTGGAAAAGGTTACCAGATTAAAATGAATTCAAATCAGACTTTACAATACAATTCAAATTTCGAAGGTTATTAATTAGTATTCTGAATTCTGCCGAATTATTTTAATGAATTATATAATACCGAGTGTTAATAGCTTTTGAATAGACGAGGACTATCAAGAAAACCTTGAAATATATTGGAGAAAGAAAGAACTAAGTGAAGAGATAAAATAGTGAATTAAGATATTGAATGCCTTATCTAAACCTCAGGTTATAAGGTCTACTACTAATACTCAGTCATTCTTATAATCATAAGAATAATGAAAGGGTAAGTTAAAAATAATTTAATAAAGCCATTGCAAATAATATATATTTGGGATATTAATTCGACAGAACCTTATTAAGCGATAGAACCGAAAACCTTTATGTTAACAGAGCCATTAGTATTAATTGTTTATGGAGCGAGCGGATTTACAGGTGAATTGGTCGCTACATATCTTGATGCCCACCCCGAACTTCGTGATAAACCTTGGGCCATTGCGGGTCGTACTCAAAGTAAACTTATCGAGCTTTCTGCCAAGCTCGGAGAGAGGCCAGAGACCCTATGCGTTGATCTTGATGACACAGTGGCAGTAACCGCTATGGTTTTACGTACCAGAGTGGTTATCAATTGTGCGGGTCCCTATTCTGTTAATAATGGGGCTGCTCTTTTGGGCGCCTGTGCTAGAGAAGGCATTCACTACTCAGACTTAGCAGGCGAAGGATTCTGGCAAGCAGAAATGGTTAAGGCCTTTCATGATATCGCACTCGAGTCTGGAGCAAAAGTGATTTTAGGAGGTGGTGTAGACTCAATACCCTCAGACATCGGTGCATTTATAGCGGCTGGCACGCTTCATAGCAAACCTAATCAAAGAGTGCATCTTGGAGGCGTTTATACCCGCTATACTGGTTCCTTTTCCGGTGGCACCTTAAATTCTAGTAAGGCAAGGGGTCGGGCGAAAAAGTCCGGCAGGTTAACCAATGCGATGGAAGTAGATCCCTATCTATTGGCACACAAAACCATAGGTGTAGAGACCGAAGCACCTGCTACCGCAGATGGCATGGCTAAGGAGTTCAGATGGGCTTTTGATTCGTCACACGTTGCTATTACGAAATTTTTTATGGCCCCAATTAATGCTAGAGTTGTCCGACGCAGCCTTGTGCTTCGGGACGAACACCAAAATACATCCTACAGCGAGTGCGCTAGCATAGGGATGTGGATTCGTTTAGCATGTATGTGGGTGAGTCGCGGATTTGGATATTTCCTGGGTGAACCTATCAAGTTTAAACCAATATCTGGAGAAGGTCCTCCCTCGTGGTTACTTCGAGATGGAGGTTTCGAGATCGAAGTTACCGCCAGAACAAACAAGAAAATTGCTCGTATTCGGATTTCTGGACAAGGTGATCCCGGATACGGTGCAACTTCCAAAATGCTAGCCGAGCTTGGTCTTTGCCTTGCGCTCGATGATCATAGTAAGTCATCTCATCGAGCTGGTGTACTGACCCCTTCTACGGGGCTAGGACATACTCTTGTATTGCGATTGTCGCAGGCTCTAGATGGTAACTTCATGCAGTTAGATACAGAACCTTTTAATAAATAGAGCAGTAAATCATAACAATCAAGATGAAATTAATCCTCATCACACTATTCAGATAGAATTTTACGGAATCGCTCAAAACGGTTCTGTCGCATTAATTTGACCACCATCTAATTTTGATGTTTTTATTCCAGAAATTATGGTTCTGTTGCATTAATTATTTTTTGACCTATTTTCACTTAAAATCACTAATCTATAAAAACTTAACCACCTTACAATCAATATTTTAAGTTTTTACATTTTCTTCATACAACACTAAAACTATTGGGTTTTAGATTAATGCGACAGAACCGATCACAGAAACATAAAGCGAAGGATTGCTATTGATACTGGGTTTAAAGAGTTTGAATCCGCACAGAGGACACTAGCGGGAATTGAAGTAGTCAGTATTATTAGAAAGAATCAAATCGTTAATTCTAAGAAATCCTATTTCAACACTTTCCTTTCATTAGTCGGATAATCTCTAATTCAAATAGGATTTTTAGATAGAGGTCAAATTAATGCGACAGAACCAAATATAGTAGGTCTCTATACACGAAACAATTTTAAAATGCTACCCTTGTTAGACTCGTTCGAACTGATTTTGGTTGGATTTGAAGAAGTTTAGAATGTAAAAAGGCTAGTGAATCACTCGTTTCTCTACTTCGCCATTTTCATAAATATAGAACAAAATCATTCCTTTTTGATGTTCTGTATATTCACGACCTAGAACATCTATCATCTTAAGTAGATTAGACTCCTTGGCTTCGATTTCATCAACACCAATACCATCATCATAATCTACCTCATCGCATTCTTCATCACTATCTATATCATTAATACAATTGCCTTCACAATCATAATAGATTTCTGGGTAAGTACAATAAGCTTGGTCAGTTGCTTCTGAATTATAATTACACGCTGAATTATCCATACATCCTGAAATCTCTAATTCATCGCAGACGCTATCAATATCAGTGTCATTTATACAGTCCCCATTACAGTTATAATAAGTTTCTGCATAAGTACAAGTCTCGTTATTATCTGTAGCGCTAGCATCATAGTTACAGGCAATAGTATCTGTACAGCCTGAAGTTTCTAATTCATCACAGATACCATCACCGTCACTATCAATTATACATTCCCCTAAACAATCTAAATATTCTTCTAAAGAATATATACATGAATTATCATCTAGATTAGCTTCTAGATCCCAATTACAAGCCAGTGAGTCTGTACAACCTTCTAAAATTAAGGTAGTACACGAACCATTACCAATATAAAAATCTACAGAGGATTGTTCCCCATCCAATGTGTAATAAAAATCACCAATCTGAATAGTATTTCCAACCCATTCTTCTGTAATATTGCAATCCGCAAACATGAATAAATTGTAACAACCTTCAGGCATACAATACCCACCATTAAAACTGCTTTCTGAAATATGCTCAAAAGCAATTTCTCCATTATTTATTTGAAAAAAGACTGAATTGTCAATAATTGAGTCATAAGAAACTGAAACTGTTTGGTAACTTTCGTTACAATACAAACAAGAACCGTCTTCTATATAAATTTCAGAACTTAAATAATTAACAGCTATCGAATCAGTACATCCAACACAACTGAAGTCACAAAATTCAATATTGTTCTGTGTAACGTTTATATTGAAATTACATGCAGTGGAGTCGTTACAGCCAATAATATATTCACAAGAAAAATCGTTAGCACCTGCATCTGAATTATAATTTTCTGCAATCGAATCCATACAACCAAAAATAGGAGAATCAATAAATGAACAGTCGTTGTTTATGCAGCGAACAGCTCTAACGTATGCAGAATTACTTTTAGACCATGAAATAAATCCAGGGCCACCTTGTTCATTCGTTCCTAAAATTGTAGAATATGGATAAGCTACCCAGGCGTTACTACTACTTGCTTCTGTAGAACTCCAATGAAATTGATCACTTATAATATCTCCATCATAAATTTGAATTGTAGAATCTATAGTACTAACATTCAACATCATTTGCCACAATTCATTTTTAGATGGTAAGAACCAATCTGAGTATCCTCCTGAAGTAGAAGTATAACATAAATTTGCTGCATATTGAATGGTATTATCTGCAACTAAGTTATTTGTATTGAATTGACCTGAACCGATAAATCCCTCTACAGCACCAGGGCTACCAAACCAGTGAACACCCCAATCTGACATATATGGCTGCCCAGGAATCCAATCGAAACTTGCTTCGAGATAACTAATGTCAACAATCAAACCTTTGCCCATGGAATCTTTATAAAAAACAATCCCTCCCTGATAGAAATCACCTAAATTTTGAGCTGCTATAGAAAAACAAAAAGGCAGGAAGGTTAAGATAAATATTTTTTTTAAAAACATAAATAGAAAATAAATTGTACAAGAAACAGGTTCTTTTAATACTCTGTGAAGTTTAGTGCTCTGTTACACTAATTTAGTAAATATAGATTATTTATGCGACAGAACTGCAAGTAATGCTATTGAAGAAAAAGACAAACTAATTTACAAAAAGTTCATCTCTAAATTAAACATATAAAAAGTGGATTTTGAGTCAAGTTTATTGAATTCTACAATTTCGAGTTCGAATCGGAAGAGTCAATTAAATACGCCTAGAAATACCTTTATTGTATAGAAGGTTTAGCTAAAAAATAAAATGATAAATGATTGAAATTAACCATTTATCAAACTGCAAAAAAGTATGTAGAAGCTGGAATTAAATATTTAGAATTGCAAATCCCTTTTTCGCATCCAACTGCTGATGGTGTGGTTATAACAAATGCCAATAGACAGGCAATACATATCAATAATGTCACGGTTGCTGATTGTTTAGAATTGATGAAACGTTTGCATTTGGAATATCCCAAACAGCAAATTGTACCTATGACCTATTTAAACAAAATGGTAGGTTTTGGGATCGATAATTTTTTAAAAGCCTTGGAAGCTCAAGCAATTGAAAATTTGATTGTGCCTGATTTGCCCTTCGATGTACGTGAATCTCAAATGATTCATGCTTCTTCTGTGAAATTGGTTCCTGTAATTGCACCAAACATTACTAAAGATAGGATTCATTTGGCTTTAGTACACAAACCTAATCTTGTGTACATAATGTCTGATTATAAAATAACTGGGTATGGCTTTGGGATTCATCAAAACATGGAGGCTAGTATAGCACAAATTAGAAGCCATTCTGATGCTCAAATCGGGATTGGTTTCGTTATAACCACTGCAGCAGATGTCAAACAAATACTTGCTATCGCCGATTTTTCGATTGTTGGGAGTGTACTAATAAAAGCGGAAGAGCAACACATGTTAGCAAAGAAGCTTTCAGAGCTAGTCTCTGAATAATTATTGGCTTGAACTTTAAGATAACAAAAACAAAAAACGGAGAACCAGTTAAAAATAACCAATTCTCCGCTTGGGTGACCTCAAGAGGTCATAGTTCAAACTTTTTGGAAGATTTAAATGGGTTAATTGATTGATTGATTCTATTTCTAAATTTTCCAATTGTCTATTTACATAAGAGATGCAGACCTGTAAATTCGGTACCTGACATTTATAATTCGACAAATATAATGATGTACTGCTTAAAGTCCGGGTATGCATTTGAAAAATTTGGAATAAAATTTCTATCTTAGCTCTTATAGGTTACTTTGCTGGTGCAGGAACTTATATCTTGATACAATCTCTTTAATTTATTTACGTTCTCTACAGAATAATTAACTCTCTTATGATTTGATACATAAGTTTTATTGAAAGATTAAAAATCATGGAAGTATACAACGGTTCTCATTTAATCATAACATATGAAAAAGGTTGTTCAAGGCTAATTAGTACATGGAAATCTAGCCCTCCTAATGATTTGGAGTACAGAAAAGAGTTGATAGAACATCTACATATAGCTCAGAAAATAAAACCTTCTCAAATAATATGGCGTTTAGACAGCCTTACTCTTAAAGTAGCTGATGTCACAAAAAAATGGGTTAATGAGAATATTTCAGCACCAATATTTAGAGCTGGATTTGTAGGTGAGAATCAAGATGGTTTTCATCAAGTGGCATTTATTGTTGGACAAGATGTTTTGGCTTATATTGAAATAATGGATATATTTAAAGAAAACTTATCCATTGGCTTTAAACCAAAATATTTTGCAACTGAAATAGAGTGTATAAATTGGTTGAGTCAAGATGCCAACACTAAAGATTCTAATAGCAAAGAACAGAAGTTATCCATTACTTTTAAAGGAACAGATGACGATGGAAAAGTAGTTTTTGAGTTTAAAGAACAGCCGTCCAAATTTAACAGCACTATTAACTCATTTAAAACTATTATTGAACAAAATCATTTTATTAAGAGTAATGTACAACAATATTCTTCGTTAACTCCAAGAGAAATAGAAACATTAAAATTCATTATAAAAGGATATACTAATTTGCAGATATCTACTAAAATGTATGTTTCTCTGAACACCATCCGAACTCATAGAAATAGAATTTGGCAGAAACTTGAAATTAAGCATTTCCGTGATTGCTTGAAATATGAATCCTTTTTCAATTAGATTATTTTTTTCGCTCCCAAGTTATTTATTATAAGCTCGTTATGTAGCGTATTGTATAGTCAGCCCAATACTCCTTAGTTTTTTGAATAAAAAAATCCTGCTCCGAAAACGAAACAGGATTCTTGCAATAACATTAACTAGTTTACTCTACTTGTTTAAGAGCGCTTTTACAGTATCGGCGATTGCTCTACCTTCAGCTTTTCCAGCTAACTCTTAGAAGTAACCCTCATCACTTTCCCCATATCGGTTGGTCCTTTAACCCCTACTTTTACGATGATGTTTGCTACAACACTTTCCAATTATTTAGCAGATAGTTGCTGCGGAATAAATTGATCTATTTTTTTGTTTGAGCCATTTTGTCATCAGATTTGAACTCACTTGTTCGTATTTGATGGCTAAATAAGGTTCATTATATACTTGCCTTGGTTATGTTAAACTGGCTTTTAACGCAGTTTAGGTTTTGTTATAGTCTTAATTTTATTTCCCAATTATAATTTTATTCATGCTATTTTAATGGACAGGTATCTTGAAATAACCACCTCGTTATTTATGACCTTTTATTTATTTTTCCTTTATTATTTTTTCAATTACTTTTTGGCCAGAGTCTAGGTCTTTTAATTCAAGAAGGTAAATTCCTTGCGGCAAGGCTTGAATATCAATTACAGAGGGTTTTTTTTTACTGATCATTATTCTTCCTTGTAAGTCAAAAATAGTTACCTCGTATTTCAAATCGCCCGAAATATTAATATTGATTATATCTATTGCTGGATTTGGATAAATAGCGAATGCATGATCGTCTGACCCTATTTGATCATTACTCAATATATTTTTTTGATAGATTCTTATCTCATGTACGTTGCCCTCACAAGAACTAATAGCGAATTCGCTTAAAAGGCCTTCAGTAGGGTTTTCAATTGTTATGGTTTCAAGTGTTCCGTTATTGGAGTCTCCTGAAGTATTAATTGTGTTTCCTACAGTATTTATGATCATCCCAGTACTATCTATTAAATGAGCAAAGGTACATTGTGGAATAAAATAACTACAATAACTTATAACGTCAATCTCTACTTTTTGGATGTTTTGTAAACCTGATAAATCAACAGATAGTCTTGATGGGTAAAGCCATACAAATGTTGGCTCTACATCAAAATAACAAGCGTCTGGAGCACAATCGTCAGCCGTTCCAGTTACAAATCTTAGGTTTAAATTTTGCTCTGTCCAAACCTCATTACACACGGTATTTGAAGTAATATTGTCAAGCGTAAGTATTATTGTTTGTGCACTTGTTTGTACTTGTAGTACCAGTAAAAACAATATAAATACTAATTTTTTGATTAGATACATGTTTAGTTAATTTTTAAACTTTGTTCTTTAAGCCGAGTAATATGAAAAACTAAATTATGGTATTGTATTAACCCGTACAATACGCTAATTAGCGTATTTTTAAGTAAATTAACATGGGGGGGAAAACAACTTAATTGAAGAAAATTGAATCTAAAATTTATAATTTGGGAGAGGTATGCTGTTGGAGAAATAGACAAACCAATTTACAAAAAGTTCATCTCTAAATTTAACATAGAAAAGTAGATTTAGAGTCAAGCTTATTGAAATCCACAATTTCGAGTTCGAACCTTCAAAATGCCATAAATTTAGCCCTTGACATATCTTTTAATCTTAATGAAATAGCGACTTATGGAGATTCAGCTCAAAAAAGTAAAATTCAAAATTTGGTGTTTCCATCTAGATTAGGTTACGATAAGTCAAATGGAAAAGTTAGAACCACGAGAGTAAATTCTATTTTCTCCTGCATTTCAGAAAAAGCAAATAAATTGAAGAAAAATAAAAAGCGGAGAACCGATTAAAAATAACCAATTCTCCCCTTGGTTGAGCCTTGTAGATAAGGTTCAAAATACTAGCTACCAATACTTTTTTGTTTAACATCTTAAATTACGCTCTTGGACGTATTTCAGGGTCTAGCGCAATACCATAATATTGTAAATAATTACAAACCAAACTTTTTTTATGAAAAATGTACTAAAATTGACAAGTGTATTAATGTTTTCAGCTATTTTCTTCCTTGCGAGTTGTTCAAAGGATAACATGAAAGGAAAATATGGGGTAACAATGAGAACTTTTGCTCAAGCGGATGCAGGGTCTGATCAACTTGAAGAAGGAACTGAAATTAAACAGATATCCAATGAGGTATCGGATAACTGGAACTCAACTGTTTTTAAGATGGAAGAAGGGAAAATGGTAGCCTGCGACTGCAAAATCGATGACTTCGAGATTAACCAAGTGTTCCTCAGGCAACATGTGGAATCAACTGATCATACCTTTTTGTATCAAAATGCTCTCACAACAGGTGAATCTCATTTATTTACGGGCGATGATGTTATTGGTATTGATATGAATTACAATGGCGAATATGTTCGAATGACTGATATTGATGTGTTTGGCCAATCACAGGATGGGCAATATCTATATTCAGATGAACTAGGTGTAGAAGTATTTGCCAATGGGAGCACAGAGACCACTTCGGCTGTTTATAATTTTCCTATTCTCAGTAACCAAGATGATCCGGAAAATTCTTTATCTGGATTATGGATGAGAATTGTGCTAGACTTTAACTAAAGGCTTTAAATTAGGCATTATGAAGTTTTGATAAAGCTCCACCATTTATTGGAGATTAACTAACAACACATCTGCATTGTTAGCTAGCCCCCAAACCAAATGTATAATGTTTGGTTTGGGGGCTATTTATTACTCCCATCTTTGAATAGTAGAATAGCCAAGATTTACACCTCTAATCTTCATAAGCTCTTCAATATCTCGATAGGAGAGTGTAAATCAAAACTTAATTAAACAGCTAGAAGAATAATGAATTTAGGATATTTGTGGAGATTGAACATAGAGTGAAAGTTTGATTCAAAACTAAATATTCTATATTTGGTATATTAATGCGACAGAACCTCAAAAGGATTTAGAGTCAAACTTATTGAATTCTACAATTTCGAGTTCGAACCTTCAAATGGCAATTGATAAAGCACTAAAAATATCGTCTAATCTTAGTGAGTTATGGACTTCTGGAGATTTAACCCAAAAGAAGAAAATACAAAATTTGGTGTTTCCATCCAGATTAGGTTACGACAAGTCAAATGGAAAAGTTCGAACCACGATAGTAAATTCTATTTTCTCCTGTATCCCAGATATATCAAAGGAACTGAGAGAGAAAAAAACGGAGAACCAGTTAAAAATAACCAATTCTCCGCTTGGGTGACCTCAAGAGGTAATAGTTCAAACTTTTTGGAAGATTTAAATATGTTTATTTGAACGATTTTAATTCTAAATTTTGCAATTTTTTTAAATCTCTGAAAAAATTATTTGAATTTGGTTCGAGCCCTACAAGGGGAGCCTTATAGGTCAGGTTATTTTAAAAAAATAACCTGACCTTTTTTATATAATTTTTCAAAACAAAAGATTACAATAACGTATTTCACCCCTAGGCGTGAAGTAAAACCTAAATATTTGTATCATTATTGCATAAAAATAACAAAAACAACAAAATTATGAAGAAGGTTTTACCATTATTATTAGTTATTGCTATCGGCTTAGGCTACGCAACCAAAGCCCAAGTTACAATGACCGTTCCTTGTGACATGATGAATCTAACCGTTAATATTTCTGATACAAATTTTGTTGACATTTACCATCCTGGTCATTACTTAACCCACCCACAAGCACATAATGTTATTCATTGGGAAATTACAGACACACAGGGTACTATTATTGCTCAAGAAAGTGTAGTGGATTATCAACGCATTAATTTCGAACCCAACATATCTTTAACCGATACACTGAACGTTAGCGCTCATTTAGTAAATGACTCTGCTATCTATGAAGGAAACCCGGTTAGTTGCTTAATTGAAGATCAATTATATTGGCAAGAAGATTTGAGTTCTCTTGATAATGGTCGATGGACTTTTGTACATGAGAATTTAGGTGTAGATCAAAATGTAGTTTTAGCTATTGACGAGGCTAAATTGAATAACAAGCGGTCACTTGCTAAAATTGTTGATGTTTTAGGGAAAGAAACCGTATTTAGAACGAATACCGTATTATTTTATATCTATAATGATGGTAGTGTGGAAAAGAAATTTACCTCAAGATAATTGAAAAAGCGATTATATATAATAGCGCTATTTCTTTGTTTAATTGGCATTTCTACATCCTCTAACGCTCAATCAGATTCTTTAAGATTAGTTTGGGAAAATGAAAATTTATTAGATTCTGCAAGGTTTAATGCATTAGATGAATACTATGAATTATATGTTCATGTAATGCCTGACTCTGTCCTTTTAACGCTTGATTATTATTATGACTTAGCCATAAGAAAGAAGGCGGTTAGGCAAATTTATCGGGCAAAACTCAGAAAGGGAAATATTTACAGAAATCAAAGGAAGCCAGAAGGTGCCCTAAGTAATTATAAATTAGCGAGAGCTGCCGCCCAAAAGTTGAATAATTCTCGCCTAGAGGCAATTGTGATAGGTAATTTGGGAAACATTCATTTAGATCAAAATGAATGTTTTGAAGCGATACAGTCTTATAATGAAGCAAAAAATATTTTCATTAAAGAAAATGATTTTGATGGTGAAGGCAGAATGTTAACTGCTATTGGCGCTATTAATTCTAGTATTGGTAATTATGAGCTAGCTTTAACCCACTATAACAACGCGTTAATTGCATACAGCAAAACAAAAGACGCTCCTTCCTCTGCATCCATAGACGTCTTTGATGTACATACAGCTGTAATCTCAATGAATATTGGTCTTATTCATTTTAAAAAAGAATCCTATCATAATGCTGAAGCGGCATTTAATGATGCAATAAAAAAACTTAATATAAAACACCATGTATTTTACATTAAGGATTGCTATTTATTATTAGGTCAAATAAAACTAGCGTTAAATGAAGTAGGGGCGGCAGCTGTTTTTGCAACAAAAAGCCTAGAACTTAATCAGCAGCTAAACACCAAATTTGGAATTTTATCATCAAAAGTTCTTAAGGCGCAAATTAAGTACGTTAACGATAAAGACAAAGGTGTAATGGCGATGGAGAGCTTAATGAACCAAGTATCTAAAAGCCCAGATTTTGAAATAAAAAAGTTGGTTTATGAATTTCTATACAATGCTTATAAGCATCAAGAAAAATGGGAACCATCTTTAAATATGCATGAGCTTTTATTGGCTTACTCAGACAGTCTAGAACAAATAAAAAACAGCTTTAAGGTTGTAAGAGAGGCTGTTCAAAATGAATACGAAGCTAAATTAGTTCAAAGTCAAATAGAACACGAGAAAGAAAAATTAGTACTAAAAGTAAGGCAAGTTAAAAGATCTTCTTTCATGATTGTTTTTTTTATAGCTGTTATTCTAATTATTTTATGGTTCTTTTTTTTAAGAATCAAAAAGAACACGCAACAAAGAAATATATTACTTGAGGAAATTAAGTTTTTAAAAAACCAGAACCTCACAGTTGTTTCTTATGACAAATTTGAATTAAATAAAGAAATAATTGACAGTTATATAGATAGAGTTTTGAATGAAACAGATTGGTCTATCCTCCAGATATTATTGGACAACCCAATAGTAATGAATAAAGAAATTTCTGAAAAAGCGATGTTAAGTGTAGATGGAGTTGGATCTTCGCTCAGGAGAATGTATGATTATTTTGAAATACGCAATACTAAATATAAAAAGATTGCATTACTAAATAAGGTAATTAAGATTTCTAAATCAATTCAAAATTGAAGAGATTAAGAATTTTGTTCTCATTAGAAATACTGGCTTTTTTATTTCCTAAATTTTTTCAAATCCTTCCAAAAGCGGTTCGAACGAGAACCTACAAGGGGAGCCTTATAGGTCAAGTTATTTAAAAATAACTGGTAGTGTACTTCAACCCTTCTCAGAAATGGGAAAGTTTAATTTTTTTATATTAGCAATAAACATATAAAAACAAAGTATATGAAACCTTACATAAAAGTTGTTGTTGTCTCAATGACGGTCTCTGTGCTATTAGTAATTATACTTAAAGAATTTGGTTTTGATTCATCTGCGGCCGCAATTGCTGGAGGCGTAGCAGGAGGAATCTCTGGGGCACTAGCTGTCCTAAAGGGAAAAGAATAATTAATATAGATTTTTGTTACATTCTATAAATTGTAGCTCAATACTAATTGTTATATAACTGCATTGGGTTCTGTCGCATTAATTTGACCTCTATCTAAAAATCCTATTTGAATTAGAGATTATGCGACTAATGAAAGGAAAGTTTTGAAATAGGATTTCTTAGAATCAACGATTTGATTCTTTCTAATAATGCTGACTACTTCAATACCTGCCAGTGTCCTCTGTGCGGATTCAAATTCTTTAAACCCAGTATCAATAGCAATCCTACGCTTTATGTTTATGTGATCTTGTTCAACACAATTATTAAGATATTTACACCTTCTAATTTTGATGTTTTTATTCCAGAAATTATTTCTGTTTACGGTCCTAATAGCAGTGAAGTTAGAACCACTTTTATCAATATTAATAACCCTTGGATTCTGATTATTAGCGATGGCTTTATTGAAGAACTTTTGAGCTGAACCTTTCATTCTTCTTTTGGTTAAAAGAAAGTCTACGGTATCTCCGAATTTATCTACAGCACGATAAAGATACCTGTCTTTACCAGCTACCTTAATATAGGTTTCATCCATCCTCCAGCTACTGCAAACTCTATTTTTTCTCTTATGCATGGATGCTTCAATCACAGGTGCATACTTAAACACCCATCGTTGAATAGTAGAATGATCAACCTTGACACCTCTAATCTTCATAAGCTCTTCAATGTCTCGATAGTAGAGAGTAAAACGAAACTTGAAATAAACAGCTTGAAGAATTATGAATTTAGGATATCTGTGGTGCTTGAACATGGATTAAAAGTTTAATTCAAAACTAAATAATCTATATTTGGTATATTAATGCGACAGAACCAGAAATAAGAGATAACGAATCTCAAATAAAGAAAGAGTTGAAGAAGCTTGAATCTAAAATTGACACTATAGAAGAGAGGTATGCTATTGGAGAAATAGACAAAACAATTTACAGAAAGTTCATCTCTAAATTCAATATAGAAAAAGTGGATTTAGAGTCAAACTTATTGAATTCTACAATTTCGAGTTCGAACCTTCAAATAGCAATAGATAAAGCGTTAAAAGTATCGTCTAATCTTAGTGAGTTATGGACTTCTGGAGATTTAAGCCAAAAGAATAAAATACAAAATTTGGTGTTTCCATCCGGATTAGGTTACGACAAGTCAAATGGAAAAGTTCGAACCACTAGAGTAAATTCTATTTTCTCCTGTATCCCAGATATATCAAAGGAACTGAGAGAAACAAAAAGCGGAGAACCAGTTAAAAATAACCAATTCTCCGCTCGAGTGAGCCCGGAAGGATTCGAACCTTCGACCGCCTCCTTAGAAGGGAGGTGCTCTATCCAGCTGAGCTACGAGCCCAATTTAATGTGAAGTTCATACCGAGAACAAACGGGAGCACTAACTCAGTTTTATTACCGAAGTAATAAGAATTTCAGTCGGGGTGGCAGGATTCGAACCTGCGACCT
>Ga0308009_10000312_pt1 | contig 38918 bp, 33 predicted proteins | sample Neamet127_FD_203134 | JGI IMG/M metagenome (GOLD analysis project Ga0308009, IMG submission 203134) | Marine microbial communities from water near the shore, Antarctic Ocean - #127 | ecosystem: Environmental > Aquatic > Marine > Unclassified | place: Southern Ocean | collected 2014-07-24 | reverse complement strand
CTGTGGCCGGGCATCGTGGCTGCACTGGGCCAGCCGGTCGAGCTGCACAGTCGTGGCAGCCTGCTGCTTGCGCACCGCGGCGACGAAGGCGCGGCCCGCCGCGTGGTGGATCTGTTGCAGCACAAGGCGCCAAGTGGCCACGCGCCGCAGGCGCTCGATGGGGCAGCCCTGCGTCAACTCGAACCCGCCATTCACGGCGCGGTCCACGCCTGGCTGCTGCCGCATGAAGGGCAGATCCACAGCGTGCAAGCCATGACCGCTCTGGCGCATGCGGCCAATACGGCCAGCGCGCTTTTCCACTGGGGCGTCACGGTGCAGCGCCTGCAGGCCGGTGAAATTTACACGCCGCAAGGGCTGCAAAAATTCGACTGCGTGTTCGATGTGCGCGGCACCGGGGCACGGCCCGCGCTGGCAGAGCGCGCGCCGGGCGACGGTTTTACGCCGGATGTGCGCGGCGTGCGCGGTGAAATCCTCTGGTTGCATGCGCCCGGTGTGACACTGCAGCGGCCGGTGCGCCTGCTGCACCCGCGCCATCGTGTTTACCTGGTGCCGCGTGAAGGCAACCACATCGTGGTCGGCGCCAGCGAGATCGAAAGTGAAGACCGCTCGCCAGTCTCGTTGCGCAGCACGGTTGAGCTGCTGGCCGCCGCGCACAGCATCATTCCTGAATTGGCCGAGGCGCGCGTGATTCATTCTGAAACCAATCTGCGCCCCGCGCTGCCTGACAATCTGCCGCGCGTGGAACAGGCCCCCGGTCTGGTACGCATCAACGGACTGTTTCGCCACGGCTGGCTGATCGCGCCGGCGCTGGTCGAACAAACCCTGAAAAATCTGACATGACACTGATCAACATCACTCTCAACGGCGAGCTGCGGCAAGTCCCGGCGGACAGCAGCTTGGCCGAAGCGCTGGCGGGCAGTGGCCAGCCCGCTCAGTCTTTCGCGAGCGCCATCAATGGCGAGTTCGTCGCACGCGATGCGCGCGCGCAAACCGTGCTGGCCGACGGTGACGCGATTTTCACTTTCCAGGCCATCACAGGAGGCTGACATGGGTTTTCAGATTGCAGACGTGACGCTGAACAGCCGATTTTTCCTCGGCACCGCCAGCTACCCCTCGCCGCAGATTTTGCAGGAGGCGATTGCGGCCTCGGGCGCCGAGGTTGTCACCGTCGGGCTCAAGCGCCAGATGGCGGCCAGCGGCGCCAGCACGCAAAATGACTTTTACGCCATGATCCGCAGCAGCGGCGCCCGCCTGCTGCCCAACACCGCCGGCTGCCGCAGCGCGCGCGAAGCCGTGACCATGTCGCAGATGGCGCGCGAGCTGTTCGGTACGCACTGGATCAAGCTCGAGGTGGTCGGCGACGAACACACGCTGCAGCCCGACCCCTTCGAGCTCGTCACGGCGGCGACCGAACTGGTACGCGACGGCTTTGAAGTTTTTCCCTACTGCACCGACGACCTGGTCAGCTGCCAGCGCCTGCTGGATGCCGGCTGCCGCATCCTGATGCCCTGGGGCGCGCCGATAGGTTCTGGCCAGGGCCTGCGCAACCCGCACGCGCTGCGCACCCTGCGCGCGCGCCTGCCCGGTGTGCCGCTGATTGTGGACGCCGGCATCGGCTCGCCGGCCGACGCGGTGCAGGCGATGGAGCTGGGTTTTGATGCGGTGCTGCTGAACTCGGCCGTAGCCCACGCGCGCGACCCGGTGCAGATGGCACGCGCTTTCAAGCTTGGCATCGAGTCCGGGCGACTGGCTTGGGAGGCCGGCATCATGGCCCAGCAGGACATGGCGGTCGCCTCGACCCCGGTCACCGGACGGCCGTTCATCCTATGACCGACCCAGCCAACACCGCGCAGGTCTGGACCATGCCCGGCCATGCGAAAGAGCTGGAACGGCTGCGGCAGACGTGCAAGGAGCGACTGCTGCCAGACCCCGCCCTGCTCTGCGTCAACCGCAGCGAGGCCGCCGCCCTGCTGGGCATGGCCCCGCTGGCCACCCGTGACACTGTCGAGCAGGCTGCCAAAGCTTTGCGGGCATGGGCTTGCCAGGCCGTCGTGATCACCGGCGGCGATGACGCCGACTATGCCGACACCCCGCATGCCAGCGGCTGGCTTGATCTGCCGGGGCTTGCCGCGCTGGCTGGCACCGACACGGGCACCGTTTTCGCCACCAGCGCAGCCGCGGCGCTGGGACGCGGTTTTGTTGCGATAGAGGCCATCATCCTGGCCAAGATGGCAAGGGCCGATGCACTGCGCCACGGCGCTGCGGCGGGGACGCTGCAGCCGCGCGCCGACTTTGCACAGCACAGCGGCAACCTGCCGCACTTCAGCTTGCCGGTCCCGACAACCGTCAGCGGCTTTGCCGCGCTCCGTGACGCGGACCTGGGCCTGTATGCGGTGGTGGACAGCGCCGCCTGGGTCGAACGGGTCGTCGCAGCCGGGGTGCACACGGTGCAGTTGCGCATCAAGGATGCAGAGCGGCCGGAGCAGCGCGAGCATGTCCGGCAGCAAGTGCGCCAGAGCATCGCCGCGGCCGTTGCGGCCGGCGCGCAACTTTTCATCAACGACCACTGGCACATCGCCATTGAAGAAGGCGCTTACGGCGTGCACCTGGGGCAGGAAGATCTGCACATCGCCGATCTGGCCGCAATTGCCAAGGCCGGCCTGCGGCTGGGCATCAGCACCCACGCTTACTGGGAAGTTTGCCGCGCCTGGGCACTGCAGCCCAGCTACATCGCCTGCGGCCCTATTCATCCCACGCAGGCCAAGGCCATGCCCTGGATCCCCCAAGGCAATGACAACCTGGCATATTGGTGCAAGCTGCTGCCAACCCCCGTGGTGGGCATTGCCGGCATGGACGTGGCACGAACCGAGCAGGCGGCACAGTGTGGTGTGGCCGGTGTGGCGGTGATCAGTGCCATCACCGCAGCCGCTTCGCCGGAAACGGCAATCACGCAGTTGCAACAAGCCGTGCAGCGTGGCAAGAGCCGGCCACCGTCCGCCGCGCCCCTTCTGCCAAAATCCACCCTTTCACCCACTGTTTGACGATGGAAGGCACATGCAACGTACTCTTTTAGCCGGAAAAATCCACCGCGCCACCGTCACCCAATGCGAGTTGCATTACGAAGGCTCCTGCGCCATCGACGACGACTTGCTGGACGCCTCCGGCATCGCCGAATTTGAACAAATTCATATATGGAACATCAACAACGGCGCACGCTTCGTCACCTACGCCATACGCGCGCAGCGCGGCAGCGGCACCATCTCGGTCAATGGCTCGGCGGCCCGCCACGCTGCGGTTGGCGACCTGATCATCATTGCGGCCTTTGGCCAGTTGCAGGCGGACCAGGTGGCCGGCTTCCAGCCCAGGCTGGTGTTTGTCGATGACGCCAACCGCATCAAGGAAGAACGCTCCACCATTGCGGTGCAGGTCCGTTGAGCCTACCCACCAACCATTCCGAAGCATCCATGGACAACCAGACTATGAGACAGCGCAGCCTGCGGCACGTGTGGCACCCATGCACGCAGATGAAACAACACGCGTCGCAGGCCGTGCCTCTGGTGCCGGTGTCGCACGCCGAGGGCGTGTGGCTGTACGACTTTGAAGGCAATCGCTACCTCGACGGCATCAGTTCATGGTGGGTCAATCTGTTTGGCCACAACCATCCGCATATCAGGGCGGCTCTGGTTGACCAGTTGGGCCGGCTCGATCACGTGATGCTGGCCGGTTTCACGCACCAGCCGGTGGTGGAGCTGTCCGAACAGCTAGCCGCGCTAACGGGTCTGGGCCATGCCTTTTACGGCAGCGACGGCGCCTCGGCCACCGAAATCGCGCTGAAGATGAGCGCGCACTACTGGCGCAACACCGGGCGGCCCGGCAAGTGCCGCTTTGTGGGCCTGGCCGGTGGCTACCACGGCGAAACCGTGGGCGCATTGGCCGTCACCGATATCGCCATTTTCCGGGAAGCCTACGCACCGCTGGTGCGGCTGGCGGCCACCGTGCCCAGCCCCGACGCACGGGCGGCACTGCTCGGTGAAAGCGCTGCCGATGTGGCGCAGCGCGCCGCCGACGCGCTGCAAGCCTGGCTGGCCGAGCACCATCAAGAAACCGCTGCCCTGATCGTCGAGCCCCTGGTGCAATGCGCGGCCGGCATGGCCATGCACGATGCTGGCTACCTGCGCCGGGTTCGCGCGCTGTGCGATCACTACGAGGTGCATCTGGTCGTCGACGAAATCGCCACCGGTTTCGGCCGCACCGGCACGATGTTCGCGCACCAGCAGGCCGGCATCCGGCCCGACTTCATTTGCCTCTCCAAAGGGTTGACCGGTGGCACCCTGCCCTTGTCTGCGGTACTCACCACCGACACGGTGTACGAGGCCTTTTACGACGACGAGGTGGCGCGCGGCTTTCTGCATTCCCACTCGTACACCGGCAACCCGCTGGCCTGCCGCGCCGCGCTGGCGACCTTGGCGCTGTTCTCTCAAAACGATGTGCTGGCAAACAACGCCGTGCTCGCCCAGACACTGGATGCGGCTTTCGCGCCCTTGACGGGCCATGCGCGCATCCGGCATGCGCGTCGGCTGGGCATGATCTGGGCCTGGGACGTGGACACCGTCCTGCCAGACTTTGCGCAGCGCTACCACCAGCACGCGATGGCGCACGGCGTGCTGCTGCGACCCATCGGCAACACCATTTACGCCATGCCACCGTATGTGATGGACGAAGAAAGCGCTGAGCACCTGGCGCAGGGTGCGCTGGCCGCACTGCAGGCCACGCTGGCCGAAGAGGCAAGCTGCCATGGCTGAGCGCCGCGCCATCTCCTGTTTTGTGACCGGTACCGACACCGGGGTCGGCAAGACCCTGGTCAGCGCGGCACTGATACATGCGCTGGCGCGGCACCACGCCCGTGTCGTCGGCATGAAACCCGTGGCGGCGGGCACCACCCTGATCCAAGGCGTCGAAGCCAACGACGATGTGCTGGCGCTGCGCGCGGCCTCCACCTGCGGCGTGCCGCCGGCGCTGGACAACCCGGTGCTGCTGCCTGACCCGGTGTCGCCGCATATCGCCGCTGCGCGCGCCGGCCTTCGCATAAACATCGCCCACATCGTGGCCTGCCATCGCCAGCTGGCGCAGCTTGCCGACGCCGTGGTGGTCGAAGGCGCGGGCGGTTTTCTGGTGCCGCTCTCAGCCACGGAAACCGGCGCTGACCTGGCGCAGCAACTCGGCCTGCCGGTCGTGCTGGTGGTGGGCCTGCGACTAGGCTGCCTGAACCACACGCTGCTGACGCTGGAGGCGATCCGCGCGCGCGGCCTGGCGCTGGCCGGCTGGGTAGCCAACCATATTGACCCCGCCATGCTGGCGCAGGACGACAACATCGATTTTTTGCAACAACGGCTCGGTGCGCCGCTGCTGGCAAACATTGCGCACCAGAGCACGCCTGATGCCCGAACACTGACCCTTGGCCTCCCCCCGGCATGGCAATAGACCCTTCCCTGACAACTTCCTGGCTCGATGAATTTCCGGCGCGCATTGCCGAGCTGGACCGTACTCACCTGCGGCGCCGGCGGCGTGTGGTGCTGCCAGAAAGCGGCGCCCGACTGCGGGTCGACGGGCAGAGCATGCTGGCGTTTTGCAGCAACGACTACCTGGGCCTGGCCAATCACCCGGCGCTGATCGAAGCGGCCTGCATGGGCGCGCGCAGCTTCGGCGTGGGCGCAACGGCCTCACCGCTGGTCAGCGGCCACAGCGCGGCGAACGACGCACTGGAGCATGCGCTGGCCAGTTTCGTCGGCCTGCCGCGTGCGCTTTATTTTTACGCTGGTTACGCCACCAACATCGGCATCATTCCGGCGCTGGTGGGTAGCGGTGATGCGATTTTTTCAGACACACTCAACCATGCCTGCCTGATTGACGGTGCGCGCCTGTCGCGCGCGCAGATTCACCGCTACGCCCATGCCGACCTGGCTGCGCTGGAGGCGGCGCTGGCGCAAAGCCCGGCGCAGCGCAAGCTGGTCATCAGCGACACGGTGTTCAGCATGGATGGCGACCTGGCCGACGTACCGGCCCTGCTGGCGCTGTGCGAGCGCCATGATGCGCTGCTGCTGCTGGACGATGCGCATGGCTTTGGCGTACTGGGGCCACAGGGGCGCGGCTGCCTGTCCCACTTTTCACTGACCGGCGCGCGCGCGTCACCACGCGTGCTCTACATGACCACCCTGGGCAAGGCGGCCGGCGTCGCAGGTGCTTTTGTGGCCGGCAGCGATGCCCTTGTTGAATGGTTGCTGCAGAAAACCCGCAGCTATATTTATGCCACGGCCGCCCCCGCGCTGCTGGCCAGCGCCCTGCGTGCCAGTCTGCAGCTGATCGAACATGACGAGTGGCGGCGCGAACACCTGCGGCAACTCATCAAGCGTCTGCGCCAGGGCTTGGCCACGGGCCTGCGAGGCAGCAGCTGGCGACTCGGGCCATCCCGGACACCCATCCAGCCGCTGCTGATTGGCCGCAACGACGAAGCGCTGGCGGTTATGGAGGGCCTGCGCGAGCGCGGCCTGTGGGTGCCCGCCATTCGCCCGCCGACGGTGCCCGAAGGCACGGCGCGCCTGCGCATCGCCCTGTCGGCGGCCCACACCGAAGCCGATATTGACCAGTTGGTCCAGGCCCTGAGCGAGCTGGCCGCCGCATGCTAGCCGGCAGTAGCCATCGGCTAGACTTCAAAATCTGTCGAAACTCCATTGAAATTGCCGCGCCATCCCGACAAAAAATTGATACGAAATGTGTATCGCTTCAAGGAACAAAACCATGTCCAGCGTTTTTGAACAACCCGTCACCCTGCACCGCCCGCGCCAGGCCGTAACCGCCAGCGCTGCGACCGGCTGGAGCACCGACGCGATCGAAGCGCTTTTCAACCTGCCTTTCCCGGAACTGATGCGCCGAGCGCAGACCGTGCACCGTGAAAATTTCGATCCCAACCGGGTTGAATTTGCCACCCTGCTGTCGGTCAAAACCGGGGGCTGCCCGGAAGACTGCAACTACTGCCCGCAGGCCGCCCGTTTTGACACTGGCGTGGAGGCCACCAAGCTGATGGAGCCGGACGAGGTGCGGCTAGCCGCGCAACGCGCCAAAGACGCCGGTGCCACCCGTTTTTGTATGGGTGCCGCCTGGCGCGCACCGAAAGACCGCGACATTGAGAAAATCGCGGAGCTGGTGCGCACCGTCAAAGCGCTCGGCCTGGAAACCTGCGCCACCCTGGGCATGCTGGAAGACGGTCATGCGCAGACCCTGCAGAACGCCGGGCTCGACTATTACAACCACAACCTCGACAGCGCGCCGGACTTCTACGGCGACATCATCACCACGCGCGACTACCAGGACCGGCTTGACACCCTGGCGCGCGTGCGTAATGCGGGTGTCAAGGTCTGTTGCGGCGGCATCGTCGGCATGGGAGAAACGCGTCGCCAGCGCGCTGGTCTGATCGCTGAACTGGCGAATCTAACACCCTACCCGGAGTCGGTGCCGATCAACAACCTGGTCAAGGTGGAAGGCACACCCCTGGCAAACCAGGCCGATCTGGATCCGTTTGAATTCGTGCGCACCATCGCGGTCGCGCGCATCACCATGCCGACCGCGCGCGTGCGCCTGTCGGCCGGCCGCCAGCAAATGGGCGACGCGGTGCAGGCTTTGTGTTTCCTCGCTGGTGCCAATTCGATCTTTTACGGCGACAAGCTGCTGACCACCGGCAACCCGGATACCGCCGCCGATGTGGCGCTGCTGGCGCGACTCGGCATGACGCGTTCAGCACCCGCCGTACAGCCATGACACAACCCTCGGCCAGCCCCTACGGCACGCTGTCCGCCGCGCCGGCGGCGGCCTCACGCAAACCCATCAGCCTGCCGCGCCTGCGCGAGATGCATGGTCAGGGCGACAAAATCACCATGCTGACCGCCTACGACGCGACCTTTGCGGCGGTGGCCGACGCAGCCGGCGTCGAGTGCATCCTGGTCGGCGACTCGCTGGGCATGGTGTGCCAGGGTTTGAGCAGCACGGTGGGCGTGACGCTCGAAGCCATGCGGCATCACACCGAATGTGTGGCACGTGGGCTGCGGCGCGCCCAGGCCACCGCCTGGCTGATCGGCGACCTGCCCTTCGGCAGCTACCACGAGTCCAAAGAGCAGGCCCTGCGCAGCGCCGTCGTGCTGATGCAGGCCGGTGCCCATATGGTCAAGCTCGAAGGCGGCGGCTGGACCACCGAGACTGTGCGCTTCCTGGTGGAACGCGGCATTCCGGTCTGCGCCCACCTGGGTCTGACGCCGCAAACCGTGCATGCACTGGGCGGCTACCGCGTGCAAGGCCGCAGCGATGAAGCCGCCGCCACACTCAAGGTGCAAGCCCACGCGCTTCAGGACGCCGGCGCAGCCATGCTGGTGCTGGAAATGGTGCCGGCGGCGCTGTCGGCCGCGCTGACCCAGGAGCTCACGCACTGCGCGACGATTGGCATAGGCGCCGGTGTCGGCACCGCTGGCCAGGTGCTGGTCTTGCACGACATGCTGGGCATGAACCTGGGCAAGATGCCTAAGTTCGTGCACAACTTCATGGCAGACGCACCCAGCATACAAGGCGCGATGCGGGCCTATGTGCAGGCTGTGAAACAGCAGCGTTTTCCAGTCGATGCTGTCCACGCATGGTGAGCCTGTATATTCGCTCCTCCGGCTTCGGCCATTACGACCAGACTTCTGTTCGCACCGCATGAAAATCGTCCACGCCATCACCGACCTGCGCGCCGAGCTGGCGCCTTTCCAGCGTCCCGCTTTTGTGGCCACCATGGGCAACCTGCATGACGGCCATATCGCGCTGGTGGACCAGGCCAAACCGCTGGGCGATGTGACCGTGGCCAGCATTTTTGTGAACCGCCTGCAATTCGCGCCGCACGAGGACTTCGACAGCTACCCGCGCACCTGGGAGGCCGACTGCGACCGGCTGCGCGCCGCCGGCTGCGATGTGCTGTTTGCCCCGCGCGAGGCCGACCTCTACCCCGAACCGCAAACCTACAAGGTGCACCCGCCGACCGAACTCGCCGACATCCTCGAAGGCCACTTCCGGCCCGGATTTTTCACCGGTGTCAGCACCGTGGTGATGAAGCTGTTTTCGTGCGTGTTCGCTGGCAAAGCGGCGGGTATCGCGATGTTCGGCAAGAAGGACTACCAGCAGGTGATGATCGTGCGGCGCATGGTGCGGCAGTTCGCGCTGCCGATAACAATCGTGCCCGGCGAAACCCTGCGTGCGGCCGACGGCCTGGCGCTGTCCTCGCGCAATGGCTACCTCTCTGCGCAGGAGCGCAGCGAAGCGGTGGCGTTGTCACGCGCGCTGCAGGCGCTGGGCCAGGCTGTGACAACGCAAGGCATGGCAAAACGGGAAACGCTGGAAGAAGAAACGATGCAAGCCCTGGCCGCGCGCGGCTGGACGCCCGACTACCTGACAGTGCGCCGCCGCGCCGACCTGCTGCCACCCCACGGCAACGATGCCGCAACGCCGCTGGTTGTTCTGGGCGCGGCCAGGCTGGGCAGCACGCGCCTGATCGACAACCTGGAGATATAGAGACAAACACGTAATGGGGCTGATTTATTGGTCAAATTGACCTCTAGCCCATATCCCACGGGCATGAACAGCTATCTATTCAGGAGCATCCGGATCGGGCTGCAGGGCAACGCTATCGCCAACGGCCGACGTTTCGGTACTGGCATTGGCCTGCGCACGTTGCTCGGCCAGCCACTGCCAACTTTTCCACACCGCAAAGGCCGCGCCTGCGGCCATTGCCCCGTATCGCAGCGCCGGTCTGCGCGCACCTCCCAGCACCAGCGAGAGCAAGGGGCTGAGCAGCGAAGCGCGTTTGAGCAACCCGAGCGCCAGTGGCAAGCCCCGCCCGATGGCCAGCGCCGGCGCCGCCTTGCCGAAGACTGTCATCGACTGCCTCACTGCGATGAGCGTGTGGACCAGTTCAGCACGCTCGGCCGCTGAGCGCAGCAGCAGCAACTGCTTTCTCATGGCCCTCTGTTCGGCGGCATCACTCGTGGGCATCTTTGCCACGCGACATGTCGCCAGCCGTCGCCGCCTGCAGGGCCTCGCGGTCCCGCTCCATTTCAGCCAGTGTGGCTTGCAGGAAAGGCGGCCGCGTGGCCAGCGTGCGCTTGACGCGCCACACGAACCAGCCCGCCAGGCCCAGGTAGGCCGCCGCAAAACAAGCCAGCACAGTCACGCGCTGGGCCACATCGACGGCCAATACCACCATGAAGGTAAAAATCAGCACCCCGACCAGGCCAAACACAAGCAAGCCCAGCAGGCTCAGCAACAGGCCAAGCAGCCGCTGCAACTCTTCCTCCAGCTCGACACCCGCCAGCGCCAGCCGCGTATGCGCCATGGCCAGCCCGGTCAGGGCGAGCTGGCGCAGCGAAGCCAGCAGGCGCGGCGGCGTGCTGGCTTCAGGGGCAGTCATGCGGCAGAGTCCCGGTGTTTGCCGGGACTACTTGCGGTTGACCAGCAGGCCAATCAAAAACCCGGCTGCAGCGGCGATGCCGACGGCCCTCCAGGGGTTGGCGTGGACATACTCGTCCGTGACCTTGGCGGCTTCCTTGCCCTTGAGCAGCGCCGCTTCCTGCAAGCCGGTGAGTTTTTCAGTCGCGAGCTTGAGTTGGCCGGCTGCTTTTTCACGCAGGGCGGCAGCCGTCTCGCCAGTGGCGGCGGTAGCGGCCTTGAGCAAATCCTCCACATCGGCGAGGACGAGTTTCATGTCGGTGATCAGTTTGTCTTTGCTGGTGTTGTCCATGGCGAACTCCAAAAACGGGTGGAAACGACTGCTGGCACTCAAGCCGGGCTGGCTACGAGGAAAGCAAAATCCAGTTTATCCCACGAGCAAAGCCGCAGCGGGACATCGGGTTGAATTTCTCTCCCAGACATCAAAGCTCGACCGGAAACCGGCGCGACGCAATCTCCAGCAAACCATCAAAAATCAAGCCTTCCACCAACTCGAACTTCACCGACATGCTGGGCCCCATCTTCCAGCCCGCGCCGCCGGTCATGATGCATTCGGGCGCCTCGCCGCAATGCCGCGTGATGTTCTCGACCATGCGCTGCACGGCACCAGCAATCGCAAAGGTGCCGCCGCTGGTCAGCGCGTCGCTGGTGTTGGTAGGGAAATCTTTCACGTCTCCGGTCGGGACATGCAGGCCGGCGGTACCGGACTCCAGCGCGCGCAGCATGATGCCGTGGCCCGGCAGGATGATGCCGCCTAGAAACTTTCCGGAGGCGTCAATAGCCTCTACGGTGACTGCGGTGCCCACCATCACCACCACGCAGGGCTTTTGGATGCCTTGGGCCAGCAGCCGGTGCCGCGCGCCTATCATGGCCACCCAGCGGTCTGCACCCAGGCGCGCCGGATGGTCATATCCATTGGTCACACCGGCTTCCTGGGCGCTCGGGATCACCCAGCGCGGAGCGACATCCCAAAGCTCCATCTGTTCGATCACGCGGCGCTTGACCGCGTCGCCGGCCACGATGCAGCCAAGAATGCACGATGGCGCGGGCAACCCGCTCCACTCCTCGTCGGCGAGCTTGTCAATGTTTTCAAGAAACACCGCACCGTGGGCCAGCAGCGGTGATCCCGCAACCGGGGTTTCGTACTGGGCCCACTTCAGGCGGGTATTGCCCACGTCAAGTGCTAGAAAAGTCATGTGACAGGATTATGAACAGTTCTGGGCTCTCTACAGCAGCGACTTACCTGAAGGACCTTGAGACTCAGCGCGGCGTCACTGGCCGTGCAAAGTCCACCGTTCCCGGTCGTGCCGCCTCGCAAGCCCGCGAGGCGCGCAGCACCAGCGCATCACCAAACATCGGCCCGACAAATTGCAGGCCCATCGGCAAACCATCGGCAGTCAGTCCGCAAGGCACGGTGCTGGCGGGCTGCTGGGTCAGGTTGAAGGGGTAGGAAAAAGGTGTCCAGCCGAGCATCGCCACCGGGTTCATGGGCGTGTGCCCCGCCGGCCGCGCCTCGAAGGCCGGTACCGCGACGCTGGGCGTGACGAGCAGATCAAAGCGCTGCATGAACTGCCGCATGTGCGAGCCGAGCGCGCCGCGTTGCAGATGCAGGCGCTGGATGTCGAGCAGGCTGAGCTTCTCGCCCAGCAACGCCTGGTCGCGGAAATCCGGATCTGTCAGCGCCTGCTGCGCGGGGCTCAAGGTGTTCCACACCGTCCAGGCTCCGGCAAACCACAGGCCGGTGGTGATCTCCAGCGGGTCGTCGAAGCCGGGGTCGATCTGCTCAACATGGGCACCCAGGTCAGACAGTTGCGCCACCGCCTGCGCCACCGAATTCGCCACCTCGGGATGCACATTGTTGGCGTAGCCGAGTGTCGGCGACCAGGCGATGCGCAGGCCACGGATGCCGTCCTCCAGGCCCTGCAGGTAATCCGTGCTGTCGGGCGGCAGCGAGGTCCAGTCGCGCGCGTCGGGTTTTTTCAGCACGTTCATCATCAGCGCGGCATCGCGCACGCTGCGGCTGTGCGGCCCCAGGTGCGCCACCGAGCCGAAAGGGGACAGCGGGTAGGCCGGCACCCGGCCAAAACTCGGCTTGAGGCCAAAGTTGCCGCAGAAAGCGGCCGGAATGCGCACCGAGCCGGCGCCGTCGGTGCCGACGGCCAGCGGACCCATGCCGGATGCCACAGCGGCGGCCGCCCCACCGGACGAGCCGCCCGTCGTTTTGGACAGGTCCCAGGGGTTGCGCGTGATGCCGGTGCGCGGTGAATTGGTCTCGCCCTTGCAGCCAAACTCCGGCGTGTTGGTCTTGCCGACAATCACCGCGCCGGCTTCGCGCAGCCGGGCCGTGACCGGTGCATCCACGTCCCAAGGCTGGTTGGTATCCACCGTCTGGCTGCCGCGCAGGGTCGGCATGCCGCGCGTCAGGATCAGGTCCTTGATTGAGACCGGCACGCCGTCGAGTTCACCGCAGGGCACGCCACCCTCGCGAAATTGCCGCCAGCGGGTTTCGCTGTCCCTGGCGGCCTGCATTGCAGACTCGTGCGCCACCAGGCAGAAAGCGTTGAGCTGCGGATTCAGCGCATCAATTCGGGCCAGCACCGCTCGCGTGGCGTCCACTGGCGAGGCCTCACCAGTTTGGTAAAGCTGCAGCAGCTCGGTGGCGGTGCAGTCGGCAAGATCGGTGCGGGGGGCGGAGAGCGACATCAGGTACTCCAAAAAGCTGAGACTTCAGATCAAGGCTTGCGCCGCATTGAAGCGGGCAGATTCTTCCACGGCAGGTCAGCCGGATCGGCCGCCATCGGGCCGGCGGCTTTGGCCACAATGATGTCGGTTTTTGCATCAGCCACCAGCGGTGTGAAGTCGGCGCGGAAGTGGTTGGAGCTTTTGACCACGATGATCTTCATGGCTTCGGGATCGATACCAACCATGCGGAACAGTTCGCGGTCCAGCATCTGCATCTGCCCACTGACCACGGCCACCAGCACACCGTCAAGCTCCAGGCAAGCGCAGGGTCCGAGCGTCACGGCCATGCCGGTCATCATCGGACCCTTCAGCGTCACCTGGCCGTCACTGAGCGCACGCACCCTGAACTCGCCTGTCACTGGCGGATCGCTGTGCTGGCCGGTGAATGTGGGCACGGCCGTCCCCAGCGTGATCGAAATGGTCGCCCCCACCCCGGCCGCTGTTGCGGCCTTTGCAGCTTGCGGGTCGCACATCAGCCCCAGCGCAATCTGGCCGGGAAATTTTTTCCCTGCATCCTGCTGCAACAGCGCATGCAGCAGACCAGTGGTGTTGCTGTCGCCGCCGGCACCCGGATTGTCCTGCGTATCGGCAATGACCAGCGGCATGTGCGCTCGCGATGCCCGCGCCAGCGATTGCACCACCGCATCGTGGGCAGACAGAAATTCGAGTTTCCACTGCGTCGGTTCGGCCACCAGGGCAAACAGACGGTCCACAGCCTCTGCCGCATGCTCACCATGCGCCCAGACCATGGGCCCACACTCATCAAAATCAGACGCCGGAAAGGCCATGCAAAAACTCAGGCAAGTACCGAAATGTTTGTCCAGCTCGGACAAGGCGTCGTAGAGAGCCCCTGCGGGCTGCATCCAGGTGCTTTGTGCGTTCAGCGGAATCAGAAACGGCAGGCGCCGGTAGTGAAGCGGCTCCTTGCGGCCCACTGTAATGCGTCGTGCCAGCAATTGCGCCGCCAGCTCACCGGTCGCAGCCATGTCAATGTGAGGGTAGGTCCGGTAGGACACCAGTGCATCGGCTTGATGCAACATGCGCTGTGTCACGTTGGCATGCAGGTCCAGGCTGGCCACAATGGGCGTGTCCTTACCCACCACCTGGCGGATGCGCGTGATCAGTTCGCCCTCGGTGTCGTCCACATGTTCTGCCACGCCGGCGCCATGCAGGTCCAGGTAGACCGCGTCAAAGCCGCCCTTGTTCACGTCTGCCATAACCGACGCGCTCATGCGCTCGAACGCATCTTGCGTTACATAGGACGATGGTGATGCACCACACCAGCTACTGGGCACAAGCTTCCAGCCTCGGGCTTTTGCGGCATCAATGAAGCCGCCCATCGGCAGATTGACGCCGGAAAGCTTGTCTAGCATGGCCCGGCCATGGATAAATGCCGGGAAATCATCGCCCCGATTGAAGGCCGCCCAGTTGGCCAGCGTTGGCGCAAAGGTGTTGGTTTCGTGCTGATAACCGGCAACAAGGATTTTCAAAAGGCAGCTCCAGGCGCGGCAGCCAGCAACCGGCGCGTGTAGTCATGTTGGGGGTGGGCATACAGCTCGGCCGTTGGCCCTTCTTCGACAATTTTTCCCTGGTGCATCACGATGACCCGATCGCACAACTGGGCGGCCACGCGCAGGTCATGGGTGATGAACAACAGGCCCAAACCAAGCTCGGCCTGGATTTCGCGCAGCAGGCTCAGGATCTGCGCCTGCACGCTCACGTCGAGCGCGCTGACCGCTTCGTCGGCCACCAGCACGCGTGGCCGGCAGGCCAGCGCGCGCGCAATCGCGATACGCTGGCGCTGGCCGCCCGAGAACTGGCTGGGGTACCGCTGCAGGCCTTCGACAGGCAACCGAACTCTGTGCATCAATGAGACCGCAAGTGCCACCGCTTCTGCGCGGGTAGCTCCGAAATTGATAGCGCCTTCCATGATGGCGTCGCCGACCTTGCGGCGCGGGTTCAGCGAACGGTTTGGGTCCTGAAACACCACCTGGACCTGGCTGCGCAAGGGCCGGAGCCGACCTTCAGGGAAACCCGCAACGTCAATCAGCGCGTCGTCAACACCCTCGCCTGGCGGGCGCCACAACACCTGACCGCCGGTCGGGTCGATCAGGCGGATCAGGCAGCGCGCCAGTGTCGATTTGCCGGACCCGGACTCGCCGACCACACCCACGGTTTCACCGGCCGACACCGCCACCGACGCGGCCTGCAGCGCATGCGTGAGGCGCTGGCGGCCCAACCAGTCGCGCGCGACATAGGTCTTGCTGACCTCGAACCCGCGCAGCAGCGGCGACCCCTGCGGCGCCGGGCGCGCCGGCGGCGGCGTCATGCCGGGCACTGCCGCCAAGAGCATTTTTGTGTAGTCAGCCCGGGGGTTGCGCAGCACCTCGTCACGCGTACCGTATTCGACGGCCCGCCCCTGGTGCATCACCAGCACCTCGTCGGCAATGTCGGCCACCACACCCATGTCGTGCGTGATGAACAACACGGCACAGGCCTGCCGGCGACCGCTGGACTGGTCCTCCTGCAACTCCGCAATCAGCTTGAGTATTTCCTTTTGCGTCGTGACATCCAGCGCCGTGGTCGGTTCGTCGCAGATCAGCAGGGCGGGCTGCAAAATAACGGCCATGGCGATCATGATGCGCTGGCGCTGCCCGCCCGAGAGCTGGTGCGGATAGCTGCGCAACATGCGCTCCGGCTCAGGCAATTTAACGCGCTGTACGATGTCGAGAACAGCCTCGCTGCGCCGCTTTGCGTTCCAGTCGGTGTGCTCCCTGAGCAACTCGTCGATCTGGTCGCCGCAGCTCATCACCGGATTGAGCGCCGTCATCGGCTCCTGGAACACCATGCCCATGGCCTGGCCACGCAGCGCGCGCAGGTGCTGCGCGCTGGCATCCAGCAGGGATTCGCCCTTCAGAAAGATGCAGCCCGGTCCGGGCTTAAGTTCACGTGCGAGCAGGCCCATCACGGCAGTCGCCATGACAGACTTTCCAGAGCCAGACTCACCCACGATACAAAGGGTCTTGCCTGGACGAATGCTCAGGCTGATGTTTTCGACCGCATAAGCGCGATCGCTGCCGGGCGGCAAGGCCACATGCAGCTTGTCAATGACGAGAACGGGAGCTGCCTCGGTGCTCATGGGCTGCGTTTCGAGAACTTTGGATCGAGCACATCGCGCAGCCCATCGCCCAGCAGGTTGATCGCCAGCACAGTGGGCACCAGAAACAGCGCCGGGAAAAGTACGTTGCCCGGGTACTGCGTGAACTGCACCCGGCCTTCCGCCATGATGTTGCCCCAGGTCGGGATGTCGGCCGGTAGACCGAGGCCGAGAAAACTCAGGATCGCCTCGGTCAGGACCGCCGATGCGGCGACAAAGGTGCCCTGCACAATCAGCGGCGCCATGGCGTTGGGCAGGATGTGCCGCCACAGGATCACCGGTGTCGGGGTCGCCAGCGCGCGGGCAGCCTCGACAAACGGTTCCTCCCGCAGGGTCAGCACCATGGAGCGCACCAGGCGCGTGACGCGCGGAATTTCCGGGATGGCAATGGCCACCACCACGGTCCACAGTTGCGCACCGAGGGCCGCCACCAACGCAATCGCCAGCAAGATCGCCGGGATGGCCATCAGCCCGTCCATGAAACGCATCAGCACCGCATCGACCATGCGGAAGTAACCCGCCAGCATACCGAGCAGCGCACCCACACTGATGGCCACCGTCGCGGTAAAGGCCGCCACCAGCAGCGAGGTGCGGGTACCGTACAGCACCCTGCTGAAAATGTCGCGGCCAAAGTTGTCGGCGCCCATCCAGAAAGTGTGTTTGACCACCGTACCGTCGAGCTGCGTGAACTCGCCGCGCATGCCCGAAGCCGTATTGATGTTGGCCGAATCCATGGCGGCCGGGTCCACGGTGCCCAGCACAGGCGCCAGCGCGGCCAGCAGCAGCAGCACGCCCAGCACCGCCACACCAAAACGGAAGGCACTGTTGCGCCACAGCCTTTGCAAAAGTAGCTGCCAGGCCTGCATCAGTAACGGATCCTCGGATCCAGAAACAGGTAGCTCACGTCCACCAACAGGTTGACGCCCACATACAACAAGCTGAAAAACAGCACCAAGCCCTGGATCACCGGAAAGTCGCGGTTCAGCACCGCATCCACCGTGAGCGACCCGAGGCCGGGAATCGAATACACCGTTTCAGTCACCACCACGCCACCTATCAGCAGGGCCACGCCGATGCCGATCACGGTAACGATAGGCACCGCCGCATTGGCCAGCGCATGGCGCATCAGCACCGCAGATTCGGCCAGGCCCTTGGCGCGCGCCGTGCGAATGTAGTCTTCAGTCAGGGCCTCGGACACACTGGCGCGCGTCACGCGGGCAATCAGTGCCACATAAATCATGGCTAGCGTGACCCAGGGCAGCACCAGTTGACGCGCCCAGGCCCAAGCGCCCTGGCCATCGCTGCCGAACAAACGCCGGTAACCCTGCACCGGAAACCATTCAAGCTGCACGGCAAACACGTAAATCAGCAGGTAGCCGGTCACGAACACCGGAATGGAAAATCCGGCCACCGAAAAGCCCGACAGCACCCGGTCCAGCCAGCCGCCCATGCGCCAAGCAGCAATGGTGCCGAGCGGCACCGCCACCAGCACCGCCAGCACCAAGGTGCCCACCGCCAGACTGAGCGTGGGTTCCAGCCGCTGAACAATCAATTCGGTCACTGGTTTGTTCAGGTAAAACGAGTAACCGAGATCGCCCTGCAGCACACCGCTGAACCAGATCCAGAACTGAGCCAGCAGGGGTTTGCTCAGGCCCAGCGTCTCGCGGATTTTTTCAATGTCCTCATTGGTCGAGTTGTTGCCGGCGATCACCGCCGCCGGGTCACCCGGCGTCAGCCGCAGGATGAGGAACACCACGATGGCCACGACCAGCAGGACTGGAATGGTCGCGAGCAGGCGCTGCAGCAGGAATCTCAGCATGGACGACGACGCCAATGAACGTGGTGACCGCTCTTTTCAAGCAGGGGCCGCGGGTCCGGCTCTGCCGGCCCGCAGGCGCAGCACCCCCTCGGGGCTGGCGCCTGCGGCTCCAAACCTGTCTGCGCCGGTTTGGACAGACGGCAGAAGCGAAGCCTCTGGCGAGCGGCGGCCTGCAAGGTGCGGCGACTTACGTGCAGCGACGAGCGTGGGGGCACTAGTTCTTCTTGATGTTCCAGTACACCTGCGCGCCGCCGGGCACCAGGCCTGAGATGTTGCTGCGCAGCGCGGCCGGATTGTTGTACTGGCCCAGATGCACATGCGAGGCGGTTTCAATCGCGCGCAGTTGCAATTGTTCGGCGAGTTTTTTCTTCTCGGCCTCGGTGCTGGCTTGGGCAAACTTGACCTTGAGGTCTTCAATCACCTTGTCGTCCTGCCAGCCAAACCAGCCCTTGTCGCCAGTGGCATTGAGCATGGCCATGGTCAGCGGGTTCTGGATGTCACCGGCGGTCCAGGCCGTCATGAAGGCATTCCAGCCACCTTTGTCGGGTGCATCCTTCTTGGCGCGGCGGGCCAGCAAGGTGGCCCAGTCGGATTGCTGCATGTCGACCTTGAAGCCGCCCGCTTCGAGCTGTTGCTTGGCTACCAGCGGCAGCTTGGCAATCGAGGCCAGGTCGGTCGGCCGCATCAGCACAATCGGTTCACCCTTGTAACCGGCATCGGCCAGCATCTGTTTGGCCTTGGCAGGGTTGGCCATGCCGGTGTAAATTCCCACGTTGTCGCTGGCGTAAGGCGTGCCGCAGGGAAAGATGCTCTTGCAGAACTTGTACATGCCAGGCGCGCCGACCTGGGTTCTCAGGAAGGCCTCCTGGCCCATCGCGACCATGGCCGCCTGGCGGATCTTCACGTTGTCGAACGGTGCGTGCAGGTGATTGAAGCGAAAGATGTATTGCAGACCGGCTGGCTGTGCATCGACAATCTGCACATCCTTGGCTGCCTTGAGCGACGCATACTGCTCAAAAGCCGGTTGTTCGATGATGTCCACCTCGCCGGCGATCAGTGCATTGAACTGGGTCTGCGGGTCACGGATGATGATCCACTCGACGCGATCCAGATAAACGTTTTTGCCGCCTGTTGTTCCATTGGGTGCTTCACTGCGCGGCTTGTATTTGTCGTTCTTGACGTAGACCAGTTTTTCACCGGGCTTGTACTCGGCGGTGACGAACTTGTAGGGACCAGAGCCGATGTTTTCCTTGATCTGTTCGCTGCCCGGCGTGGCCGCGATGCGCGCCGGCATGATGAAAGGCACGTTCGACGAGGGTTTGCCAAGCGCCTCGAGCATCACGCCGAAAGGCTGGTTGAACTTGATGACAAAAGTCTTGGCGTTCGGCGTCTCATAACTGGCCAGGCTCTTGGCCATGACGCCGCCAAAACTGTCGCGGCTGGCCCAGCGCTTGAGCGATGCCACCACGTCCTCGCTGGTGACCGGTTTGCCGTCATGGAACTCCAGGCCGTCACGCAGTGTGAAAGTCCAGACCTTGTTGTCCTTGGACGCACTGTAGGTATCCACCATCTGCGGCTTGACCTTGCCTTCCAGGTCGGTGCCGAACAAGGTGTCGTAAATCATGTAGCCGTGGTTGCGGGTCACAAACGCCGTGGTCCACACCGGGTCCAGGATGGTGATATTGGCGTGCGGGACCACCTTGAGCGTCTTGGCCTGGGCCTGGGCCGCGTGGGGCAGCATCAGCCCCAAAACAAGTGCGAGCGCACCAGTGAGCATGGAGAGGGAGCGTTGTTTCATGACCAAATTTCCTTGACTACAAGAGTTGTGAGGGGCAGGCAGGAACCAGAAAACTGCTTTGTAATGTAACCACAGTTGCGACGCAATATTCAAGCCACCCCAAATACAGCGGGAAAACCAGCAGGCAAAAGCCGGCCGATTCAGATCACGCCCATCCAGCAAGCGCGCTGAATCGCCGCCATTTTGTTGTCCACCCTGAGTTTGGCCATGGCGTTTGCCAGGTGGTAGGTGACGGTGCGGTCGGCGCAACCCAGGCGCTCGGCGCTCTGTTTGGCCGTCAGGCCCTCGAAAGCCAGTTCCAGGCATTCGCTTTCACGCGGGCTGAGCGGACTGCTGGCGGCGGCCAGGGTGCGCTTGAACAGGGGCCAGATGTTGAGCGCGGACCAGACCAGGGCGGCAGCTTCAGCCCGGTCATGAAACTGGCGCGGGCTGAACATGAAACATTCGAAGGCGCGCCCCGAAGGCAGGGGAAACTCAACCCGCACCACGCTCTGGAAACCGTGGGCCAGCCACAACAGACGCCAGCGGTCGCCGCGAGTGTCCGAATTGCCAATGTGCTGCCAGGCCACCATCGGTGCATCCGACTCCCGCCACGGCGCGCCAAAATCCCGACTGCCTGCCAGCGCAGACGCCGCATCCAGAAAACGGGGTGGATGAACCGCCGCCACCAGCCGGGACTGGCGCTGCCCGAAGGGGTCAGGACCCAGGACAACCACCGCCTCGACTGCATAGTCACGCAGGGCGGAAATCCAGTCCGCTAGCATGCTGTCCAGCGTAATACTGTCAAAGTTGACAGGTGATGGCATATTCGATTTTTCTCCAGAACTGTGACAATGTGCGAGCGATGTTCCAAGACCTATTCATGACCTCCGGAGTACCTGCCAGGATCAAGCGGATGATTCACGGAGTCTGGCGTCACGCGGGCCTGTCGGGCCGCCTGTCAGCCCGAATCAAGGCCGAGCTCCAGGAGCAGATGATGCTTATTTTGCACCCATCACCCTGGCGGCTGCGCTGGCTGGGACTGTTCACGCTGGTGGGCCACCCGCTGTTCGGATGGATCTGGGGGCACTGGCTGCCCCAGCCCTATGAGCACCCCGGTCTGCGCGCGGTGATGGGCGCCCTGGGCCTGCTGCTAATTTCTGAGAGCATCGCCCATGACCCGTCCAGCAAACTCTCGGCACGGATTTTTTCCATTGTTTTTTGGATCCAGCTACCGGTTTTTTTTAGCTGGATGTACCTCTGCAACAACGGCAACACGGTCTGGCTCGCCAGCTTTTGCGCGATGGTGCTGATTTATTACCATTTGACCGACTGGCGCGCCGCCACGCTGGGCACGGTCGGCGGCGTGCTGCTGGCCCAGACGCTGTTTCATTTTTTTGGACCGGTCGTTGTTCCCATGGACCAGCAGCAGTGGGCCATCAACGCGGTGGTCATAATTTTTTCCTGGTCCAGCGCCCTGGTTCTGGGCCTGTCGTCGGCCAATCTGCGGCGCGAGCAGCTACAACACACACTGACCACCATGGGAATCATGGCCCACGAATTGCGCACACCCCTGGCCACCATCTCGCTGATCGGCGACGCGGTGCGCAACGAAAACCAGGGCATGCGGGAGGCAGAAGGCACCCAGCGGCTGGACCAGCTAGTAGTACGGTTGCATGGCCTGGTGCGCAACATGAACCAGCAGATCGACACCCAAATCGCCAACGCCAGTCTGTTGCGCCTGCCGATGCACCGGGAGACCGTGACGGCTGCCGCGCTGTTACGCAACGTGGTCAAGGACTACCCCTACCGCAACTCGCGCGAGCGTGAGAGTGTCACCCTGGTGCTGCGCAAGGATTTTTCCTTTGAGTCGTCCTACCGGCTGTTCGCCCAGGTCATCAACAATCTGCTGAAAAACGCCTTCCGCTCTCTGGCCGCAGTCAGCTCGGCGCCCAAACCCGGCGACCTGCGCATCGAAGTGGGCGTGCTCAACGGCTCCGGGCGCATTGTCATCACCGACCAGGGCGTCGGCATCCCGCCCGAGCTGCAGACCCGCATCTTCGAGCCTTTTTTCTCCACCGATCACGGCACCGGCCACGGCCTGGGTCTGGCTTTCTGCCAACAGGTGGTGCAGAGTGCCGGCGGAACCCTACGCGTCAAGTCCGAACCCGGCCGTGGAGCCATCTTCATCATCGAACTGGTGCCTGTCCAGCAGGGCCTGTTCAGGCCCTAACCAACCCGCCCACTGCCCATGAGTTTTCCACTGTTCCACCGCCCCGGCGCCATCGTTTTTCTCGATGATGACCCCGGCTATCTCGAAATGCTGGCCATGGTGTTGCCCCGGCAATGGCACATCAAGCTCTACCTGCGGCCGCAGGCCTGCATTAACCAGCTGCAGCAGGAGCCGCCGCTGTGGGAAGCCGATGCGTGGGCGCAGCAGGAAATCATCGACAACTGGCGCGCCGGCAGCCCGCTGATCCCGCAGATCCTGCAGTACTGGGCCGCGCAGCATCAACGTTACGACCTGAGCCAGGTTTGCGTCTTTGACTATGCGATGCCAGGCATGGACGGCCTGCAGGCCCTGTCCGAACTCACGGACTGGCCAGGTGGCCGGATATTGCTGACCGGACAGGCCGACGAACATGTGGCAGTCAGCGCCTTCAACCGGGGGCTGATTGACCAATTCATCGCCAAACAGACGCCCGACATTTCGCAACACCTGATATCCGTGGTACAGCGCATGCTGGACCGGCCCCAGTTGCGGCATTCGCAGACCTGGCGTGCCGCGCTGACGCAACCGCAACATGCCTTGCTGCAGGTGCCGTCGGTGGCCCGGCAACTGACCAGTGTGGCCGCCAACCAGTGGGTCGAACATGTGGTGATCGGTCAGCCCTTCGGCATCCTGGGCATGAACGCGGAAGGCCTGGTGAGCTGGCTGCAACTGGAGCCCGCCTCCGGGCTGGCAGAGTTGGCCGAGCTGGCCGAATCTCAGGGAATGGACGCCGTTTGCGCCGCCGACATTCGAAACGGCCGCCAACTGGTGAATCTGGAGCTGCAACAAGCCCTGAAAAGACCGGGTCCGCCCCGGATGGCACCCGCCTTTTCCATTGGCCACGAGGGCTCCATGCTGGCCGCCATGTTCCCGCTGGAACTTCAGGCCAGCGAGCGGCCATGGGCCGGTTACGCCAAGTGGCTCAGGAAGAACGGGCCCCGCAAGGTGCAGGACTAACACGCTTCCTGGTTGCCACTTGTTCCGGCAGCACGTGCCCGTCTGGCGATCGGCCAGTCCCAGGGCTTGACCAGCGGCGCCACCTCGCGCGCCACCGCTTCCACATGACCCAGTTCGGCGTCTGTCAGCGCCGCATGCAGGGTCAGCCGCACCATGGCACGGTTGCGGCTGGTGGCCGGCGCACAAAACACCGCGCCGAACACGCCGCGTTGTTCCAGGTGGTCGCGCAGCACCATGGTGTCGGGTTCGGTCCCGGCCTCCAGCGAAATGATCTGCTCCGTGCCCTGGTGAATCGGGTAACCCATGCCGGACAGGCTGCTGCGCAAGCGCCGGGTGTGGCTTCGCAGGCGTCGGCGTTGTTCGTCGCGTTTGCCGATCACGGCAAGCGTGGCGCCAAGGCCGGCGATCTCGTGAGACAGCAGGCAGGAGCTAAAGATATTCGGGTAACTGGAACTGAGGATGTAGTAGCGCAATTCGGCGGGCGCCGTGAAAAAACCACCGCGTCCGGCAAAGGCCTTGGCCAGGCTGGCCGTGATGAAGTGCACACGGTCCGTCAGGCCAAGTGCGGCACAGAGGCCGACGCCGCCGGGTCCATGCGTACCGAGCGAATGCGACTCGTCCACCAGGATCATGCAGCCATAGCGCTCGGCCACTTCCACCATCTCGCGCAGGGGACACAAGGCGCCGGTGGTGCTGTACACCGAGTCCACCACCACCACGCCCGGACCGTGCCGCGACAATACCCGGTCCAGATGTGCCGGGTCGTTGTGGCGAAACGGATGCGCCGGGGCGCGCGCCGCATGCGCCCCCTCCCACAGCGACGTGTGCGCCAGCGTATCAAGGTACACCGGGGTTTGCGGATCGGCAATCGCCTGTAGTAAACCGACGTTGGCCGCATAGCCGGACTGGCAGACAAACCCGTCTTCTTTTCCGACCCACTGGGCCAGGTTTTTTTCCAGCGTCCGGGCAGGATGCTCACCATGGACAAACACGCCGGACTGGATCACGAACTCGCTGTCGTTGCGCAGGGCCGCCACCTGGGCGCCTACGACATCAGGGTGACCGGTCACGCTGAGGTAATCGTTGCCGTCGAGACGCACGGCATCGGGACCGGCGGTTCGGCCATGAAGGACGAACTTGCCACCCCACTGCTGCTGCCAGCGTGGCGTGAATTCCCGCGCAATGCGTTGTTGCAGATGCGTGGACAAGCCGGGATTGGCACCAGGTTTTGTTACAGGTGGAGTTGGGAATTGTTCGAGAACTTGGGCATGCATGGTGGTTACCTTGTGAAAAAGTAACACCATTGAAGATGAATTCAAAAAATTTGGGGCTGGACCCCTGTCAACATTAACAGGGGTCAGGCGCCAAAATACAAATCAGGCGCCATTTCTTGTCAGAACCAACACCTTTGTATTACCCGGCTCAGGGGGCTCGTGTTCCTTGGGTGAGACTCAAAGCCGCCAACGCCATGATTTTTGCGCTGTCTACCAACTCCTGAATGCCCACATACTCATCCGGCTGGTGCGCCAGATTGAGGATGCCGGGGCCGTAGGCAATACAGGCGTCAAGCTTGGCCGTGCGCACGATATGTTTCTGGTCGTAAGTACCAGGGCTGGAGATGTAGCTGGCCTCACGGCCCAGCACGCGGGCAATCGCGCGGGCGGTGGCGAGCACCACCGGCGCATCTTTTGGCGTGGCGGTCGGCACAAAACTCATGATGTCTTTGATGCCGTAGTTGAAACCCGGCCGGCTGCACTTGAGCTCGTCGAGCATGGCCACGATTTCGGCCTTCACGGCTTCGAGGTTTTCCTCGGCAATGAAACGCCGATCCAGCACCGCACGGCAAGAGTGCGCGACCACCGGTGAAGGAAGGTCGCCGGTCGGGCGGTTCAGGGCGTCCATGGAGAACAGTTGCTCGACCTGGCCGCCATGCAGGCTGTTGATGTTGAGCGTGCTGACCCGAGCGCCGGGCGGCTCCACCGGCTCAGCCGTGTGACGCTGCGACAGGCGCGGCTGCAATTGCGTTTCCAGCAAATGAATAAAGGCGCTCATGTGATTGATGGCGCTGTCGCCCAGGAAAGGCATGGAGCCATGGGCGATGCGGCCCAGAGTCTCGACCTCGCCCCACCACACGCCGCGGTGGCCCAGGCAGATGCGGTCTACCCCCAGTGGCTCCGGAATGATCACATGGTGCACGCGGGGTTTGGTGAAGTAGCCGCGCTCGGCGAGGTAGCCCACGCCGGCAAAACCGCCCGACTCCTCATCGACCGTGCCCGAAATTTCCAGTGCGCCGGCAAACGGCAGGCCTTCTTCCAGAATCGCCTCGCAGGCGATCACGCTGGAGGCCAGCCCGCCTTTCATGTCGCAGGTGCCGCGCCCATAGACCTTGCCGTCCCGGATGTCGGCGCCGAAGGGGTCGCTGCTCCAGCCGGAGCCGGCTTCGACCACATCGATGTGGCTGTTGAAGTGCACACACTCCCCGCCGGGCTGGCCTTCGTAACGTGCCACCACATTGATGCGCGGGTGTGAGTCGCGGTCACCCGGCGCGCCCGTGGCACGGATGTATTCCACCGCAAAGCCGCGTTTGGCCAGCCGCTCACCGAGCAGGCGGGCACAAGCTTCGTAAGCGTCGCCGGGCGGATTGGTCGTGGGGATACGCACCAGGTCTTGCGTGAGGGCTACGACCTCGTCGCGTTTGGACTCGATGCGTTTGAGCAGGCTGTCGTTGTTCATGCGTTCAGTTTATGTGAACCGAGCCAGGCTGTCTCATGGCACTTCGATGCGCGGCCTTGGCACCCTTCGACAAGCGCAGGCAATCAGTCACAGGCGACAGGCGTGGAGGCTCTCTTTACCAGCCAGGGCCGCAGAACCGGCTTTGCCGGGCCGCAGGCGCAGCGCCCCCTTGGGGGGCAGCGAACCACACGAAGTGGGGAGCGTGGGGGCTGATGTTTTTTCGCAGGGTGACCCGAGAAAAAATGCGCCCCCTCGGGGGGCAGAGAGCTACACGAAGTGAGCGAATGTGGGGGCCCTAATTTTGCCGCCACGGCAACCCGCGAAAACGCCAACCCCCGCGCGTGCCGCGATGGGCTTCGGCGTCCGGGTCACCTTCAAAGCCCTCAAGGATGTTGTAAGCCTCCAGACCCAAATCGGTGGCGCGTTTGGCCGCAGCAATCGAGCGCACGCCGCTTCGGCACAACATCACGGCCTTGCCGCCGGCTGGCACGGCCGCCTTCAGGCCTTCGTCGAACTGCGGGTTCATGGCCATGCCGGGCCACTGCTTCCAGGCCAGCGCCACCGCACCCGGCACAAAACCGACCCATTCGCGCTCGGCATCGGTGCGCACGTCAATCAGCACGGCCTGGCCGGCCTGCCACCACTGGCAGGCCAATTCGGGCGACACGTTGCCGGCATAGCCCTGAGCGGACTGAATCTGCAGCAAACACGCACCGTCGGCATCCTGACGGCCACTGCCCAGGCCCGAGTTCAGGTTCGCCGGCAGCGCCTCGTCCATGCGCGCGGGTCGCGGCAGTTTCAGCTCGGCCATGGTGGCCACGAACTCGGCCAGGCTTTTGCCGGCAATGCGCGCATTGCCGGCCTTCTCTGCAGCAATCGTGGAATGCGTTCGACCCTGGTAATCGTGTCCGGGCCAGACCACGGTGTTGTCGGGCAGTGTGAACAGCCGCTGCGTAATGCTGTGATACAGCGCCTCAGCGCTGCCGGACTGAAAATCGGTACGGCCACAACCATTGATGAGCAAGGTGTCGCCAGTAAAAAGATGCGCGCGCCAAAGATAACTGACGCTGCCGGCGGTGTGGCCGGGCGTGTGGATCACCGTGATCTGCTCGCCGCCCACCCGCAGCACATCGCCATCCTGGAGCTGACGTGCTGCGGTTGCAATGCCGCACGCTTCCGGCGCCACCGTTTGCGCCCCGGTGTGCTCGGCCAATTGCCCGGCGCTAGTGATGTGGTCGGCGTGGGCGTGGGTTTCCACCGTCCACCGCAGCTTGAGCCCATGCTCGCCAAGCACGGCGAGATCGCGCTCAAGTTGCTGATCCACCGGGTCGATGATGAGTGCCTCACGTGTCGCGGGGTCGAACAACAAGTAGGTGTAGGTGCTGGAAGCAGGGTCAAAAAGTTGGAGCGGTTTCATGGCAATTCCAGGTTCAGGGCGGGGGCACGCTGGCCGTCGGCGGGTGCTCAAGCCTGGTGCCAGTTTAGGCTTGCCGCAAGCGCTCAAACGCAGCGGCTGACAGAGCCCGCGTTTGCAATCGCCCGAACAGTGATATGCTCCTTTTTTTATAGCTACTTACGCATATCCACCATGGGCTGGAAGCCAAAAAGGCTAAAAAATAGGTGACTACAAGCGTGCGGCGCCACACTGGATGAACGATATGAACCGCCGCTCCCGAACCTTGACGAAAAGCTGACAGCTGCGGCTCGAATATCGCCCTGATAAACAGTTTCACCTCAATTGGGTGCAATCATCAGCGCCTCGTTGGTAAAAACCCTCTTTCATACAGGGCGCCAATCGCAAAAGATAGCTTGCTAACTTTTAATCACCATCAGGAGACATACATGACAGATATCAAAACCCCTCGCCGCCGCAGCCTGCTCAAGGGCGCCGCTGTCGCAGCGGGAGCCGGTGCCATGTCCGCACCGATGCTTGCCACAGCTCAAACCACCACATCGCTGCGTTTCCAGAGCACCTGGCCATCAAAAGACATTTTTCACGAGTACGCTTCCGACTTCGCCAAAAAAGTCAACGACATGGCCGGCGGCAAACTGAAAATCGAAGTGCTGCCTGCGGGCGCTGTTGTTCCACCTTTTCAGTTGCTCGAAGCCGTCAACAAGGGCACGCTCGACGGTGGCCACGGCGTGGTGGCGTATCACTACGGAAAAAACTCGGCGCTCGCGCTCTGGGGTTCCGGCCCGTCCTTCGGTATGGACCCCAACATGCTGCTGGCCTGGCACAACTACGGCGGCGGCAAAGCCCTGCTGGAAGAAATCTACAAGTCGATCAACATGGACGTGGTGTCCTATCTTTATGGCCCCATGCCAACCCAGCCGTTCGGCTGGTTCAAGAAACCCATCTCAAAGGTCGAAGACGTCAAGGGCATTAAGTTCCGTACCGTGGGTCTAGCCGTTGACATGTACACCGACATGGGCGCGGCCGTGAACCCGCTGCCCGGCGGCGAGATCGTGCCGGCGCTGGACCGCGGCCTGATCGATGGCGCCGAGTTCAACAACGCTTCCTCGGACAGGCTGCTGGGCTTCCCCGACGTGGTCAAGAACTGCATGCTGCAGAGCTTCCACCAGAGCGGCGAGCAGTTTGAGATTCTGTTCAACAAAAGCAAACTCAACGCCCTGCCGGCCGAGCTCAAGGCCATCATTGACTACGGAGTGCAGGCGGCCAGCGCCGACATGAGCTGGAAGGCCATCGAGCGCAATTCACAAGACTACATTGAGCTCAAAAAGGCTGGTGTCAAGTTTTACAAGACGCCCGACGCCATCCTGCGCGCCCAGCTCGCTTCCTGGGACAAAATCATGGTCAAGAAGGGGGGCGAGAACGCGTTGTTCAAGAAAGTACTCGACTCGCAGAAGACTTTTGCCGCACGCGCAGGCCAGTGGCACAACGACTACACCGTCGATTTCAAGATGGCCTATAACCACTACTTTGGCCGGGGCAAAAAAGCCTGATCGGCGCCATCGCCTCTGAGGGGCACCTGCGGGTGCCCTTTTTGTTTTTTCTGGGACCGCCTGGGCGGCGCAAGGAGTTGTAATGCAAACGTTTTTACTGGCTGTGGACCGTTTTTCCACCTGGATCGGCAAGACCTGCGCCTGGAGCGTGGTCCTGCTGACCTTGCTTATTAGCTGGGAAGTATTCAGCCGCTATGTGCTCAACCGCCCCCATGCCTGGGTGCTCGATGCACAAATCATGCTTTACGGGCTGCTGTTCATGATGGCTGGCGCCTATACCTTGAGCAAAAACGGCCATGTGCGCGGTGACGTGCTGTATGGCTTTCTCGAGCCACGCACGCAGGCCATCGTGGACCTGACGCTGTACATCATCTTCTTCCTGCCCGGCGTGATTGCCCTGACCTGGGCCGGCTGGACCTATGCCAATGAGTCGCTGGCCATCCGCGAGCAAACCTTCAACGCCGATCCGATCCCGGTGTATCCCTTCAAGTTCGTGATCCCGGTATCGGGTTTTGTGCTGCTCTTGCAGGGCATTGTTGAAATCATCCGCTGTATCCAGTGCATACAGACCGGCGCTTGGCCGGCCCGCGAAGGCGACGTGGAAGAGGTGGACGTGAAAAAACTCAAGGAAATGGTGCATGTGAAAGACGAAGACATGGCGGCGCTGGAGCGGGATTTGGCTCTCAAGGGGAACCAGAAATGAAGATTCGTAAGGAACTGTGGTTCGGCTTGAGCTTTATGGCGCTGGTCATCATCGGCGTCACCATTTTGCTTCTCAGCGTCGAAAAAATCACCAACGGCCACCTGGGCTTGCTGATGTTGGGGCTGGTCGTGACGGCCATCATGTTGGGCTTTCCGACAGCCTTCACGCTGATGGGCATGGGCATGATTTTTACCTGGCTGGCCTACAACCGCGATACCACCAAAACGCTGGACCTCATGGTCCAGGCCGCCTTCAAAACCATGTCCAGCGACGTGTTGATCGCGATTCCGCTGTTTGTGTTCATGGGTTACCTGGTCGAACGGGCCAACCTGATCGAAAAACTTTTCAAGAGCCTGCATCTGGCGATGGCCAGGGTTCCCGGTTCACTGGCCGTGGCCACGCTGGTGACCTGTGCGATTTTTGCGACGGCCACCGGCATCGTCGGCGCGGTCGTCACGCTGATGGGCCTGCTGGCGCTGCCGGCCATGCTGCGCGCGGGCTACAGCGTGCCGCTGGCAGCGGGTGCCATCACGGCGGGCGGTTGCCTGGGCATCCTGATCCCGCCTTCGGTGCTGCTGATTGTGTACGGCGCAACCGCTGGCGTTTCCGTCGTGCAGTTGTACGCGGGCGCATTTTTTCCGGGGCTGATGCTGACCGGCCTGTACATCATTTACGTGATCATCGTCGCCAAGATCAAGCCGCAGTGGGCGCCTCCGCTGTCGGCCGCCGACCGCATGGTGACCCTGCCGCCGCAGACGCAACAGTTGACCACCGGTACGGCCGCACATGCCCTGACGGGCCTGGCCAGCGCGCTCAAAGGCAAGCGCAACGCGGGCGTGCCGCTGGGCCACATCCTGCGCCAGTTGACGATTGTGGTGTTGCCGGGTTTGCTTTTTCTGCTGATCCTTGTGACCAGCTACCGCGCTGTAACAACTGTGGAGGCTGAAGCGGTTTATGACATCCAGCAGATAGGCACCTACACCCCGTCCAAAGCGCCCCCGCGCAGCGGCGGCTTGCAGGAGCCTCCCGTGAGCGACCCAGCTGAGGCACCGAAGGCCGAGGGCGGTCTGCAAGAGCCGCCCTCCGAGGAAGAAGGTGTCAAGGAACCTCCAGGCTCTGCCGCTGAAGCTGCCGCGCCGGCTGCGGCCAGCGTGGCCGAGCCGCCTGGCGCCTCGCAGGAAGAAGCGGCGGGGCCCACCAAGCGCGATGCGCCCACCTGGTGGTGGGTCTGCTTTGCCATCCTGGGTGCGTTGGTAACGCTGTTCTACCTGTTCCTGAGCTTTGCGCGGCTGGAGATCTTCAAGATGCTCCTGACCTCGTTCTTCCCGCTGATGATCCTGATCATCTCTGTGCTCGGCTCCATCGTGATGGGCCTGGCCACGCCGACCGAGGCGGCGGCCATGGGCGCCTTGGGCGGCTTCGTGCTGGCGGCGGCCTACAGACGACTCACGCTGTCGGTGCTGCAGGAATCCGTATTTTTGACCGCCAAAACCTCCGCCATGGTGTGCTGGCTCTTCGTCGGTTCAGCCATCTTCTCCGCAGCCTTTGCACTACTGGGCGGCCAGGAACTGGTTGAAAATTGGGTGCTCAGCATGGACTTGAGCAAGACGCAGTTTCTGCTGATGAGCCAGGCGATTATTTTCATCCTGGGCTGGCCACTGGAATGGACCGAGATCATCGTGATCTTCATGCCCATCTTCATTCCCCTGCTCGACAATTTCGGCGTGGACCCGCTGTTCTTCGGTCTGCTGGTGGCGCTGAATTTGCAAACAGCCTTCCTGAGCCCGCCGGTGGCCATGGCCGCGTTTTACCTGAAAGGCGTGGCGCCGAAACATGTAACCCTGAACCAGATTTTCCTGGGTATGCTGCCTTTCATGGGCATCCAGATTCTGGCCATCTTCCTGCTGTACCAGTTCCCCGCCATTGGCCTGTGGTTGCCGCAATTGCTGTACAAATAAGCAGCGTGGCAATCCGTTTACACCTCAGGGGCGCGAAAGCGCCCCTTTTTTCTTGTCAAACGCGCTAAGATTGACGTTTACGTAAACGTCAACAAACCCGGCTACCGTGTTGCCGGCTGAATGGAAGCAACCATGGCGACAAAAAGCCTGTCCGCACCCCAACTCGCCAGTTGGCAGCCGGCTGCGGGGAACCGCGCGACGGCCTTTTCGCTGGCCGCGCTGGACCCCGCCGCCAAGCCCTGGTCGAGCGGGGACAAAGAGGCGGACAAAACACGCGTGGACGCGCTGGCCATGGAGCTCGATGGGCTGCAAGACCAGTTCTACGCCGACCGGCGCTTCAAACTGCTGGTGGTGCTGCAGGGCACCGACACCTCCGGCAAGGACGGCACAGTGCGCAGCGTGTTCAGCCGCACCAGCCCGCTCGGGGTGCACACGGTCGGCTGGAAAGCGCCCTCGGATGCAGACAAAGCCCACGACTACCTGTGGCGCATCCACAAAGTCGTGCCGGGTGCCGGTGAAATGATGATCTTCAACCGCAGCCACTACGAAGACGTACTGGTTCCCGTGGTCAATGGCTGGATCACGCCGGCGCAGGTCAAGCAGCGCTACCAGCAGATCAACGACTTCGAGCGCCTGCTCGTTGAGACCGGTACCGTGGTTCTCAAGTTCATGCTGCACATTAGTTTTGAGGAGCAGGGCAAGCGCCTGCAGGAGCGGGTCGATGACCCGACCAAACACTGGAAATTCAGCATGGACGACCTCACCGTGCGCAAGCAGTGGCCCGAGTACCAGAAGGCCTACCAGGCCTTGCTGCGCGCGACCAGCACCACGCATGCACCCTGGACCATCGTTCCCGCCAACTCCAAAACGCATCGCAACCTGATGATCGCCACCGTGGTGCGCGATACCCTGAAAAAACTCAAGCTGCGTTATCCCCCCAGCGACGCCAGGCTTGCCGGCCTGAAGATCCGCTGAAGCTTCCCGAGAAAGACCGCCATGACCGATTTGTCCGCTGAATACAAGGCACTCGCCAGCTACCGTCCCACGCACAAGGTGCGTTTTGTCACCGCCGCCTCGCTGTTCGACGGGCATGACGCTGCCATCAACATCATGCGCCGCATTCTGCAGGGCATGGGCGCCGAGGTGATTCACCTGGGGCACAACCGCAGCGTTGACGAAGTCGTGACCGCCGCGCTGCAGGAAGACGCGCAAGGCATTGCCATCAGTTCCTACCAGGGTGGCCATGTCGAGTACTTCAAATACATGGTGGACCTGCTCAAAAGCCGCGGCGGCGAGCACATCCAGGTCTTTGGCGGTGGCGGCGGCGTGATTGTGCCGCCCGAAATCCGCGAACTGCAGGCTTACGGCGTGACCCGCATCTACAGCCCCGAAGACGGCCAGAAGATGGGACTGGCCGGCATGATCGGCGAGATGGTCATGCGCTGCGACAAGGACCTGACCGGCTTTGCCCCTGCAAACATCCAGGCGATCGAAGGTCATGGAGAAATGGCCTGGCGGGCGCTGGCCCAGCTCATCACCGCACTTGAAAACGAAAATACGGATGTTTCCCTGGTGCAAGCCTTGCGAACGCAGGCCGCAGACAAAAAGATACCTGTATTGGGCATCACCGGCACTGGCGGTGCCGGCAAGTCCTCACTGACCGACGAGCTGATCCGCCGCCTGCGGCTGGACCAGAACGACCAGTTGCGCGTTGCCATCATCAGCATTGACCCGTCGCGGCGCAAGAGCGGCGGCGCGCTGCTGGGCGACCGCATCCGCATGAACGCGATCAATCCGTGGGCAACCACCACCGTTCACCCTGAGCGTGTCGAAGGGGGCCTTAAGGCTTCGACACGCTCAGCCCGAACGGATTCAGGCCAACGCGTGTTTATGCGTTCACTGGCTACTCGCGATTTCGGCTCGGAAATCAGCAAGGCCTTGCCCGACGTGATCGCCGCCTGCAAGGTCGCGGGCTTTGATTTGATCGTGGTCGAGACCTCGGGCATCGGCCAGGGCGATGCCGCCATCGTGCCGCACGTGGACGTGCCTCTGTACGTGATGACACCCGAGTTTGGCGCCGCCAGCCAGCTTGAAAAAATCGACATGCTGGACTTTGCCGAGTTCATTGCCATCAACAAGTTCGACCGCAAAGGCTCGCTCGACGCCCTGCGCGACGTCGCCAAGCAGGTGCAGCGCAACAAGGAAGCCTGGACCACACCCGCCGACCAGATGCCAGTGTTCGGCACCATGGCGGCGCGTTTCAACGACGACGGGGTTACCGCGCTCTACCAGGCCCTCAAGCCGCGCCTGGCTGGCCTTGGCCTCGCCCTGGCCGAGGGCACCCTGCCCCAAGCTGATGTGCGCCACAGTACCAACCAAACGCCGGTGGTGCCGGCGGCGCGCACGCGTTACCTCGCCGAAATCAGCGACACCGTGCGCGGCTACAAGAAGCGCGCGCGCGCCCAGGCCCAGCTCGCGCGCGAGGTGCAGCAGCTCAAGGCCGCCGCGGCCATGCTCAAGATCGACAAACCCGGCCGGGCGCCTGCCGCCGAAGCCGCGCTGGACCTGGCGGGCCACCGCAAGGCCCGCATGGACGGTGACGCCCGCGCGCTGCTGGCCCAGTGGCCTGACATGCAGACCGCCTATGCGGGCGATGAATATGTCGTGAAAATTCGCGACAAGGAAATCCGCACGGCACTGACCACAAAATCGCTGTCGGGCACCACCATCCGCAAGGTGGCACTGCCGCAGTACGAAGACCACGGCGAAATCCTCAAGTGGTTGATGCTGGACAACGTGCCCGGCAGCTACCCCTACACCGCTGGCACCTTTGCCTTCAAGCGCGAGGGCGAGGACCCGACGCGCATGTTTGCGGGCGAGGGCGACGCCTTCCGCACCAATACGCGTTTCAAGCTGCTGTCCGAAGGCATGGCCGCCAAGCGCCTGTCCACCGCGTTTGACTCGGTCACGCTCTATGGCAACGACCCGGCCCTGCGGCCCGACATCTACGGCAAGGTCGGCAACTCGGGCGTGTCGATCGCCACGCTGGACGACATGAAGGTGCTCTACGACGGTTTTGATTTGTGCAGCCCGAGCACCTCGGTGTCTATGACCATCAACGGGCCGGCGCCGACGATTCTGGCGATGTTCATGAACACCGCCATCGACCAGAACCTCAACAAGTTCAAAAAGGACAACAACCGCGATCCGACCCCCACGGAAACCGAAAAAATCCGCGAGTGGGTGCAGGAAAACGTGCGCGGCACGGTGCAGGCCGACATCCTGAAAGAAGACCAGGGCCAGAACACCTGCATCTTCTCGACCGAGTTCAGTCTCAAGGTCATGGGCGACATCGCGCAGTACTTTGTACATCACAAGGTGCGCAACTTCTACAGTGTCTCGATCAGCGGTTATCACATCGCCGAAGCCGGCGCGAACCCGATCAGCCAACTGGCTTTCACGCTGTCGAACGGCTTCACCTTTGTCGAAGCCTATCTGGCGCGCGGCATGCACATCGACGACTTCGCACCGAATCTGAGCTTTTTCTTCAGCAACGGCATGGACCCGGAGTACACCGTGATGGGCCGCGTCGCGCGCCGCATCTGGGCCGTGGCGATGAAAGAAAAATACGGCGCCAACGAACGCAGCCAGAAGCTCAAGTACCACATCCAGACCAGCGGCCGCAGCCTGCATGCGCAGGAAATCCAGTTCAACGACATCCGCACGACCTTGCAGGCGCTGATTGCGATTTACGACAACTGCAACTCGCTGCACACCAACGCATTTGACGAAGCCATCACCACACCCACAGAAGAGTCGGTGCGCCGCGCGATGGCGATCCAGCTCATCATCAACCGCGAATGGGGCCTGGCAAAAAACGAGAACCCCTCACAAGGCTCCTTCATCATCGAGGAGTTGACCGAGCTGCTTGAAGAGGCCGTGCTGCTGGAATTTGAGCGCATCGCCGAGCGCGGCGGCGTGCTGGGCGCGATGGAAACCGGCTACCAGCGTGGCCGCATCCAGGACGAGTCCATGCATTACGAAATGCTCAAACACACCGGCGAGCTGCCCATCATCGGCGTCAACACCTTCCGCAACCCGCATGGCGATGCGGTTCAGGACAAGCTGGAACTGGCGCGCTCTACTGAGGAGGAAAAACAGAACCAGCTCAAACGCCTGGACGACTTCCACGCACGCCACGCCGCTGAATCCCCGGCCATGCTCAAGCGCCTGCAGCAAGCGGTGATAGCCAACGCCAACGTGTTTGACGTACTGATGGACGCGGTGCGCGTCTGCTCGCTGGGGCAGATCACCAACGCGCTGTTTGAAGTCGGTGGGCAGTACCGGCGGAACATGTAATTTGCTATTTATTTGATAGCTGGTTGCGCTTGCTGCATATGGGCTGTAGGCACTTTTTACTGAAAATCTAGCGTCACGCTGCTGCTTTGGCTTGCTACAGGCAGTAGTTTCAACTCCCCACTCCCAACCCCCCGCCCTTCCCTCGCCCCGCTGGGCAAGAGAAGGGAGCCTCATTTGGCCGCGTGCGCTGCGCTCGCATGCACACATGACTGTCTGTTGGGATTCCCGTGCAGGAAGCGCTTTGCGCTTCCTGCACTCCAGATTGAATTCGCATTGGTATTGGGGCGTTTGTATTTTTTCTTTCTCTCTCCACCCGTCGGGCTGGGCCGAGGAGCGCAGCGCAGGGGACCCAGACCATCGGGTCGCCTTTTCTTTTGCTGACTTTTCTTTTGGCGACGCAAGAAAAGTGAGTCGCCCGCCGGGGCGAGACTCGGCTTACCGGCATACCCAACGGCAAGAGGAAGAAAAAGACGGATGCTGAATCGAAGGTAAGCGGCCATGCCTCAAGCGCGTTCAGGCGGAGCGCAGCAAAAAGCCCCGCAGGACGGGGCTTGCTGCAAATACACCCCCATCAGTCAACCTCGATGGAAGTGGGGGCGCCTGAGGGCTTAACCGCCCTTGTGCGGGCGCTTGCCGGGGTTCTTTTTGCTGCGGGTCCAGGTGCCACGCTCAAGGCTGATCTTCTGGCCACGGCCGGCAGTGCGGGTCATGCCGGGAGCTGGAACGGGTTTAGGGGCGCAGATGTCGGCTTCGACACGGATTTTTTTGGGCATGGAGGGCTCCGGGTTGGAAAAATGGCAGAACCCAGTATTTTAAGCCACCGGGACGGCGGGTGAGCAAGCGCAAGGTTTTCACGGCGCTCACACCGGCGCGCGCAGCGGCAAATTGACCAGCAGGTTCTGCGGCTTGAGCCTGAGCACCCGGTCTGCGTTCATCATCAGACCCAGGTAAACCGGTTTGCCGGCCACGTCGGCGCGCATCTCCTTCGGCTCGGCAAAGTCCAGCCGGAAAAGGCTGACCAGACGCTGCATGCGTTCGGCCTCCACCTCGCGGTCTTCGTACAGGTCATTGAGCAGCGCGGTGGCATCGATATCCAGACCCACATGCCAGCGCCAGGCCTCGTCATCCACTTTTTGCAGCGGCCGGATGGTGACGGCCACGCCAAGGAAATGCTGCACCCATTTTTCAAGCACACGGGCCAGCGCCTTCAGGCCCGAGCGCGCGCGGGTCATGGTGAACACCAGGCCGTGGCTCAGGTCGTTGTTGATTTCGTGCGTCAGGTCGAGCAGAAAGCTGTGACGCTCGCTGGCGGGCCAGTAGTCGGGGGCGTTGCTGTCTGACAGCACCTGCATCTCGATGCTACGCAGCGGCGCCTTGGCTTCCGCCAGGAAGCGCCCGAAGTCGCCGAGTCCGCCGTGGTCATTCAGCATGTCGAGCCGGTCCCGGTCGCCGGCCAACACTTGCCCGTCCTCGGTGGAAATGCGCTGCGGGCGAAACAGCATCTCGGCGGCGCGCACTTCATAGGCATCGGTGACATCGTCAAGCAGGTTGCGGGTGATGGCCTGCGCCAGCAGGTCGATGAACAGGGGCGGGATGCTGATGCTGCCGCTGCGGAACAGGCTCAGGTAATAGGCCTCCAGCGTGCCGGCGTCCAGCAGGCCATCGCGAAAACGCAGAAACAGGCCGTAACTCTCGCGGGCGTCGGCATCCTGCAGGGCCTGCAATTCAGCCTCGCTCACCGGGCGCGCCGGGGCGGCCTGCAGGGCGGCATGCAGCGCCTGCTCAGCCGCGCAGGATTCGGGCAACAGCGCCAGTTCGGGGCGGCCCAGGAACAGGCGAAGGTAATCGTCGGTGGGCAGCAGCCAGCCGCGCGGGTTGCGCTGAAGCCGGTTGAAACCGCTGGAAGGCCAAAAATCTTGCATGGTGACAATCGTCTCATATCGCCAGCAGGCCTCAGGGCAATCGCATCTAAAAAGAAATGACAAAGGCGCATCAATCATGGTGGTCCACGCTAAGCCGACGCCTTGTCTGGCCGAGCTTCTTCACCCTTTTTGACCTCTTTGATCTCCTGTGAAAAACCCCCCTGTTTTCGGCCCCCTATTTTTGGAGCAGCCGGAACAAGAGCTTGAACAGGGAGATCAAAGAGATCAAGGAGCCGATGCTCATAAGAACAAAATCCGCGCCTGATTTCGCCGGGTTTGCTCACTGCTCTTGCTGTCAGTACGCCCACTCGCCTTGCACGCCCGGCTTTTTTGATGTGATAGCCCTGTAGCAGGTCTTGATTTGCTACTTTTTTAATAGCTATCTATGTCCACTGGTTGTGGGCTAAGACCTAATTTGATGCATAAAACCTGGGCAGCGCTGGTTTCTGGGGGGAAACTGACCCGCAGCCAATGTTTTCTACTTTGCGTAGAGTAGAACAACACGCGCCGCGTCGCGCGAGATGGAGACAAACCATGTCCACTGCCCCGAACATCAATCGCCAAACTTTTGCCGGCCTGCTGCTCGCCGGCCTGTGTGCAGGCGCGCTGCTGCCGGCCCACGCGCAACTGCCGACCGTCACGACCCGCACCGAAATCTGGAGCGGCAACGGCCAGCCGATGGGTCGCGATACCGAGCGCTTGCAATGGGAGCAATGGCAACTGCAGCGCGAACTACAGCGCCGTCAACTGGAGCTGGCGCGCCAGCAGGACGCGCAGTTGAGCCAACACCAGGAGTCGCTGGGTCAGCGCGCGCTGCGCGAGCAGGCGCAGCGCAACGGCACTTGGGTGCCCGCGCCGCCCGGACTCAGCGACCAGGAGCGTGTCTGGCGCGACCAGCAGCAGATGCAGCGCGAACAGTGGCGCCAACAACGCGACCAGACCCGCCAGGACGACCAGCGCATCCGGCTGGAGAGCGAATCACCGGGCCAGCGCGCGCTGCGTGAACAGGCGCAAAACCGGCGTGAGCAGGGCCG